>JACDJC010000629.1_pt1 | contig 39697 bp, 30 predicted proteins | sample 7454191 | NCBI WGS metagenome assembly JACDJC01 (sample SAMN14253291, study PRJNA609438) | sludge metagenome | isolation source: sludge after 25d culture with pyrite and EDTA | collected 2018-12-20
TACAATACATAAACATCCCGAGATTCATCCGTTTTTACCTCAATTCCCTTTGGAAAAGCGGCTGCAAAGATAGATATTTGATAATGCCGTGCAAACAAATTGACAAGGTTTTTTTCGCAATTGGGTATAAGTAGCTGATTTAGTGAGAAAGAAATTTAAATAAAGATTGACGATATTAAAGCTAAGAAGTGTATTTCGCAAATCTCTCTGAAAATTTTCCCGGGTAAACCGATTTTACGAAGGGATTTTGAGTGGAATGACGAATTTTAAAAGGGGTTGTTGTATCTTCGCAGCAAATTCAATTAAAGGAGATTATGACGCACAAAGCAGGATTTGTAAACATTGTAGGGAATCCAAATGTGGGCAAATCAACACTCTCTAACAGGCTGATTGGTGAGCGATTGTCTATTATCACTTCAAAAGCACAAACCACACGTCACCGCATATTTGGAATCGTAAATACAGAAGAATATCAGATTGTATTTTCGGATACCCCGGGTGTATTAAAACCCAGGTATAAGCTTCAGGAGTCGATGTTGAAATTCTCCAAGTCGGCTATAACCGATGCAGACATTATACTCTACATCACAGATACTGTGGAGAAGCCCGATAAAAATGATGAATTTCTGAAAATGGTAAAAGCAGTTGAGGTGCCTGTTTTGCTTATCATCAATAAAATTGATCTGATACAGCAAAAGGAGTTAGAGGAAATGACCGACTATTGGAGGAAGGAGTTGCCCAATGCGGAGATATTTCCGGCATCAGCACTGCATAAGTTCAACATTCAAAACATTTTGAATCGTATTGTTGAATTGCTGCCCGAATCGCCGCCCTACTACGACAAAGATGCTTTAACCGATAAACCGCAACGATTCTTTGTTTCGGAAATCATTCGCGAAAAGATACTGCTCTATTATCAAAAGGAGATACCCTACTCAGTGGAAGTGGAGGTGGAAAGTTTCAAAGAACAAGCCAACCGTAAACACATAAGATGCATCATTCATGTGGCTCGTGAATCACAGAAAGGCATTATTATAGGGCATAAGGGTCTGGCCTTAAAAAAACTGGGCACTCAGGCCCGCAAAGAGATTGAAACATTTCTGGACCAGAAGGTCTTTCTTGAACTCTACGTGAGAGTAACCAAAGACTGGCGCGACAAGGAGAATATTTTGCGCAACTTTGGTTACGAACAAAAATAAAACCCCGCAGTAAAAAATAACCAATGAGTAATATTGTGGCCATTGTAGGCCGTCCCAACGTGGGCAAATCCACCCTGTTTAACCGACTTACCGAATCGCGCCAGGCCATTGTAGATGAAACCAGCGGGGTGACCCGCGACCGTATTTACGGAAAATCGATATGGAATGGTGTTGAGTTTTCGGTGATAGACACGGGCGGTTATGCCACCAATTCAGAAGATGAATTTCAGGAAGCCATTCGCCGGCAGGTACTTATTGCCATTGAAGAGGCCGATGTAATATTGTTTGTGGTGGATGTATCCACCGGCATAACCGATTACGATGCAGCTGTGGCAGATTTGCTGCGTAAAAAAGCTAAGAATGTGCTCCTTGCTGTGAATAAAGTAGATACCAACGATCGCATACCCGAAGCGTCTTACTTTTACAGCCTGGGGCTCGGTGATTTATTCACCGTCTCGGCTATCAACGGTGCGGGCACGGGCGAAATGCTAGACCACCTGGTGACACTGCTGCCCGTGCAAAATCCAACGGAGGAAGACGGGGAGCTTCCAAGGTTTACGGTGGTCGGGCGTCCAAATGCGGGAAAGTCCTCTCTCATAAACGCGTTGATTGGTGAGGAGCGAAATATTGTCACCACCATATCAGGGACTACGCGCGACAGTGTTCATAGTCGTTACAATAAATTTGGACACGACTTTTATCTGGTAGATACAGCAGGCATTCGAAAAAAAACCAAAGTGCGCGAAGATCTGGAGTTTTACTCAGTAATGCGTGCTATCCGCGCCATTGAAAATTCGGATGTTTGCCTGCTGATGATCGATGCCACCCGTGGATTTGAGGGTCAGGACCAGAAAATATTCAACCTGATTGAACGTAACAGAAAAGGGGTGGTGGTGTTGGTGAATAAATGGGACCTGGTTGAAAAGGACAATAATACAGCCAAAACGTTTGAAGCTCAGGTGCGCTCCCAAACCGCACCCTACACCGATTATCCTGTTGTTTTTACCTCTGCCACCGAAAAACAACGTATTTTTAAAGTGCTTGAAGAGGCCGTGAAAGTGTACGAGAATAAATCGCGCCACATCAGCACCTCGCAACTTAACGAGTTCATGCTCCCGGTAATAGAGCACAATCCTCCTCCGGCTATTAAAGGCAAATACGTGAAAATAAAATATGTGACCCAACTGCCCTCGTCGGTTCCATCGTTCGCATTGTTTTGTAATCTTCCGCAATATGTAAAAGAGCCATACAAGCGGTTTATTGAAAATAAAATACGCAAACAATGGGACTTCAAGGGCGTTCCGATGAATATATTTTTCAGGAAAAAATAGATGCCATGCAGATACGTCCCTCTATGAAAATGGCTGAGCTGATTCAACACGACTTTGAATTGCTCGCCGTAATTCAACGGTTAAAAATACCCTTTGGCTTTAAGGAAAAAAGCATTGAGACGGTGTGTAACGAAGAAGATATAGACATTGATTTCTTCCTTAACCTGGTGCATTGGTTTCACAACCGGGAGTCTATTCCGGGTGAAACACTTATGCACCATCCTGTAAAGGGAATTATTCGCTATTTAAGAAGTACGCATTCGTGCTATGTATATCACCAGATACCCCGCATCGAGTCGGAAATTATTCTGATGGAGAAGAACGAGCCGCCCCATGTAGGTAAGATGCAACTGCTGTTGAAGTTTTTCAGGGAGTACATTGCCGAATTCACTACGCACATTAATCTGGAAGAACAAAAAGTGTTCCCTTACATTCTGCAACTGGATGAAAATCTTAAATTGGATAAGCCTACACCAGAATTTAAAAAGCTATCGCAACAATACTCAATCCGTTATTATTTGGAAGAACACAGCGACATTGAAGAAAAGCTCTCCGACTTGAGAAACATCTTGTTAAAATACATGCCTCCCCCCTCTGACAATTGTGCTTTTACCAATTTATTAATAGAGATTTTCAAGATGGGAAAGGATCTGGAAGACCACACCCTGTTGGAGGAGAAAGTCCTCTTACCCCAGGTTCTTAAACTGGAAGATGAGTTTCACCGGAAGTTTCCCCAGCAATAACAGTATATGGCAAAAGTATTAATTGCAGAAACGGTGTATTTGATACGAAAAGGGTTGGTGGCTTTGCTCCATCAACTTGAGGGTGTGGCTGAAATTGAAACCGCCACAGATACAGAAGATGTTATGCGCAAGCTCAAAAGTTTTAAACCTGATATTTTAATTTTAAAATCGCCCTTCCCTTCCCTGCCGGTTCAGCAAGTGCAGCAGTCAATGCAGCGCGGGAGCATTATTATCCCAATTGACAGCGAACCTGCGCCCACAAATGCACCTTTGGAACAAATCTCCATATTTGAAGATGAAGTCACCCTCACCAAAAAGCTGTCCGCTCATCTGCAACGGTTTAGAAACAAGCCGCGAGCTTCTGAGGATGCGGAAGAACTGACACCGAGAGAGAAACTCATCTTAACAAACGTAGCTCTGGGTTATACCAACAAGGAAATTGCAGCCCGACTATTTATCAGTACGCATACAGTAATCTCACACCGGAAAAATATTACCCGGAAATTGCAAATTAAAACTGTTTCGGGGCTTACAGTTTATGCTATCCTCAACAATCTGCTTAAAATTGAAGATATTGGCCAGGGGGAGAAAGAAGAGGATTAAGGTTTAAAGTAGGATGCTGCTGGAAGGCAGGGAATGCAGAAACAGCACCAGCGGTGCGGCATTATGGTAGAAAGTACGGCATTATGGTAGAAGGTGCGAAATTATCGCAGACAGAAAAACAGAATTGATAAATGACAATTTTTGAAGAACACCCCATCCCGTTGTGGAAAAAAGTATTACTCGCGGAGCGATTGATTGCTGGTTTGGTTGACCTGATTATTGCGGCGGGGCTTTGTCTTTTCCCGCGTATTGGCTGGATGGTTGGCCTCATTTACTTTTTAACCAAAGACGCCCTGCCATTTTTACATGGTCAGAGTTTAGGTAAAAAGATATTTAATCTGCGCGTCATCATTCTTCCACATTATGCCTCCATGTCGGGAGCAGCCGAAAAGTCGATAATCAGAGGCCTGGTGGCCATCATACCCGGATTAAACATAGTTGACCTTTGGTTTTTAATTACCCGCAAGGTTCGCCTGGCCGACGAGTGGGCCGAAACGCGCGTGGTGTACGATCAGGATTGGGAAACAACCGGAAGCTGAATAAAAAAGGTAGTACCCTCGCCGGTCTCGGACTCAAACCAAACGCTACCCCCCAAACTTTCCACGGTACTTTTTACAATGGCCAAACCCAAACCAGTACCACTGGTTTTGGTGGTGAAATTAGGGACAAACATATTGGGGTAATTTTCCCTGGGTATCCCTTTGCCATTATCTTTTACCTTAATCAGAACCTTTTGAGAGTCTGCTTCAGCAGAAATTACTACTTCTCCCTTTCTATCGGCGGGAATGGCCTGAATAGCGTTGTTTATCAGATTGTTAAATACCCCCAACAACTGTTCACCGTCGGCGTTTACAATGATTTTTTCGTGCTGGTTAAACCGGGTGATAATATTAACATTGCTCACATTCTCGAACAGAGTGGTACTTATTCGTATCTTATCCAATATATCCACTGCTTCACGCCGTGCGGCAGGCATCTTGGCAAAGTGGCTAAACTCGCGGGCAATGGATGAGAGTTTCTCAATCTGTTCGATCAACGTATTGGTCACTCTTTTAAGAAAATCATCAAAATCGGGAACCTGATCGTTCCAGGCCCGCTGCAGATACTGAATGCTGAGCTTCATGGGTGTGAGTGGATTTTTTATTTCATGGGCTATTTGGCGGGCCATCTCACGCCATGCCAACTCCCGCTCGGTTTGAGCCAGCTTTTTGGCGCTCTCGCTCAACTCATCCACCATGCGGTTATATTCGGCCACCAGGCCACCTATCTCATCGGCACCCTGATAGTCGATCTTTTCGTTGAATCGATCTATCTTAACCTCAGCCAGTTTACTCTGAATCACCAGAAGCGGTCTGGTAATCTGACGCGCCAGGAAAACAGCCAGCCCAATTACCAGAAACGAAAAGAGCAGGTAAAAGTTAACTGCGGTTACAATTACCGACGAAACCTCTTCGCGAAGCTCATTGTTGGCCACAAAATAAGGCACATTCACATAACCTAATAAAACATCGTTGCGGCTATATAATGGCATGTAAAACGAGGTGTACTTCAAATCACCAATGGACTCCTGACCCAAAAAGCGACTCTTATTCTTAAAGGCCAGATTATAAAAAGCCTCCGGGTTTATCTGATTTCCCACCAGACCCTTTTCAAAGAGCTCGGGTCGGGACGAGGCCAGCAACATCCCGTCGGGGGTAAAGAGGTTTATATCACAGAAAAAAACGTTGGATATGGTTTGCAGATGGAAGGTCAGAAAATCTCTCATGTCTGCATTAAGGGGGCCCTCCAGTCCTATTTTAGATTCCATCTCAAGCAACACCGACTTCACTTTTTCATCTAACAGCTCGTTATGCATGGTTTTAAACTGATTAACTGTATAGAACACCGTCCCTAATGCTACCACCGAGAGCAAAACCAGCAGAAGCACCACAAAGACTACCTGAATACGTTTTTGAATGGTAAACTGAAACCGGAAAGTGAGATTCTGAAGCTGCATTAAACCCACCAGCAGAAGGCCCAGAGTGAAGAACAGAATAAAAAGAATGGAAAGGGCAATAAACACATCCGCGAGCTTCATATCCTCATGGCTCAGAATCACAACCGTATCGGGTTCGGGGCGGAACATTAAATGAGAATAGCCGGATTCTTTTATGAATGTCTTCCTCTGGCTTCCTGTCTGTGTTAGCTGCAACCTTCCCCTATAGTTGTAGGTACCAGATCGTTTCACCAGATTGCCATTCACATATTTGGCATATGAGTAATCGGAAAATAGATTTAACCTGTCCTGCTCTCGATCACTGAGCAGCAGTTCGGGATAGCCCAATCCTTCGAAAAAGGGTTTCGAGTTGAGCTCAATAAAGAGGGTGGTTTCAAGAAAATGCCCTTTAAAAAACCGAAAGACCCCCAAATAGGAGACCCTTCCGTTATTGTTGTCCAAAAAGTAAAAATGGTCGTTCTCATCAATCAGATGACCATGATCCTGAATGATTTCAAAAAAGTAATGATAGCAATTGTGCATCTCGCCGGTCTCCTCCACCAAAACGTTACCTTGGGGCCAGCAGGGAACAATCTGCACATCGTAGCGGCCCCAATAGCCATAAAAATAGTATTTAAACAGATGATTGCGCAGAGCCGCCTGGTTTATTTCGGGCTGTGCTAACTGCTGACGAATGGTAACATCGCGAAGAATTCTCTCTTCAATATCATCGAGATACATCTCCGCCACCGGATCCTCTTCTTTGAGGAGTTGAAAGGATAAATTTTCAACCAGAAGTTCGCGATTCATCTCCTCCTTATGAACAGTGAGATTGATAAGAAGGGAACCGGAAAAGACTGCAAATAAACCCACCAGCCAGATAAAAGTGCTGTACAAGTGCCTTCCGGTCGGAGTGCGCCGGGTAAGCACCAGTAAAACTCCAATAATCCCCGCAAAAACAATCCCCCAGTCACTGGCTCCGTAACCTGTTGACCCTACAACCAGCATCATAATTGAAGTGGCAAGCAACACCAAAGCGACCAACCAGAGCCTGGAGATCCGATTCAAAAAAAGTCGAACAGATTTCTCGGCAAGCAATACAAACGAAAAGAGCAACAGTGCGACAACCACCACCTTAACAATAGCCACCCCATTAAGGTCCAGCACTTTAAAAAACACTGAAGGACCTGATGAATGCTCTACCAACCGATATATTAAACCTACAACAAAAAGCAGCCACCCTTCCACCAACACAAAAATGACAAAAAACAAGCTGCCGGCCACTATGGGCAGCGAGTTGCGATCGGTGATGTAACGGGGCATCTTAAAAAACCTGAAAACCCAATAGACGATAAGCACAAACAAAAAAGCCAGTAAAAACAGAGCCCCCAAGGAGGGAAGCTGCTCCGACATGGCAAAATGAAGCGGGGAAAAGATGCCCGCGCGACCCAAAAGAGCCATTTGATGATGCCAGAAAACAAAAAGATAAAAACCCGAAAACAGGATCCCACAGAAAAGAATATAAAAGTTGTTCCAACGGCGCACATACATTCTCTTCATCCATTGGAGCAGCAACAGCCAAAGAGAGATAAGTGCCACCAGATAAGCCATGAGACTCAAAGCATTTTCTCCCGTGGAAGGCGGAGAAACGTGAAGCGAACTCACCGAAAAAAGATATTCTCCTTCGAGACCAAAAACCGCATTATAACCCGGCTGCTGCTCAAGGGACAAATTTACGCCCGAACGGAGTTCAGGAGAGAGAGAGAAGTCGTTGGTTAAAAATTTATTTTCATACGGGTAATCCCGCTTGATAAGCGATAGACCTACCAAAAAATAGGGCCCTTTCTTTATCTTTTGAAGAAGATACCAGCCGTTTTCGAGTTTTATTACCGGCTGATTAAAAAATATGGTGTGTACATGGCTGATGGGCACCGTTTGATTGGACCAGGCCACCATGTGGTTTCCACGGTACACCAATAGGATGTTATTACTGTTGTCGTACAACGAATCCATGGCCGCCCAGGTGGACTCCTCCGACCTTAATGCCTCGCCCGGAAAAGCCTTCAGCATCTCATTCAGTGCAATCTGATGTTTTTGGATGTCCCTCTCCAATTGGGAGATATTAATGTCTCTGGAAGATTTTTCAGCATAAAGAGTTTCAATCAACCAACCTCCTGTCATTGCTAACAGGAACAACGCCAAAAAAAACCACCACGATTTTTTAACGGCCATAACAATAGCTTATTAAAATTTAATGTGACCTGCCGGCAAGTCGGTTTTGCCAGATAAGATTAAGACAAGATTATCAGTAAAAGGATAAGATATAACAATAACCATGCTAATTATCAGCCATGATGATACGGTTCTCCTTTTAAGATAGTCATGGCTCTGTAAAACTGCTCGGCAAATATTAAACGCACCATTTGATGGGAGAAGGTCATGAGCGATAATGACAATTTAAAGCTGCCGCGCGCATATACCTCTTCCGAAAAGCCATACGCGCCCCCCGTTACAAACACCAACCTGCGCGTACCCACATGCATTTGTTTCTTTACAAATTGCGAAAAGTCCACCGAAGAGCAGGATTGCCCCCTCTCATCTAACAATACCACCGTATCGGCCGGCGTTAAATTTTTTAAAATAAGTGCTCCCTCCTGCGACTTCAGGGTAGCCATGTTCATGTTTTTAGAATTTTTCACATCAGGTAAAATCATCACTTCCAGGGGCAGGTAATGCTTTATACGACCGATATATTCATCTACCCCTTTTTGCAACCATCCCCGGGAAGTTTTACCCACCATAACCAAAAGTACTTTCATTTCGTATATTTGTATTGAGAAGGGAATTAAGCAGGTTGAAAATTAACGTTTTTATTTCTGGTTTAGTTTTTGCAAGCCTTTATTACTATCACTTGCAAAAAAAGAGATTTTTGCCTTAAAAACCAATTAAATAGAGTCTTTGCCTTAAAAATTCCAACTGATATGAATATCTTAAAAAGAGTTTCAATCTTTATGCTGCTCTTCGCCTGGTTGCCATTGACATTTGTTCAGGGGCAAACCGCCAGGAGCACCTCTCTTCCCGATGAGGTTATTGAGGCTATGCAACAGGGAGATGCCGGCGCGCTCAGCCCGTTTATGAACAATCGAATTGAGCTGCTGCTGCCGGGGAAGTCGGGCGTTTTTAGTAAAGAACAGGCCCGTTTTATAATTAAAGATTTTTTTGAAGAGCATCCGGTAAACTCCTTTCAGGTGCTTCACCAGGGTGCCCGCGAGAACTCCACCTTTGCCATTGGCCGGTACACCTGCCGCCAGGGGCAATACCGTGTTTATTTTCTCATTAAAAGTGAAAGCGGAAGCATCAATGAAATATTAATTCATCAGATAAGAATCGAGAAGCAAGATGATTAGCACCTATACCAGGGATTTTATCATTCGCGCCTTGAACGAAGATGTGGGTGATGGCGACCACTCTTCGTTGTCGTGCATCCCAGCCAAGGCCATCGGAAAAGTACAACTGCTTATTAAGGAACCCGGTGTTCTGGCGGGCACCAAAGTGGCATTTGAAGTATTTCGTCATCTGGAACCCGATATCATAATTAACCCAATATTACAGGATGGCGCCTTGGTGAACCCGGGCGATGTGGCCTTTACTGTAGAAGGAAAGGTCTTAACGCTTCTTAAAGCCGAACGGTTGGTGCTGAACATTATGCAGCGCATGAGTGGCATTGCCACCCACACACGCAAATATGTAAAACTGGTGGAAGGTTTGCCTACCAAAATACTGGATACACGAAAAACAACGCCGGGTATGCGCCTCCTGGAAAAAGAGGCCGTAAAAACCGGCGGGGGCGAAAATCACCGCATGGGGCTTTATGATATGATAATGCTGAAGGACAACCACGTGGATTTTGCCGGAGGCATAGAAAAAGCCATCCAAGCCGCACGCAACTACCTGAAAGAAACGGGGAAAGAGCTGAAGATTGAAATTGAGGTAAGGAGTCTGGATGAGCTGCAGCAGGTTCTCCGGATGGGTGGAGTTCATCGCATCATGCTCGACAATTTCGACACCGCCACTACCTGCCAGGCCGTTAAACTTATTGATGGCCGTTACGAAACCGAATCGTCGGGAGCAATCACCATGGAAACCCTGCGCGCTTACGCCGAATGCGGCGTGGACTACATCTCGGTGGGGGCTTTAACTCACCACATTGAAAGTCTTGACATGAGCCTGAAGGCCATCTAACTGGCTTTTAGCCGTTGCACATTAGCCTTCTCAATTTTTTGTGACGCATAATTAAGGGTAACTCTGATATTTTTCTGCTTTTTAGAAGGCGCATCAAACATGGTATCCATCATAATGGTTTCACATATTGAACGCAGGCCACGGGCGCCTAACTTAAATTCAATGGCTTTATCCACCACATAGTCCAGCACATCTTCGTCGAACTCAAGGTGAGTACCATCAATGGCAAAGAGCTTCTTGTATTGCTTTATGATAGCATTTTTGGGCTCCACAAGTATCCTTCTTAAAACATTCCTGTCCAGAGGATTCAGATAGGTAAGTATGGGCAGCCGGCCAATGATTTCGGGAATCAGACCAAAAGCCTTTAAATCCTGAGGGGCCACATATTGAAGCAGGTTGTCCACATCGATCTGCTCTTTGGTTTTACTGGCCGAGTAGCCCACCACTTTGGTGTTAAGACGATGGGCAATTTTACGCTCAATCCCGTCAAAAGCACCACCGCAAACAAATAAAATATTTTTGGTATCCACGGGAATCATCTTCTGGTCGGGATGTTTACGCCCGCCCTGCGGCGGCACATTCACTACGGCGCCTTCCAGCAGTTTCAGTAATCCCTGCTGTACACCTTCGCCCGACACGTCGCGCGTGATGGAAGGGTTGTCGCTCTTGCGGGCAATTTTGTCAATCTCATCGATAAAAACAATTCCCTTTTCTGCGGCTTCCACATTGTAATCGGCAGCCTGAAGCAGACGGGTTAAGATGCTCTCAATATCTTCGCCCACGTAGCCGGCTTCGGTAAGCACAGTAGCATCCACAATAGTAAACGGAACGTGCAACATGCGGGCAATGGTGCGAGCCAGAAGTGTTTTCCCGGTTCCGGTTTCACCCACCAGTATAATATTCGATTTTTCAATCTCCACCTCGTCGCCATGATCTTTCTGCATCAACCGCTTATAGTGGTTGTAAACCGATACCGACAGATATCTTTTGGCTTCATCCTGTCCAATCACATACTGGTCGAGAAAAGTTTTGATCTCAAGTGGTTTGAGCAAACGAATGCCGCCCACATCGAAAAAGCTTTTCTTCTTCCCCTCTTCTTCCAGAATAAGATGTGCCTGCTCAATACAACTGTCGCAAATATGACCCGAGATTCCTGCTACCAAAAGATTGGTGTCCTTCCGGCTTCGTCCGCAAAAGGAACATTTATCCATAACGGTTTTCTTCATTCTTCATAGTTTGTTTACCTCAACAAATCTTTACCTGTAAGCTGCAAAGGACTACTTCTCCTTTTTATTGCGCACCAACACCTCATCAATCATCCCGTAAGCTTTGGCCTCTTCGGAAGTCATCCAATAGTCCCGATCGGAGTCTTTTTCAACCTTTTTATAGGTGTTCCCACTGTGTTCGGCAATAATGGTATAGAGTTCCTTTTTGAGTTTCATTATTTCACGGGCCGTAATCTCAATGTCGGATGCCTGACCTTGTGCACCTCCCATGGGCTGATGAATCATAATGCGGGAATGCCTGAGAGCCGACCGTTTGCCCTTGGTGCCGGCGGTGAGCAACACGGCGCCCATTGAGGCGGCCATGCCGGTACAAATGGTGGCAATATCGGATGTTATAAACTGCATGGTGTCGTATATGCCCAGCCCGGCATGCACCGAGCCACCCGGAGTATTAAAGTAGATGGAGATATCTTTAGAGGGATCGGCCGATTCGAGGTAAAGCAACTGGGCCTGAATGATATTGGCCACATAGTCATCGATGGGCAATCCTAAAAATATAATACGATCCATCATTAATCGCGAGAAAACATCCATGGAAGCAATGTTCAATTGACGCTCCTCAATAATTGTGGGCGAAATATAGCTGTTGCTCATAGAGATGTATTTGTCGAGCACCATACTACTGATACCCACGTGCCTGGTAGCATATTTTTGAAAATCTTTGGGATCGATCATAACTGTATTTTTTAAGTTTTACAACCTGCTAAGTTAGCAAATAATGTGCATCTTCAATTTTCATCATAAAGTTTGTTAAACTCGTCACGCGAAACCTCTTTGGTATCCAACTTAACGGATTCCTTTATAAATGCCATTACTTTATCGTTTATGGCGCCTTCGGCATAGTTGCGCTGATTCTCCTCTTTCTTCAGCATGTCGGTGGCATAATTGTCGATGTATTCGTCGGGCACATTGTTAAGCCCATACTGCATAAACTGCAGGCGTGCCGCTTTTCGCGCAAAGCTCAGCACATCTTCATTTTCAATCTTCAGCTCATTGGATTTAACAATCTCATTACGTATCAGCTGCCACTTCAAATCCTTAAGAAATCCTGGCATCTCCTTTTCAAGCTGCTCATCATTTATCGATTCCTCCCGTTTATTGGTGGCTTTAAGCCAGCGTCTTAAAAATGCTTCGGGAAGTTGCATCTCGGTCTTATCTACCAATTTCTCCCTGGCATCCCTGGCAAACTGATATTCGCTCTCCATAGCGAAGGTTCTGGTAAGCTCCTCCTTCACCTTTTGGTTAAACTCCTCTTCACTGGTTACCAGGCCCGGGCCAAAAATCTGATTGTACATATCCTGATCTAGCTCCGGGTCAACATATTCGCTAATCTCTTTTATGGTGCATGAAAAGTCGCCACCCAATTGTTCTGCCTGCTCCTTATCAATTCTTAGGAGATACGACAACTCGGTATCGTTGGGAAATGCTTTTTTGGGATCGAATACAATGCTGTCCCCTACTTTAGAACCAATGAATTTCTTCTTCAGCTCTTCGTCCTTCATCACAGCCATGGACATCACCGAATCATTGACAACGATGCCTTCCTCAAGGGGATTTCCTTCCTGGTCGAGCTGCACAAAATCGGCTTTAACCGTAGTTTTCTCCGTCACCTCATCGCGGGGCTCGGTTTTACCAAACCGGCTTGTAAGGTTCTTCTTATGACCATCTATCATGTCGTCGGTAGTGGTTATCTCATAAAAAGGAAGAGTTAGCTGCTTGGATAGATTTACTTCCATCTGTGGCGCCATGGCCACATCAAAAGCAAACTCAAAGTGGTTATCCTCGTCAAAGTCGATGGTCTTTTGTGACTCCGACGGCAACGGCTCGCCTAAAATGTTCAATTCATTATCGGCAATGAAATCCGAAAGTGATTCAGATACCAATTTGTTGATCTCATCGATAAGGATGGCCTTTCCGTACATCTTTTTTACAAGACCCGCAGGTACCTTGCCGGGGCGAAACCCGGGCATGTTCACCTTTTTACGGTAATCTTTCAACACTTCATTCACACGAGGCTCATAGTCCTCATTTTGCATGTCGATCCGAATAATAGCATTCAAATCATCAACTTGTTCCTTGGTTACGTCCATCTGTTATTGGTTTATTGCCCGCTCCTCCGCGAAGGATAAGACTGACTTAAGGGCAAAGTGGGTATATTTTCATTGTACAAAAACGACCGCAAAGATAATTAAGCGATTACAACCTGCCAAACATTGACTTTGATATTCAGAAGGAATCTGTCTCAAGATCTATTGGTACACACAACGAATACGATAAAATAGACAGTTCAAACATTTAATGATATGGCAACCATAAAAACTAAAACCCAATACGATGCTACCTGCAAGAGGATAGAGGAACTTTTAAAGATAGTTGATAACCACTCGCCCAGAATAACAAGGATTTTATTGAGCTTGATTTGCTCTCGGAGTTGGCAGCCGATTATGAGGAGGCGCATTTCCCGGTTAAACAGCCTGCCTTAAATGATGTTATCAGACTCCGCATGTTTGAAATGGGGCTCACGCAGGCTAAACTTTCTGACTTATTGAGCGTAAGCCCTTCGGGAGTCAGCGAATACCTGAACGGTAAGAGCGAAGCTACACTTAAAGTGGCACGCGACATAAGCAGAAAGCTAAATATTGATGCCAGCATAGTGCTGGGTGTTTAAAATGGAAAAATAAAAGAGCCCAATGGTTGCTAAAACCGCCGGGCTCTTTAAATTGTGCGGACGAAGGGACTCGAACCCCCACGCCTCTCGGCACCAGATCCTAAGTCTGGCGCGGCTACCAATTACGCCACGTCCGCAATTAAGCTGCAAAGAACGATAATTTTTAAAAAACTTCCAATTCCCGGGGAAAAAATCATTCAGGCTAATTAAACCGACGCTTGCGCAACTCGAAGTCGTCACCCAAATAAACCCTTCGCACATCGGGGTCGTCGGCCAGCTCTTCGGCACTGCCCGCCTTCAAGATGGAACCCTCAAACAAAAGATAGGCCCGGTCGGTAATTGACAGCGTTTCATGCACATTGTGATCGGTAATAAGGATTCCGATATTTTTAAATTTCAAACGGGCCACAATCTCCTGGATGTCGCGCACGGCTATGGGGTCAACCCCTGCAAAAGGTTCATCCAGAAGAATAAAACGCGGATTGATGGCCAGAGCCCGTGCAATTTCAGTGCGACGACGCTCCCCGCCCGAGAGCTGAATCCCAAGACTCTTACGAACATGTCCCAATCCAAATTCATCAATCAACTCCTCTAAACGCTCTTTTTGAAAGGCCTTATCAAAATCGGTCATCTCCAGTACCGCCCTTATGTTGTCTTCCACGCTCAACTTGCGGAAAACACTGGCTTCCTGCGCCAGATAACCAATCCCTTTTTGAGCACGCCGATACATTGGCTCACGGGTAATCTTTTCATCATTTAAAAATATCTCTCCGCTATTGGGCGTTATCAACCCCACAATCATATAAAAGGTGGTGGTTTTCCCGGCTCCGTTGGGTCCAAGTAACCCCACAATTTCACCCTGCTTTAGTTCTACCGAAACACCCTTAACCACGGTGCGGCTTCGGTAGCGTTTTACAAGATCCTGGGTGTGAAGTCTTAAACTGCTATTCTCCATCTTCTGTCTCCTCTTTACTTTTCTCCACTCTTATTGCAATAATGATGCCCGCTTCGTAAAGCAAAATTAACGGCAAGCACACCAGTATCTGACTGAAAACATCGGGGGGTGTAATAACTGCCGCTAACAAAAGGTTGGCCACGATAGCATGTTTACGATATTTTTTCAAGAATCCGGATGTCACCAATCCCACCTTACTCAAAAAATAGATGAAGATGGGTAGCTCGAATAACACCCCACCGGCTAAAACAATGGACGAGACAGTAGAAATATAAGAACTGAGGTTCACAATGTTTTCAACCTTATCGCTCACCTGGTAATTGCCTAAAAAATAGACCGATAGCGGACAAATGATGTAGTAAGCAAATAAAATGCCCAGGGTAAAGAGTATGGAAGCAAAAAATATCGCCCCCCTGCTGTGCTTGATCTCTTTCTGATAAAGAGCGGGACGCACAAACCGCCAAAACTCCCAAAAGATAAACGGAAAGGCAACCACAATGCCTGCCACAAACGATATCCAGATGTGAGTAGTAAACTGCCCCGACATACTAATGTTCTGAAACTTAAGCTGCGCCTGATTAATACATAAAACCGGCATCTTCAGAAACTCCGAAATACGGCACAAAAGTTGATTGGTGAAAAAGTCAGGGTTGCTGGGGCCCAACAATATCACATCAAAAAGTATTCTTTTAAAAATAAAGGCCACCACCGCAAAAACAAATACATAAAGAAAAGCACGTACCAGATGCCAGCGAAGTTCCTCGAGATGCTCCAGAAAGGACATCTCACTCTTAATCTTTTTAGCCATAGTATAGTTAAAGCTTACCATCAAACATCGTGCGAAGATAAAAACACTTTGCAAATAAGTTGGGATTCCACTTTGTTTTTTGTAACTTCATCTGGTATTTTAATTCAGCAACCCGCATGAAAATCCTATTTTCTGAAAATGAATATTTGTAGGATGAGTGATTATTCACAAGATTCTATTAAATTTGTTTGATTCACCCACTTTTACTAAAATCGGTCGTTTTTTTATCTCTCCGATTTATCGCAAAACAGTACTTTTATAAGTTAGACAACAAGTATAGTTATGGTTACAAAGCATATAGACCTCACTGGTCATTTAAAAATGCATTTTGGGTTTGATACCTTTAAAGGAAACCAGGAAGATATTATCAAAAATGTACTCGCTGGCAATGATACCTTTGTTTTAATGCCTACCGGAGGTGGGAAGTCACTTTGCTACCAGCTTCCATCCCTGATTCTGGATGGCACGGCCATCGTAATTTCACCTCTCATCGCGCTGATGAAAAATCAGGTAGATGCCATGCGCAACTTTAGCGAAGACAACAGCATCGCCCATTTTTTAAACTCTTCGCTCACCAAAACAGCCATCCAAAATGTAAAAGACGATGTAATATCGGGTAAAACCCGATTGCTTTACGTGGCGCCCGAATCTTTAACCAAAGAAGAGAATATCCAGTTTCTGAAGCAGGTGCCCATTTCATTTTACGCAGTGGATGAGGCCCATTGTATTTCGGAGTGGGGCCATGATTTCCGGCCCGAGTATCGCCGCATTAAGCCCATCATCTCCGAAATTGGAGAGGCCCCGGTCATCGCTCTTACCGCCACAGCTACACCAAAAGTGCAAAACGACATTCAAAAAAATCTGGGAATGTTAGATGCCCGCGTTTTTAAATCGTCGTTTAACAGACCTAACCTTTACTACGAAATCCACCCAAAGGTAAATGCCACGCGCGAAATTATTAAGCTGCTGAAAGAGTATCAGGGAAAATCCACCATTATATATTGCCTCAGCCGGAAAAAGGTGGAGGAACTGGCTAAAAACCTTCAGGTAAATGGCATCAAAGCCCTGCCTTACCATGCCGGCATGGATGCAGCCACCCGTACCGGAAATCAGGATAAATTTTTGATGGAAGAGGCCGATGTGATTGTGGCTACTATTGCATTTGGCATGGGCATCGACAAGCCCGATGTGAGAATGGTGATCCACTACGACATCCCTAAAAGCCTGGAAGGTTACTATCAGGAGACCGGACGTGCCGGCCGCGATGGCGGAGAAGGCAGATGCGTGACATTTTACAGTTATAAAGATATCCAGAAGCTTGAAAAGTTCATGCAGGGTAAACCCCTTGCCGAGCAGGAGATTGGCAAACAACTGCTGATTGAAACCGTGGCCTATGCCGAAACATCGCTGTGCCGTCGTAAGGTGCTGCTCCACTACTTTGGAGAAACCTATACGCAGGATAATTGTGATGCATGCGACAACTGTCTCCACCCCAAAGAGCAATTTGAGGGACAGGAGTTTATATTGCAAATGCTGGAGGCAGTGGTTGAATTGAAAGAGCGCTTCAAAACCGGGCATATCATTGACGTGCTAACCGGTAATAATACCAGCATGGTGAAGTCGTACAATCACGACACGCTCGATTTGTTTGGATCAGGAGACGAGGAGGACCCCAAACTGTGGCATGCCGTTGCCCGGCAGTCGCTGGTGTCGGGATTAATTACCAAAGACATTGAGAATTACGGCCTCTTAAAAATCACGGATAAAGGTCTTGATTATCTGAAAAATCCTTTCAGTATAAAACTCACACGCGACCACGATTACGACGAATTGGAAGAAGACACCAGGAGCGCCGGTGGCAGTGCTGCAGTTGACCCGGAGTTGTTTGCCATACTCAAAGACCTGCGAAAACAAATTGCCCGAAAAAAAAGCCTCCCTCCCTTCGTTATTTTTCAGGATCCTTCGCTTGAGGCCATGGCCACCTTCTATCCGGTAAACCGTGAAGAACTTCAAAGCATCCCCGGCGTAGGTGCCGGAAAAGCTAAACGCTTTGGGAAAGAGTTTGTCGAAGTGATTAAAAAACATGTGGAGGCCAATGAGATTGAGCGCCCCATGGATATGGTGGTGAAAACTGTGGCCGATAAAAGCAGGCTTAAGATTTCCATCATTCAAAGCATCGACCGGCAAATACCCCTGGAGGATATCGCCGACTCGAAAGGCATCGACTTCGAAGAGCTGCTTAAGGAGCTGGAATCTATCGTTTACTCGGGAACGCGAGTCAATATCGACTATCACATCGACCAGGTAATGGACGAAGATCACCGCGACGACATCTTCTATTACTTTAGAGAAGATGCTGAAACCGACGAAATCGCACCTGCACTGGAAGAATTGGGCGAAGATGAATACTCTAAAGATGAGATACGCCTGGTGCGAATTAAATTTATTTCCGAAGTAGGTAACTAAAATTTTTTGCGTATCTGAAACCGTACTTCGGTTTTGGTGTTCCCCTCAATACGGTTGTAACCCGTCCCGATTTCGTTGCGCCCGTCATAGACCCAACGGGCTGCCCGCAACCAAAAGTGAAGCGCAGGCGTCATCTTGTAATTGATAAGTAGCAGGTAGCGGCTTCCCTTCCCCGAATAGGCAGGTACTAAAAATTTATACAGCACATCGGGCTCGTAGGCATAGATGCGGGCACTGTAATCGTCGGTGTCAAAAAGCGCATAGCGGCAAGTCAGCGTCAGCTTCTCCTGCAGGGTCACCAGTCTAAGGTCCTGAGCCAGCAAAAGCCCCCGGTGATTGACTTCTTCCTCACCCACAAAGTGCCACTCGGCCAGGCTGGTTAATTGCCATTTCCCGGTAAGATTGTACCGGTACTGTGCTTTAATCTGGTTGTGTATCTGCCGGGCCAGGCTGTTTTCAAGCCCTTCCTCCATCTGATTAACAGGCTTTTCGCGATAGCGGTAACGCACCAGCAACTTTTGTCCGCCACTAAAAGACCTCTGAACCTGAAGGAGCCAGTCAAAACCACCCGAAGGAGCATCTATACCATATTTAAGCCATTCGAACCGATAGCGATCTAGGTAGGATGATACTTCCATCCGGCCAGGCAGTTGCCACTCAATACCCACATAAAACCCACTTTCGCCGGCAAAACTGCTACTCTCCGACAAGGGGCCCGCAAGGGGCGCATTGTACCGCAGCGGAAACAACCGGTGCCCCAAAGCGAGAGCCATGCCGGGGGCCACTTCGCATACCAGGCCATTCCAAAAGGCAGGATGCTCCAAATCGTTAAGCGCCACCTCACCAAACAGCAGCAGGTTCCGGGGAGTATAGACGTATGAGAACCAACTGTTTTGATTCTCCCGGCCTCTAAAATAGAATTGATTGTAAGCCTGACTGTCGGGCATAAGCGGCTCACTCAAATGGTAAAAGAGATGACCCGCATCCAGCGTAAACCGACGGCTCTTGTAGGTGATTTTGGCCCCTCCCACCTGCTCTGTTACATTGTGGCGCTGACTCAATTCAGTTTCTGTGCGGAAAAGTCCATCTTTGCGTAAACTTGTAAGCCATACATTGCCGGCGCTGTCGGTTTGTAGCCGCCCCGATTGCTGCTTCACCGAAAAGAAGGGAGTGAGCTCAAAAGCCCCTTTTGCCAGCGTGAGATAACCGCCGCGCAGCCCGCCATATTCCGAGGCCGAGAGCGATGGTCTGAAGCCCGGCCCGCGGTTACGAATGGTAGTGGCCATTGAACTTTTGCGTGCCGGCATCCCCGATTGAACCACCAGCCCCTGTCCGGCGCTCATACTAAATTGACCTGCCACTGCTTCGCGAAGAATTCCGCGGGGCTCCTCATACCTCAGATAACCCGTCATGAGGTCCACACCCGAAATGTGGCTGCCAAACATGGGCTCACCGGGGTCCTTCTCTGCAATAAAACCGGCGCTCCATTGCCGCGAAGTTTGAGCCTCTGCGCGGAGGTAATGTCTGAAACGGTCTCCTTTAAAAGCAGCGGGCTCCTCACCATCCCCAATATAACCTGCAGCCTTCTCCAGGATAAGTTCCGAGCGTACAAACAGATCGCCCCACACTCTAAAAGGTCTTATCACAGGCTCCTCAGGCCCCAGCCACACCAGCGGCTCCATTTGACGAATGGTGGTCATGGACAGCCCCTCCACTGCCTGCAATTCGAAAATGGAATGGAATGGCCCGTTCACATAGCGTTTAAACAGGATGTGTTCTATCTGAAGGTCGGATAAAAAAAAGATACGTTCCAGCTCCTCCCTGTCGGCTGTATTGAGGTTGAGCGGGTCGCGGACCAAATCCAACAAGTCCTCAATCAAAAACGAAAGGTCCTCCTGTTCGGTATCGGCCGCATACATCTCTGCCACCTCTCCGGCCCATTGGCGCAGGTCGGTCTCTGTTTGCGCATTTAACCGCATACTCCCGAAACTCCACGAAATCACAATCAACAAACAGCAGAAACAATATTTCGCATTCTGTTTCAAGTCCGAATTTTTATCGCCTTTCACCAAAAGCATAATAAATACCTGCCGAAGAGCTGAAGCCCAGCGGGTCGTGATGGTTCACAGAAACATCAAAATTAAACCGCTGCCACTGCATGCCCATACCAATTGCCAGTCGAACAGGTTTACCCGAAACAGCCCCCCTTGCCACCAATCGTGGATGTACCTGCACCTCCATTCCCCATGCATAGCGCTGGGGCTCACCATAAGAACTATGTATTAAATCGGCCGTGGTATTAAAAAGCGGTGAAACCCGCCAGGTAAGGGCCAGTGCCAAAGTGGAGGGCAGTGGCTGTTCCGTATCGTTGCTCACAATTTTTGCTCTTCCGGGATTTTGTGCCATAATACCAACCATTAACCGGGGCTCAGGAACAATACGCAGGCCTGCATCCAACAAAAAAGTGCTGCGGCTTGCTTCACCATAGATGGCGCGCAATACATAACTAAACCGAACGCCCATATGCAGATGTGGCGAAATTTGCCGGGAAGCACCTGCCGAAATATTTTGCATATTAAAGTATTGATTCCCATAATAGGTGTAACCCGCCGAAGTGGTGAGTAATGAGGTGGGAAGATGCGCAAAGGCGCTCTTTGCACTTAAATCTTTCAGACCATAGGCATCGTGATAGCCAGTGCCCACAGTGATATCAGCAGGTTGGGAAAAACCCGCAGGGTTGGTAAAAAAGGACCAGGCAGTGGTGTCGCCCGCACCCGAAAGCCCCAAGCCCGTAGAAACAGGCGAATGGAAGTCATACATTTGGGCCATTGTGCCGAATACAAGCAACAGAAAAGTGCCTGTGAAGATGCAGATTTTCATAACGGGCGAAATAGGGAGTTAACAAATGTCTGCTTATGGACAATTTAATAATTTTCCCAATCAAATTCAACCCTAAAAGAAAAGAAAGTTCAAATAGTCTATTCCTGCACAGGCCACTTCATATTGGGCGTGTTGCCCATCGTAATCTCCAGCATGCCTCCACTTACCAAATCGATATGACTCAAAAACGTGGAAGCAAGCGGTTTACCGTTGAGCAACACCTTTTGAAGGTAGATGTTCTCCTTACTATTATTAGCCACGTTTATCGTAAAAGATACTTTATCGGAAAGTTCAATTTCAACCTTATCGAAAAGCGGGCTTCCCAGTTGATATTCGCCATTGGCGGGGTTGAAAGGATAAAAGCCCATAGCCGAGAAAACGTACCAGGCCGACATCTGGCCACAGTCTTCATTTCCGCTAAGTCCGTCGGGTTGGTCGGTGTAGAGTGTTTCCATAATTTGGCGCACCCTTTCCTGTGTTTTCCAGGGCTGACCAGCCAGGTTGTAGAAATAGGCCACATGGTGACTGGGTTCGTTGCCCTGGGCATATTGCCCGATAAGTCCCGAAATATCCGGAGAGGCATTCTCACCTTTCAATTCTTCGCTGATACTGAAGAGCGAGTCAAGTTTGGTAATAAAAAGTTCCCGGCCGCCATAACTTTCGATCAGACCCTGAGGATCGTGGGGCACAAACCAGGAGTACTGCCAGGCATTGCCTTCGGTATAATCGTCGTCGCGGTGCTTGCTGTAAAGCGGGTCGAAGGGAACTTTCCACTCCCCGGTGCTTAGTTTTCCCCGCATGAATCCGGTACCTGCATCGAACACATTTTTATAATTGAGCGAACGCTCCATAAACAGGTTATAAACATTCTGCTTCTCCAGCGATTTGGCCATTTGAGCAATGCACCAGTCGTCGTAGGCATACTCAAGGGTTTTGGAAACCGACTCGTTTTCCATATCGGCCGGCACAAAGCCATATTCGCGATAAAGGTCTATTCCGTGCTTATTTTGCGTAGCACTGGCAATCATGGCCTCCAAAAGTTCATTCCCGTCCATGTTTGGCAAAAGCCCTTTTAGCCAGGCATCGGTAATAACCGGGACGGAATGGTAGCCAATCATGGTGTTGGTTTCGTTACCCACCAGTTCCCACACTGGTAGAAGCCCGCCCTCGTGGTAAATGGCTATAAACGATTGGACAAACTCTTCAGTCCTTTGCGGTTGCAAAATGGTAAACAAAGGGTGGGCTGCCCTAAAGGTATCCCACAAAGAAAAAACAGTGTAACGATGGAATGCTTCCACTTTATTTATAGTGTCATTAAGTCCCTTATACTCCCCGTTAAGGTCGGAAAACAGATTGGGAGCTATCATGGTATGATACAGAGCTGTGTAAAATGTTCGCAGAAGCGCTGTGTCCTTTGTTTCTACCTTTATTTTTGCCAGTTCCTTTTCCCAAAGGTTGGCGCTTTGATACTTCACCTTGTCAAAATTCCAACCCGGGAGCTCTTCATCAAGGCTGCGCATAGCCCCTTCAATACTAGCCGAGGAGAGTCCTACTTTCACCAGAATTTCTTCATTCCTTTCGGTAAAAAACTCCAATACAGCTTTAGCACCGGATGACTTTACACTGGAAGCATCTGAGAGAGTTCCCCCATCAACAGTATAAAAGCGCTGAAAGGGCTTGTTTATGCGCAGTGCGAAATAAACCTTCTGATTATTGGCCCAACCGGTGGAATAGCGGTATCCTACTATCAGATTATCTTCTCTTTTTTCGATAAAAGTTTCCGTCGGCCGGTCCCAGTTTATGGCAAATCCCAAATCTACAATTAAAGAGGCATTCTCAGATTTGGGAAAGGTATAACGGTGAAATCCGGCATGCGATGTGGCGGTCAACTCGGCCATAATGCCTGGATCTTCCAAAAATACGCGGTAATAGCCGGGTAAAGCAAACTCATTATCATGCGAATAGGAAGAGCTGTGCGGCTCAATAAAGTGAATACCGCCCTGCCGGGTATCCGATATAACCGGACGCGTGGAGGGAATAACCAGTACATCGCATAAATCACCTATTCCGGTGCCGCTTAAGCTCATATGGGTAAAACCGCTTATTTCGGAGGAGGAATAATGATAACCTGAAACCCAGTCCCATCCGGAAATCCCATTGTTGGGACTGAGCTGCACCATGCCAAAAGGCGTGGTGGCTCCCGGGAATACATGGCCATGCCCACCGGTACCTATAAAAGGGTCAACAAACTTTACCAACCGCAGGTTTGCGGGCCTGTGGCCGGAATTACAGCCACTTGAAAAAATCAAAAAAGAGAGAATGAACAAGAAAATAGTAGCTCGCATCTTTATTTATTATTTATTCCATTATACTGCAAAAATAGTTTTTGGTTGTGGAAGATAGATTTTTTTTCATTGGTGTCCGGTTAAATAGTAATAGATTCCTCCCTGCCTTCGTGCCCTCGGCAGGCAGGCCTAGGGTCGGAATGACAAGGACTTGGGCTAAATGTGGATGGTGGGGGCTTGGTTGGCGGCTTTGCCGCCAACCAAGCCCCCACCCCAAAATCCAAAAGCCTGTCATTCAGAGCGGAACGCAGTGAAGCGAAGAATCTACAATATAAAATTATGTTTTTACCGGACAATAGTGATTTTTTTTCCAGAAACTAAAATAACTTTCTCTTAAACAGCTCGCGTTCCCGTTCTATTTTTCTGCCAAAATAGTAGCAAATGTCAAAAAAAGGCCAAATTTGTGCTTCCATCGATTCAAAAAGTAGCAGTGAACCTATGATTAATATCGTCAATTGAAGTATCCTCATTCAGCTGATTGGTAATTCTATGCTGGCAATTTCGATATATTTCGGGTATTGAGCAATAAAAATTCACCAATACATCCTAACTATTGACAGATGTCGATCATTAATCGACCATTCTCAATCTCCCAACTCAACTTTCGGATTGAAACCCTTTCATCCGGTTTCTGTCAACAGCAAAATCAAAACCAGCAATAGACCCCGATTATCAAACAGATAGGTATATAATAGCCTGACCAGTTCATTTTAGAATTTAACCCACGAGTCCACTCCGAAAAGTAAAATACCCCTAAAGGGGACTTTGAAGAGTCCATTGACTTTCAACGAGTTCCCCCTTGGGGGTTAGGGGTAGAAAAGTTGAAAATCAATGAACTCTGACTTTTCGGAGTGGACTCACTCACAGAAAGAAAAAAAGATGAGATATAATTTTTATTCACTATTATGTTTTTGTATAGGGATTGAAACCTTTAGTTGAATATTAGATTATACTGTGGATAAGTTCAATTCTCTTATTTTTGTACCTTTGCCGGATTAAAAACTCAAAGATTGACGCAGTCTGTATTGACTACGTAAATCAGTGACACATCAAATAGCCGCTTATGAAAGTTATGTTTTGTTGGATTTTATGTTTGTGGAGTTTCATTCCGGTAATGATTGGAGCCGTGGAGCCGGACACCCTCACTTTTTCGTTGGAAGAGGCAATGAATTATGCCTCCAAAAATGCGTTTCAGAAAATCAGCTCGGAGTTTGATATGGAATCGGCTCAAAAGAAAATTTGGGAGACCATTGCCGGAGGATTGCCCCAGGTGGATTTAACCGGAGGATACAATCACTCCATTGACAAGTCGATAACCCTGTGGCCCGCCGAACTGATTCCCGAAGATATGCGCCCTCCCGGCATCGGCCCTGGCGATAAGATACCTATATCTTTTTCAACAGCCTATGATGCCAACTATTCGGTGTCGGTGTCGCAAATGGTCTTCGACGGCTCATGGTTTGTGGGGCTCCAGGCTGCTAAAGTATTTCTCGATATTACCAACCAGCAGGCCGAAAGGACTGAAATTGAAATTCGGGCTGCCGTTGCTAAAGCCTATTTTCTAGTGCTATCAGCGCGCGAAAACCTAAAGGCATTTAAGGATATTCTGATAGTGAATGAAGTGACACTCCGGGAGACCAAAGCGCTTTACCAAAACGGATTTCGTGAGTCGCTGGACGTATCGCAAATTGAGCTGATGGTACGCGACGCACAAAAGAATATTGTGAAAGAAAAGCGCAACGAAATTGTAGCTTTTGCCGTACTGCGTTTCTCCATGGGACTCGGCGAAGATCAGCCACTCCAATTATCCGACGAATTGTCTCATCTGACTTCATCGGCCATATTAGGTGAAACGAATGGAGGATTATGGAATATGAATGAACATGTGGATTACCGCATTGCTCTCTCCAATCAGGAGGCGGAAAAACTTCAGCTCAAAAATGTAAAAGTGCAATACCTCCCCAAACTAAATGCTTTTTATACCTTTCAAAAAACTGGTTACGCCGAAGAGTGGAACCTGTTTAACCAGCAATGGTACAAAGCGCAGATTATAGGTCTGTCGCTCACTATGCCCATTTTTTCGAGCGGGATGCGTCATGCACAGGTGAAACAACAAGAACTGGCCTTTCAAAAAAGCCGTAATGAGCGCGAAATGACCGCCCGGGACATTAGAACCCAACACCTTACAGCCCTCGCCGAGTTTAATAGTGCCATCGACCAGTTTGAACTCACCCGCGAGAGTGAAGCACTGGCTCTGGATGTGTATGAAAAAACCAGAGTGAAATTTAAGAATGGAATCACGGGCAGCTTTGAGTTAACCCAGCAGCAAGGCCAATACATTCAGGCACAGATTGACCATGTGCAAACAGCCCTGGCACTTATGAATGCCAAAATAGATTATCTGAAAGCGGTGGGAGAGCTATAAATAACAAATTTCAACTAAATGACAATGCCCAAATTTCAATTAAACAGAGAGCTAACAGGCATAGGAAAAATCAAAGGATGGCTGAGTTTTAAGTCCGCCATCACCATCCTCCTGCTCTTCACCCTATTGCTCTTTCCTGGTTGCGGTTCAGATACCTCTCAAAAAGAGAAATCGAAGAAGGCCCTTTTGGAAAAATATCAGGCTCAGATGCGCGAACTGAGTGAGAAGATCGTCTCGTTGGAAAAAGAGCTAAACAACGAGGCCCCAACCAATATGGTAAAGGTGCGACTCACGGAGCTGGAACCTCAAACCTTTCAACAATTCATTGAAGCAGTGGGCATTGTGCATACCGACCAGAATGTAATTGTAAGCCCTGAATCAAGTGGCATTATCACCGCCATAGAAGTTAAGGAGGGTCAGGAAGTCCGAAAGGGTCAGGTGTTGGCACGCTTGAATGTAGAGACTATAACCCGCTCAATACAAGAGACACAGATTAACTTAGAACTGGCTGCCACCCTCTTTCAGCGACGCAAAAACTTGTGGGATCAGAATATTGGCAGTGAGGTGGAGTTTCTTCAGGCAAAATCGGACATGGAGGCGCTTACCCGGCGGCTGGAAGGACTGGAAGCCCAACTGGATATGGCTGTGGTAAAAGCACCAATAAACGGGCTGGTGGACAACCTGATTCAAAACCAGGGCGAAATCGCCGGGTCGATGATTCCCTTTGCACGTCTGGTAAATCTGGATGAAGTTTATATAACGGCCCAAATCTCAGAAACCTATCTTAATAAAGTTAAAGCAGGGGACTCTGTTTGGATCGAGGTGCCAGTTTTGGGGTTGGACAGGAGGGCGACCATCTATCGTACATCATCGGTCATTGACCCCGACAGCCGCACCTTCAACGTTCGGGTGAACCTGCCCAACCGCAATCACCAATTGCATCCCAACTTAATGACCCGGCTTAAAATGAGGATACTTGAATTACCCGGCGCATTGGTGGTTCCCTCCATAATGGTAAAAAAAGATTTTGAGGGCGATTTTATTTTCATAGCCGGGCAAAACGAGAAGGGCCAAACAGTAGCCCACAAGCGTTACATCTCCACAGGCCCCAAGAACAATAGCCAGGTAGTGGTAACAGGTGGGATCAACGCAGGCGACCAGCTCATTACCGAGGGGTTTGCGCAGGTTGTGGACGGCTCCCTTCTTAATGTTTCTCCTTAAATTGTTTTATTGATGAAGGAATCTCCCCAAGCCAACAACAAAAAGGTAGTTGAGCGAAAGTTTGGTCCCACCATATGGGCTATTAAAAATAAAAACACTATCTATATCCTCACAGTCTTCCTGTTCATCGCAGGAGTGATGTCGTACACCAGCATGCAGAAGGAATTGTTTCCCGAAATTGTGGTGCCCTACATCATGGTGCAAACCTCTTACCCGGGTAACAGCCCTCTGGATATTGAGAATCTCATCACCCGGCCCATCGAAAAAGAGCTGAAAGGCCTCAATGGTGTCAAACGCCTCTCATCCTCATCTTATCAGGATTTTAGCCTGATCATAGTGGAATTTGAGACCGATGTGGAGGTAAACAAAGCGCTTCAGGATGTGAAAGACCAGGTGGACAAAGCCAAGAGTGAACTGCCCGAAGACCTGGATACCGACCCCATAACCGAAGACATTGATTTCTCTGAATTTCCGGTGTTAAATATCAACCTGTCGGGCGATTTCAGCATTCTTGAACTCAGGAAGTTCGCTGAAGACCTGCAGGAAGAGGTGGAGGCTATGCGCGAGGTGCGCGAAGCTGATATAAAAGGGGTGGATGAGCGTGAAATAAAAATTCATGTGGACCCGCTCAAGCTGGAGGCTTACGATATGTCCTTTAATGACATAGAGATGGCTCTCATGTCGGAGAATGTGACCATTGGAGCCGGGGAGATTATTGTGGACGGAACCCGAAGGTCGGTACGCACGCAGGCCAACTATAAAAACATGGACCAAATCCGCAACACTATCGTAAAAAGCGACCAGGGCAAAATCGTTTTTTTGACCGATGTGGCCCGCGTGATTGATGGTTTTGAAGAAAAGAGCTCCATCTCACGTCTCAATGATCAACCGGTAGTTTCGCTCTCCATCATAAAAAAGAGCGGCGAAAACCTGCTGGATGCCACCGATAAAATTTTTGAGACCATCAAACGCAATCAGGCCTCGGGTGCTTTCCCGCCCGACCTGAAGGTGACTATCACCGACGACCAGTCGGTTTACATCCGCGACCAGATCAGCAACCTGCAGAACTCCATCTTTATGGGGGTGCTGCTTGTGATGATGGTACTTTACCTCTTCATGGGCCTGCGTAATGCTCTTTTCACCGGCCTGGCCATTCCCATGTCCATGTTTATCTCTTTTCTTATTTTAGGCGAGATGAATTATACCGTCAACACCATGATACTCTACGGATTGCTGATGGCACTGGGCATGCTGGTTGACAACGCCATTGTGGCCATAGAGAATGTCTATCGCCATTTCGAGGAGGGTTACACCCGCTTTAAAGCCGTACAGAAAGGAGTGAGCGAAATAGCCGTTCCCATCATCAGCTCTACGGCGACCACGTTGGCAGCCTTTTTTCCGTTGCTGCTGTGGCCGGGAATCGTGGGTGAATTTATGAAGTACCTGCCCATCACCCTTATTATTGTGCTCTCATCATCGCTTTTTGTGGCACTCATCCTCAATCCGGTGTTTGCCCTGCAGTTTATGAAACATGAAGATCTCACTCATAAAAAAAATAACCGAAAGCTTTTTCTTATCACCGGTTCTCTTGCACTCATTGGAGTGATAAGTTACTTTTGGGGCAGTATCCTTTGGGGTAATCTTTTAACATTGCCTCTCCTCGTCTCTTCACTAAACATTTACGTTCTTAAACCCTCAGCTATTCACTTTCAAACCAAGGTATTGCCCTGGGTAGAAGCTAAATATAGGGTTGTGCTACAATTTGCTCTGGGCCGGCGCACCTCAAAATGGTTGTTAGCCGGAATGATTGGTCTTCTTTTTTTCTCATTTATATTTTTTGGCCTCACCAATCCCGATGTGATATTTTTCCCCTCCAGCGATCCCAAAACCGTTTATGTAACCATGGAATTGCCACTGGGAACAGACATTGAAAAACCCGATGAAGTGTCTGCCCGCGCAGAAGAACTTATATGGGCCATTCTAGATCCACACAAAGATATTGTACAATCGGTGGGCGTAAATGTGGGCAATGGAAAGGGTGGCCTGTTTGAGTCGGACCGCTCACCCAACAAATCGTTCACTACCATTACTTTTGTAGATTATCAATACCGAAAGGGGGTGGCAACCTCTGGATTGATGAAACAACTCTCTGACACTCTACGCACCTTTGTAGGTGCCAAATTTTTTGTAGAAAAGGAGGAGAATGGTCCCCCCGTGGGCAAACCTGTCAACCTTGAAGTATCGGGAGATGACTTCGAAACGCTGGTGGGCGTGGCCGAAGGTATCAAAAGCACTATCGACAACAGTCCCATCGAAGGAATCGAAAACATTGAGATGGACATAAATATGAACAAACCTGAGATGGAACTATTGGTGGACCGCGACAAGGTGCGACGCATGGGCCTCTCTACGCAAATGGTAGCAGGAGCCATGCGAACAGCACTTTATGGAACTAAAGTGGATACTTATAAAGAGGGTGAGGATGAGTACGACATCATGGTTCGTCTTGATGACAAGTTCAGGTACAACGTATCCTCGCTCATGAACTTTAAGATGAAAGTGGAAAAGGATGGAGTGTCATATCACATCCCTATATCTTCGGTTGCCGATTTTACCTATACCACCTCCTACGAAAACATCAAGCGAAAAAACAACACACGGGTTATCACCCTGTCATCCAATGTGCTGGAAGGCTATAATGGAAATCGCATCAATGCAGCCATTCGGCAACTTTTGAAGAATTACGACATGCCGCCCGGTTATCGCTGGGAGATGACCGGCGAGCAGGAGGATCAGAAAGAGACCTCAGACTTTTTGTTTAAAGCACTTCTGATAGCTGTGGCACTGATCTCAATGATACTCATTACCCAGTTCAACTCATCATCCAAACCACTTATCATTATGACGACCGTGGTGCTGAGTACTATTGGTGTATTTATGGGGCTGGGCACTTTTGGGATGGACTTTGTAGTATTGATGACGGGTGTTGGCATTGTATCCCTGGCTGGTATTGTGGTGAATAATGGCATTGTGTTGATTGATTACATCGACGTGTCCCGTGCTGAACTAAAGATGGAACGCGGACTCAAAAAATCCGGACGTATGTCGCGCACCGATGAGATAAACAGTACAATAAATGCCGGAAAGGTTCGCTTACGCCCGGTGCTTCTCACGGCCATCACCACCATTTTGGGGCTATTCCCCCTGGCTGTGGGGTTAAACTTCGATTTCTCTGGTCTTCTGTTCCACCTCGATCCCAACATCTATTTTGGGGGCGATAATGCCGACTTTTGGGGTCCTATGGCCTGGACCGTGATATTCGGTCTCACCACCTCCACATTTCTTACTCTGATAATGGTGCCGGTGATGTACAACCTGGCGGTTCGTATTCGTAACCGGTATGTGAAGGTGAAGGAGGATGAGGAGGAGGAGGAATAATAAATCCTTTCCCTTACAGGCTGATTTAAAATACTTTAGTGAAATATGTTAGTTAGTCAACGTTTAAATCATCAGGGTTCCTTCTGCTATCCCAAACGTGCAAAATTTGAATTTCGGATTGAAGTATTTTGTAAAATATCAGATGATGTTCTTTTATTATATATCGTATCCCTGTATCATCCTTGATTCTGTCCATTTCCGGATACTTTTTTAAATGCTTAACGGCATCACGTAGTGATTTACCCAATTTTCTTGAATATGCTTTCGTTCCTATCCTTTTATACCAATAATCAAGAATTAGGATTTTGTCTTGAACAGCATTTTTGGACCAAACTACTCTTTTAACCACCTGTCTACTATTTTGTCGACCTGGTCATCTGCTAAAAACTCCCCATTCTCTATTTGTCGTTCTGATTCCCGTATTCGACTTTCCTGCCATCCGGCTAAAGTCGGAACTTCTGAAACTGAATACCTATGATCAATAAGCTCTTTAATTGTCAAAAGGAATTCCTGATCATCTATATTCTCTATGCCTTCGTAAAGCAATTGTTTAATCTCATTGGTTCCCATATCGTTTGAGCTAAACAACAAATTTACGCATTTTATTGACAAAAAGAAAGCGAAAAATGAGCACTCGAAGGACAATATATCATCAAAAACCTCATGCTCATAAGCTCGGGAATTGTATTGGGCGGCGCTTTACAACTTCCACAAAAATAAAAGGCTGAGCACTTTTTCTATCCTTTCTTCTGAAATCATCCTCTCCCACAAAAATATTTCTTACTTTTAGCCACTTTTAAAAATACGCTCTATTTTGCTTACAAATTGAAGCCAAATTACACTCATCAATTCGCTTCATTAGCTTTTTGAGTCGTATCAGCATCAATTTAATATTTAGAAATGTCTAAAATGGAATCAGTTCGAACACAAGAAATCAAATTTTTTGGAAAAAATGAGGTGCCTTTAGAGTTGCATAAAGTGCGTGTAGTTCAAAAAATCCATCTCAAACCCATCGAAGAACGCCTCGAGGCTATTGCAAAAGGAGGCTACAACACTTTCCTGCTCAGCACCAACGATATTTTTCTGGATATGCTTACCGACAGCGGCACCAATGCCATGAGCGACAATCAGGTGGCGGCTATGCACCGTGCCGATGATGCCTATGCCGGTTCGCAAAGTTTTTACCGCATGGAAAGCGCACTGCGCGAAGTATTCGGAAAGCATTATATATTACCGGTTCACCAGGGCAGAGCTGCCGAGAATATCGTTGCCCAGACTTTTGTGAAGCAGGGAGATGTGATTCCCATGAATTACCATTTTACCACCACCAAAGCTCACCTGGAGATGAACGGGGGCGAAATATTTGAAATTTATACCGATGAAGCCCTTAAAATTAAAAGCAACCATCCTTTTAAAGGAAATATCGACATCCAAAAGCTTCAGAACATCATAAAAAAATATGGGAAAGAACGTATCCCGTTTATCCGCATGGAAGCCTCTACAAATCTTATTGGAGGACAACCTTTTTCGATGCAGAACATGCGTGATGTGAAGCGCATTGCCGATGAGCATGGTATCATGGTAGTGCTTGATGCCAGTTTGATTGGCGAGAATGCGTATTTTATTAAAAAGCGGGAAGAGGAATTTAAGAATGCACCCGTCAAAGATATTTTGCTCACTCTTTGCGCCTTGGCCGACCTCATCTATTTCTCAAGCCGCAAGGTAAGCTCCACACGAGGCGGAGGCATTTGTACCAACAGCGAGGAGTTATTCCTGAAAATGCGCCATCTGATTCCGCTGTTCGAAGGTTTCCTAACTTACGGCGGGATGTCAGTTCGTGAAATTGAAGCCATGGCTGTGGGACTGATAGAAACAACCGATGAAACAGTTATTAGTCAGTCACCCTCGTTTATAGAATATGCTGTGAACGAGCTCGATAAGTTGGGCATTCCTGTTATCACTCCCGCCGGTGCGCTGGGTTGTCATGTAGATTCCATGAGCTTCCTGCCTCATGTGCCCCAAACCGAATATCCCGCAGGCGCATTGGCCGCTGCTTTATACATCATTTCAGGTTGCCGTGGTATGGAGCGGGGAACTATTTCCAGCGTGCGAAAGGAGGATGGCACCGATCTTCTGGCCGACATGGAACTGCTTCGCCTGGCTTTTCCCCGCCGTGTTTTTACCCTTTCTCAAACGCTTTACCTCATCGATCGGCTCAACTGGCTCTACCACAACCGCGAGCTGGTGGGTGGACTGCGCTTTGTAGAGGAGCCTTCGGTATTACGCTTCTTTATGGGGCGCCTGGAGCCCACCTCAGACTGGCCCCAAAAGCTGGCGGAAAAATTCAGGGAGGACTTTGGAGATAGTTTGTAAACTAACGTTTATCGCCAATATGGCAATTAAGTTTGGAGTTTTGATGGTTGGTTAATCTGTATTTCCTCCTTCATTTTACCCCAAACCCCAAAAGGGGCTTCAAAGTAACATCAAAGCCTCAAAGTCTCCGGCAGCTGCCAGAGCTTCCTGCTTACCGGCAGGCAGGGGTATTTTACTTATCGGAATAGACTCAAGTTTAAAATCAGGAGATAAAGTTTTTTCTTTGAATTCTGTAAACTCTTTTACTACATCATCCAGTTATGGGGATTTACATGATTCTGCAATTGCTTCACCGCTTTATATTCGATTAAAAGAACATTGGTTTATGGGAAGAACCTTATCTTTCCTTTTTTCACCTTAGTAGAATTGCGAGCACAATGAGCTCCCAACCTTATTCCCTTATTTTTTTGTGCTGGCCGGGCTCCACTTATTTATTTATTCGTTGAACTTTTTATCGTATTAATAAAAAAATCCGTACATTTAGGATAAAACATTGCCATGATACGGCAATCCTTTAGCGGACTCTTATCGCTTTTCTTCCCAATCATTTGCCAGGGATGCGGAGGCTCCATGCCATCACATGCTATGGTGCTGTGCCGACAATGCCGTTCGCGATTGCCACGAACCGGCTTTGAACAGTCGGTAAACAACCCGGTGATGCAAACCTTTTGGGGCAGAGTTCCTCTGGAGTTTGCTTCATCGCTTTACTATTACCGTAAAGGAGAATTACTCTCAACACTCATTCATCAGCTTAAGTACAAGCGTAACAAAGAGAATGGCGTGTTTTTGGGAACTATGGCCGGGCAAATACTAAAATCATGTGAGCACTACAGCTCTACAGATGCCATTGTGCCGGTGCCCCTGCATCCCCGCAAGGAGAGGTTGCGCGGATTCAACCAATGTGCGCTATTGGCCGAAGGCCTCTCATCGGCCATGGAACTTCCCCGGCTGGATCATTCGGTGGTGCGGATGGTTCATACCCAAAGCCAAACCCGGCGCGGACGGTTTGAACGCTGGCAAAACGTAGAGGGAATATTTGGCGTTTCTCAGCCCGAAGTACTTCAGGGAAAACATCTGTTGGTGCTGGACGATGTGGTAACCACCGGTTCTACACTCGAAGCCTTCTGCAGAGTTTTACTGCAGGTGCCAGGTGTGAAAGTTTCGGTAGTGACTATTGGATACACGGTGGGGTAATTACGCAATAATGTTAGTTACTCAATTCTTATCTGATTTATCCTCTATCAATTGAGCTGTGAGTTGCTTTATGCCGGCCGATGCCTTCTCTTTAATAACCTGAATGTTGGCAGCCGGAATAAAGGCCGGAACGCCAGGGTCAATCACATAAACCGGCACACCGGACGATACAAACTGCAGTAAGCCGGCCGCCGGATAAACCGAAAGCGAAGTGCCTATCACCACAAAAATATCGGCTTGTTGTACCAGCTCAGCAGCTGCGTCAATGGCTGTTACAGGCTCGCCAAACCATACAATATGTGGCCGCAACTGGGAGCCCTTTTCACATAAATCCCCCTCCTTTAACTCCCAGTGAGGCAGCTCGTAAATCAAATTGGCATCTGCCGTACTTCGAGCTTTTTTTAATTCACCATGCAGATGTATAACCCTTGTGCTGCCAGCCCGCTCATGTAGGTCGTCCACATTTTGGGTGATGATGTGAACCTCAAAATGGTTTTCCAGCTCTGCCAAACCTATATGTCCGGCGTTGGGTTTTGCTTCAAAGAGCTGCTTCCGACGCTCGTTGTAAAACTTCAGTACCAATGTCGGATCACGCGCCCACGCCTCTGGCGAAGCTACTTCGGTAACGTTGTATTGCTCCCACAAACCACCCATATCGCGAAAGGTTTTAATTCCACTTTCGGCGCTCATGCCAGCCCCGGATAGTACTACGAGTTTTTTCATAAAGCCACAATAAAATTTATCTTTCCTAACCTGATTAATTCATGAGTTTTCGTGATGAGATGGTCAAATATCAAAAAATATTAAGCAACCGCAGACAAATTTGGTGCAGGGAATAGTGGACTATTTCCAAATCGGATTTGTCGAGGAGGCTTATATCTTACAGATAGTTGGACATCGGAATAGAAGATTTATGAATTAATCAGGTTAAAGATAGGAAAACTTTCGGATGCTTTTATTGTCTTTACCAGACCTGACAGGTTTTGAAAACCTGTCAGGTCTTTTTAAATCTGAATCGCTATTTTTTTTAACTTAGCAGTTTAGAATATTCACAAATGATTGATAAGGGAACGGTAGATCGGGTATTGGAAGCAGCTCAGGGACAGATTACGGATGTAATTTCCGAATTTGTGAACCTGAAGCGCCGGGGCGTCAACTACATTGGCCTGTGTCCTTTCCATAATGAGAAAACCCCCTCCTTCACCGTCTCTCCTGCTAAGGGTATTTACAAATGCTTTGGCTGCGGAAAAGGTGGCAATGCAGTAAATTTCCTCATGGATCACGAGCAAATATCATTCGTGGATGCCATCCGTACTCTGGGCAAAAAATTTCATATCCACATTGAGGAGAAGGAGATGACCTCTGAGGAGCTTTCGCAGCAGAACGACCGCGAGAGCATGTTGGTGCTCACCGGTTTTGCAGCCGGCTATTTCAGCAAACGGTTGCACGAATCCGATGAGGGAAAATCCGTAGGGTTAGGTTATTTCCGGCGCAGGGGTTTTAGAGACGATGTGATTAAAAACTTTGGCCTGGGCTATTCACCCGAGTCGAAGGATGCTTTTACCCGCGAAGCTCTGCACCAGGGCTACAAGCTGGAATTTTTAGAGAAAACAGGCCTCAGTGTCGTACGCGACGACTATCGGGCCGACCGTTTCCGGGGCCGGGTAATCTTCCCCATTCACAGCCTGGCAGGTAAAGTGATTGGTTTTGGAGGCCGCATTCTTCGTTCGGATGCCAAGGCAGCCAAATATCTCAACTCCCCCGAGTCGGAGATTTATCACAAGAGCCAGATTCTCTACGGCATCTACCAGGCTAAGCAGGAGATAGTAAGGCAGGAACGCTGTTACCTGGTGGAGGGTTATACCGACGTACTCTCCTTTCATCAGGCAGGCGTCTCTAACGTAGTGGCCTCATCGGGCACCGCTCTCACACTGAACCAGATAAGGCTCATTGCCCGCTTTGCTCCCAACATCACCATCATATTCGATGGCGACACGGCCGGCATAAAGGCTGCCCTGCGCGGCATCGACCTGATACTTGAAGAGGGCATTAATGTGAAGGTATTGCTGTTACCCGATGGCGAGGACCCCGACTCTTTCGCCAAAAAGATGGAAGGGCAGAAGTTAACGGAATATATCTCCCAACACGAAACCGACTTCATACGATTTAAGACCGCCCTTTTGATGCAGGAATCCAAAGATGACCCTGTTCTTCGGGCTCAACTTATCCAGGACATTATACGTACCATGGCGGTAATTCCCGATCCGATTGTTCGTTCGGAATATGTAAAAGAGTGCAGCAACCTGATGAAGGTGGATGAGCCTGTGCTCTATCTGGAAATAGGCCGGATACGTCGCAAAAAGCTGGAAAAAGAGCAGGGACGCACACTTTCCAATACATCTTCACCAGCCGGAGGGAATTTAACCGGATTAACTCCGGCTGCTTCCATCACCTCCGGTAACCCCTTTGAAAATGAGGAGCGTGAAGTGTTGCGTTTTCTGTTGAAATATGGTGATTATCCGCTGGGGGAGCATGAGGTGGAGGGCGAACAACGATTGGTGAGCGTGGGCGAATACATCCTGATTGAATTGCGCCAGGACGGACTCCTTAGTGCCAACCCATTATATAATCGGGTTATGGAGTTGTACGAGGCACATCACAGCGATGAAGGTTTCTCGATATCCCGCTTTTTTACTGGCATTGCCGATGCCCAAATCAGCAGCCTGGCCTCCGATCTGCTGGCCCCTGAATATTCGCTGAGTCGCATCCACAACAGGTTGGTAGCGGTAAAGACCGAAAAGGAAGGTCTCGACGAATTTGTACCTAAAGTGGTAAACGAATTAAAGTGGAAAAAGGTAAGAGTGCTTATGGAAGAGAAGCGCCAACAATTAAAAAAGGCCGAAGAGGAGAAGAATCAGGAGCAATTTATGGCCTTGGTGCAAGAGTTGAATGGCTTACAACAGGCCTTTATTCACATCTCCAGAGTGCTGGGCGAAAGAACGGTTGTATAGCCGGGAATCTGCCGGACTCTGGCTAGAAGTAAAGAAGTTATGATATGGTTTTAAACTACATCTGGATAGCATTTTTCCTGGCAGCCTTTTTGGTGGCACTGGTGAAGCTGATTTTCTTTGGAGACCTGGAAGTTTTTTCCAATCTGATGAATGCCACCTTCGACTATGCCAAATCCGGCTTTGAGATTTCGCTGGGTCTCACCGGCGTGCTCACCCTCTGGCTGGGCTTTATGCGTATCGGCGAAGATGGGGGCATGGTGCGGATTTTGTCCCGATTGGTGGGTCCCTTTTTTAAGCGCATCTTCCCTACGCTTCCCGAAAACCATCCCGCGTATGGCTCCATGATGTTAAACATTGCTGCCAATATGCTGGGGCTTGACAACGCCGCCACTCCCATGGGATTAAAAGCCATGAAAGAACTGCAAACCGCCAATCCCCATAAAGATACCGCCTCAAATGCACAAATCATGTTTTTGGTACTCAATACTTCGGGACTTACCATCATTCCTGTTTCGGTAATGGTTTACCGGGCCGAGTTAGGAGCTGCCAATCCGGCAGATATTTTCCTGCCCATTTTGCTGGCAACCTTCTTCAGCACCCTTGCCGGCCTGATAGCGGTGGCGGTGGCACAACGCATCAATCTCTTCAACCGGGTGGTGCTGGCCTACCTGGGCGGTCTGGGTTTGTTTGTTGGCGCTCTAATCTTTGGTCTCTCTCAACTTAACCGCGAACAGATAGGAGTGGTGTCGCTGCTCATGGCAAATATCACTCTTTTTTCCATCATCATCACTTTTATCGTGATGGCGGTAGTAAAAAAAGTGAATGTGTACGAGTCCTTTATCGAAGGGGCCAAAGATGGTTTTAAGATAGCTGTTAAAATTATTCCCTACCTGGTGGCTATATTGGTGGCCATAGGTGTATTCAGAGCATCAGGCGGCATGGAGTTTCTGGTAGGTGGCATTGCCTGGGTGGTAAATGCTGCCGGCTTCGACACAGAGTTTGTAGGGGCCCTGCCAACGGCCCTCATGAAGCCTCTGAGTGGCAGCGGGGCCCGCGGCATGATGATCGATGCCATGAAAATGCACGGTGCCGACTCCTTTATCGGACGCGTTGCCTCAACGGTGCAGGGCTCCACCGACACCACCTTTTACATCATCGCCGTCTATTTTGGCTCGGTAGGTATTCGCAAAACACGACATGCCGTCACCTGCGGGCTTATTGCCGATGGGGTGGGTATTGTGGCTGCCATTTTGTTGGGCTATCTTTTCTTTGCCTAACTTATTACCGCTCCTGTCTCCGGCAGGCAGGTACTTTTCACCGTTTACATTTTACTGCTTGACGCGGTTAACCCTTAAACGGTAAAAAAACCGCTAAAGAACTATCCGCGTTAAGCTACCCCTCCATCCAGTGTAAATATCTGTCCCGAGGCAAAGCCCGCCAAAGGACTCAACAGCCAGGCGGCCAATGATGCAAAGTCATCGGGTTCTCCAAAACGTCCCACCGGTACTTTTGATTGGCTGATTGCCCGGGCCTCTTCTGCTGAAATGTTATTTTGAGCTGCCATTTTATTAAAAAGCCGGTGCAAAGCCTGGGTATCGTGGTAGCCGGGCGCTATCACATTGGCCGTGATGTCGGCAACGGGCAACTCTTTAACCAATGTTTTTACAAAACCTGTCACAGCCATCCTAAACGAGTTACTCAACACCAGGTTGGCAACAGGTACATTTATCGAAGCACTCTCGCTAAATAGAAAGCGGCCCTCCCTGTTTTTTTTGAAAAGAGGCAATATCTCTTTGGCCAGTTCAACCTTCCATCGCAACAGCAGTTGATAGGCTTCATCCCAGTCGCTGAGCGTGGTCTCTTCAATGGTTTTGGCCGGTGGCCCGCCGGCGTTTATAAAAACGCCATATAAATCGGAAGGCAAAGAATCTCCCAATCTCTTTAAATAGGTCGAGTCGGTCACATCGCCTGCCATAATATGAATTTGTCCGGGGCGGGTCAACAACATCTCTTCCAAAACTTTTTCATTGCGTGCAGCCAGCCATACCTCTGCGCCCTGTTCCAAAAGTGCCATGGCCACTGCCCTACCCAGGCCTGCGCTTGCACCCATAATCAGGTATTTCTTTCCTTTAATTTGCAAATCCATAATCTCTTTTCTCACATAAACACCTGAGAAGGTTTAAGAGTTTAAAAGAAATCATCAAGCCGGTTTCAATAAAAAGTATTGTTACAAAAGCGGACTTTGTTTCAAACCTGTTGCACTTCCTTTTTTTATTTTAATCCATGAATCTCCCAATTAAAATACGCCTGCCTGCCGGTAGGCAGGGGACAAGTTGTGGCTATCTTTTCTATTTTTGCCCCTGATTTTTTTACATCCTGAAAAATCCTTTAAATTAAAATGGGGTATCCAATCAATACCCGTGATTTTCGTTAATAATTTTATCATATGTCACAGGCTCTGCAATAACAGCCTGCTCAAGTAACCGCATAAACAATAAGCCTCTACTATTTGATGTTCTCCTGTTGTACCTGAA
>JACDJC010000631.1_pt1 | contig 39519 bp, 34 predicted proteins | sample 7454191 | NCBI WGS metagenome assembly JACDJC01 (sample SAMN14253291, study PRJNA609438) | sludge metagenome | isolation source: sludge after 25d culture with pyrite and EDTA | collected 2018-12-20
ATGAGCCGGCCCTGGTCGTCCACGACGGCCGCGGACACCAGATCGTAGAGCTCGAACGCGCCGGCCGCGTCCGCGACGGAGTACAGCGGAGTGAGCGCCAGGTAGTCCTTGGTCATGACCTCCGACACCTGGGTTTCCGGATCCTGCACCAGCAGGGTCGACACGGGCAGCGTGCCCTGCAGGCGGTCCTGGCGGTCGACCACGAAGATCTGGTCGGTGTGGTCGGGCAGTTCATGCAGCCGGCGCAGGTAGCGCAGCACGACCTCCAGCGAGACGTCTTCGCGCACCCGCACCATTTCGAAGTCCATGATGGCGCCCACGGTGTCTTCGGGGTAGCCCATGGCCTCGATCAGCTGCGCGCGCTCCTCGTCGGTCAGCCCTTTCTGCACTTCAGCCACCACGTCGGGCGGCAGGTCGGGGACCAGGTCGGCGATCTCGTCGGCATCCATGGTGCCGGTGGCGGCGATCAGGTCCTGATGATCCATGGATTCGATCAGGGACTCGCGCGCCCAGTCGTCCACTTCGAGCAGGACGTCGGCGTCGTGCTCCGCGCTCACGAGCTGCCAGACGGCCTGCCGCTCGTGCACGGGCAGCGATTCCAGGATGAAAGCGATGTCGGCCGGATGCAGGTCGTTGACGATCGCCCGGATTTCGTTTTCGTGCTGCCGGTGCAGCAGCCCTTCCAGCAGGTTGGAGCGGTCGTCTTCCTCGTATTGCCGCTGCGCCAGGGCTTCGACCACCTCCTGGCGCTTCAGGATGGACTGCAGGCGCTGCAAGGCGAGCTGGGCGTCTTCGGGGTCGAGGCGGCGCGGAATGACGATGGGCGCGCTTTCAGTCTGGACTACGGGCTCCGACATAGGCGAACCTTGCGTTAAACGGGTGGAAGAGGGCGGCGCTTGCGCTGGTTGTCGGTGGCGACGTAGGTGAGGACGGCTTCGGTCACTTTGACGACTTCCAGCTCCAGCCTTTGCCGTTCCGCATAGACCTCGACCGAAACGGTGACGGATGTCGTGCCGACCTTGAGGATTTCAGCGTAGAAGCTCAGCAGGTCGCCGACGAATACCGGTTGCTTGAAGGTGAAGGCGTTGACCGCGATGGTCGCGACGCGGCCGGCCGCGCGGCGGGCGGCGGGAATGGAGCCCGCGATGTCGACTTGCGCCATGATCCACCCGCCGAAGACGTCTCCGTGGATGTTTGCGTCGGATGGCATGGGCATGACGCGCAGGACCGCGTGGCGTTCGGGCGGCGGCAGCAGGGTGGGGGTGTTGGCGGTGCTCATGCTGGCATTTTAGCGGCAAGCAGGCCTGCCGCCCCGTTGAGGAGTCATTAAATGTGGGTTGTCGATGAAAACCTACGCGCCGGCTTGTGCCAGCCAATGCCGCGCGAGTTCCACCCAGTAGGTCGCCCCGAGGGGAATGAGGTCGTCGTTGAAATCGTAGCTGCCGTTGTGCAGCATGCAGGGCCCCAGGCCGTGGCCGGCGGCGCGGTGGTCGCCCTGGCCGTTGCCGATCCAGACGTAACAGCCGGGCTTTTCCTTGAGCATGAAGGCGAAGTCTTCGGCGCCCATGGAAGGCTGGACCGAGGCGTTGACGTTTTCCTTGCCCACGATGCCCTCCAGGACGCGCGCGCACAAGGCGGCTTCGCCGGCGTGGTTGACCGTGGGCGGATACTTGCGCTGGAAGTGGAAATCGGCCTTGCAGCCCAGGGCATGGGCGGTGTGCTCGGAGATTTCCCGCATGCGCTGCTCGATCAGGTCCAGCATGTCTTCGGAAAAGGTGCGCACCGTGCCGCGCAGCATCGCATCGGTGGGAATGACGTTGTCGGCCGAGCCGGCGTGGATCTGGGTGATGCTGACCACGGCCGGTTCCAGCGGGTTGCGGTTGCGCGTGACGATGGTCTGCAGGCTTTGTGCGATCTGGACGGCCGCCATGATCGGGTCCGCGCCAAGATGGGGCATGCCGCCGTGCGCGCCCTTGCCTTCGATGGCGATTTCGAAGGTGTTGCTGGAGGCCATGATGGGGCCCGCGACCAGGCCGAAGCTGCCGACCGCCATGCCGGGCCAATTGTGCATGCCGAAGACGGCGTCCATGGGAAAGCGGGTGAACAGGCCGTCGTCTATCATGGCCTTGGCCCCGCACGAACCTTCTTCGGCCGGCTGGAAGATCACATAAACCGTTCCGTCGAAGTCGCGGTGTTCGGCCAGGTAGCGGGCCGCCGCCAGCAGCATGGCGGTGTGGCCGTCGTGGCCGCAGGCGTGCATTTTGCCCGGATGGCGGCTGGCATGCTCGAAGCTGTTGAGTTCCTGCATGGGCAGCGCGTCCATGTCGGCGCGCAGGCCCAGGGCCCTGCCGTTCTGTGTCTTGCCATGGATGGTGCCGACCACGCCGGTGACGCCGAGCCCCCTGTGGACCGGTATGCCCCATGATTCGAGTTTTTGCGCGACGATGTCCGCGGTACGGATTTCTTCGTAGGCGAGTTCGGGGTGGGCGTGGATGTCGCGGCGAATGGCTGTGATTTCCGACTTCCATTCCAGAATAGGCTCGGTAAGCTTCATGGTTTGGTTCCTGATGTGTTGAATGCCGTGGAAATACCCGTATGGGAGCGTATCACCGATCATCGCGCAATTGAAGCCGGGCCGGCAGGCGGCGCCCGCATCGTTTATTCGGCGGCGGGCCCCGGCGCGGCGTAGTCCAGGTGCGGCTGTATCATGGCGTCGAGCGCGGGGGCGGTGTGGGGGTTCCCGGCATAGACATAGCCTTTGATCGGCCAGGGGTCGCGGTGGTACATGTCTTCGCAGACGCCCCCGGCTTCGCGCACGATGACGGTTCCCGCGGCGACGTCCCAGGGGGCCAGGCCCATTTCCCAATAGCCGTCGTAGCGCCCGCAAGCCACCCAGGCCAGGTCCAGCGCCGCCGCGCCCAGGCGGCGCACGCCGCGCGTGAGCTGGATGGAGGCGTCCAGGGTGGGCATGTATTGGTCGGTGAAGGAGAAATCGCGGAAGGGCAGGCCCGTGCCCAGCACGGCTTCGGACAGCTGCGTGGTTTGCGAGCACGTGATGCGGTGTTCGTTCAGCCAGGCGCCGACGCCGTGCATGGCGCTGTAGAGCTCTTCGCGGTTGGGGTCGTAAACCACCCCGATGACCGGCGTGTCGCGCTGCAGGGGCTTGCCGCCGTCGACCACGGCGTTTTCATGGGCGACCAGGGCGATCGACACCGCATAATGGGGAATGCCATGCAGGAAATTGGTGGTTCCGTCCAGCGGGTCTATATACCAGGTCGCCAGGCTGGAAGCCCTGCCGCCGCTTTCTTCGGCGACGATGCCCAGGTCGGGCGTGCGGTCGCGCAGGATCTGTATGACGGCCTGTTCGGCTTCGCGGTCGGCCTGGGAGACCAGGTCGTTGCGCATTTTCTTGTCGATGACGAGTTCGGCGCGGTTGTGCGAGTAGGCTTGTAGAATGGCGGCTGCGGCGTGCGCGGCGGTAACGGCGGCATCCAGGCAGTCGCTGAGTGGCAGACGGGTTGATTGCATACGGTAGAGGCCCTGTTCGACAAGAGCGGAACACGCTCATTCATTTCCACAGTCATTGTACGTGAAGGTCTTTGTTCCAGGCGGCAGGCATGTCGAGCAAGTATGAACCCCTGATTCCCGCCACGCCGGCCTTCGACGCGCGCGGCACCCCCATGAGCGCCCGGTACGGCGACGTCTATCATCCGGCCTGGGGCGCGCTGGCCCAGGCCCGGCGGGTGTTCCTGGAAGGCAATGGCCTGCCGGAGCGCTGGCGCGGCAAGGACGCCTTCACGGTGTGCGAGACCGGGTTCGGGCTGGGGCACAACTTCCTGGCCCTGTGGCAGGCCTGGCGGGATGACCCGCAGCGGTCCCGGCGCCTGCACGTGGTGTCGTTCGAAGCCCACCCCTTTTCCGCGCCGGACCTGTCCGGGCTGTTGCTGCCGCGCCTGGAGCCGCCCGAAAGGCGGCTCGCCGAGCAGCTGATCCAGGCGTGGCCGGTGCTGCTGCCGGGCCTGCACCGGCTCGAATTCGAAGGCGGCAGCCTGACGCTGACGCTGGCGTTCGGCACGGTCGAGCGCCTGGCCAGGCAGGTCTCGGCCCGGGTCGACGCCTTCTTCCTGGACGGGTTCGCGCCCCGCGTGAATCCGCAGATGTGGTCCCGCCAATTGTTCGGGCAACTGGTCCGCATGGCCAATGCGCACGCGACGGCGGCCACTTGGTGCTGCGCGGGCGAGATGCGGCGCTCCCTGGCCGCCGCGGGGTTTCTCGTCAGCAAGACCCGGGGTTTCGGCGGCAAGCGGGAAATGACGGTGGCCTCCCTGCGGCCGGAGCTGGGCCGCCATGGCTGCACGCCGGGCGAGGGCGGGTCCGCCACGGCCGTCATCGTCGGCGGCGGGCTGGCGGGCGCGGGGGTGGCGCACGCCCTGGCGCTGCGCGGCATTGGTTCGACGGTGCTGGATCCGGTGTTCGCGCTGGGGGCGGGCGGAAGCCACAAAGGCCATCTTGCCGCGGCGCTCACGCCCGCCCTCAGCCGCGACGACGATCCGCGCTCGCGCATCGGCCGGGCCGGCGCCCTGCGCGCCCTGGCCCGCTGGCAAGAATTCGACGGCGCGGCGCGCCCTTGGCGTTGCGGCACGCTGGAAGTCATCCGCGACCCCGCCGGGGCCCGGCAATGGCGGCGCGCGCTGGACGAGCTGCGGTTCGCTTCCGACTGGGTCCGCTGGCTCGATGCCGCGCAGGCACGCGAGCGGACGGGGGTGGACCTGGGCGCCGGCGGCTTGTGGTTTTCCGCCGGGCAGCTGGTCCGGATGGAGCCGCTCCTCGCAGCGATGCTCGCGCCCGCGGCCATCGCGCTCAGGGCGGAGAGCGTGCTCGCCATCGGGCAAGACGCATCCGGGTCGTGGCGGGCGTTCGGGCCCGAGGGGCGGGTGCTGGCCAGCGGCGACCATCTGGTCCTGGCGGGCGCCCATGGCACGCCGGCGCTGCTGGCCACGGTGGCCGGCGCGCCGCCCTTGCCGAAACTGCGCGCCATGTACAGAATGGGCGGGCAGGTCAGCTATCTGGACGGAGCCGATGCGGTGGACACCCGGGCCATCCTGGCCGGCAATGGGTACTGCCTGCCGCGCATCGAGGGGCGCGGCGTGGTGGGCGGCACCTATGTGCCGGATGCGGAAAGCCCGCAGCTGACGGTTGCCGGGCACGAGGAAAACCTGCGCAAGCTGCATGCGCTGCTCGGCCGCGCGCAGCCCGCGGCGCAGGGCCGGGGCGCCATGGAAGGGTGGGCTGGCTGGCGGGCCGCCGTGGCCGACCGGCTGCCGGTCATCGGGCCGGTGGCGGGCGCCGAGGGTTTGTGGCTGGCCTGCGCGTACGGGTCGCGGGGGCTGAGCTGGTCCGCCCTGGCGGGGGACTTGATCGCCGCTTGGCTGTGCGGCGAACCGCTGCCGCTGGAGCGCGAATTGCTGCAAAAAATCGCGCCGCGCTAAGCCTTGCGGCCATTGCGGAAGGCTCATAAAGCTGTACCATTTTATTTTATGGCTTAAATCCGTCAGAATAATGGCTTTTGATGCTTTTATGGGCGTAAGCCCCGAGGATTGCGCTGTGCCGCCCAAGTCCGACCTTGAACACCTGACGCAAATTGACACCATTGAATTCCTGGCTTCGAAATCGACTTGCGCCGATTTTTCGATGGAAGGCGGCGCTCTGCACCTGCAGGTCGAGGCCGCCGCGCCGGGTGTATACCGCTTGCGTTGCGGCCCCCAAGGCAGCCTGGATCCCGACAAGCTCAGCCCTCGCAAGCGCGCCCATGCCGAAATGCTGATCGCCCGGCAGGAAGCCGTCGGCGAGCTCGCGGTATCGTCCATCGCCGAATCCGCCCGGCAAGGGTGGCGCCTGGAACAAGGCGACACCGTGCTCGAACTCCAGCTCAGCCCCTTCCAATTCTCGGTGTATCGCGGCGGCGCCTGCCTGATGAGCAGCCGGGCCGGCGGCACGCTGGCCCATGGCCAGGCCGGCGGGCAGGCGCTATGGCAGCTGTGCATCGACCTGGACGGCGACGACGCGCTGCACGGCGGCGGCGAGACCGGCGGCGAACTCGACCGGCGCGGCACGCGCCTGGTGTCGGACGACCCGGCCTGCCGCGCGCTGCCGCTGGTATGGAGCACCAAGGGCTGGGGCCTGTACGTCAACACCCTGGCCCGCATCGAACACGAGCTCGACAGCGAACGGGACGACGGCTACCGCATCGCCGTTCATGATGCGCTGCTGGACGCCTACCTGTTCGTGGGCGAACCATCCGAGATCCTCAATCAATATACCGCGCTTACCGGCCGGGCGGGCCAGCCCGGGCTGTGGCCCATGGGGGTGTGGCTGGACCAGGCCGCGGGCCAGTCGCTGGCCGACACGCTGGGCGCCGTCCGCGAATTCCGCGCCAACGAATGGGGGCTGGACGTCGTGCGCCTGGCGCCGCCCGCCGTCTGCGGCTTCCAGTCCGACAAGCCGGCGTTCGAATGGGATGCCGCCCGCGTGCCCGATCCGCGCGCCATGTTCGCCGCCTTCCAGGACCTGAACGTGCAGGTGGCGGCGCCATTCTTCCCCGGCGTGCCGAGCGGCACCGAGCTCTTCACCGAATGGGAAGACCGCGGCTGGCTGCTGATCAACGACGACGGCGAAGCGCACGTCTTTCCGGGCACCGAAGTCACGGGCGGCAAGCCTTTCGGGCTGCTCGACCTGACCAACAAGGACGTCTTCAAGCTGTGGTCGGAACGCCAGCGCCAGCTCGTCGACGAAGGCCTGGGCGCGCCCGCCTGCGATGCGCAGTTCGACATCCCCGACGGCATCACGGCCCGGGGCGGCGAAACCGGCGCGGTGCTGCGCAGCATCTATCCGCTGCTGGCGCGGCAGGCGCTTTTCGATGCCGTTGCGGGGCACAAGACGCCGCAGGAGGGCGTCATCTGCAGCACGGACCTGTTTCCCACCGCCCAGCGTTTCGCCTGGCAGGACGGCGCCTGCGGCGGCAACGGCTGGCCGGCCATGGAACGTTCCCTGCGCACCGCGCTGTCGCTGGGCGACAGCGGCGTCCCGGTGCAGACGCACGCGCTGGGCTCCGCCAAGCACCCGCTGGACGAAATGACTCCGGAACTCTATGTGCGCTGGCTGGCCATGAGCGTATTTTCCGCCAACTTCCGCTTCCAGGGCCATCCGCAATTGCTGCCGTCGGCCTTCGACGCCCAGACCCGCGAGCTCGTCCGGCACTGGCTGCAGTGGCGCTATCGCTTGGTGCCGTATGTGCTGGGCATCATCGAAGACGCCGTGCGCAGCGGCCTGCCGGTGCAGCGGTCCATGGCGCTGTGCTTTCCCGGCGACACCCTGGCGCAGGCCTGGGACACCCAATACATGCTGGGGCCGGCTCTTCTGGTCGCGCCCGTGCTCAAGCCCGGCAAGGAAGTCCAGGTGTACCTGCCCAAGGGCGAGGCCTGGTGGGACCTCAATACCGGCTGGCGCTACGAAGGCGGCACCACCTGGACGGTCCAGGCCGACCTGGACACCCTGCCCATCTTCGGGCGCGAAGGGCATATGCTCTGCCTGGGGCCCACGGTCCAGCATTCCGGCGAGTTCAATTCCGCGCGCATCCTCGACGAGGTCTGGATGTTCGGCATGCCCGAACACAGCCCCGTCGTCATGCGCAACAAGATACGCGTCATGCAGATGCAGGGCTCCAGCTACATCAAAGGGCTGGAAGGGCTGCGGATCCTGCCGTCCGAGGGGCTGGAAGTCAAGCGGCGCGGCGCCGAGGTCCGTATTTCAAGAGCCCGCTAAGCGGCGTCCGGCTTGCTGATTTCCACCACCAGGCCGGGCCGGAAATCCGGGTTTTCAAGCTTGTTGTCCGTGACGTAGCCGCGCGGATTGCAGATGACGCGCGTGCCGCCGACCATGTAGTCGAAGTTGTTGTGGGTGTGCCCATGCACCCACAAGGCCACCCGGTCCGCGCCCATCAGGCCTTCATTGTCGGTGACGAAGCAGGTGTTGATGGCCGAACCGGCAAAGCGCGGGTGGATGCTGCGCGGCGACGGCGCATGATGCGTGATCACCACCGTGGGGCCCTGGTGGGCTTCGTTCAGCTTGGCCGCGAGCCAAGCCCGGTTGCGAGCGTACAGGGCCTCCATTTCTTGCGGCGTCAGCAGGCCCTGCGGCCCCGATGGCGACTTGATCCGCGCGTAGTCGTAGGTCAGGCGCAGCGCCTGGGCGATGGCTCTTTCGCGGGCGGGGCCCCGGCCTTCCAGGTTGAAATCGCTCCAGAGCGTGCTGCCCAGGAAGCGGACGCCGTGCAGCTCGGCCTGGCCGTTGTGCAGCAGCCGGATGTGCGTGCCGGCGGTCAGCCGCCGCAGCGCTTCGATGGTGCCGTCGAGCGTGCCGCCATAGAACTCATGGTTGCCGGGAACGTAGAGCACGGGCTTGTCGAAGCCCATCGCCCAGTCTATGGCGCGCTCCGGCCGCGCGATGTCGCCCGCCAGAATCACGATGTCCGCCTCGGTATGGGGCAGCGGCATGCCCGCCCGGCTAAGGTGCAGGTCGGACAGTATGTTGAGGCGTATGGTCTGTGGCATGGCGGTGGGAACAGGGTAAATGTTGGGAGCAGGTCAAATTGACAGCTTCGTGGGAAAACGTCATAATCTCGTTCTTTCGGTCGGGGTCGTTAGCTCAGCCGGTAGAGCACCGGACTTTTAATCCGTTGGTCGCGCGTTCGAATCGCGCACGACCCACCAACCAATTCTAGCAAAATCAAGCAATTAGCCGCTCCCTGGCCGGAGCGGCTTTTTCTTTTCCGTCCTTGTGTGCCCGAAATGTGACCGCGCTGGCGAAGCGCGCCAGGTGGCCGGCGTCAGTGAGATTTGCCGTGGCCGGCAGGGACGGTCCGGGCCTTGTCCCGCATGCGGGACAAGAAGATCGAATCAGGAAAGATTTATGCCCCGGCGGTCGCCTCATAGGGGCGTGTCGCGTCAGGGCAGCGCTGGATCGTCTGTCTTCTTGAATCCTGTCGGCCAATATGGTCGATAGGTCAGTGTTGTCGGCAGTGTTGTCGGCACTGACAACAGCGCATTGTGTTGGCACGATGGACAACATGAAAGCCGAACTCGTTCATGATTTCAAGGACATGACGCCCGACGGCGGGATCATCCAGGTGATCATCTGGAAGGCGCCGGCCCCGGTTTCGCCCACGACCCACGGCTTCAAGTTTTCGAGACTCCCGGCGCCTTTTTCTCGCGCCTCACGCCGAACCGTTGGGCAATGCTTGCTGAGCTGCAGGGCGCCGGCGAGGTCGGGGTGCGCGAGTTGGCCCGACGCCTGGGGCGGGATGTGAAGCGAGTGCATGAAGACGCCGCCGCCCTGGTCGAGGTGGGCTTGCTGGAGAACGCCGAATCAGGCGCGCTGATCTGTCCCTATGTCGACATCCATGTGGATATGCACATGGGCAAGCGTAAGCGTGCAGGGGTTTCGCCTACGATGCCAATGCACGCCAAGAAAGAAGTCTCGAAAATCCAGTAGCCTCGGCCGCGCCCGCCAATTCCGGCGGGCGCTCATTGTCTCTGCCGCAGCGTCGTTTGCCATCGCAAGCTGCGTCCTAAATCCGCAACTGCGGGGTGGCCGTGCCTACGCTGTGGGCCAGCGCAAAGCGCACGATGAAGAAGCTGATCGAGTGCGGGCCGATGAGCCAGTCCGAAGCCGCCTATCACCATGGCCGGATAGCAACCCAGGTCACCGAATACCACGTCCCGCTGCATGTCCATACGGCGTGCCGCCTGCCCTGACTCCAGGGAGCCCTCCCATGTCCAATTCGTTCTCCATGTCCCTGTAGATCGCGGAGCCGACGGCGCGCGCTGTCGTTTTTCAGATACATATACCAACATATATCAAAAAAACAGGGTGGATACCTTGTCGTAACACGATGCAACCCATTAAAATGAAAAAAATGAAATATTTGAAATGAAATCGTCACGTTCGACCTGGTCGCCCATACTTCCCGATGAGACAACGGTGTATACCACCCGAGCCGCTGCCCGCTTGCTGGGCGTATCGGTGCCCACGGTTCAACAGCTTGTTGAAACAGGCGCCATAGCCGCCTGGAAAACCGCCGGCGGCCACCGGCGCATTCCCGAATCAGCCTTGCATAATTACCTGCGGCGGCATTTGCCCACTGAATCGGCGGCGGACACCGCCGACGGCTCGCATGGCGGCCCGAAGTGTTCGCTGGTCATGAGTTCGGATGCGCAGACGATACAGCTATGCGAGGCCGCGCTCCTGGAATGGCGGCTGCCCCTGAGCCTGATCGCCTGCCCGGCCGATTACGACGCTTTGCTGACCATCGGCTTGCGCCGGCCGGACATCGTCGTCATGGATCTGGACGGCGACGGCCTCGATGCGCACAAAGCGCTGTGCCGCATCGTGTCCAATCCCGAGCTGTCCGGCTGCCAGGTCGCGGCGCTGGCCACGGCGTCCAGCCACGTCGATGCGTTCAGCGGCCTGCCCGCGCGTGTCGCGTGTTTTTACAAGCCGATCGATTTGAAAGAGTTTCGTGGGTATCTGACGGCCTGCTGCCTGTCGCAGCTGCGCAAGCTTTTCCCCGAGCTGTACTTGCCTGACTGACTGCCGCCGGATAACTGCCATGCCGCTCACAAAACGAAAGCGCACCACTACCATACGCGCCATGGCAGTGGCGGGATTGATCGCCGCCTTGATGTGGACGTCGGTGATGTACTTGCTGCAGCAGGCCGAGAACATGCAGCGCGAAGCCGTCGAGCGGAATCTGTCCAGCGTCACGCAGGCCATCGTGGCGCACTCGAATCGCACGCTGCAATGGATAGACCATGCCGCCTTGCTGATCCGCCAGCGCTACCTTCTGGAAGGCGAGAGCCTGGACCTGAACGAGCTGGTCAATTCGCGCGATTTCTCCGAGCCGCTGTTCGTGCTGCTGTCGATCGCCGACAGCCGCGGCGCCCTGATATCGTCCAGCCAGCCCTACACCAAAGGCCTGGACCTGAGCGACCGGGAACACATCAAAGAGCACTTCACGCGCAAGAACGACTTTCTTTTTCCGGGGCGGCCGGTGATCGGGCGGGTGTCCGGCAAGCCGTCCATACAGTTCACCCGCAAGATCCTGAACACGAACGGCACGCTGGCGGGCATCGTGGTCGTCTCGGTCGATCCCTACTACTTCACGGCGACGTACCAATCGCTCAACCTGGGGGAAGGGGGCAGGGTGGAGCTCTTCCGCAGCGACGGGCTCGCCCTGGTTCGCCACCAGGACCATCAAGACGCGGTCGGGGTCGATATCTCCGGAACGGACCTGTTCAAGCACGCCCAGACCACGGACGGCGGCATCTTCCATCTCACCGACGAGAAAGGAAAAGAAACCCTGTGGGCGTATTCCGAGCTGGAGGGGAAGGAGCTGCACGTTGCCGTCGCGATGGATCTGGACGAGCAGATGCTGCCCATCACGCACTTGCGGGTGCGCATACTGATCATGGCGGTCCTGTTGAGCATGACCATCTTCGGGCTGGCCTGGGCGGTGGTGAAATACATTTTCGTGATCGAGAAGAACCGGCTCCAGGCCATCGAGGCGAACCAGAAAAAATCGGGGTTTCTCTCGAACGTGTCCCACGAGCTGCGCACGCCGCTCAACGGCATTCTGGGCTACACCGAGCTGTTGCTGCTGAACGAAAAGGACAAGGAGCGCGGCGAGTTCCTGCGCGTCATATACGATAGCGGCGCGCATTTGCTGTCGCTGGTGGATTCGCTCCTGGCCCTGAGCCGCATCGAAAGAGGCCTGGTGCCGCTGCAGCTGCGCCGCGAGGCCTTGCACTCCTTGTTGTCGGGTGTGGTGCAAATCCACATGCGCAGCGCGCACACCAAGGGGGTGAGCCTGTCCTTGCATGTGGCCCGCAACGTGCCGGCTTACATCTTCTGCGACCGGGTCAAGCTCACGCAGATCCTGCACAACCTCATCCGCAACGCGGTGAAATTCACCGACCGCGGCTCGATCATCGTGTCGGTGGAATGCCGCAACGATGAACTGGTCATCGCCGTGCAGGATACCGGCCGCGGCATCGAGCGGGAATGCCAGGAGCATCTCTTCGATACATTTTTCCAAATCAAACACGGCGATGCCCAGGGCGACGAAGGATTCGGACTGGGCCTCCCCATAGTGAAACAACTGACTGATCTCATGGAGGGCAGGGTGCGGGTGGAGTCTTATCTTGGCAAGGGAACTACATTTACGCTGCATTTGCCGCTGCGCGCCGCTCCGGCGCCGGCAGAGGAACCGACGGCTCAAAAGGCGGCGTGATGCGGGGCGATGATTCCACACTGATCGTCGAGGACAATGAAATGAACGCGCGCTTGCTGATGCATCAGCTGCGGCATCTGGGGCTCGACGACCTGACCCATTTCTCCGACGCCCGCGATGCGCTTGCTTGGCTCCGGGGCCGCACATGCCGGTTGATATTGACCGATTGGCAAATGCACCCCATGGGCGGGGCCGAATTCGTGCGGCAGGTCAGGCGATATGAAAACGGCGCCCCGGCCAGGTCGCTGATCATCGCGGTCACCGCCGGCGCCATGCCCAGCGACTACGAGCGCTGCATGGAGGCCGGCGTGGACGACTACCTGACCAAGCCGCTGGGATTGGCGGCCTTATCCGAGGTCTTGAGAAAGTGGAAGATATTGTGACGATCTCGCTGACTCGGGCGGGCGCGCTCGAGGAGCTATGCGGCGGCGACCCGGCGGTCGTGCGGCAACTGGTCAATGTGTTTCTGCGCACGTTCGCGGATGATCTCGCCTCCCTGGAAAACGCCGTCGGCGCGGGCCAACGCTCGACCGCGGCCGCCTTCTCGCACAGGATGGCTGGGTCGGCATTGGCCGTCGGCGCCGAGGGAACCGCGCAGCGGCTCAAATCATTTTCCGGGCTGATGGCGGAGCCAGGGGCTCATATCGATCACGCCATGTGGCAAGCGCTGCGCCAGGAGCTCGCGCGGGTCCTCCAGGAGGTGTCGACTTTTGGATAAGAAGCTGACCACGACTCCGGGTTCACCGATCCAGACCGCCTTGAATTCGCCGCGCGTGCTGGTGATCGAGGACGACGAGTTCCAGCGCATGGCCATTATCACGCGCTTGCTGGCCCACAAGGTCGAGGACGTCTGCGCCGTCGAAAACGCCGAAGATGCGCTCGAAACGCTGCGGCGCGCGCCCGGCAATTTCGACATCACCCTGTGCGACATACGGCTGAACGACATGGACGGCATGGCGTTCCTGCTGCGGGCGGATGCGGGCCGTCTGGGCGCCATCGTGCTGCATTCCTCGCTGCCGAACGACATCCAGCAGGCCACCGCCCGGCTGCTCGCGCAACGGGGCGTGCCCATTGCCGCCTGCCTGCCGAAGCCGCTCAACATGCCGTCCTTCCTGAACGTCTTGCGTAACCACGTCGCGCAAGAAGCCAAGCCGCTGTTCAGTCCCATCGTGGAGAGCTTCCCGGAAATTCCCAGGAGCGCTTTGCTCGCCGCGCTGCGCAACGATGAATTCGTGGCCTATTTCCAGCCGCAGATCCATCTCGAAGATCATTCGCTTTACGGGGTGGAGGCCTTGTGCCGCTGGAACCACCCGACCCTGGGCCTGTTGCAGCCGCAGGTGTTTCTGCCCAGCGTGCTCGAGCACGGCCTGATGGACGAGCTGACGTGGCGCGTCGTCGAATACAGTCTTGGAGCCATGCGGGCCTGGCCCAGGTCCTTGCCCCGCCCGCGCGTCGGGATCAACGTGTCGGCCACGTCCTTGCGCGGCGACGGCTTCGTGCGGGGCTGGAAGACGCGTGTCGAGCAGGCGAGATTCGATCCCTCCGAAGTGACGCTGGAACTGACCGAGACGGAAGTGGCCCTGAGCGACGACGCCTTGCTGGAAACCTTGACCCGCTTGCGGATCCTGGGCTTCGGGGTGGCCATAGACGACTTCGGCGCGGGCAACACATCTTTGATCCAGTTGCGCCAGCTGCCGGTCACCGAGCTCAAGATCGATCGCGCATTCGTGTCGCGCGCCACCGGCTCGGGCCGCAACGAAGTCATCCTCGACGCCGTGATCTACATGGCGAACGAGCTTTCGCTATGCTCCATCGCCGAAGGGGTGGAGTCCGCCGCCGACGCCGAGCTTCTCAAGAGCCTGGGCTGCCGGATCGGCCAGGGCTATTATTTCGTCAGGCCCATGTCCTTCGAGAAGCTGGCCTATTGGGTGCGCGGCCAGGGCTGACGGCCGCCGGCCGGGCGGCCCTAGGCGGGCGCGCCGTTCCGCGTGGCGCGGAAGCGGCCGATGGCGAAGGGTTCTATCGGCAGGGCGGTCGCCCCGCGGGTGATGAGGTCGGCGCAGATCTTGCCGACTATGGGCCCCAGCTGGAAGCCATGGGCCGAGAAGCCGAAGGCATGGTACAGGTTTTCTTGTGTCGAACTGGGGCCGATCACGGGGATCGCGTCGGGCATCCCGGCCTCGATGCCCGCCCAGCCGCGGTTCACGACGGCGCTTTCCATATGCGGGAAAAGGTCGCAAACGGTCTGGGCGCCGAGCGCCAGGGCCTGGAAGTCCAGTTCGGTGGCGTTGCGGTCACGGTCGACCCAAGCCAGGCGCCCGCCGCCGATCAGCACCGTGCCGTTGCGGCGCTGCTTGAAGGATAGCGGCCGGCCGGTGCCCAGCACCACCGGGTCCAGAAACTGCGGCATCCGGGTCGTGACCAGCATCATGGGGCCGATGGGCTGCAAAGGCACGGGTTCGCCCGCTTGCGCGGCGATCCGGTCGGCCCAGGCGCCGGCGCAGTTGACCAGGACTTCGGCCGCATAGGAATCGCCGTCGGTGTCGATGCGCCAAAGGCCGTGCTCGCGGCGCACCGTGCGCACCGCGACGCCTTCCAGAAAACGGGCGCCCAGGCTTTGCGCTTTGCGCCGGAAGGCGAGCGTGCTGCGGTATGGGTCGGCCGAGCCGTCCTCGCGCGCGATGAGGCCGCCCTGTATGGTCGGCGTGATCGCCGGCACCAGTGCGCGGACGTCGGCGGCTTCCACCCATTCTTCATGGGTATAGCCCAAGGACCGCATGGTCGCCAGGCGTTCGCGCAGGACGGCGACGTCTTTTTCGTCTTCCGCCACGCGGATCTGCCCGTTCTGTTCAAATTCGCAATCGTCGTCGACCCAGTCGCGGATGTTCAGCCAGATGTCCCGCGCGGCCAGCGACAGCGGCACTTCCGCCAGGTGGCGGGTCAGCGTCCTGACGCCGCCGGCATTGACGCCCGAGGCATGGCGGCCAACATAGTCTTTTTCCAGCACCAATGCCTTGACGCCCGCGCGCGCCAGATGCAGGGCGGCCGAGCAGCCATGCAGGCCGCCGCCTATGATGACGACGGGCGCGGAACGGGCGGCGGTATTCATTCACGTTCCTTTCGCGATGCGGACGACGGCCTGCTTGGACGCCTCGGTCTGGGGCAAGGCGGCCAGTTCGCCCAGGGTGAGCGGCTTGGTCGGAAAGCGCAGGCGGTAGTGGCCGACTTCCTCGGGACCGACGCCGCGTTCCTGGGCGATGAGCTCGGTCACGGTGACGCTGCAGAAACGGCCCTGGCACGGCCCCATGCCGCAGCGCAGAAAGGACTTCATCTGGTTCGGGCCGGTACAGCCCAGCTTGACCGTGTCGCGGACTTGCGCGGCCGTCACCTCCTCGCAGCGGCAGACGATGGTGTCGCCCCTGGGCAAGCGGAAATCGTCCGCCGGCTGGTAGAGGACGTCGAGGAAGTCCCGGCCACGGGTGGCGCGGGCCAGCTCGCGGCGCTGTGGCCGGCTTTTTTCGTTGCGCGCGGCGAGGTCCAGCTTGCCCAGTCGCCTGGCCGCGTCCAGCGCCGCCAGGCGGCCGCGATGCTCGGCGGCGACGGCGCCCGCAATGCCGGCGCCGTCGCCGGCGATGCTCAGGCCGTCGACCGTGGCGGCGCCCCATTCATCCACCTTGGGCTCCCAGTATTTCAGTCTGTCGTTCCATTGCAGTTCGGCGCCCATCGCCTGCGCCAGATTGACGTTCGGCATGACGCCCTGATGCAGGATCAGCTGGTCGGTGGGCAGGCTGCGTTGCCGGCCGCCCCGGACCGCATAGCGCACTTCCCGCAGCCGGCCGTCGCCGACGGCTTCGAGTCCGGTCACGCCCGCCGTCACGCCGAGCCGGGCCTTGACCTCGCGCACCAGCTTCAAGCCTTTTGCCAGGTAGGGCGAGCGCAGGAAGTCCCAGGCATGGGGCAGCGCCTTGCCCAGCCGGCCGGGCGGCGTCGTGTCGAGCAGGGCGTCGAGCTCGACGCCCGCATTCAGATACTGCCAGGCAAGCAGGTAGAGCAGCGGGCCGCTGCCCGCCAGGATGGTGTGCCGGCCGGGCACGACGCCCGCCGATTTCAGCAGAATCTGCGCGGCGCCGGCCGTCAGGACGCCGGGCAGCGTCCAGCCGGGGATGGGGAAGGGGCGCTCCTGCGCGCCGGTTGCCAGGATGATGTGGCGCGCATTCAGCAGGCGGGCGCCGCCATCGACGGAATAGGCGACTTCATAGCCCTGGGCGGGGGCGGCGGTGGTCATGCGGGACACCGCCCACACCGTCGCGCCCGGGACATACTGCGCGCCCGACTGGAGGAAGGCCCCCACCAGCGATTCCCCGCGCCAGTAATCGGCGCCCAGCACCTTGCGGTCCTTGACGGGCGTGGTGGTGATCGCGCGGTAGATCTGGCCGCCCGCCGCGGGCTGTTCGTCCAGCAGCACGGTCGACGCGCCGAGCCCGGCGGCGGTGATCGAGGCGGCCAGGCCGGCCGGGCCCGCGCCCACCACCAGCAAATCGCAATTCAGAGTGGAAGGCGTCGTCATTTCTCGACCTCGCGCGCGCCGTGCTGGCGTTCGATGTTCATGCCGCTGCGGACCGGTATCATGCACCCCTGCTGGTTCGGGCGGCCGTCTATGACCACCAGGCAGTCATAGCAGACGCCCATCATGCAAAAGGGGCCGCGCGGCGCTTCCCGCACCGCCGTGTCGCGGCAGTCGTTGAAGCCGGCGGCGAACAAGGCGGCGGCCACCGTATCGCCGGCGCGGCACTGGACGGGTTCGCCGTTGATGGTGACGGCGACGGGCGCCTGCGCGACCGCCTGTTGAGCTTCAGCTAGCCTGGTGAACATGGAACCTCCGGGTAGAGAATGGCGCCAATTCGTCGTCCAGCCGCCCCTGCGCCAGCATGGGCGCCAGGCACAAGGCGTGGGCGGCGGCCAGGGTGACGCCGCTGTGGCAGGTCGCCACGAAGGCGCCGGGATGGGTCTGTGATTCGTCGTAGATGGGAAACCCGTCCTGGGACATGACCCGCAGCGCGGCCCAGCTGCGCACCACCCTGACCTCTTTCAGCGCGGGAAGGGTGCGGACCGCGCGGTCGGCCAGCGTCGCCAGCACCGGCAGGCCGACGTCCCGGTCCGCGTAGCCGGCCTCTTCTTGCGAGTCGCCGATGAGCCAGGTGCCTTCGTCCATCTGGCGCAGGGTGCCGAAGGGCAGTTCGAGCAGGCGGCGCGTGCGTTCCAGGGCGATGATCTGGCCGCGCTGGGGGCGCACCCGGACGTCGAGGCCGACCATTTCGCCCAGCGCCTTGTTGCCCAGGCCGCCGGCGAGCACGATTTTCCGCGCTTTGACGGCGCCGCCCGGAGTGCCGAGCGCGAAGACGCCGTGATGGCGGGCAATGTCTGTGACGGGGTGGAGCGGCAGGTAGTCGACGCCCTGCCGGTCGAAAGCGATGTGCAGCGCCCGCAGCGTCTTCAAAGGGTTCGCGATCCCGTCGACATGGGTCAGCGTGGCGCCGAGCACGTCCGGACCGATGCCGGGCACGATGTCGCGCAACTCCGTGCGATCCAGCATCTTCCAGCCGTACTGCGGCATGCCGGGCTGCGACAGCAGCTTGTTCATGAACTGCAGGCGGTGTTCGTGCTCGGCTTCGCTCAGGATGGCATGCAGCCCGCCTTTCTGCTCCAGGTGGACGTCCACCTCGGACGCCTCTTGCAGCATCCGGGCGAATTCGGCCCAGCGCTCGCGGGAGGCCATGGTCCAGCGCCCGTAGGCCGGCATGCCCATGCCCTTGCCTTGCACCCACACCAGGCCGAAATTCCCGCGCGAGGCGCGGTAGGCGATGTCGCCTTCGTCCAGCACCGCGACGTGCTCTTCGTGGCGCCGCAGCCCGAAAGCCAGCGCCGAGCCCACCAGCCCGCCTCCTATGACCGCGGTGTCGTAGACGCCCGGATGCCTGCGCGGCCGCGTGCCGGCGCCCGTGCGATATTCTGCGCTTTGAGTCATGTCCGTCCCTTGCCCACGAATAGTTTTTCCAGCCCCACCGTGCGGTCGAGTATGAACACGGCGATCACCGTCATGTAGATGAGCGCGGCGGAAACCGCCGTGACCAGCGGGTCGATGGTGTCTTCTATGTGCAGGAAGATGCGGACCGGCAGGGTCGTGGTCGACGGCGAGGCGATGAAGATCGACATGGTGAGTTCGTCGAAGCTGGTGATGAAGGCGATAACCCAGCCGCTCACCACGCCGGGCATGATCAGGGGCAGCACGATCCGGCGGAACGTGATCCAGGACGAGGCGCCCAGGGACAGCGCCGCGCGCTCGAGGACCGGGTCCATGCCCGTGGCCGACGCCAGCACCAGGCGCAGGGCGTAGGGAATGACGATGATGGTGTGCGCGACGACCAGGCCGATGTAAGTGCCGGCCATGCCTATGGTCGTGAAAAAGCGCAGGAACGCCAGTCCGAGCACGACGTGGGGGATCATCAGGGGCGAGAGAAAGAAGGCCATCAGCGCTTCGCGGCCGGGGAAGCGGAAGCGGGCGATGGCCAGGGCGGACGGAATGGCCAGGACGATGGCCAGCGTGGCCGAGAGCAGGCCCAGCCCGAGGCTGAAGTAGAACGCCTCCATGAAGCGCGGGTTCTCGAGTATGGCGCGGAACCAGCGCAGGGACAGCCCGTCCTTGGGCAGGGTGATGAAGCCTTCGCTGGTGAAGGCCACCGCGCAGACCATGACCAGCGGAGCGAGGATGAAGATCACGAAGACGACGTGGAAGATGAGGCCGATGGGTCCGTTGCGCAGGAACATGGTGAACTCCGCCGTTGTCAGTTGAAGACCGCCCCGTAGCGGCGTTCGATGAGCCGGTTCGCCGACACCAGCACGATGATGGTGGCGACCAGCAGCAGCATGGCCAGGGCCGCGCCCAGGGGCCAGTTGAGCGTATTCAGGAATTCGTCGTAGGCGGCGGTCGCGACGTTCTTCAGGCGGCGGCCGCCGACGATGGCCGGGGTGGCGAAGGCGCTGGCCGACATGGCGAACACCATGATGGACCCGGACAGGATGCCGGGCATGATCTGCGGCACGATGACGCGCCGTATGACGGTGAACTGGCTGGCGCCGAGCGACAGCGCGGCGGCCTCGGTGGAAGGATTTATGCGCTGCAACGAGGCCCATACCGCGATCACCATGAACGGCACCATGACGTGGGTGAGCGCGATGATGACGCCGATGTTGGTGTACATCAGGTTGGTCGGGCCGTCCGCCAGTCCCAGGGCCTGCAGGCCCACGCTGATGAGCCCGGTGGAGCCGAACAGCAAGGCCCAGCCCAGCGTGCGCACCACCACGGACACCAGCAGGGGGCCCAGGACGACCATCAGGAACAGGCCTTTCCAGGGATTGCCCATGCGCGACAGGACATAGGCTTCGCCGGTGCCCAGCACGATGCAGGCAAGGGTGACGGCCGCCGCCACGCCGAAGGTGCGGGCGAAGATCTCGTAGAAATAGCCGTCGGAAAGGATTTCCGCATAGTTCTTCAGCGTGAAGGCGGGCTGTATCCCGCCGTAGAACTCGAAGTTGTAGAAACTGATCAGGGCGACGCTGGCGATGGGCGCGATGAGAAAGGTGGCGTACAGCGCGAGCGCGGGCGAGCTGAGCAGCCACGGGGTCCGGGTGCGCATCATGGCCGGGCCTCCCGGGCAGCGCCCAGCGCCCGCATGTCCTGGGCGCGCCAGGCCAGATGGACGGCGGCGCCTTCGGCGGGGACCTCGACGCCGTCGTTCTGGCGTATGACCAGGACGTCGCCGGCCGAGGTCCGGACTTGGCAAAGCCAGTGATTGCCCTGGAACACGCGGGTCTTGACGGTGCCGGGCAAGGCATGGGGGCCCGGGTCCGTGAACAGGATTTTTTCGGGGCGCACGAGCACGCTGCCCTCGGGCATCGCGACGCCGCCGAGCGGCACCACGGCTTCGGCGACGCGGATCGCCGGGCTGCCGTCGATATTGGCCGCCTGGGCCTTGAAGATATTGGCCTTGCCCAGAAAGTTGCCGACGAACTCGTTGGCCGGACCTTCATAGGCGCTGTAGGGTTCGGCGATCTGTTCGACCCGGCCCTGGTTCATCACGACGATGCAATCCGAAAGCGCGAGGGCTTCGGATTGATCGTGGGTGACCAGGATGGTAGTGGTGCCGACGGTTCGCTGGATGCTGCGCAACTCCAGCTGCATTTCCTCGCGAAGCTTGGCGTCCAGATTGGACAGGGGTTCGTCCAGCAGCAGGACCCTGGGCTTGATGACCAGCGCGCGAGCCAGGGCGACGCGCTGCTGCTGGCCGCCGGACATGCGGGCCGGGTAGCGGTCCGCCAGGTGGGACAAGCCCACCAGCGCCAGGGTTTCCGCCACCCGGTCCGCGCATTCGGCTTTCCCGACGCCTTGCATTTCCAGGCCGAACGCGACGTTTTGCGCCGCGGTCATGTGGGGAAAGAGAGCGTAGTTCTGGAACACGATGCCCAGCCCGCGCTTGTTGGCCGGCGTGTTGCGCAGGTCTTTGCCGTCGAGGACGATGCTGCCCTCGCTGGGTTCGACGAAGCCGGCCACCATTTGCAGCGTGGTGGTCTTGCCGCAGCCGGAGGGGCCCAGCAGGGCGATGAATTGCCCCCGCCGGATGGACAGAGTCAGGTTGTCGACGACGGTCGCCGCCCCATAGCGCTTGGTGAGGTTGTTCAATACGAGGTAGCTCATTGCGGCTCCAACGAATCCGGCGCGAACGCGAGGCGCCCCGGGATCAGCGCTCTACTTCCCGGGTCCAGCGTTTGTTCCAGTCGTCGCGATTGGCGTTGATGGTGTCCCAGTCCGCCACGATGAGGTTCGCCGCGCGGTCGCCGATGGGCAGCGGCACGTTCGGGTCGTCCTTGGCGGACGCCTTCTTGTTGACCGGGCCGTAGCCGTAGGCCGTGCCCATGATGGACTGGATCTCGGGCGTAAGCAGATAAGCCACGAATTCCTGCGCCAGCGGCTTGGCATTGGGCTTGGCGACCGGGCAGACGGAGGCCAGCAGCGCATAGGCGCCTTCTTCCGGGTAAACGAAGCCGACGGGGAAGCCCGTATCGGCGAAGGTCTTCACGCGGCCCGAACCCCAGACGGCCAGCACGGCCTGGCCGCTCTGGAAGAGTTCCGTCATTTTGCCGGGCGAGGGCTCATAGACCAGGACGTTGGGATTGATCTGGCTCACGAAGGCCTTGAAGCCGGGGTCGATGTTTTTTTCGCTGCCGCCGTTCATTTTCGCGAACTGCACCACGGCGTGCAGGCCGTAGGTATTGTTCAGCGGCGGGATGACGACCAGTTGCTTGTATTTGGGATCGGCCAGGTCTTTCCAGGACTTGGGCGGCGCCCAGCCTTTTTCCTGGAAGACTTTCTTGTTGTACATCAGCCCGGTGGCCACGATGCCCAGGCCGACGGCCTTGTCGTCTTTGTAGCGAGCGGTTGCGTAGATGTCGTCCTTGGGCATTTTCTCGATGGGGGCGCAGAAGCCCAGGGCGATGGCCTGGTACATCGGGCCGTCATCCACGATGGCGACGTCTATTTCCTGGTTCGCTTTCTGCGCCTGCAGCCGCGCCACGGTATTGGTAGAGTTGCCCGCCACGTAGTCGATCTTCGCGCCGTGCTTTTTTTCGAAGGGCGGGAAGACGTCTTTGCGCATTATTTCTTCAAAGGAGCCGCCGTAGCCGGCAACCACGAGTCTTTCTTGAGCCGCCGCGCCGGTGCCGACCCCGGCGGCCAAGGCCGCGGCGACGGCCATCGTCAGTAACTTTTTCATTGTCTCCTCCGAGGAAGTGTTTGTCAGTCATCTTTGTCCGGACATATAATGTCCGGACAAACACTGTACTATCCAGCGGGAATTTGTCAATAGTGTTTTTCCTGATAAGGCGTGCTGCTATGATCCGCTCGCAAGAGGCATGCATGAGAAAAACCAGGAACGCGCATGCCCCCGGAGCGTTTACCGTAGAGGAAAGCATGACGATGTTCAAAGACCCGGAGGCCGACGTGGGCGGCCGGGGGAGGCCGGAAGAGGCCGAGGCGCTGACGCCGCGCTACAGGGTGATTTACCAGGAATTGCTGGCAAGCATACGGGACGGGCATTACGCGGTGGGCAGCCTGCTGCCCCCGGAGCTGGAGCTCTGCCGCCGCTATGCCGCCAGCCGCCACACGATACGCGAAGCCGTGCGCCTGCTGACGGAAAGCGGGATGGTGTCCCGCCGCCCCGGCGTGGGAACGCGCGTCGAGACCACGCGTGCGACCACCCGCTATACCCAGGAAATCTCCAGGCTGGAAGATCTTTTCCAGTACATCAAGCACGCGACCTTGCAGGTGCTGTCCGTGAAGCTGCTGCGCATCGGCGCCCGCCGTGCGCAATGGCTGGAAAGCGATCCGGAAAGCCGCTGGCTGAACATCATCGCCATCAAGCTGCTGCAGGACCAGGACGCCCCGGTCGCCTATTCCGAAGTCTATGTGCATCCGGACTATTCGGCGGTCGGCAGCGATGTGGGGAAGATCAAGCTGCCGCTTTCGCTGCTGATCGAACGGCGCTTCAGCAAGCGCATCATTCAAGTCCGGCAGGAATTCTCGGCCACCCCCATCAAGGGCGAGACCGCCGCCAGGCTCAAAATTCGCCCGGGGACGGCCGGCCTAGTCATCACCCGCAAATACTATGGCGAAATGCAAAGCCTCATGCTGATGACGATCACGACCTTTCCCTACAATAAAATGAAATATTCCATGTCGCTGAAGTTCGATGCTCCAGCGGCCAAGTGAATTTGAATTTCATTGCAAAGGAGTGGCCGGCATGGCTTGCATGGACATGATCATCCGCGGCGCGAACCTGCCCGACGGCAGGCGGGGCATGGACATCGGCATTGCGCAGGGGCGCATCGCCGCGGTGCAGGCCGGCCTGCAGGCGCAGGCCGCCCAGGAAATCGACGCCGCGGGCTGCCTGGCCAGCCCGCCTTTCGTCGACGCGCACTTCCATATGGATTCCACTCTGACCTACGGCATGCCGCGCGTCAATGAGTCGGGGACCTTGCTCGAAGGCATCGCGCTGTGGCGCGAACTCAAGCCCACGCTCGCGCAGGACGCGGTCATCGAGCGTGCGCTCGCCTACTGCGACTGGGCGGTGGCCCAGGGCCTGCTGGCCATCCGTTCGCACGTGGACACGTCCGATCCGCGTCTGCTGGCGGTCGAGGCGCTGCTGGAGGTGAAGCGCCGCGTGGCCTCCTACCTGGACCTGCAGCTGGTGGCTTTCCCCCAGGACGGCCTGCTGCGCCACCCCGGCGCGTTCGACAGCCTCAAGCGCGCCATTGCCATGGGGGTGGACGTGGTCGGCGGCATACCGCACTTCGAGCGCACGATGGCGGACGGCGCGGAATCCGTGCGGCTGCTGTGCGAATTCGCCGCCGAAAAAGGCTTGCGCGTCGACATGCATTGCGACGAATCCGATGACCCCTTGTCGCGCCACGTCGAGACGCTGGCCGCGCAAACCCACCGCCTGGGAATGGCCGGGCGGGTCAATGGATCGCACCTGACCTCCATGCATTCCATGGACAACTACTACGTCAGCAAGCTGATTCCCCTGATGCGCGAATCCGGGATGACGGTGGTGGCCAATCCGCTGATCAACATCACGCTGCAGGGTCGGTCCGACACCTATCCCAAGCGCCGCGGCATGACCCGCGTGCCGGAGCTGCTGGCGGCGGGCCTGGACGTGGCTTTCGGCCATGATTGCGTCATGGACCCTTGGTATGGCCTGGGCTGCGCCGACATGCTGGACGTCGCGCACATGGGCCTGCACGTGGCGCAGATGACCGGGCGGTCGGCCATGCTGCAGTGCTACGACGCGGTGACCGCCATGCCGGCCCGCATACTGGGGCTGGAAGGCTATGGGCTTGCGCCGGGCTGCAAGGCCGACCTGGTGGTGCTGGACGCCGCCGACCCGATCGACGCCTTGCGCCTGCGCCCGGCGCGCCTGGCGGTCCTGCGCGGCGGCCGGGTCGTCAGCCGCATGCCGGCCCGCCGGGCGAGCCTGGACTTGGCCGGCCGGCCCGAAACCGTGAACTTCCACTGAAAAAGCGGGCGCCGGGGCGGGCCGGGCGGCGCGTCCGCGCCCCTCATAATTTCTCGTATGCTTTATATAGCTTAAAACTATATTGAGTTGCAAAAAATAATATTGCGGTTATGTTAAATTATGGCTCCGCCCCGGCCGAGCCATGCACTCCATAAACAAGTCAGCACCTTGATCCACCTGAAGAACATCCGCAAAACCTATGAGTCTCCGGGGCGCGTTTCCCATGCGCTCGACGGGGTGGACCTGCACATCCGCCAGGGGGAAGTCTTCGGCATCATCGGGCGGTCGGGCGCGGGCAAGAGCACGCTCATCCGCATGCTCAACCTGCTGGAGCGCCCCACGCAGGGGGAAGTCCGGGTCAAGGGCGAGGACATCACCCGGTTCTCGGACGCCCGGCTGCGGCAATACCGTCAGGGCGTCGGCATGGTCTTCCAGCATTTCAACCTGCTGCGCTCGCGCACTGTCATCGACAATGTGTGCTTTCCGCTGCGCCTGGCGGGCATGGCGCGCCGCGCGCAGCTGGAGCGCGCGCACGAAGTGCTGGCGCTGGTCGGGCTGAGCGAGCACGCGGGCAAGTACCCGCGCCAATTGTCCGGCGGCCAGCAGCAGCGGGTGGGCATCGCGCGCGCCCTGGCCAACCGGCCCGAGCTGTTGCTGTGCGACGAAGCCACGTCCGCCCTGGACCCGGAAACGACCCAGTCCATATTGCGACTGCTGCTGGACATCAACAAGCGCCTGGGGCTGACCATCGTCCTGATCACGCACGGCATGGACGTCATACGCGCGGTCTGCGACCGCGTGGCGGTCATCGACGCCGGACGCATCGTCGAAAGCGGCGACGTGCTCGATGTATTCCTGCATCCGCGGCATGCCGTCACCCAGTCGCTGCTGAGCGAAAGCGGCGTGGACGCCGAGGGCTGGCGGGACTTGGCGCAAGCCGTGCGGGGCCGGCTGCTGAGGCTCAGCTTCCGGGGCGACGCGACGGTGCAGCCCATGCTGAGCCGCGCCAGCCGCGAACTGAATCTGGACTTGAGCATCCTGCAGGGCTCGGTCAGCCGCATAAAGGACACGCCGTATGGGCAATTGGTGGTCTCGGCCCAGGGGGCTGAGCCGGGGCTGGAGGCGCTGGCGGGCATGTTTGCCGCCGAAGGCGTGGAATGCGAGGTCCTGAGGCCATGATGCTTGCCAATATCGACTGGGCGCTGATCGCCGAAGCCACCATCGACACCTTGCTCATGACGGGGTTTTCGCTGCTGTTCACCATCGTCATCGGGCTGCCGCTGGGGATACTGCTTTTCCTGACCAGCAAGCGCCAGATGCTGGAGAACGGGCCGGTCTATCACTCGCTGTCTTTTATCGTCAATGTATTGCGATCCGTGCCTTTCCTGATCCTGCTCATCGTGATGATACCGCTCACGCGGGTCCTGGCGGGCACCTCGCTGGGCGTGCAGGGCGCGGTGCCGCCGCTGGTGGTCAGCGCGGCGCCGTTCTTCGCGCGCCTGGTCGAGAACGTGCTGCGCGAGCTGGACCCCGGCGTCTCGGAGGCCTGCCGCGCGATGGGCGCCAATTCGCGCCAGACGGTGCTTCTGGCGCTGATCCCCGAAGCCACGACGGGCATCGTCGCGGCGATCATCGTCACCGCCATCGCCCTGGTCGGCTATTCGGCCATGTCGGGCGTGATAGGCGGGGGCGGCCTGGGCGATCTCGCCTTGCGTTTCGGCTACCAGCGTTACCAGACCGACGTCATGGTCGTGACGGTGGTCATTCTTGTAGTGATGGTTCAGGTCTTGCAGGTTTTCGGCGACCGCCTGGTCGCCAGGCTGAACCGTAAATAACGTCATCTAGGAGTTTTTATGTTTTTGAAGAAATTCGCGCCGGCACTGGCGCTGACCGCGGCCGCCTGGTTCGCCGCCGGCGCCGTCCATGCGGCCAAGCTGAGCGTGGCGGCGACGCCGGTTCCCCATGCGGAATTGCTTGAACGGGTGAAGCCGGCATTGGCCAAGAACGGCGTGGAGCTCGACATCAAGGTCTTCACCGATTACGTGCAGCCGAACCAGCAGGTGTCGGACGGCCAGATCGACGTCAATTTCTTCCAGCACAAGCCTTATCTGGACTCGTTCAATAAAGAGCACAAGACGCGGCTGGTGAGCGTGGGGCTGGTGCACGTCGAGCCTTTCGGCGGGTATTCCTCCAAGATCAAGGACGTGAAGGACTTGAAGCAGGGCGCGCAGGTGGCCTTGCCCAATGATCCGTCCAACGGCGCGCGCGCCTTGCTGCTGCTGCAGGCCCAGGGCCTGATCAAGCTGAAGGATCCCGCCAACATCCTGGCCACGGCCCGGGACGTGGTCGAGAACCCCAAGAAGCTGAAATTCCGCGAGCTCGAGGCCGCGACGCTGCCGCGCGTGCTGCCCGATGTGGACCTGGCCCTCATCAATACCAACTATGCCCTCGAAGCCGGGCTGAATCCCGTCAAGGACGCCTTGTTCATCGAAGGCGCGGATTCCCCATACGCGAACATCGTGGTCACGACCGAGGCCAAGAAGGACGACCCGGCGGTCAAGCAGCTGGTCGAAGCGCTGAACAGCCCGGACGTCCGCGCCTTCATCAACGACAAATACAAGGGAGCCATCGTGCCCGCTTTCTGACGGGGGCATGGCGCAAAAAAAGCGGCTTCATGCCGCTTTTTTTTGCCGCCGGGTTCTTTTAAGCGCTATCGCGTGACGCGGAGGGTGCGCGTGGCCACTTGCTTGGACGAGCCTTCCCGCGTGATCTTGATGGTGACCTGGCGCGGCGAGAAGCCGTCGGGCAGCGGCGCCCGGCCCTGCGTATGGGTGTAGCGCTGCAGCTCGATGCCGAAGGGCGGCAGGTCGATGTTGGCGTTCTTGCCGTTGGCATAGCGCCCCGCCACGACGAGTTCGACTTCGCCGGAGAACAGGTCGGTCTTGCCTTCGTCCTGCATGACGAGGATTTCGTATTCGAGCTGGCCGTTGGCATCGCGGAACGAGGCGGCGCGGACGCCGGGCGAAGTGCCGCGCGGATCCGGGGGCATGGCGTCGATGAACAGCTGCAGGTCTTTCTTGGCCTTGTCCACGAAAGCGCGCGCCTCCTGGATCTCGGTCGCCTGGGCTTCGAGCTTGCCGCGCGCCTCCGTCAGCTCGCGGGCCTGCTGGCTGACCTGCGTCTGCAGCCGCTGCTTGTCCATTTTCACGCTGTTCAGCTCGTAGTGCAGCTGTTCGGACTGCTCGACCGTGAGCCGTGTGGGGCCGTAGCTTTTCTGCAGGAAAAGCAGGCCGCCGGAGCCGAGCACCACACCCGTCAGCATCAGCATCAGCCACCGTGGGACGCGCCGCGAGCGGCGCGTCGTGCCGTAGGCCGTGGGCTTGAAGACGTTGCGTTTAGACGAACCGAACATGGGCGAATATTCCTGTATTGCGATCAAAAGGCCGCTACCCGGCGGGCCTTTTGTTGAAAAACTCTAAAGCATAGACCGAATCGCCGCCGCGGCGGGCGGTTTGGCGATCCTGGTTTCTCATGGGCAACTTTTGAAACACGGCTGCCCTTGAAAAATAAGGGCTAGTGTAACGTGTGGTGTTGCCCGGCACTAGCACCCGGGCTCTAGCCCTGCGCCGGCCGGCCCGGCCCGCCGCCGCGGTCCAGCTCCGCCAGGCGCTCCGGCGTGCCCACGTCGACCCAGCTGCCCATGTGCTTGCGGCCCATGACCCTGCCGTCCGGCATGGCCTTGCGCAGCAGCGGCGCCAGCGGGGCGGGCTCGCCCTTGGGCAGGGCGCCGAACAGGGCGGGCTGGTAGACGCCTATGCCCGAGAAAGTGAGGGCCGGGCGCGCCGCATTCCGGTCCGCATCGCGCAGCAGCCCGCCGGCGGTGAGCTCGAAATCCCCCTCGGGATGGTGGGCGGGGTTGTCGACCATGATCAGGCAGGCGAGGGCGGCGCGCGCGCGCATGCCGGCGGCCAGGCCGGGCGCCTGGGCCGGGTCCCAGTCGCACCAGATATCGCCGTTGATCACGACGAAGGGCTCGTTTTCGAAGAATTCCAGCGCCTGGGCGATGCCGCCGGCCGTTTCCAGCGCCTGGGCCTCCGGCGAGTAGGACAGCCGCGCGCCGTACCGGCGGCCGTCCGCCAGGCGCCGTTCGATCTGCTCCCCCAGCCAGGCGTGATTGATGATGATGTCGGGGATGCCGGCGGCGACCAGCCGTTCGATGTGCCACACGATGAGCGGCTTGCCGCGGACTTCGAGCAGGGGCTTGGGGGTGTGGTCGGTGAGCGGCCGCATGCGCAGGCCGCGCCCCGCGGCCAGTATCATGGCCCGCATCAGAACGTGTACCCCGCCACGGCTTGCCGGTTTTCGATTTTGTCGAGTATGCGCAGCAGCGGCCGCAGCGGCCCATAGCGCCCGGCGACTTGCCGGACATAGGCCGAAACGCGGGGAATGTGGTCCAGGTAGCCGTGTTTTCCGTCGCGGTGGGACAGGCGGGCGAAGACGCCCAGGATGCGCAGGTTGCGCTGCAGGCTCATCCATTCGTATTGTCGATGGAAATCGGCGAAGTCGCCGGCGATGGGCAGGCCCGCCGCCCGGGCCGCTTCCCAGTAGCGGATCGCCCAGTCCAGCTGCTGCGGCTCTTCCCAGGTGGTGCGGGCGTCCATCACCAGCGAGGCGATGTCGTAGCTGATGGGGCCGGCCAGGGCGTCCTGGAAATCGATGATGCCGGGCTCCTGGTCGGACGGCCCCACCATGAGATTGGGGGAATGGAAGTCGCGATGGACGAGCACGGCCGGCTGGCCGGCGTTGTCTTGCACGAGCGTGGCGAAGACGGACTGCAAGGCGGCCAGCTCGGCCTCGCCCAGCGCCGCCTGGCAGTGGGTGCGGGCATACCATTCGGGGAAGACGCCCAATTCCTGCATGAGCCGATCGGCGTCGTAGGCGGGCAGGCTCGCGGCCGGGATTTTCTGCATGCGCACCAGCGCCGCGAGCGCGCCCCGGTACAGGGCCTGCAGCCGCCGGTCGTCCATGCCCGCCTGTATGGCCTGGTAGAAGGTCTGTTCGCCCAGGTCGGAAAGCAGCAGAAAGCCGGCGTCGAGATTGCGGGCCAGCACCTTGGGAACGTTCAAGCCGCCGTTGGCCAGCAAGCCGCCGACCTGCAGGAAGGGGCGGCAGTCTTCATGGCTGGGCGGGGCGTCCATGGCGATGACCGTGTCCGGGCCCGCCCGCAGGCGATAATACCGGCGGAAGCTGGCATCGCTGGAGGCGGGGCGCAGTGTCTGGAGATCCAGGCCCAGCGCGGGCGGCAGGCCTTGCAGCCAGGCCTTCAGTTCGATCAGTCGGGCGTCTGCGCTGGAGTTCAAATCAGGTTTCATGGTAGAAAATCATGGGCGGAAATAGTTGGGCGCGCTTTGCCCGCGCACGCGCGGGCTTCTCTATAATACCGGGTCGCCAATCGTTGCGGTTTGGCTGCTGTGCCAAAATATAGGCTTTTCAGGAGACACAATTCTCGTGCGTTTGGTTTGGTGGGCACTTCTTTTCGCGGCCGGGGCCCTCCCGGCGGCACAGGCGCAGCAGTCGGCTTCACCGGCTGCCGCGGGCGTAGCGCTGAAAGGATTGCAGGTCGCCCCCAAGCTGCAGGTGCACAAGAACATCGACGAAAACGACATGTCCACCTTCCTGGTGGCCGACAAGATCGAAAACGACCAGGACGGCCGGGTGGTGCTGACCGGCAAGGCCGAAGTGCGGCGCATCGACGCCATCGTCAAGGGCGACCGCATCGATTACCAGCGTTCCACCGGCGACGTGCGCGTGCGCGGCAACGGCCTCATCTTGCGCGACGCGAGCCTGATCACCGGCCCGGCCTTCGACTACAACGTCGACAAGGAAACCGGCGAAATCTCCGAACCCGATTTCTGGCTCGGCGCCACCGGCGGCGCGGGTACCGCCGCCAGGGCCGAAATGTTCAGCCGCAACCATATGCGGCTGACCGACGTCAGCTATTCGGGCTGCCCCTGCCCGGATCCCGCCTGGTACATCAAGTCGCCCAAGGTCGATCTGCATTTCGACGAAAACGAGGGCATCGCCCGCGACGGCGTTCTGTATTTCAAGGATTTTCCCATCCTTTATTCGCCGTACCTCAGTTTTCCGGTCCGCAAGGAGCGCAAATCGGGTTTTCTGCTGCCCACTTACGGGACGTCGAGCAGCGGCGGCTTCGAGGTGTCCGTTCCCTATTATTTCAATCTCGCCCCCAATTACGACCTGACGCTGATCCCGCGCTACCTCAGCAAGCGCGGCCTGCAGATGGGCGCGGAATTCCGCTATCTGGGCCAGGATTACGGCGGGCAGTTCTACGGCACCTATCTGCCCAACGACCGGGCGGCCGACCGCAAGCGCTGGTACTACGCGCTGCAGCACGTCCATGGCCTGGGCGGCGGGCTCAGCGCCAGCCTGGACGTGCGCCGCGTGTCGGACGACGATTATTTCCGCGACTTCTCTTCTTTCGGGCTGAGCGAATCCAGCTACACCTATCTGCCCAGCAGCGCCGGCCTGAGCTGGAGCGGGCAGCAGTATTTCCATGCGTCCCTGTATGCGCACACCTACCAGACGCTGCAGGACAAAAGCGGCAGCTATCTTCTGCCCCAGTACGACAGGCTGCCCGAACTGTACGTCCAGGGGGCAAGGTACAACTGGGGCGGCTTCGACCTGCGCTCGGACAACTACGCGACCCGCTTCGTGATGCCCAAGTTCAAGTACGGCACGCACCCGTATCCGGCCCAGGCCTCGGGCTTGCAGCCCTATCAGTCCTATGACGGCACGCGCTTCAGCTCGTACACCACGGTGTCCTATCCCATCATGCGCGCGGGCTGGCACGTGATACCGAAGGCGGGCCTGCATCTCAGCCAGTATTCCACCGACTGGCACGGGTTCTCGGCGCCGTTCACGCCCGCCCTGACGCCGGGGCCGCGCACGCAGTCGCGCATCCTGCCCATCGTCTCGGTGGATTCCGGCATGACCTTCGAGCGCGAGGCCTCGTTGTTCGGCAACGCCGCCATACAGACCCTGGAGCCCCGCCTTTACTACCTGCGGGTGCCTTATCGCGATCAGTCGCAGATTCCGGTCTTCGACACCTATTACGCCGACTTCAACTTCGCGCAGGCGTTCGACGAAAACATCTTCAGCGGCGGCTGGGACCGCATCGCCGACGCCGACCAGCTGACCATAGGCTTGACCAGCCGCTGGCTGGACGAAGAATCCGGCTTCGAGCGGCTGTCGCTGTCGGCCGCCCAGCGCGTCTATTTCCGCGATCAGCTGGTCACCCTGTATCCGGGCGACACGATACGCACCAAAACCAAGTCCGACTATCTGTTCGCCGCCAGCGCCGCGCTCACCGACAAGTTCTTCGTGCGCTTCGACGCCCAGTACAATCCCGAATCGCGCGACCGCAACCGCATGACGGCCGGGGTGCGCTGGGAGCCCAAGCGTCTTGCGTCGCTGTCCCTGTCCTATCGGTACAAGCGCGACCCGCGCCAGGTCATCGACCCTCAGGTCCAGACGCAGCCCGGCTATGTGGACGCCACCAAAGAGCAGGTGTCTCTTGCGGGCCAATGGCCGCTGGCCAACAAGCTTTATGCGGTCGGCCGATTCGATTATTCTCTTGCCGAGAAGCGGTCGACGCAGTCGATCTTCGGCCTGGAGTACAAGGGCGATTGCTGCTGGACCGCCCGTGTCGTGATGCAGCGTTATGCCGTGTCCAGGGAAGACGTGAATACCGCCATGTTCTTCCAGCTCGAGCTCTCCGGCCTGGGCTCCATCGGCACCGATCCCATGCGACTGTTGCGTGAGCGTGTGGCCGGCTATCAATCCGTCACGACACCAATAGCTGAGAAAACCACCTTCGAGAGGTATGAATGATGCGTAGTCCGCATGCCAAGCGCTGGCTGGCCCCCGTCCTGCTGGTCGTGATGGGCGCTTTTTATTCAGGCGCCGTTCCGGCGGCCGCGCCGGCTGCCAAGCCCGACGCTTCGAGCCGGGAATCGTCGCAGCGTTTCGTCGACGGCATCGCCGCGGTCGTCAACAAGCAGGTCATCACCTTGCATCAACTGCGGACCGAAGCCGAAGCGGCGCGCAAGGAACTCGAACGCCAGCGCATCCCCGTGCCGCCCCAGGACGCCCTGCAGCGCCAGGTGCTGCAACGCATGATCACCGACGAGCTCGAACGCCAGGAGGCCGAGCGCCTGGGCATACGCGTCACCGACGAGCACCTGGACCGCGCCCTGGAAACCATCGCGCAGCGCAACCGCATCACGACGGCCAAGCTGCGCCAGGAGATCGAGCGCTCGGGCATCAACTGGTCCGACTACCTGAAGACCCTGCGCCAGGACGTGCGTTCCGACATGCTGCGCCAGCGCGCCGTGGACAACACGATCACCATTTCCGACGCCGAGGTCGACGCCTTCCTCAAGACCCAGGGCCAGCGCACCGCCAATCCGCAGCCTTCGAGCGCGCCCGTGCCCGCCGCGCAGCAGAATCGCCCGCAGATCCTGGGGCTGGCGCAAATTCTCGTCGTGGTGCCCGAAGGTGCGCCGGCGGCCCGCGTACAGGAACTGCGCAAGAAGGCCGAGGGCCTGCTGGCGCGCGTCCGCTCGGGGGCGGACTTCGCCGGGGTGGCGGCCGCGTCGTCCGACGGGCCGGAAGCGCTCGAGGGCGGTGTATTGGGCACCCGGCCGATCGAGGGCTGGCCGGACCTCTTCGTGAAAGCCACGCAAGACCTCCAGGCCGGCCAGGTCAGCGGCATCGTGCAGAGCGGCAACGGCTTCCACATCCTGAAAGTGCTGACGCGCGGCGAGCGCGGTGGCCAGCCGGCATCGGCGCCCGCCCATGCGCCGCCCCCGACCCTCGCCCAGCCCGCCCTGCCGGAGCAGGGCCCGATGATGGTCACCCAGACTCACGCGCGCCACATCCTGATCAAGACCAGCAAGGTCATGTCCGACGAAAAAGCGCAGGCGCGCATGGCGCAGCTGCGCGAGCGCCTGGCGCATGGCGAAAGCTTCGAGACGCTGGCCAAGCGCTATTCCGAGGACGCGACGGCCCCGCAAGGCGGCGATCTGGGCTGGCTGACGCCGGGCGAAACCGTCCCCGCCTTCGAGCAGGCCATGAACGAACTCGAGGTCAATCAAATCAGCCAGCCGGTGAAGTCGCAGTTCGGCTGGCACCTGATCCAGGTGCTCGAGCGGCGCACGAAGAACATGGAGAACGAGTTCCGGCGCATGCAGGCCCGGCAGATCCTGTTCGAGCAGCGTGTCGGGCCGGCATTCGAAGACTGGCTGGGCCAGTTGCGCGGCCAGGCATACATCGACAACCGGCTCGACCCGGAATCCAGTAGCCGGCGCCGCTGATGGCTCACCAGGCGCGCAAGCGTTTCGGCCAGCATTTCCTGACGGACGAGGGCGTCATCGAGTCCATCGTCCGCGGCATCGCGCCTCGGCCCGGCGACGAAATGGTGGAAATCGGCCCCGGGCTGTCGGCCCTGACGGCGCCGCTGCTGCGGCTGCTCGACCACCTGACCGTGGTCGAGATCGACCGCGATCTCGCCCAGCGGCTGCGCCGCCAGTATCCGCCCGAAAAGCTCACGGTCGTCGAAGGCGACGCCCTGGACGTGGATTTTTCCAGCCTGGGCGGCAATCTGCGCATCGTGGGCAATCTGCCCTACAACATATCCAGTCCCTTGCTGTTCCACCTAATGCGCCACGCGGGGCGGGTCGTGGACCAGCACTTCATGCTGCAGCGGGAAGTCATCGATCGCATGGTCGCCAAGCCCTCGACGGCGGACTACGGCCGGCTGTCCGTCATGCTGCAATCGCGTTACCGCATGACCAAGCTGTTCGACGTCGCGCCCGAGGCCTTCGACCCGCCGCCGCGGGTGGTCTCGGCGGTGGTGCGCATGGTTCCCTTACCGGCCGATCGGCGCCGGCCCAAGAGCGAACAGGCTTTCGAGACCGTGGTCGCCCGCGCCTTCGCGCAGCGGCGCAAGATGCTGCGGCGCGGCCTGTCGGATTGGGCGGAATCCATTCCGTGGGCCGGCCTGGGCATCCCGGAAACCGCAAGGGCGGAGGAATTGTCCGTCGAGCAGTTCATGGATTTGTCCGACGCCTTGGTGGACGCCGGCGTGCTGCGCGACGGCTGACGGGCCTAGCCGAAGAACCAGTAGCAGATGCCGATGGACGCCAGCACGCCCGCCAGGTCGGCGAGCAGGGCGCAGCCCACGGCGTGGCGCGCCCGCTGTATGCCGACCGCTCCGAAATAGACCGCCAGCACATAGAAAGTGGTTTCCGTGCTGCCCTGTATGGTGGCGGCCAGCAGCGCGGGGAAGCTGTCGACCCCGAAATGCTGCATGGTTTCGATCAGCATGGCGCGCGCGGCGCTGCCCGAAAACGGCTTGACCAGGGCGGTGGGCAGCGCATCGACGAAGCGGCCGTCCAGGCCCGCCGCCTGGGCCAGCCATCGTATCGCGTCGAGCGCGACGTCCAGTGCGCCGGAGGCGCGCAGCACGCCGATGGCGCACAGCATGGCGACGAGATAGGGCAGCAGGTTCTTGGAGATCTCGAAGCCTTCCTTGGCCCCTTCCACGAAGTGTTCGTATACGGGGATTTTCTTGCGCGCGCCCGCCAGCAGGAAGATGATGATGATGCCGAACAGCGTAAGATTGCCCAGCAGCGAAGACGTGGCCGCGATGGCGGCGCTGCTGAGCGTCGCGAGGATGGCCATGAAGCCGCCCAGTATCAGCACCAGGCCGCCCAGCCAGGCCAGCACGACCGGGTCGTGCAGCTTGAGCCTTTGCATGAAGGCCACCGACAGCAGCCCCACCAGCGAGGACGCCGACGTGGCCAGCAGGATGGGCAGGAAGACCAGCGTGGGGTCGCTTGCGCCCTGCTGCGCCCGGTACATGAAGATGCTGACGGGAAGCAGCGTCAGCGAGGACGCGTTCAGCACGAGAAAGAGGATCTGCGCATTGCTGGCCGATTCGGGTTCCGGGTTGAGGGTCTGCAGCTCGCGCATGGCGCGCAGCCCTATCGGCGTCGCGGCGTTGTCCAGGCCCAGGCCGTTCGCCGCGAAGTTCAGGGTGATGAGCCCGATGGCGGGGTGGCCCGCCGGCACGTCCGGCATCAGGCGGCGGAACAGCGGCGTGAGCGCCCGGCCGAGCAGGTCGATCAGGCCCGCCGATTCGGCGATGCGCAAGAAGCCGAGCCAGAGCGTGAGCGTTCCGAACAGCAGGATCATCAGGCTGACCGACAGCGCCGCCATCTCGAACAGGCTTTGGACGATGCGGGTGAACACTTGCGCGTCGTGCAGGACCAGCCACTGGAAGAGTCCGGCGACCGCGGCGAGGAGGAAGAAAGCGAGCCAGAGGGCGTTGAGCATATGTATGGGAAAGCGATGGACGGCAGATGCGATTGTCGCAGACTATGGCCATTCTGGCATGGCGCGATCTCGTCCATTCGCCCGTCTTTCGGGGGATAATGGCTTGCCTGAAAGTGGCTCGTAGAAAGGAAGCATCATGAACTGGAGATCCCTGCGCCGTCAGTGGCTGACGGAACCCTTGTACCGGCTGGCGCGCGACGCCATGCCGCGCATGTCGGCGACCGAGCGCGAGGCCATCGAAGCCGGCGACGTCTGGTGGGATGCCCAGCTTTTCTCCGGCAAGCCCGACTGGAACGCCATGCTGGACGTCCACCCGCCGCGCCTCACGCCGCAAGAACAGGAATTCCTGGACGGCCCCGTGGCGCAGCTGTGCCATATGCTGCACGAATGGGACATCGTCTGGCGCGACGGCGATCTGCCTCCCGAAGTCTGGGCCTTCATGAAAGAGCAGGGCTTCTTCGGCATGATCATTCCCCAGGAATACGGCGGCCTGGGGTTTTCCGCCTACGCGCATTCCGAAGTCGTGCGGCAGATCTCCGTCCGTTCCGTGACGGCGGCCGTCACCGCGATGGTGCCCAATTCGCTGGGGCCCGGTGAACTGCTCATGCAGTTCGGCACGCAGGAGCAGCGCGAATACTGGCTGCCCAGGCTCGCCCGCGGCGAAGAAATCCCCTGCTTCGGGCTGACCAGCCCCGAGGCCGGCTCGGATGCCGCGTCCATGATCGATACCGGCGTGGTGTGCAAGCAGCTCGTCGACGGCGTGGAGACCCTGGGCGTGCGCCTGAACTGGCGCAAGCGCTACATCACCCTGGCGCCGGTGGCCACGGTGCTGGGCCTGGCGTTCAAGCTCCAGGATCCCGACGCCCTGATCGGCTCGCAGCCCGAGCCGGGCATCTCCGTGGCGCTGGTCCCCACGAATCTGCCGGGCGTGTCCATCGGGCGCCGCCACCTGCCCGCCATGCAGGCCTTCCAGAACGGCCCCACCGAAGGGAAAGACGTATTCGTGCCCATCGACGCCCTGATCGGCGGCATCTCGCAGGCCGGGCGCGGCTGGCAGATGCTCATGAGCGCGCTGTCGGCCGGCCGCGGCATTTCGCTGCCCTCGCTGTCGGCGGCCGCATGCACGTTCGCCGCGCATACCGCCGGCGCCTATGCCCGCGTGCGCACGCAGTTCGGGATACCGATAGGCCGCTTCGAAGGCGTGCAGGAAAAGCTCGGCAGGCTGGCGGCCAATGCCTACCTGGTCGAGGCCGCCAGGCGCTATACCTGCGCGGGCCTGGATCTCGGGTACAAGCCCGCCGTGATCTCCGCCATCATGAAGCTGCACGCCACGGAACGCATGCGCCAGTCCGTGAACGACGCCATGGACGTGCACGCCGGCAAGGCGGTCATCGACGGCCCCGACAACTACCTGGGCAACCTGTACCGCGCGCTGCCGGTGGCGATCACCGTGGAAGGCGCCAACATCCTCACGCGCAGCCTCATCGTGTTCGGGCAGGGCGCCATCCGCTCGCATCCCTACCTCATGCAGGAAGTGCTCGCGCTCGGCGATCCCGACCAGGTGGCCGGGCAGGACGCCTTCGACGCCCTGGTCTGGAAGCACCTGGCTCACGGCGCCCGCAACGCCCTGCGCGCGGCCGGCCACGCCTGGACGGCCGGCCTGTTCGCGTCGGCTCCCGGCCGCGCCGGCCCGGTCTCGGGCTATTACCGGCGGCTGGGACGGTATGCCTCGGCCTTTGCCCTGGTGTCCGAAGCCGCCCTGTTCAGCCTGGGCGGCTCGCTCAAGCGCAGGGAAATGCTTTCCGCCCGCCTGGGCGACATTCTCGCCGAACTCTTTCTGGTTTCGGCGGTGCTCAAGCGCTGGCACGACGAAGGCCGGCACGAGTCCGACCTGCCGCTGGTCCGGCTTTGCGCCCAGCAGGGGTTCTGCACGATGGAAAAACGCCTGAGCGAAGTCCTGCACAACCTGCCGGCGCGCGGGCTGGCCCTTGCCTTGCGCGCCCTGCTGCTGCCGCCGGGGCTGTCCGCCAATGCGCCGGACGACGCGCTGATGGCCAATTGCGCCAATATCCTGCTGGAGCCCTCCGACACCCGCGACCGGCTCGTGGGCGCGGTATGGGACGGCCACGACAGCCCTGCGGTGGAACAGCTGGAACGCGCCTACGAACTGGTGATCGAAGCGCAGCCGGTGCTCGACCGCGTGCGCCATGCCGGCTTGAAGGACTGGCGGCTGGCCTACGAGAAAGGCGCGATCACCCAGGCCCAGGCCGACACCATCGAGGCCGCCGAGGCCGCCGTGGCCCGGGTCATCGAGGTGAATGATTTCGCGCCGGGCGAATTCGCGCGCGGGCCGCGCTGAGCCTTCAGTCGACGCGCGACTTGCGCTGGATGAGCTCGATCTTGTAGCCGTCGGGGTCTTCGACGAAGGCGATGACCGTCTGGCCGTGCTTCATGGGGCCGGCTTCGCGCGTGACCTTGCCGCCTTTTTCCTTGATGCGGGCACAGGCCTCGTAGGCGTCCTCCACCTCCAGCGCGATGTGGCCGTAGCCATTGCCCAGGTCGTAGCGGTCGGTGTCCCAGTTGTGCGTGAGCTCGATGGCGGCGCCTTCGCTTTCATCCTGGTAGCCGACGAAGGCGAGGGTGAATTTGCCTTCGGGATAATCCTTGCGGCGCAGCAGCCTCATGCCCAGGACCTCGGTGTAGAAGGCCAGCGAGCGATCCAGGTCGCCCACGCGCAGCATGGTGTGTAGTAAACGCATAGAAGTCTCCTTGACGATGGGTGAAAGAATGGACGGCGCCGTCAGATCAGCGGCAAGGTGCCCGGGTCATGCCGGCGCAGCGCATCGCGCGCGCGTTCGAAGCCCGGCAGGATGCGGCCGACCTCGCGCCAGAAGTCTTTGCCGTGATTCATTTCGCGCAGGTGAGCGATCTCGTGCGCGACCACGTAGTCGATGACGTCCTTGCTGAAGTGTATCAGCCGCCAATTGAGCATGATGTTGCCGTCGCTGCTGCACGAACCCCAGCGGGTCGCCGCCGAGGAAAGCCGCCAGCGCCGCATGGCGAGGCCGCTGCGTTCGAGAAAGAAGGCCAGGCGCCGGCCGAAGTGGTCGCGGGCCTGCTGCTGCAGCCAGGCGTGCGCGCTGTCGCGGATGCGGTCGCGGTCGGCATCGGCCGGCAGGGCCAGGTACAGGCCGTCCCCTTCACGCGGCTCGTGCAGGATGCCGCTGAAGCTCGGCTTCTTCTGCGCGCCGTCCAGCCTCAGGGTGATGCGCACGCCCAGGTAGGGGACGGCGCCCCCGTCCTGCCATTGCGTCTCGGCGGTCGCCAGTAGCTGCTGCCTGGCGTGGCGCGCGCGCAGCTTGTCGAGGATCCAGTGCGCCTTCTCGGCCACCGCCGCGTCGATCTGGCTCAGGCTGACCCAGTTGGGGGCGGTCACCTGCAGCCCGTCGTCGTTGACCACCAGCCCTATGCTCTTGCGCCGCGAGCGGCGCAGCACGAAACCTATGGTCTGCTGGGGCGCCGCGACCTCGCGCCAGCGGGCGTTGGCCGGCAGGGCGGGCGGCGGGGCGATGGGGACGGGGGCGTCGGGGCGCAGGCGAGCCGGCTCCGCGGGCCTGGGGGCCGCGG
>JACDJC010000632.1_pt1 | contig 39296 bp, 33 predicted proteins | sample 7454191 | NCBI WGS metagenome assembly JACDJC01 (sample SAMN14253291, study PRJNA609438) | sludge metagenome | isolation source: sludge after 25d culture with pyrite and EDTA | collected 2018-12-20
AACCTGCCCCGTCCGTGGTGAACCTGCCCCGTCCGTGGTGAACCTGCCCCGTCCGTGGTGAACCTGCCCCGTCCGTGGTGAACCTGCCCCGTCCGTGGTGAACCTGCCCCGTTCGTGGTGAGCTTGTCGAACCACGGATAAACCGACAGGTGAAATCATCCTTCGAAAAGCCTCCTTCGACAGGCTCAGGATGAACGGGGTGAGGGGGCCGTTCGGGGTGAGCCCGTCGAACCACGATTGACCAACGGCAAACACCTGGAAACACCCTTGGACAGGCTTCCTTCGACAGGCTTCCTTCGACAGGCTCAGGACGAACGGTAGTTTTATAAGGTTTCAGCCCGGAAACTGTTGTTCTGTGACCCGGTTTTGGACCGTAGAGGCTCGCCCCGAGGCGAATTCGCGGCGAGACACTTACTGATCTTCAGGATCGTCCTTGGTGCTTTTCAGCATATGCCGGGTAAGTATAAACAGGAGTGATGACTCGTACAGGGCTGCCAGCACAATCACGCCTACGGTTATCCACATTGTCAGCAGGAGGGATATCATGCCGAAATAGAGCAGCAGATAGAGGGGGGAAAGAATCACCAGAGAAGTCGCCAGCGACACCCAGAGCATATGATAGCTGTAGGGTAACTGGCTATTCCTTAACGGGAGGGTTTTCATATAATCAGTGCCTTTACTGGTTGACCAGAAACGACTGCTTATACAACTCTCTTAACCTATAGAGCCCGCCCGTTGATAGGGCAAGCCATTTCCACAAAAAATATCACAGAAATTTTTGATGTCTGCCGCTATAGTGGTCCTGCACGGCATGGGCCATCAATTTGATTGATCGTTCGCCCGGCAATAAAAACAGGCGGCGGACAGCTATTTGCAAACTCTCCTGGTCAGGCTGAAGCGCCAACATCCGCCCGGCCAAAGCCATTTTCGGCAATTTAATAAGACACTCCGGGGCCGCGCCAATCCGGACCAGTCGGCACGGCGCGTGCGATTGCCTCACCGGCAGAACCCCAGCCCTCACAACGGGCGGCTCCCGGACGCCCCCGCCAGACGTTCAGCCAACCCTTGCAGAAGGCATAGAAGTGAAAAAAACGCAGTGTCCAACGACGCTGACCGGCACGTAGCGGTTCGGCGCTGCAGATCAACTTGTCGTCATACATAAAACGCTCTGACAACCCGATTGCCCCCCAGGCCCGCACCGTCACCCGCGAACCGAGCGGCAGGCGCGGGCCCAGCACCACCGCATCCAGCAGGTCGCCTTCACCGCCGATATAGGCCGGCACACAGCCGTAGTTAAACGGGCAGGGAAACGGCGAAATAAAATCGACATGGCCGGTACTGCCGCGCTTGAGAAAACTGCCGCGCGGGATCTCTATCAGCACCTCCACTTCGGGTGGGTCAGGCTGTCGATTTTTGACTGTTGTCATACCTTGAGCATAGCGAGAATGATTGGGGTCAGATGAAAAAACCCAATATCACACACGTAGGTCCATGAATAGTTTTTCATCTGACCCCATACTTTCCACAAATGGCGAAACAACATAATGGGTAGGATCGGTCACCTGCTATCAGATCCTGTCCGGGGTTTTTTGGCTAATCACCAATCAACCGAACACGAAACGAACGTCCCTTTAATTTCCCTTCGGTCAGTTTTTTCAGGGCCGGTTTCACCGCACCCCGATTCACCGCCACAAAGGCCCAGTTATCCGCCACATTGATCTTGCCAACCTGCTGTCCGCTGACGCCCCACTCTCCGGTCAAGGCACCCAGGATATCGCCCGGGCGTATTTTCTGTTTCTTGCCACCATCGATCTGCAGTGTGGCCATGGCGGGCTTCATGGCGGGTCGGTCCAAAAGCGTGAGCGGTGGCAACGGTTCGCTATCCAGGATCGGATCGATGCCGGCCTCCAGTTGCGCGACCCGGTGGCTCTCCCTGTCATCATACAAAGAACAAGCGATACCCTTGCTGCCGGCCCGCCCGGTTCGGCCGATCCGGTGCAGATGGCTCTCGGCATCATGAGCGATGTGATAGTTGATCACCGCATCCAGCGCCTCGATATCCAGACCCCGGGCCGCCACATCGGTGGCAACCAGGACCGAGATGCTTTTGTTGGCAAAGCGTGTCAGCGTCTGATCACGATCGCGCTGTTCCAGGTCACCGTGCAGCGCCAGGGCAGTGAATCCAAAGTCGCGTAGCCGGTCAGCGACCTCCTGGGTCTCTTTCCTAGTGTTACAGAAGACCAATGTCGATTGGGGTTGAAACTGCGACAGCAACAGACGCAGCGCGGTGAGACGCTGTTTATTGTCGGTCACCTTGTAGAAATGCTGTTCTACGATGGCATGGTCGTGAACTGACTCTACCTGGATCATCTCTGGCTGGATCATGATGCGCCGGGCAATGGCCTGTATCTGACCGGGGAAGGTGGCACTGAACAGCAGCGTCTGCCGCTGCTTCGGTATCTGCTCGATAATCCGCTCCAGCACCTCCTGAAAGCCCATATCCAGCATGCGATCCGCCTCATCCAGAATGAGCGTACGCACCTCATCCAGTTGCAGCGTGCCCCTGGCGAGGTGATCCTCAATGCGGCCCGGCGTCCCCACAATGATGTGGGCACCGTGTTCCAGTGAACCCACCTGGGGACCGAACGGCATGCCGCCGCACAGGGTCAGCACCTTGATATTATGGACACCCCGTCCCAGCCGGCGGATCTCATGGGCCACCTGATCAGCCAGTTCCCGGGTCGGACAGAGCACCAGTGCCTGCACCCGAAACCTTTTTACATCCAGCCTCTGCAGCAGCCCCAGTCCAAACGCGGCGGTTTTCCCCGAGCCGGTCTTGCCCTGGGCGATCACATCCTTGCCCGCCAGAATGGGCGGCAGGCTCTGGGCCTGTATGGGCGTCATCCCGGTATAGCCCAAGGTTGCCAGGTTGCTTAGCAGATCAGCGTGCAGGTTCAATGATGAAAAACAGGTCGAGTTCACGTGGGTTGTCCTATCAAGGTATTGACTGTGTAAAGCATTCATCTGCTAACAGCGTACCTGTAGGAGACTACTTGAGAATGCATGCGGTTTGTTCCGGCTGATAAGCCAGGTGATCATACCCTGAAATTAGCTCGGATACTTGCAGATTCGTGCCCCTACTACCCGGGTTAACGTGCATCAGCCGGCTGATCCAGAAACTGTGGCGGCACCAGTGTGCGTTCCCGCAAAAAGGGGTGGTACTCCATCGCCGCTTTGATGTTCTGGATCGCCAAAGCAGACTTTCCCTGACGCAACCGAATGATACCCCGCCCGGCCAGGGCGCCAAAATGACACGGCTCCAGTTCCAGTGTCCTCGCGACATCCTTGAGGGCCTGTTCATAGTCACTCTGCAAAAAATGGATCGTGGCACGCTGGTTCCACGCCTCGGCATACCCCGGATCAATTCCGGTCACACGCTCAACCAGTCCAAGCGCCTTGTCATAATCTCCCCAGCGCCGTGCCGCCAGCGCCTGCTGCATCAACGCATCAATCTCAGGATTGCCCGAGACCATCCACAGCTTCCAGATCTCCTGTTCGATCCCGCGTGCAGTCACCTCATCCTCTGCCTGTTTCAACTCGGCAAAACGCTGATCCAACAACACATGACGCGTGGGTTCGGCCACCATGGTCACTGCACTGGCCAGCAGTACACCCGCCAGCAGCAGTCTTGGAACAGGGGAAATCATCTGGCTACCCTCGGATAAACAGGCCTACCCGATATTGTAGGTGATTGGTTTTGAAGTTACTCAGGAACGGGGGGATGAACGGTACTTACGTAATAGCTGAACTGCCGGTATAAACAGGGCGGGATTACCGTTCCCTTCACCACATCGTCCTTCAGCACTGTTGAGCATCGCCTCAAAAGCGGTGATCCGCGTGCGATTTTGCTTATTTTTTCAGTTCAAAAATAATCTTTGTTGATGTGTGTCAATAATTATAAATCACCCGGTCAGTAAACTACGCGCCTGCGATGCGGTATGTAATTTTTCGCTTTGTATCCGTGCTGAAAGGGCCAATATCAGGGGCACTGCTATTTTTTAGCGGCCACAGGCCATTATAAACATCAGGGACCTGATAGCATTGGTACCGTGCCGAGAGCGCTCCCGGGATGGATGCTTTCTGATACTAACCATTCCATTTATTCTGGTTATAAAGCCCCTGGAGCAGCTTCCGCCATGCAAAAAGAGCGACGCCACTATACGATTCGCGCCCGCGTCACTGAGTTTCTGCTACCACCCATTGAGGATGGTCTGGTATTGGGCCGGCACTCACCCATCGGCCATGTCGCGGTAAGCCGTGCACTGGGTCTGTTGAGCGTGACGCCCTTTGAACATGTACAAGTAGATGATGATGTGATCGGTGACGTCCTGGTGCGTAGCGCCATTCTACGCAAGATTACGCCCTCACAACTGCGGGATTTTGTTCTGACCAGCATCAAGCCCTTCATGGGTTCGGAAGAGATCATCCAGCTCAATATCGATGTCGAAATCAACCTCGAAAAGGAGGTTTGATGGCCCAGAAAGAGCTCGGCATAGTCGACTGTCTGTGCCCCAACGTAATCCAGGTCGACGCCTATCAACGCTACAAGGATGTGGCGGAACAGGCGAATGCCCAGGTTTTCGTGGTATTCACGGAACAGGGCGAGTTTATGGGTCTGGTGACGGAACGCCAGGCGGCACTGTTTCCAAATCGAATCTTCGCCGACCTGCTGCTGCGCAGGCAACCACCACCGGTGGCTGACAATGTCCCGATCCTGTCCGCGCTGAGCCGCATGGAGCAGGAGCGAGTCAATCACCTGATGGTGATTGACAGCAAGGGTCAGTATGCGGGCACTGTCTCACGGCTGTCGATCATCACCGCACTGGTGGAGCGGGAACGCGACCTACGCAAAGACCTGGAGCGTCTGCTCCTGGATTATCGGCGTGAACTGGAAAACCGTCGTATTGCCGCCGCCGTATTCGAGGCGACCAGCGAAGGCATCATGGTGACCGATGCCAAGCAACGCATCCAGTTGGTCAACCGCGCCTTCAGTAAAACGACCGGCTGGGCGGTTGAGGACGCGATCGGTCAGACACCACATATTCTGCACTCCGGTCAGCATGACGATACCTTCTATGCACAGATGTGGGACTGCCTTCAGGAGACCGGTGCCTGGGAGGGGGAGATCTGGAATCGGCGCAAGAGCGGTGAGATCTATCCTGAGTGGTTGCACATCAATGCCATTCGAAACGAACAGGATGAGGTGAGCTACTACGCCGGGGTATTCTCCGATGCCACACACCACCAGGAGATGCGCGCCCGGCTGCATCACCTCGCCTACCATGACGCCCTCACCGGGTTGCCCAATCGTCAACTGTTTCTGGATCGTCTGGCCCATGCTGTGGCCCAGGCGCGCCGCGACGGTGACAGTCTGGCCCTGCTGTTCATCGACCTCGACGGATTCAAGGAGGTGAATGACACCCTTGGCCACCTGATCGGTGACAAGCTTTTATGCCAGGTTGCTAAGCTGTTGCAGAATGCGGTCCGTGAAAACGATACCGTAGCCCGGCTCGGTGGTGACGAGTTTACCGTTATTACCCAGACCGGTACGGATCAAACCGGTATCATCACCATCGCCGAAAAATTACTCTCCACCCTGACTCACCAATTTACTATCGAGGGACATGAACTGTTTGTCTCCGCCAGTATCGGCATCAGCCGTTTTCCCGAGGATGGGGATTCTCCCGAGGTACTACTGATGGAAGCAGATAGCGCCATGTACCAGGCCAAGGCTGTCGGCAGAGGCCGCTACCATTTTTATTCGGCATCCGGACACAACCGCTTTGTCGAGAAGGTGCAAATGAGCGCACATTTGCGTCAGGCCCTGGCGGAAGAGGCGATTACAATCGCCTGGCAACCACAGGTGGATATGGCAACCGGCAGAGTCGTGGGCATGGAGGCACTGGCGCGTTGGAGTCTGGACGGCAAGGCGGTTTCACCCGAACTGTTTATCCCATTGGCTGAACAGACCGGCCTGATCGGCCGGCTTGGCGAGCAGGTCCTGCACATTGCGGCGGGCGAGGCGGCGGCACTACTGGCAAATCATCCCTATGCCGGCAAACCATTCGGCTTCGCTATCAATTTATCACCGTTCCAGATAAACCCTGCCAGAAAAGACAGTGCGACCACCAGTCTTGCGCAAACCATCCTGGAGATACTGGCGGAACATCAACTCCCTCCATTCATGATAGAGCTGGAATTGACAGAAACCGCCATTTCGACCAATCGTGAAGAGATCAGCGACCTGCTTCGCCTGCTCGGCAACGCGGGAATCAAGGTTGCCGTGGATGATTTCGGCACCGGCTGTTCAAACCTGGCCACCATCAAGCAGTTACCAGTACACAAACTCAAAATGGACCGTTCCCTGGTGACCGACCTGCAGGATTCTCCAACCGACCGTGAAATCGCCACTGCGGTTATCACTATGGCTCGCGCCCTGAATCTCAAGGTTGTGGCAGAAGGGGTGGAGACCGAGGAGCAGGCCGGCATCCTGCGCGCAATGGGATGTGACATCGCCCAAGGTTATCTCTACAGCGAACCTCTGCCAATGCCTAAGTTGCGAACCTGGCTTGCCAAACAGGCGGAACGCGCCAGTCCACCTTAGTTGCCTAACTGACCCGAACTATCCCCTTGTTACACGCCTCTTCCAGGTCCAGCAGGACAGTACGCTTCACGACATCCATGAATCTTGACACGCCTCGGTCTCCTGCCATCATGCAGGTGGAGGTCAAAAACAACCACGGACGGAGTCATCTCCACGTAACCCGGGGAATTGAATCGGCAAAGCACCACTGCTGACGGATTACTCGCCACACCCACACCCTGCCTCATCGACTATCTGCCGATGAAGTGCAAGATAACGCTCATTCACGGTCTGACCAAACAGTGGATCTATCGGTGGTGGTATCGCTGCATCCACATCACGCCAGTCCTGGTCGGACAGGAGTTTCGCGGCAAGCGGAAATATCTCGGACTCCTCCTTTTTCATATGGCTACGGAAGTATGCGATGTATGTCTCTCCTGGCTCCTCAACACTGGCCCTGCTCAACATCGCCCCGGCAATCACAGCTTCAAGATTGCCATACAACTTCATACCGCTCTCCCGCAGGACCCTATGCTGTTCCATCAGCTCGTCCACCACAGGCTGTGCAGCGGAATCAATCTCCTTAACCTTATCAAAGACAAGATCCTCTTTCGGGTGATGAAAAATGTCCGGGTAATGGGTCATGTAATAAATAATGTCCTGCATCAGCGTATAGTCTGGAGTCTGGTCCTCATGAAAAAGCTTGATCTGTACCTCAAGAAGAGCAAGAAGTCGCGAGAAATTCACATGGTCTTTGCGCCACGTATCGATTATGTCTGACATAACTGCTTCCTCCATTCTGGAATACGCTAAACCTAACTAACTTATCGTAGCACACCCTAAAAATGCCATTCACACACGCCGCCGAACCGGGCCACGATCATAGCCGGACCCGAATCAAAACGGATATCTGGGGATCAGCCACACCCCAATAGCAGGTCATCAGAAATACCTGCAGTGTAGATTGCAGGGTGCGATGTACTACACTTTCAGACTACCAGCTGAATCATGTAATGCGCTTTACATGGGTGAGGTTGTGCATATCCCGATATGCTGTTGCGGGTCAGGTTGAACTTGACAGACCAGGCCTCCTCGAATTATCGATTGGGAATTATCGATGGTCACTAACATCTGCCAGGGTAATGAGACAAAGGAGGTTGAGATGAACACGGATATTGCTGAGGCTAACAAGAAGCGGCTCAAAGGCAAGATAGAGGAAGAACTTCATTCGCGCAGATCGGTATTACGCGGGGTACTTGCTGTAGGTTGTAGTCTGGTATTCCCGGTCGCACTGATTGGGTGTGATTCAAAGGAGGGAGAGAAATCATCCAGTGCCGCTCCTGCGGGCTCGTCTTCCTCGAGCAACGCCGGCACGAAATCCGCTGCTCCAGCTACCCCTCCAGCTACCGAAGTGGTGAAAGTGCCACAGCAAGCCGTTCAGTACCAGACTGAACCAAAGAATGGACAGAAGTGCGATGGGTGTCTGCATTTCATCGCCGCCTCGAATAGCTGTAAGTTGGTGGAAGGCCAGATCAGCCCGGATGGCTGGTGCACCCTGTGGACCAAAAAGAGCTGAGCAAATTACGGATCAATAATGGCGCGAACCGCAAACCCGCCTTTTGGCGGGTTATGCTCACCATTCGTTTCGCTGAATCAGTAACCTCAATCGCCCTGCGCTCTACCCCGACTTCCAAGTGCCGGACATTGGTCGCCACTGGATTGAAAACACATAGACCTGATAGGGTGCCGCCCCTTGGGTGCATAGCCTCTCGACTCCAGCGGGGTTAGCGTGCACTCGTGAACAGAGTCGGTGTTACCCTGCAGATCACCGGCGAACAGCTCTGTGAATAGATGGACCTGTATGCCGGACAAACCGTGCTCGATGTCGCCAGTGGCAATGGCAATGTTTCTCTCGCTGCGGCGCGCCGTTTCTGTAAGGTCGTATCGACTGACTATGTACCTGAATTGCTGGAGCAATCGAAACGTCGCGCTGCTGCCGACGGCCTCACCATCGATTACCGGGAGACCGATGCAGAGGATCTGCCGTTTGCCGATGCGACTTTCGATAACGTCGTCTTCAGCAAGTTCTACGGTCCCATGCTGAAGGCCTTCGAGGCCCTGGACGACAAGTCGGGTGCGTCACTGAGAGGCGACATCTTACAGCTGATCGCCACGCACAACCGGGCGGCGAAGGGCCCGATGGTCGTACCATCCGATTATCTCGAAGTAGCCATCGTTCGCTAAGTCATGACGGGTGACGCAAAGCCCTGACCAGGGTTGCCGGTCACCCGCGAGGAGAATCGTTCATGAACATATCCAAGGTCAGCGCTGCACAGGCGCCATTGCGCAAAATGTACAAAATCGAACCACAGGCCGCGCAGGTCGTGGACCGTGCGAGGGCTTCATCCCCCAACACCGATGACCCGTTTCATTCTGTTGTCGAGCCCATGCCGGGCTGTGGAGTTACCCTGCCCGTTGGCGTGCACCATGCACTCGGCGGCCCGCACGACGCCCCCACTCCGGGAGACATCCTGTGTGCTGCACTCGCGGCCTGTCAGGACTCGGTCATTCGCATGGTGGCAAATCTGCTGAATATCACCCTTGAATCCCTCGAGGTAACGGTGACGGCAGATATCGATGTACGGGGCACCCTGATGGTGGAACCCGACGTTCCGGTTGGATTCCAGACCATGCGATGCGATGTGCAACTGCGGGTCAGGGAAGGCACGAGTCCTGAGCTTATCCAGCGTTTAAAGGTTGTCGCTGAACAGAGCTGTGTGGTTTTGCAAACACTGCGCAGCCCGCCGTCCATCGACTTGCGTATTACCCTGCATTGAGAGGCTTGAGCCCGACTTTGCAAAGGAGGTCACACCTGTTCATGCTCGAATACAAGATGCCGCAGCTCACGACTCCAACGCCTCCCAGCGTCCATAGGCCACGCTCAGCGCTGCCTCGGTCTCTTGCAGTTGCCGCTGCAGTTCGGCCTTGTCCTCCCGGGGACGCTTGTAGAAGGCTGGATCAGCCACGGTCATCTGCAGTTTTTCCAGCTTACCCTCCAGCTGCTCGATCCGCTTGGGCAGGGCATCCAGTTCACGCTGATCCTTGTAGCTGAGTTTTTTCGGTTTGCTGGAGGGTGTTATCGGCTCGCGCCTTGCCGACTCCGGTTTGGCAGGTGCCGGTTTGACCGTGGTTTCAACCAGCGGGGCCTTGCGTTGACTGAGCCAGTCGTCGTAGCCACCCACGTACTCGTTGACCCGTCCCTCCCCTTCGAACACCAGGGTGCTGGTCACCACGTTGTTGAGGAACACCCGGTCATGGCTCACCAGCAGCAGGGTGCCCTGGTAATCCAGCAGCAGCTCCTCCAGCAGCTCCAGGGTCTCCACGTCCAGGTCGTTGGTGGGTTCGTCCATCACCAGCACGTTGGCACTCTTGCTGAACAGCCGTGCCAGCAGCAGGCGGTTGCGCTCCCCGCCGGAGAGCGCCTTGACCGGCTGCCGCACCCGGTCCGGTGCGAACAGGAAATCCTGCAGGTAGCTGATCACGTGCTTGCTGCTGCCGTTGATCTCCACCTTGTCACTGCCATCGGCCACATTGTCCTGTACCGATTTCTCGTCATCCAGTTGGGCTCTGAGCTGATCGAAATAGGCCACCTCCAGCTTGGTGCCGTGTTTCACCGCGCCGCTGTCCGGCTGCAGTTTGCCCAACAGCAGGTTGAGCAGGGTGGTCTTGCCGGCACCGTTGGGGCCGATCACGCCGATGCGGTCGCCGCGCATGATGGTGGTGGAGAAGTCGCGCACGATGGGCGTGCCATCCCAGGCGTAGCTGACGCCTTCCGCCTCGATCACCAGCTTGCCGGAGCGTTCCGCCTGTTGCAGCGCCATGCTGACATTGCCGGCGCGTTCACGGCGCTGCCTGCGCTCGGCGCGCAGCGCCTGCAGCGCCCGCACCCGGCCTTCGTTGCGGGTACGCCGCGCCTTGATGCCCTGGCGAATCCACACCTCCTCCTGGGCCAGCTTCTTGTCGAAGCGGGCGTTGGCCTTCTCCTCGGCATTCAGCATCTCCGCCTTGCGGCGCTGGAAGTTTTCGTAGTCCCCCGGCCAGTCGGTGAGTTGGCCCCGGTCCAGTTCGATAATGCGGGTGGCCAGTCTGCGCAGGAACATGCGGTCATGGGTGACGAACAGCAGGGTGCCCTCGTAGTTGAGCAGGAACTCCTCCAGCCAGTCGATGGAGGCGATATCCAGATGATTGGTCGGCTCATCCAGCAGCAGCAGATCCGGCGCCTGCACCAGGGCACGGGCCAGCAGCACGCGGCGCTTGAGACCACCCGACAGCGCGCTAAAGGCGATGTCCGGATCCAGCGAGAGCCTGGAGATCACCGTCTCCACCCGCTGTTCCGACTGCCAGCCGTCCACCGCTTCCAGCTCGTGCTGCACCCGGGAGAGCTGATCCAGCAGCTTGTCACTGCTTTCGGTGGCCAGTTGATGGCTGATCTGGTGAAAGCGGCGCACCAGATCCCCCAGCTCGCCCAGGCCGGTGGCCACCACATCGAACACGGTACCCTGAATACCCTCCGGCACCTCCTGGGTAAGGCGGGTAATAATCGCCCCCTGTTGAACGGAGAACTCCCCGTCATCCGCCTGCAGTTCGCCGGCAATCAGCTTCATCAGGGTCGATTTGCCGGCGCCGTTGCGGCCCAGCAGACAGATCCGCTCGCCCCGTTCAATCGCCAGATCCAGATTGTCTAGCAGGGCCGGACCACCAAAGCCCAGTTGTATCTTGCGCAAATTGATCAGCGCCATGAATCACCCGTTACACCGTTATCCTGAGGGAGGCCGATTGTACCTCAGCCAACCGATCGGCATAACAGCAAATCCAGAATCACCCACACAGACCAACCAACACCCCACGGGCAGAAAATTCACTCATCACCGCTGAACGTCGGCGGCCGTCGCAATAGCAGAATCAACGGTATTGCCGCCAGGGTGATCCACATCATCAGGCGAAAATCCTGCAGGTAGGCGAGCGTTGCCGCCTGAAAGTTTACCTGGCTGTCGATCAGTGCCAGACCCTGTGCAGAGGTAATATCATAAACCCCCGAGTCGACCCCTTGCCGCAGGCCAAGGTTGAAGGGATTGATGTAATCAGCGAAGGCCGCGTGGTTCACCTGGATTCGTCGCGCCAGATAGGTGAACACCATGGAGATGCCAATACTGCTGCCGAGATTACGCATCAGGCTGAACAGCGCCGTGCCCTCGTTGCGGTAGTGACCGGCCAGGGTTGAAAAGCTGATGGCAGAGAGTGGGACAAAGAGAAAGCCGAGCCCCAATCCCTGGACAACACCGGTGCGTACGATATCCCACGCCGCGGTACTGGCGGTGAAGAAGGTCATCTGCCAGAGCGAAAATGCAGTGAGCAGCAGACCGAGGAAAATCTTGTAGCGGGGATCTACCTTGCCGGATAACTTGCCGACCGTCAGCATGGCGATCATGGTGCCTACCCCGCGGGGCGCCAGGATATATCCCACATCAACCACCGGATAGCCCATCAGGTGCTGCATGAAGGGTGGCAGCAGTGCCATGGTGGCGAGCAGAATGATGCCGATGATGAAAATAAAGATCAGACCGACACTGAAGTTACGATCCCGGAACAACCCCGGTTCAATAAACGGGTGTTCCCGGGTGAAGATATGGACGACAAACAGGTAGAGCGCCAGCCCCGAGAGAATGGCCTCGATCACCACCTCGGGATGGGCAAACCAATCCAGAGTCTGGCCGCGATCGAGCATCATCTGCAAGGCGCCGATACTGACACCGAGCAGGATAAAACCGCTCAGATCAAAACGCCGGCGCACGATAGGGGTCTCATGCACAAAGGCGATCAGACCGAACCAGGCCAACAGGCCGAATGGCAGGTTGATATAGAACACCCAACGCCAGCTATAGTATTCGGTGAGCAAACCACCGAGAGAGGGTCCGAGTATCGGCCCCAGCATCACCCCTACCCCCCACATGGCCATCGCCGATCCGTGCCGCTTGCGTGGGTAGGTATCCAGCAGCACCGATTGGGACAACGGCACCAGACTGGCGCCAAACACCCCCTGGATCAGCCGAAACAACACGATCTGGCTCAGGTTCTGCGCGGCCCCGCAGAGCATCGAGGCGATGGTAAAGCCGACCACTGACCAGATAAAAAGGCGTTTCCGGCCCCACCGGGCGGCGAGAAATCCGGTCAGCGGCATGAAGATCGCCGCAGCCACGATATACGAGGTGAGGACCCAGGCGATCTGGTCCTGGGTGGCCGCCATGGCGCCCTGCATATGTGGTAACGCCACATTGGCGATGGTGGTATCCAGCGCCTGCATAATGGTCGCCAGCATCACCGACAGGGTGATCAGTCCCCGATGGACCACCGGCTCCGTCCTGGTCTTGCCCTCCGCCATCATACTTCCGATCTCAGAGGCTAATGCCGAAAAGGCTGCGCTTGTGGCCGGTGTCGATCTCGGCATTGGCACTCAGGCCGGCTCTCAGTACCGGTGCGGCGGCTGTCTGTTCCAGTTTGATGCGTACCGGTACCCGCTGGGCAATCTTCACCCAGTTACCGGTGGCGTTCTGAGCCGGAATCAGGGAAAACTCCGCACTGGTGGCGGGACTCAGACTCTCCACCCTGCCCCGCCAGTGGTAGTCAGGATAAGTGTCTATCTGTACTGAGACGGACTGCCCCGGCTGAACATAGGTAAGATCCGTCTCGATGAAGTTGGCCTCGACCCAGAGGTTGCTGCTGACCACCAGAGCGATCGCGGCTTTGCCGGCAGTAAGATACTGCCCCGGCTTGGGGGGTATACTCACGGTGCCGGACAGCGGGGCGCGCACCTCGGTCCGCGCCAGGTCCAGCCGGGCCTGCTCCAGTTCCGCCTGGGCAGCCAGGTAGTTCGGATGCTGTTCAATGGGGGCGTCATCACCGCCGCCCAGGGTAGCGGAGATCCGTTGCAGATCCTCCCTGACGGCAACGATCTGCAAAGCGGCCAGATCACTGTTCTGTTTGGCGTCGTCATAGTTGGCGCTGGAGACAAAGTGCTTGGACAGCAGATCGGCCTGACGCCGCTGCTCCTTCAGGGAAAAGTCGTAGCGGGTCTGCGCCAGGGCAATCTCCGCGCGCTTTTCACGATAGCTCGCCCGCAGCGCGGCAAGGTCGGTCCGCACCTGGGCCAATCGGGCCTCGGCCCGGGCAACAGAGACCCGGAAAGGGGCCGGGTTGAGCCGAAACAACAACTGACCCTTGGTCACTGCCTGATTTTCCGTGACGGCCACGCTATCAAGGATGCCGGACACCTCGGTGCTGATCTGTACCTTATCCGCCTTGACGTAGGCGTTGTCAGTCTCCACATAGCGCCCCGCCTTGAGATAGACGACCCCACCAATCACGGCGGCAAGCAGGGGCAGCACTATCAGCAAAAGCAGTCGTTTCATGGCGTGGTTCTGCGGGCGCACTGCCTGTTCATCAACGGGCACCTGGGTGTTTGGGACGGTATTCATGCAACAAAAACTCCGGATATCTGGCCTGGTCGATGGTTCAAGCGGCGGCGAGCTTGTCACGCAGGCTGCTGAGCGTGGCGAGAAAACGCTTGCTCTCGGAGACGGTCAGATCACTGAAAACATACTCCTGGATCACCTGGGCAACCCGCTTGATCTCCTCCAGATGCGGTATGGCGGCGGCAGTCAGAAAGATCTGGTAGGCGCGCCGGTCGCCGGGATCGGGACGGCGTTCGACCAGTCCAGCGGCTGCCAATTGATCAATCAGGCGCGCCAGGGTGATCGGCTGTATCTCCAGCAACTCGGCCAGATCAATCTGACGGACCCCTTCATGCCGTGACACATAGACAAGCGCCCGGGCCTGCGCCAGGGTAAGGTGGCTCGTCTTCAGTCGCAGCTGAAAGAGTCGACGCATCAGGCGTGACGCATCGGCCAGTAGAAAACCCAGACTCTCCTGCTGCATTGCCTCTCCTACCCAGTTATAATAAGCATTACTTATTATAATTAACGCATACAATTAACGTCAATATCGATTCATCTCTGTCACAAACTCCGGAATTGTCCAGCGGTGCGGGATGCCAGCGACTAAAGCGGTGGCATAAGGCACGCTTAATATGTGAAGATTGCACCAGCGGCGCCAGCAGGGGCCATGCAGATAAAAAATCCTCCGATCCAATTAAAGACTTGGGAGTAGCCTTGAGATGAAGACCAAGATTCTGCTAAAAGAATCAGAGATGCCCACCCACTGGTATAACGTAATTGCCGACATGCCCAATCCTCCCGCCCCGCCGCTGGGCCCGGACGGCAATCCGGTCGGTCCGGACGCACTGGCCGCCATCTTTCCCGAGGAGATTATCAAGCAGGAGGTGAGCGGCGAGCGCTGGGTCAAGATCCCGGAAGAGGTACGTGAGGTACTACGGCTGTGGCGCCCCTCCCCGCTCTACCGCGCCCACCGCCTTGAAAAGGTGCTGAATACCCCGGCCAAAATCTTTTACAAGAATGAAGCCGTCAGCCCGGCCGGTTCCCACAAGCCGAATACCGCGGTGGCCCAGGCCTTCTACAACCAGCAGGCCGGCATCAAGAAGCTGACCACCGAAACCGGCGCCGGCCAATGGGGCTGCTCACTGGCCCTGGCCGGCCAGATGTTTGGCCTGGAGGTCGAGGTGTTCATGGTCAAGATCAGCTATGAGCAGAAACCCTATCGCCGTACCATGATGCGTACCTGGGGTGCCCAGGTGCATGCCAGCCCCACCAACCAGACCGAGTCCGGCCGCGCCATCCTGGCCAGGGATCCGAACAGCGAAGGCTCCCTGGGTGTTGCGATTTCAGAAGCTGTGGAGATTGCCGCCAACCGGGCGGACACCAACTACGCGCTGGGTTCGGTACTGAATCATGTACTGTTGCACCAGACCATCATCGGTGAAGAGGCCAGGAAACAGTTGTCCATGGTGGGTGAATATCCCGACATGGTGTTCGCCTCCTGTGGCGGCGGTTCCAACTTTGGCGGCATCGCCTTCCCGTTTTTCGCCGACAAAGCGGCCGGCAAACAGGTGGAACTGATCGCGGTGGAGCCCACCTCTTGCCCGACCCTGACCAAGGGCACCTACGCCTACGACTTTGGCGACGCCATCGGTCTGACCCCGCTGATGAAGATGTATACATTGGGCCATGACTTCATGCCTCCCGGCATCCATGCCGGCGGTCTGCGCTATCATGGCGACTCGGCACTGGTCAGCCAGCTCTACAATGAGGGTCTGCTGGGTGCGGTGGCAGTGCCACAGATCGAGACCTTTGAAGCGGGTGTGCTGTTTGCCAAGAGCGAGGGCATTATCCCGGCGCCGGAGTCGAGCCATGCCATCGCCGCCACCATCCGTGAGGCGCGGCGCTGTGCCGAGACCGGCGAAGCCAAGACGCTGCTGTTCAACCTCTCCGGCCATGGCCACTTTGACATGACCTCCTACGACCGTTTCTTTGCCGGTGAACTGGAGAATTACGAGTACCCGGAAGAGGCGATCAGGGAGTCACTCAAGCATCTGCCACAGGTGGGCTGACAGAAACCTTCCAAAACCCATCCAAGGGATCGGAGTCAAATGCATTGAACAGACCGGGTATGGATTCAATACCTGGAGGTGATTTGGCGCCGATCCCGGTATGATTGAAGGCATCAGCAGATAGAGAGCCATTGATGAAAAATTGGCACGACAGACAATTTCCACGGCCAAAGGCCGCCCGTGAGGGTGCAACACAGGGATGTGTCGCATGAAAAACCTCTCCGATAAAGAAGCCTGGGATGGTGTTGCCGACTGCATCAGCTGTACGCTGCGTAATTCCGTTCTGTTTGCCGGACTGGATGAGGCCGATTTCGACAAGATTCACCAGCCGATAGATCTCTACACTCTGCCCGCCGGATCAATCCTCTATCGCGCCGGCGACAAGGCCGACCGTCTCTACACCATCCGCAGCGGCGTACTGAAACTGATCCAGTATCTCCCCGACGGTACACAACGCATCGTCCGGCTGATCCGTTCCACCGATGTCACCGGGCTGGAGGCCCTGCTGGGACAACCCTACAAACATGACGCGGTGGTACTGCAACCGACCCAGGCGTGCAGCCTGCCGGTCAGCGTGGTCCAGGCACTCTCCAAGACCAACCCAAAACTTCACCAGGAACTGTTGAGCCGCTGGCAGCGGGCACTCGAGGAGGCCGACGCCTGGCTCACTGAACTCTCCACCGGCTCCGCCAAACAGCGTGTCGCACGGCTCCTGCTGCGCCTGGTTCGCAACCAGGAATCGAGCGAGTGCGAACTGTTTCCCCGGGAGGATATGGGCGCCATGCTCGGCATCACCACCGAAACCACCAGTCGCACCATTGCCGAGTTCAAGCGCCAGAGCCTGCTGATCGAGACCGAGCCGAACAAATATCTGCTGGATATCCGCAATCTCGAATTCATTGCCGACAATTAATCAAAAAATCCCCGGCTTCCTCAAAGCTCAACCAGGGTCGGCTACCGTTTATAGTGCCGCGGTTGCTATTTTCCCTGATCCTGGCTGAGCGAGCGAGCCGGGCAACCAGAAAAAGTGAGTGGCATTGAGATTTTTCAATGCCACGTTGCTGCATAATCCTTAGCCTTTGTGTCGACCGATGCCATTATTGGATTCACACATACCCTTCAGGAGCCAGCCATGCAGCAGTCCTTCACGCGGGAAGCGTTCTCCCTGTTCTCGCTGGAGATTGGCAAATCAGAGACCACCTTTAGCAGCGTGGAGCAGATCCTCGACCACCTGAAACTCTGTATCGAGGCCGATCCAGCCGCAACCTTTATCGCCACCTTCGACCACTTTGCCCATACCAGCACCCTGCCAACAGGCCAGGTGCACCCGGAGATCCGGGCCGCCGGCAACATCATTTTCTGTTTCGGTTTCACCCTGCCGACGCCACAGGCAATGGCGCTGCGACCCCGTTCCATCGGTGTCGTGGAGCTGCCGGACCGATTCTACATCACCTTTATCGAGGCACCGATGCCGGTGGCCAACACAGCCATGGAGAACTGGGCCCGGGCAATCCAGAATCGGGAGAACGCAAACTCACCGGCTTGACAACCCGCTCGCGGGATGGGGTAATCCAGCGGTCTTCCAACAGGAGCTGTTATCTCCCCAATGAACAGGTGTCAAAGATTATACGCTGTGCTCCTCACGCTGCTGCTCAGCGGCTGTGCCAGTACTGCACGGTTCCCCGATAACCCACCCTTGATCACTGCCAGACCGGTGGTCACCGCCTACAGCCAGGATTCCACCATCCTTCTGCTGACCATCTCCGGTGGCGGCAGTCGCGCATCTGCCTTCGCCTATGGCGTGATGGAGGCACTGCACCAGACCCCGCTCACCACCCGGCCGGAAGCCCCCTCGCTGCTGGACAAGGTGGATATGATCTCGGCGGTATCCGGCGGCAGTATCATCGCCGCTTATTACGGCCTGTACGGTGAGCGGCTGTTCGAGACCTTTCGGGAGGCGTTCCTGGAGCGGGATGTCAGGAATGACATCCGTCAGCGCATGCTGTCACTGGATAACCTGTCACGGCTCTCATCCACCACCTTTGGTTCGGGCGACATACTGGACGAATATTTCCGCGAGACACTGTTCGGCAACCAACCACTGAGCGCCCTGTTTGATGAGCAGGGACCCGTGGTGATCATCAACGCCACCGATCTGTTCAAGGGCAGCCGTTTTGGATTCACCCCGGAGCTGTTCTCCCTGATCTGCTCTGACAGCAACCAGTTTCCGGTGGCCAGGGCGGTGGCCGCTTCCAGTTCGGTGCCGCTGATCTTCACGCCGATAACCCTGAGCAATCGTGCCGGCAACTGCGGTTATCCGGTCCCCGACTGGATCATGACCGGACTTGCGGAGCGGACAACCAACCCGAGACGCTATCGCCTGGCCAAAACCTGGAGCCGCTACCTGGATCAGCCGGAACACCCTTATATCCATCTGCTGGATGGCGGTCTTGCCGACAACCTGGGGCTGCGCGCGATGATAGATCAGATCATTATTCATGATGGCCTGAATGACAGCCCCACGCACGCTATGGTGGGACAATCCCGGCGTATCGTACTGATCGAGATCGATGCGGCCGCACGTCTGCCCATCGAATGGGAGAAGAAGCCGGACCATCCGCCACAAGCGGTGATTCTCGATGCCGCCACCACCACGCCGCTGAGCAACTACAACTTCGAAACCAAGGCCTATCTGCACAGTCAGCTGGGGCCCTGGCTGCAACAGAACGGCGCAGGCGCCTGCCAGGAAAAAGAAAGTTGTCCGCCCGATATCTACATAATCGAGATCAATCTGGAGGATAGCCCCGAACTGATCAGTGGACAGCCGCTCTCCACCATTCCCACGGACTTCAATCTGCCACCGCAGGCCGCCGAACGCTTGATTGAGGCCGGCCAGCAACTGCTGCGCCAGCACCCGGAGTTCAGACGGTTGCTGAAGGATATCTATACCGAACAGGCTGGATTTCGGTAGCCCGAAGTCGTGACGTTGGCTGGATAAGCCGACCGCGGGATCACATCGAAGCGTAGGAGCGGCTTCAGCCGCGAAGGGTTTTCCAACAGCTACGGTCGCGGCCGAAGCCGCTCCTACGACCGACCGTAGTGGCGCACCACATACTGCTCGACAAGCCGTTGAAACTCCTCGGCGATATGCTCCCCTTTCAGGGTGACGGTCTTCTCGCCATCCTCGTACACTGGCGCTACCGGCACCTCGCCGCTGCCGGGCAAGCTGATGCCGATATTGGCATGCTTGCTCTCGCCAGGACCATTCACCACGCAGCCCATGACCGCCACGTTCATCGCCTCAACGCCGGGAAAGCGGTCCCGCCAGAGCGGCATCTGCTGGCGCAGATACTCCTGAATCTCCTGGGCCAGCTGCTGGAAAAAGACACTGCTGGTACGCCCACAGCCGGGGCAGGCGATCACCATCGGGGTAAACGATCGCAACCCCATGGATTGCAGGATCTCCTGCGCCACCCGGACCTCCTGGGTACGGGCACCGCCGGGTTCGGGCGTCAGGGAGATGCGGATGGTGTCGCCGATACCCTCCTGCAGCAGCACCGCCAGGGCGGCGGTGGAGGCGACAATGCCTTTGGAACCCATACCCGCCTCGGTCAGACCAAGATGCAGGGCATAATCACACCGGCGGGAGAGCTCCCGATAGACACCGATCAGGTCCTGCACCCCGCTCATCTTGCAGGAGAGGACCATCCGGTCGCGTCCCAGGCCCAGCTCCTCGGCACGCCGGGCGTTGTCCAGCGCCGAGACCACCATGATCTCGCGGATTACCCGATCATTATCCAGTGGTTTCGGCGCGCGGGCATTCTCATCCATCATCCGCACTACCAGTTCCGGGTCCATGCTGCCCCAGTTCACGCCGATGCGCACCGCCTTGTCATGGCGACAGGCCAGTTCGATCATGGCGGCAAACTTCTCGTCCCGGTTGGCGCCCCGTCCCACGTTGCCCGGATTGATCCGGTACTTGGCCAGGGCCTGTGCACATTCAGGATATTTCTGCAGCAGCTTGTGACCATTGAAGTGGAAATCACCCACCAGCGGCACATTGATCCCGAGCCTCTCCAGTCCGTCACGAATCGGCGCCACCGCCTGCGCAGCCTCCTCGGTATTGACCGTGATACGCACCAGCTCGGAGCCGGCCCGATGCAACTCGGCCACCTGCCGGATGGTCGCGGCAATGTCCGCGGTATCGGTATTGGTCATCGACTGGATGACCACCGGGGCACCTCCTCCGATGGTCACATGATCAACCCGGACGGCCACGGTTGCGGCACGTTTGTCCGTCATCTTTGACATTCACTTACCTGATTACCCACCGGGCTGAGCCACGGTCGGATACGGGGCACCACCCACGCGCCCGGTGTAGGGTGGATAAGCCGGCAGGCGCAACCACCGGTTGCCATGGTGGATGCACTGTCGCTTATCCACCCTACCGATCGGCTGCACCGATGAGGCATCGACAATAACCCGGCATTCGCGGTCATGCTTTTTTTCCATATATGGCTGAGTCAGATGGGTAATCAGATTCATTTAAAGAAACCGGATGGCAATCCCTCTGCCGGGCTCGGTTCTGACCACAACGGCACGCTGTGGCAAGGGATCCTCAATATCCATGGCCGTCACCTGGACTTCCGAATCAATAGCCGGCAGCGGCTCTTCCTTGATGATCAGAAACAGGCCGCCGTGGGAGAGATCCTTGGTATACACCTCACGCTCCCTGCCCTCCGCGTCGACCAGTTTCACCTGGGATCTCAGGGAAAAGCGGGTATATTCACGATTGTCTGGTTGCATGCCCATTTCACAGATTGCGACGGCGGGCCGCGACCCGCAGCCGCAGGGCGTTGAGCTTGATAAAGCCACCGGCATCCTTCTGATCATAGGCCCCGGCATCGTCCTCAAAGGTGGCGATGGATTCATCAAACAGGCTGTGGCTCTCGGACTTGCGCCCCACCACCATGATGCCGCCTTTGTAGAGTTTCAGGCGAACCACGCCATTGACCACGGACTGGGTCTGATCAATGGCCGCCTGGAGCATTTCACGCTCGGGACTCCACCAGTAGCCGTTGTAGATCAATTCAGCATATTTGGGCATCAGCTCATCCTTCAGATGGGCCGATTCACGATCCAGGGTCAGGGACTCCATGGCGCGGTGCGCCTTGAGCAGGATGGTGCCACCCGGAGTTTCATAACAGCCACGGGACTTCATGCCGACATAGCGATTCTCCACAATGTCGTCACGACCGATGCCATTGGCACCGCCGATCCGGTTCAGCTCGGTCATCACCTTGGCCGGGCTCATGGCCACTCCATCGATGGCCGTCACATCGCCCTTCTCGAAAGTGAGTTCGATGTAGGTGGGCGTATCCGGTGCCGCCTCCGGCGATACGCTCCAGCGCCACATCTCCTCGGCAGGTTCACACCAGGGATCTTCCAGGTCATAACCTTCATAGGAGATGTGCAGCAGATTGGCATCCATGGAGTAGGGAGATTTGCCCTTGCGTTTCATCTCCACAGGAATGCCGTGCTCTTCGGCATACTCCATCAGTTTCTCGCGGGAGAGCAGATCCCACTCGCGCCAGGGGGCGATGATCTTCACATCCGGCATCAGGGCGTAGGCGCCGAGTTCGAAACGCACCTGGTCATTACCCTTGCCGGTGGCGCCATGGGAGATGGCGTCGGCGCCGGTCTCTTTGGCGATCTCGATCAGCCGCTTGGTAATCAGCGGACGGGCGATAGAGGTACCCAGCAGGTACTCCCCCTCGTAGATGGCGTTGGCACGAAACATCGGAAAGACAAAGTCGCGCGCGAACTCTTCGGTCAGATCATCGATATAGATCTCCTTGACCCCGGCCGCCTGCGCCTTGGCGCGGGCCGGCTCCACCTCTTCCCCCTGACCGATGTCGGCGGTAAAGGTCACCACCTCACAACCGTACTCCTCCTGAAGCCATTTGAGGATGATCGAGGTATCCAGACCACCCGAATATGCGAGTACGACCTTTTTAACGCCAGACGCTGACATGGGAAACTCCGTAAATAGCTGCCGACCATACGGCAATACAGTCAAGAAAGCGTTGCATTATAACCCAGTTACCCGGCTTGTTTACCACCGCATAATCCGGGTTGCGCTACCCTCAGCGCCCCTGGGAGCGCCAACGGCGCACGATCGCCTCCACGTCCACCACACCGGGGCCATCGCGCCACATATTGAAGAAATCGATATCATTGCTGTTGGGTGCCGGATTTGGTCGATGAAACTGGAAACGGGTCGGCAAGGGGACCGCCTCCCCCAGCACCATCGCCTCGCCCCGCCCCAGGGCGGCGAGAATATTCACCAGGTTGGATTCGGCATCCGGTACCAGGTCGCGGATATACTGCTGATCATCGGGATTGGTTACCCGCAGGCAGATGAAGCTGCTGCACTGGGCCAGCACGGTCTCCGACAATTCATGGGGCCGCTGACTCACCACCGCCAGGCCCACGCCGTATTTTCGACCCTCTTTGGCAATGCGTTCCATGGAACGGCGGGTCCCTTCAAACTGGGTACCGGCTTCGCGCGGTATGTAGTTATGGGCCTCTTCGCACACCAGCAGGATGGGAAACTCCCGGGATTGCGGATTCCAGTAGTTGAATTCAAAGGCGAGCCGGCCGATCTGTGCCGAAACCGTTGGCCGCACATCAAACGGCACCGAACTGAAATCGACTACTGTAATCTGCCGCTGCGGCTCAACCAGTCCAACGAACTCGCGCAGCAGATCCACCAGGGAGGCGGAATTCTTTCGCCGTTTCGGCTTGAACAGAAAATCATAACGCACGTCATTGAAACGGCTCTGCAGCTTGATCAGGAACTCGTCAAACTGGCCATACAGCGCCCCCTTCACCTTGCCGAAATCCATTACCTGCTCATTGGCGCGCTTGAACTGGTGGAACAGCTCCGCCAGGGAGAAGTAGACCGGGGAGTCGATGGTGATATGCGCATCCTCCATATCGCTGTTGGCCTTGCGGCGCAGCATCAGCAGCACTTCACGCAGGAACGCCATCTGGGTAGACGCCTTGGCATCATCACGGTCAATCAGCAGATCGACCAGCTCACCGTAGGTCAGGAGCCAGTAGGGTATCTCCAGCTTGCGGGCATCGAGATAGCGGTAAGTCCCCTCCGCAAAGGCGGAATGGTGCTCATCACCATCTTGCCAGACATACTCGCCATGCAGATCCAGCAGAATCACCTTGGCCTTCGGCATCACCTGAACGGTGCGCTGCAGAATACTGGCGACCGCCCAGGACTTACCGGCACCGGACTGGCCGAGAATCGCCATGTGGCGTCCGAAAAGTGCCGTCGGATTGAGACAGATGCCCATGGATGTCGATGAGGGCAGATAGCCCAGTTCAAAACCGGTGGCTTGAAACTTCCTGAACAGTATGGAGATCTCATCCGGTCGTACGACATGCACTTCCGCGCCGGGTGTGGGGTAATGAATCACGCCGCGATGAAAGCTGCGATCCTGGTCCAGTTCGCCCAGGGGCACCAGAGTCATCAAGCCACGCAGATCATCGGCTCCCAGATGTGTCTGTTCAGCGCTGATCACCATCACCACCACCTCGACTCCACGCTGCTTCACCATGAGATAGGAGCCGAGTTGCCCTACCACCACCTCGTCATTTTCCAACGGCACAACCGGGAAGCCCTCTCCCGTCATGGCCGTCAACTCTGCGATCATGATGTTTTCGCGTACTTCGGTCACCTTACCGATGCGGGTTTGCGTATCTGCCATCATTGTCGGAACCCATTCCTGGTTATCTGTTTTTAGTAATTTTGCAGGGAAACTCTGAATGGATCAGAGGTTTCTCAGGGAGAATGCAGATAAAAGAATACCGCACATTGCGGCGGCATGTTGTGAATAATTTAACGGGTGATCGGCGGTTATTAAGGGAAAAGCAGGAATAGCCGGTCAAAATTCCTTGAGGAACTCATCCAGCAGGGCGGAAAAAGCCTGGGGCTGTTCGGCGTACACCCAGTGCCCGGCCTGTGGGATGCTGCGCACACGGGCGCGGGGGAAGAGTCGCTGAATCAGCGGCCTCGACGCCGGCTGCAGATAATCAGACTTTCCACCATGGATAAACAGGGCGGGTCCGGGATACGCCGCGCCCTTGTGTTCGGGAAAACCGGCAATCACCGGCATGCCGCGAGTGAGGGCTGGGAGGTTTATTCTCCATCCCCAGACGCCATCGGCCTGGCGCAGGTTCTGCAGCAGAAACTGGCGCAGACCAGAATCATCCAAATATCGGGCGAGGATCGCATCAGCCTCGGTGCGACTGCCGATGTGCGCCTGATCAACCGCATGCAGGGCTTCATAGATCACACCGAGGCGATTGGGGTAGGCGACCGGCGCGATATCCACCACCACCAGTCCGCTCACCTGTTCCGGCTGCTCCAGGGCCAGCCACATGGCCACTTTGCCGCCCATGCTGTGTCCGATCAGCAGCGCCGACTCCAGCCCCTGCTCATCGATCAGTTGCATCACATCCCTGGCCAGGGCAGCATAGCTGACATCCTCATCATGGGGCGAACGGCCGTGATTGCGCAGATCCGGCACCAGCACATGATATCTGCCGGACAGCCCGCGGGCCAGGGAGTGCCAGTTGGCCGAGGAGCCGAGCAGACCGTGCAGAAAGATCAGCGTCGGGTGCTGATCACTGTAGTCACCGTATTTCCGGTAGTGGAGTCGCATCGCCTGTACGATCCTGTAGCAAAATATCGGCGCAGGATTGCGGGTGAGTGAATCCCGCAACACACTGCACCGAGAGCATTTACCCGATCACTTCTTTTTCGGCGGCATCAGGTCGGTGATGGTGCCTTCCGCCATCTCCGCCGCGAAGCAGATGGTCTCATTCAGAGTTGGATGAGGATGGATGGTGAGGCTGATATCCTCGGCATCCGCCCCCATCTCCAGGGCCAGCACTGTTTCACCAATCAGTTCACCGGCATTCACACCGACGATACCGGCCCCCAGGATGCGTCGGGTCCGGGGATCAAACAGCAACTTGGTCATGCCCTCTTCGCGGCCGATGCCGAGGGCGCGGCCAGAGGCAGCCCAGGGGAAGGCGGCCTTCTCATAGGCGATGCCCTGCGCCTTGGCTGCGGTTTCGGTCAGCCCCATCCAGGCAACTTCCGGATTGGTGTAGGCCACCGAAGGAATAGTCAGCGGGTCGAACAGGGCGTGATGCCCGGCAATCACCTCGGCAGCGACCTTTGCCTCGTGGGTCGCCTTGTGCGCCAGCATCGGATTGCCCACCACATCGCCGATAGCGTAGATGTTCGGCACATTGGTGCGCATATGCTGGTCCACCGCAATGAAGCCGCGCTCATCCACCTTGACCCCGGCCAGGTCGGCGCCAATCAATTTGCCATTGGGGACGCGGCCGACCGCCACCAGGACCTTGTCGTAGACCAGCGCTTTTTCTGGCGCGTTCCTGCCCTCGAAGCTGACCTTCAGGCCGCCCTTCTGCGCCTTGATCTCGGTGACCTTGGTATCCAGCATGATGCTGTTGAACTGCTCCTTGAGACGCTTCTGCAGCGGCCGGACCAGGTCGATATCACAGCCGGGGATCAGGCTGGACTGCAACTCCACAACATCGATCTGGCTACCCAGTGTCGCATAAACCGTACCCATTTCCAGGCCGATAATGCCACCGCCCACCACCAGCATCTTCTTGGGAATATCCTCCAGCGCCAGGGCACCGGTGGAGTTGATCAGGCGTGAATCGTCGTTGGGAAAACCGGGGATAGTCACCGGCCGGGAACCGCAGGCGATGATAGCATTGTCGAAGCCGATAATGACCTTGCCTTTTTCCGTATCGACGCTGATGCGGTTCGGACTCTCGAACTGCCCCCAGCCGTTGACCACCTCGACCTTGCGCTGCTTGGCCAGCGCCGCCAGACCCTGGGTCAGGCGGCTGACCACCTTGTCCTTGCCGGCGCGCATCCTGTCCAGATCGATTTTCGGCTTGCCGAAACTGATACCCATATGCTCGATTTCGGCGGCCTCATTGATAACCGCGGCCGAGTGCAGCAGGGCCTTGGAAGGGATACAGCCGACGTTCAGACAGACGCCCCCCAGATTGGCGTGCTTCTCGATCAACACCACCTTCCTGCCCAGATCGGCAGCACGAAAGGCGGCGGTATAGCCCCCCGGACCCGCGCCGAGAATGGCCACTTCCGCCTGGATGTCTACCGCGCCTTGAGCGCCATTGGAGCCGGAATCGTTTTTCATCGCTTCTGCATCATCCTCTGTAAATCCCTGATCCTGAACAGCCCTGCGATCGCTGCAAAAGTCTGTAAATCGGTAAAATACAGGCTTTAGTATTGTTTTTCAGGCTATTCGCTGCTTATCCGGTCCGGCTGTTTTTCTAAAAAAGCTGAAAAAACAAAAAAGCCGAAAAAAATACAAAAAAATAGTTGGATAACTGTACTATTTCTTGATTTCACTCGGAAATCATGCAAAGAGTAGCCTATCGATCAATAAATTGAAATTATAAATTCCAAAAACAGCCCCTTTTTAAAAAACAGCCTTTGGTCCCGCTATAGCAGAAGTTGACGTATATCGGACAGCAGCGATGACAGCAAAACCGTAAACCGGGCCGCCTGGGCACCATCAATTACCCGGTGGTCATAGGAGAGGGAGAGTGGCAACATCAGCCGGGGCTTGAATTTCTTGCCGCTCCAGACTGGCTTCAGCGAGGAACGCGACACGCCCAATATCGCCACTTCCGGGGCATTGACAATGGGGGTAAACGCCGTCCCGCCGATACCGCCAAGGCTGGAGATGGAGAAGCAGCCGCCCTGCAGGTCGGCCGGCCCCAGCTTGCCCTCTCGGGCCCGCGCACTCATCTCCGCCAGTTCAGCGGCCAGTTCGAAAATCGATTTCCGATCCGCATCCCGGATCACCGGCACCACCAGACCGTTGGGCGTATCCACGGCGATACCGATATTAAAGTAGCGCTTGTAGATCAGTTTCTCACGGTCCGGGCTGAGTGAACTGTTGAAATCAGGTATCTCCTTCAAACAACCGACACACGCCTTGATTAAAAAGGGCATGAAGGTCAGCTTGATATCCTGCTTTGCGGCAACCGGCTTCTGCTCTTTCCTGAATGCCTCCAACCGGGTGATGTCCGCCTCACCAAACTGGGTTACGTGGGGAATATTCAACCAGCAGGTGGTCAAGTGATTGCCACTGATCTTCTTGATCCGACCGAGCGGCTGCACATCTACCTCACCGAACCGGGTGAAGTCGATCTCCGGCACCGCGGGCAGATTAAGCCCTCCCGCCCCTGGCGCCGCCGAACCGCTCGCCTGCAGCATCTGCTTGATATAGTTCTGCACATCGGGCTTGGTGATGCGCCCTTTTCGACCCGTGCCGGTGACCTGCGCCAGATCCACCCCCAGCTCACGGGCGAAACTGCGAATTGAGGGGCTGGCATGGGGCACGCCAGTTGGCATATCGGAGTCGTCGTGCCTTACCGGCGGCGGCTGTTGCGCCTTCTCGCCGTGTAACCGTTCGGACTGCTTCTGCTCATCCGGCTCATCCGGCTTATCCGGCTTATCCGGCTCATCCGGCTCATCCGACTTATCCGACTTATCCGACTTATCCGACTTATCCGACTTATCCGACTTATCCGACTTATCCGACTTATCCGACTTATCCGACTTATCCAACTTATCCGACTTATCCAACTTATCCGGCTCATCCGCTTCCAGCGTCAACAGCAGATCCCCTTCACTGATGGTGTCGCCAACCTTGACCTTGACCGCCTTGACCAAGCCGGCGTGGGCGGCCGGGATCTCCATCGTCGCCTTGTCGCTCTCCAGGGTAACCAGGGAGTCTTCAACCTGAATATGATCTCCCTCCGAGACCAGCACCTCGATCACCTCAACACCGGAAAAATCACCAATATCCGGCACCAACTCTTCTATTTCACTCGTCACAGCGCTCCTCCTGATTATTCGCAGATTGTTACAGCTCATTGCAAAAAAGGCGTCCCACCTCTCTCGTAGCAGGAGCAGCGGTTACCCGGCGCCCACGCAGTCCCGGACCTGCAGTTTACCCGTGTCCGGTTCCCGGGTCGTACCCACCCTTCGCGCAAGACAAGACGACCCTGCCAACCTTTCGGGATGACTTCGAAACAGTACAGGGCTTTCTGAATAGACCATCATTTACCACTTGCCAGAAGACCCCCATGCGTAAAACTCTTTCGCTTGCCGCTTCGTCTATTGAGCCAACAGATCACACACTCATAGCCTGCAGAGGTGATTCAATAGATTTGTAGCACCCGGTTAAGCATAATTCACTTAACCACGATAAAGAAAATGACGACGCGAAGGAGATATCCGAAGGAAATCACGCTGGATGCGGCCAACCTGGTGCCGTAATCAATGGCACCATCGCCGCCAAGCCGGATAAACAGGGCCGCGCCCAGGAATGGAACTATCGACACGCTGGCCTCAGCCAATCTGCCGGCTGTTGCATCACAACCCGCAGAATGAGGATCGTATCCGGTTGATTGATGGCCTGGCGTGTATCCCGAGTGGTAACCACTTAGCCATTGTCTGCCCCTCCACACGAGGGCAATACTTCCGACAGAGACCCGGTGTGGCCGGGTACCAGGACTTTCACCATGACTGACACTGAAACCGGCGGTACGCGCGACATAACAGAGCTGTTTGGAGGCAAAAACAAATGTGGGTTGACTCGGGAACTTATCGAAGCGGTGTTTCCGATGTTTGAGGAGGCCAGCGCCGGCGCCATTGCCGTGGACCGTGAGGCCCGGATTACCTGGATCAACAGCAGCTATTCCCAGCTACTGGGCCTGAAAGATCCGGCCAGCGCCATTGGCCGGCCGATACGCCAGGTGATTCCACAGACCCGCATGCCCGAGGTGGTGGAAACAGGCAAGCCCCTGTTGCTGGATATCATGGAACACCAGCAACAACAGCTCGTGGTTACCCGACTCCCCTTTTACGATGAGGCTGGAGAAATAGTCGGTGCGGTGGCGTTTGTGCTCTATGACGATCTGCAGCCACTCACCCCCCTGGTCAGCAAGTACCGGCGCCTGCATCAGGACCTGGCCGCGGCCCGCAAAGCCCTGGCCAGAAAGGCCCGGAGCACCCGCTACAGCCTTGGCGACTTTGTGGGTGCAAGCCCGGGCGCCCTTGAGGTCAAGCACCGGGCGCGCCTTGCCGCCGGGCGTCAGATGGCGGTGCTGCTACTGGGGGAAACCGGCACCGGCAAGGAGCTGTTGGCCCAGGCGATTCACTCAATCTCCAGCCGGGCGGAAAAACCGTTCGTTGGTGTGAACGTGGCGGCCATCCCGGGCGATCTCCTGGAGGCCGAGTTCTTCGGCGTGGCGCCGGGCGCCTATACCGGCGCTGACCGTAAGCTGCGGGAGGGCAAGTTTCAACTTGCCAACGGCGGCACGCTGTTCCTGGACGAAGTTGGCGACATGCCGCTGCCGCTACAGGCCAAGCTGCTGCGGGCCTTGCAGGAAGGGGAAGTTGAACCCCTGGGTTCCAACCAAGTCACTGCCGTGGACGTCCGGGTAATTGCCGCCACCAGTCGGAACCTGGAAGCCATGATTGCCGAAGGCAGTTTTCGCTCAGACCTGTATTACCGCCTGAACGTACTGGAGATTCCCATCCCGCCCCTGCGTGACCGGTTGGCGGACCTCGGATTGCTGTGCGAAACCCTGCTCTGGGAAATCACTGAAGGGCTCGATATACGCGCCGAGATCACTGATGCCGGTGTATCTGCTCTGGCCAGCTATCACTGGCCCGGGAATATCCGGGAACTGCGCAACCTGCTGGAGCGGGCCCTGACCATGAGCGAGGACGGCGGCGTGCTGGATGCAGATGCCATGTTCAGAGTGTTGCCCCGCAGTGGAACGCGCCCGGCGTCTTTTAACGCACCACGCCCGGTCAGACCCCTGGCCGAAACCCTGGCTGAGACCGAGGCACGGGCGCTGGAGGAAGCGCTGGTGGCGAGCAGAGGCAATCGCACCAAGGCCGCACAGTTATTGGGTATCTCCCGTTCCGTATTCTATGAAAAACTGGCAAGAATGTCCTGATTTACAGACAACTGTCCTGTTATTAGTACAATCACCCGCCACTTTCACCCATAATCGTCCTGATTAACGGACATCCTGATATATCCAGGATAATCATATTCTCTATCTTTATGATAAACATACGATATTTTTTTGGCACACTCCTTGCTCTTCTTTAGGATGAAGGAGGTCAGAATAACGTAGACAACAATACCGGCGCTTATTTGCGGACCCAGAAATACCCATGTCCACCCGTTATCTGCGTTGCCTGACTATACTTCGGATCAAGCCTGCCGGATTTTTAACCGCAGGACCAAATAAAACAACAAAACCACCTTAGGAGACTTGCCAATGAAACTCTTCAAGACCCTCATGGGGATCACCGGCGCGATTGCCCTGACAACGGGTTCGGCTTTCGCGGATAACCTTCGCTGGAAAATGCCGGTCGCTTTCGCCACCAATCTGCCCGGCCTCGGTTCCCCCGCCGCCTGGGTTGCTGACAACCTCACTACCGCATCGGACGGCAGTATTCAGGTCCGGGTATATGAGCCGGGTAAGCTGGTACCACCGTTCGATATCCTGCAATCCGTTTCTGACGGCAAGGTGGCCGCCGGCTATACCTGGATCGGGTATGACCAGGGCAAGGTACCGGCTGTTCCCCTGTTTGCGGCGGTGCCCTTCGGTATGAAGCCGTCGCCTTATATCGGCTGGTACTACTATGGCGGCGGCCATGAGATGCTCCAGGAAATATACGCCAACAAGGGCTTCAAGGTACACGCGCAGCTTTGCGGCATTATCGGTCCGGAAACAGCCGGTTGGTACAAAGATAAGATTGATTCTCTGGATGACTATAAGGGTCTGAAGATCCGTTTTGCGGGCCTGGGTGGCAAGGTACTGGAAAAACTGGGTGCTTCAGTAACCATGATGCCCGGTGGTGAGCTGTACCAGGCCCTGGAGAAAGGCACCATCGACGCCACCGAGTTCTCCATGCCGGCGATCGACCAGCTCCTCGGTTTCGACCAGGTGGCCAAATACAACCTCTTCCCGGGCTGGCACCAGCAGTTCACCGCCCAGTATATGCTGATCAACAAGGATGAGTGGGCAAAGGCGACCAAGGCCCAGAAAGCGCTGATTGAAGCCTCCTGCACCGCAGCAACCACCCGCGGCCTGGCCGAGGGCGAGTACAAGAATGGTGCTGTTCTGGCCGGTTTTCAGGAAAAAGGTGTTCACGCTGACCAGATCCCCCGTGACGTTCTGCTGAAGCTGAAAGCGGTTACCGATGAGGTGATGAAAGAAGAGGCTGCCAAGGATGCCGATTTCAAGCGGGCCTACGAGAGCCAGCGGGATTTCATGAAGACTTACAGGGTCTGGGATGAGCGCGCTTACCTCCCGGCGGATCTGTAAGGCCTCCTGATCCGATCGCACTGCAGCGGATAAGTGTCCGATGCCTTTCGACCAGCGGATGGCCCCTCGGGGCCATCCTTGTTTCGCAGAGCTTGTCCTCTGAGCGAGGTCTTTCCATGACGGTCTCTGATCAAGGCTCACCGCAGAGTGCGCGTGCGCCGGTGCCCGACGCAGGCAAATTTCTTCATCACCATACCGAGCTACCCACGACCCGTATCAGCCAGTGGCTTGACGGGGTGCTTTCGGCCATCGGCAAGGGGGCATCCTGGCTCTGGATTGTTGTGACCGGGGTGATTATCTGGGCGGTTATCGGCCGTTATGTATTTGATCACGGCTCGGTGTTGCTGGAAGAGGTTCAGTGGCATCTGGCCGGAATTGGCTGGCTGCTGGGCCTGGCTTACACCCTGGTGGTTGACGACCACGTGCGGGTGGATGTGATCCATGAGCGCCTCTCCCTGAAGGCCCAGGGCTGGGTTGAATTACTGGGCCTGCTGTTTCTGCTGCTCCCCTTTCTCGGCCTGGCTGTTTACGAGATGGTGCCTTATACCATCAGCTCCTGGGAAGTGAATGAAACCAGCCAGGCACCGGCCGGCCTCCCCCACCGCTGGATACTCAAAGGTATGCTGGCATTTTCATTTGCGCTGATTTTCGTGGCAGCGGTTTCCCGTCTGCTCAAAGTGACGGCACTGCTGTTCGGCTTTCCGCGGCCGATCCGCAACAAATCCGAGAATGACAAGCAAGGGGATGTGTCCTGATGGAACTCGAAATCCTGTTTGTAATCGGCATGTTCCTGACGTTCGGTGTATTACTGATGACCGGTTACCCGGTGGCATGGGTGCTGGGCGGCACGGCGGTTGTCTGGACCGTGATCGGTGTTGTGGCGGTTGAGAATTTTGGCGCCAATCTCTGGTTTGACTATTCGTCATCCATGGGACTCATGCCCGAACGGGTGTGGGGAATCGTGGAGAACGAGACCCTGGTGGCGCTGCCCATGTTCATCTTCATGGGCATCATGCTGGATCAGTCCGGGGTCGCCGAGCGGCTGATGAAAAGCATGGTACAACTGTTTGGCGCCGTACGTGGCGGTTTTGCTGTCACCGTCATCGTGATCGGTGTGCTGCTGGCAGCAACCACCGGCATCATCGGCGCTTCGGTCGTGCTGTTGGGTATGCTGTCGCTGCCGGTGATGATGGAGAACAGGTACGACAAGGGCTTTGCCGTGGGCACCGCCTGTGCTACCGGAACCCTCGGCATCCTGATTCCGCCCTCCATCATGCTGGTATTGATGGCAGATCGTCTGGCGGTCCCCGAGGCCTCGGTGGGCGACCTGTTCATGGGCGCGTTCCTGCCCGGCCTTATGTTGGGCGTACTGTACGTAGCCTATGCGATCATCAGGCCGTTGCTGCAGCCACACATTGCTCCGGTGCCCCCTGGTGTTGGCAAGGTTAGCTGGAGTGTGGTCTGGACTGTATTCAAGGCAGTCATTCCAACAGCGGCGCTTATCCTCGGTGTCCTGGGCTCCATCTTCGCCGGCGTAGCGACGCCTACGGAAGCCTCCGGGGTTGGTGCACTGGGCGCGATTGTACTGGCGCTGATGTCTGGCCGTCTGAACCTGAAAGTTCTCAGCTCTTCGCTTCATCAAACGACACGGACAGCGGCTTTTATCTTTGCCATTTTCCTTGGCGCCACCGCGTTTTCAGTCGTTCTGCGCGGCCTGGGTGGTGACAGGGTTATCGAGGAGGCCCTGCTGGGTTTGCCGCTCGGGCCTTACGGCATAGTGCTGACCATCCTGTTCGGGGTATTCCTGCTCGGCTTTTTTCTTGACTGGGTCGAGATCACCCTGATTATCCTGCCACTGGTTGCACCGGTGGTGCAGCAACTCGGTTTCGATCTGGTGTGGTTCACCATCTTGTTCGCCATGTGTCTGCAGACCTCTTTCCTAACGCCACCGGTAGGGTTTGCGCTGTTCTACATCAAGGGTGTAGCGCCCCCGGAAATCAAGGTGACCGATATCTACCGCGGCGTTGTACCGTTCATTATTATCCAACTGATAGCACTCGCTATCGTTTTCCTGGTGCCGGAAATTGCCACCTGGCTACCCGGCGTGGCTTACGATTAAGGAGACAATATCGATGCGACTGGAAAACCGGATTGCCCTGATCACCGGGGCGGGACGTGGTATCGGCCGTGCGATAGCCGAGCACTACGCTCGTGAAGGTGCCCGAGTGGCGGTGGCTGACCTTACTCTCGAGAGCGCACGGGAAGCTGTTGAGGCCATTGAGAAGGCGGGTGGTACGGCAATGGCTCTGGCCATGGACGTGACGGATGAGAAAGCGGTGGACCAAGGTGTCGCCGTCATTGTGAAGAGATGGGGTGGCCTGGACATCGCCCTGGCCAATGCCGGCATCCAGCACATTGATCCGGTCCATAAACTGGCGTTTGCTGACTGGCGCCGGGTCATGAACGTGCACCTTGATGGTGCGTTTCTGGTTACCCGGGCGGCGCTCAGACAGATGTACGCCAGCGGCGGCGGCAGCATGCTCTACATGGGGTCGGTGCACTCCCTGGAGGCCTCGCCCCTGAAGGCCCCTTACGTATCCGCCAAGCACGGCATGCTGGGTCTGTGCCGTGCCGTGGCCAAGGAAGGCGCCGAGTATGGCGTGCGCAGCAACATCATCTGCCCCGGCTTTGTGAGAACCCCGCTGGTGGACAAGCAGATTCCGGAACAGGCCAGGGAGCTGGGTCTCTCCGAGGAAGACGTGATCAGCAAGATGATGCTGAAAAACACGGTGGATGGCGAGTTCACGACGCTGCAAGATGTGTCCGAACTGGCCGTACACCTGGCCGCTTTCCCGTCCACCGCCCTTACCGGCCAATCCATTGTCGTCAGCCACGGCTGGCACATGCAGTAGCAGTAAGCAACCGTGCAAAGGACGGTATTATCTGATCTGCCAATGGAAGTGCCATTTGCACCTGGCCTGTTACACCGTCAGCGGATTGGGTTTTTCAGGATCGATCCGGTATTTCTTGATCGCCTTACTCACCTCCGCCCCCTTGACTGCACCGTCATCAGCCAGCGCCTTGAGCGCCGCCACGACGACATAGTAGCGATTCACCTCAAAGAATTTCCGTAACTGACTGCGGGTATCACTGCGTCCGTAGCCATCCGTGCCCAGTACCCGGTAGGTGCCCGGCACAAACGGCCTGATCTGATCGGCATAGCTGCGAATATAATCGGTCGCGGCAACCACCGGACCGGACTGGCCGGCCAGCTGTTCGGTGACATAGCTCAGCCTTTCCGACTCCTCCGGATGGAGCATGTTCCAGCGATCCACCGCCAGCCCGTCACGCCGCAGTTCATTGAAGCTGGTGACACTCCAGACATCACTGGAGATGCCGAACTCCTGCTCCAGCAGTTCGGCGGCGGCAAGCACCTCCCTGAGAATGGTGCCACTGCCCAGCAACTGCACCCGCTGCTTTTTCTTGCGGCCGGTGGACTGGTAGCGGTACATACCCCTGACAATCCCCTGCTCGACACCTTCCGGCATGGCCGGCTGCTGGTAGTTCTCATTCATCACGGTGATGTAATAAAACAGATTCTCCTGCTCCTGATACATGCGCCGCAGGCCGTCCTGGATGATCACGGTCAACTCGTAGGCGAAGGCGGGATCATAGGCGACACAGTTGGGGATGGTCGCCGCCTGCAGATGGCTGTGGCCATCCTGATGCTGCAGTCCCTCGCCGGCCAGGGTGGTGCGCCCGGCGGTACCGCCGATCAGAAATCCGCGCGCAAGCATATCGCCCGCTGCCCACGCCAGATCGCCAACCCGCTGAAAACCGAACATGGAGTAATAGGCATAGAAGGGGATCATGCTGATGCCATGATTGGCATACGCCGTGGCCGCCGCAATCCAGGAGGACATGGCGCCCGCCTCGGTGATGCCCTCCTGCAGAATCTGGCCCTGCTTGTCCTCCCGGTAATACATCACCTGCTCGGAGTCGACCGGTGTATAGAGCTGACCGACCGATGAGTAGATACCGAGCTGGCGGAACATACCCTCCATACCGAAGGTGCGCGCCTCATCCGGGACAATCGGCACCACCCGCTTGCCCACCTGCTTGTCGCGAATCAAGATCGTCAGAATGCGCACAAAGGCCATGGTAGTGGACATCTCCCGGTCGCCACTACCCTCCAGCATGACCTTAAAAAAATCCAACGGCGGCACCTCCAGGCGTGGAGTGTCCGCGTTGCGAACCGGCAGGTAGCCACCCAGCGCCTCACGCCGCTCCTGCAGGTACTTCATCTCCGGACTGTCCGCGGCCGGTTTATAGAAGGGTGTGTCGTTGAGCTGTTCATCCGGGATGGGAATGTTGAAGCGGTCACGAAACGCCTTCAGCGCCTCCTCCCCCATCTTCTTCTTGGCGTGGGTGATATTCTGCCCTTCGCCGGCAACGCCCATACCGTAACCCTTCACGGTCTTGGCCAGGATAACCGTGGGTTGCCCGGTATGCTCCATGGCGGCAGCGTAGGCGGCATAGACTTTATAGGGATCATGACCGCCCCGGTTCAGTCGCCAGATATCCTCGTCGGTCATGTTGACCACCATGTCGGCCAGCTCCGGATACTTGCCGAAAAAGTGCTCCCGGGTATAGGCCCCACCTTTCGCCTTGTAGGCCTGGTAGTCGCCATCCACCGCCTCTTCCATGCGCTTCTGCAACAACCCCTGCTTGTCCCGCGCCAGCAGGGGATCCCAGTAACCACCCCAGATCACCTTGATGACATTCCAGCCCGCTCCCCGGAACACCCCCTCAAGCTCCTGGATAATCTTGCCATTACCCCGTACCGGCCCATCCAGTCGCTGCAGGTTACAGTTCACCACGAAGATCAGGTTATCCAGGCGTTCCCGGCCCGCCAGGGAGATGGCCCCCAATGATTCCGGCTCATCCGCCTCACCATCGCCCATAAAGGTCCATACCTTGCGCTTTTCCGTACTGACGATACCCCGGTCATTCAGGTAGCGCATGAAGCGCGCCTGGTAGATCGACATCAAGGGCCCCAGCCCCATGGATACCGTGGAAAACTGCCAGAAACCGGGCATCAGCCAGGGATGGGGATAGGAGGAGAGCCCTTCGCCTTCGGACTCCTGGCGGAATCCATTGAGATCCTCCTCGCTGAGACGCCCCTCAAGGAAGGCGCGGGCATAGATACCGGGCGAGGAGTGGCCCTGGAAAAAGACCAGATCACCATCCCGGGTATCACTGCGGGCATGAAAGAAGTGATTGAAGGCGACATCATACAGCGTGGCGGCCGAGGCAAAACTTGCGATGTGGCCACCCAGCTCCGGGGCCAGACGGTTGGCCTGCACCACCATCGCCATGGCATTCCAGCGGATAAAGGAGCGGATGCGGCGCTCCATTGCAGGATCCCCGGCAAATCGCTTCTGCTTGGTGACGGGAATGGTATTGAGATAGGCGGTATTAGCGCTATAGGGAAGATAGGCGCCTGAACGACGCGCCTTGTCGATCAGGCATCCGATCAAATAATGGGCCCGCTCGGTCCCTTCATTCTCCAGCACGGCCTCAAGGGCCTCCAGCCATTCACGGGTCTCTTCAGGATCAATATCCGGCTTCATAGACACACTCTCTGTACTTTAATGCATGGATACAGTGTCGAAAAAACATCCGAAAAAGCTACAAAGACAGCTATTTACCCGGATGTAATTAGTTAAATATTAAAGGCTTAATAGCGTACTAAATAATACACAAGACACATCAAAACCCGACCAACTTTCGGCCCGGATGATATCAGGCCCTGCTATGAGCATAGACGGTCATTGATTAAATGAAGGGAAGGCAGGCCACGGCAGGCCGCTCAGATATCTGCTGAAAGGGACTTTCGTATGGCTGGAAAACAAGAAAATTCTCGCCGCATAAAAAAGCATCCGCAGTATGTCTCTGCGGATGCTTTTTGATACTGCTGCAGGGAGTGCTGCCCTGCTCGCCCTTGCGGGTCAGATATCGCGACGGCTATGGCGCGTTTCCATCTCTTTGCGCATGGCATCCTGCTGCTCTTTGGCAGAGGCACGCTGAGCTTCGACACGCTTCATCATCTCGGCACGCCGGGTCTCCATCTGCTTCTGCATCTCATCACGCCGGGCCTGAACATCGGCAGGCAGTTCAAAGCGGGTTGCACCAGGGGCGGCAAACGGCTGCGGCTCTACGGCAAACTGCTCGGCAAATTTGCGCTGGGCTTCAACAGCCTCCTGCATTGCCTTGGCCTGCTGCTCTGCAAAGGCCTGCTGTTGCTGCTCCATCGCCTTCTGCTGCTCTTCGGTCAGTGGAGCAACAGGCGCATAGGCGCCATAATAGGGGTAACCGTAAGCCGGGTGATTATAACCATAGCCATCACCATAACCTGAAAAACGGCTACTACCACTAAAACTCATGCTGAACGAGCCATCGCCCACACCATTTCCAAAGCCGTCACCCAGGCCATTCCACGGGCCGCCCCACCAGGCGCTGGCCGTCATCGAGACTGTCGAAAGAGCCACCGCAGCGACCAGAGTAGCTAATTTATTCATAATCTAAATCCTTCGGCTGTTTTTTACGCAATCCCTAACCGCACCCGTCATAACCGGAATCTGCCCGGTCACATCGGGCGTAGAAAGGATCATTAATAAGTGATCGGGTACGTCCCTGTACCACACCCATCCCTGGTGATTACTCTCTACAAGTCCTGGCCTTACTTCGCCGGGGCAGCGGGTGCAGCCTGGGGAGCTACCGGAGCCACTGGGTAACCGTAGGGTGCATAACCGTAGGGCGCGCCATAAGGGGCATAGCCATAGGGTGCATAACCGTAACCGTAGTACGGGTTGTGGTAGCCATAACCCCTACCGGTTCCGTAGACATTGCTGCGGCCGCTGAAATTCATGTTGAAGTCACCAGCGCCGTCACCAAAACCGTCCCCCATGCCATTCCAGGGACCACCACCCCAAGGACCACCCCACCAGGCGGAAGCAGAAGCAGAAGAAGCCAAAAGAGCAGCGATTGCAGCAGCTTTAACAAATTTGTTCATGGTAATCTCTCCGTAAATTTGAACTCGTTACTATCTCCAGACAGAAAGCTCTGTTACTACATGACTTTCTTGGTGATAAGAATATTAGAATTTACTTAAACTGCATAATTGAAATTATTGATACATGAATAATATATACTGATAATATGCAGTTCATTCGGGAGACAAGAGGGTATCCGGTCACTACCGTGCTTCGCGAGTGACCAGCACAGGTTCTGCCCGGTTGGCTGGTGTATGCGAGAAGGCACTTTTTGGCAGGTGAGAAATGGCCCTTGAATTTCACGGCTGAAACCGCTCAATCCACCGGCACAGCATCCGTTCAGGCGCTACGCGCCACTCCTGGCCATCGAGTAGGAGGGGGAGTTACCTCCCCCGTCCTCTCACACCACCGTACGTGCGGTTCCGCATACGGCGGTTCATGAAAGACACTGGAGTCGTCGCGTTGTATCAAGCAGCGACACCAGCCCCAGACGATCAAAGTAGGA
>JACDJC010000633.1_pt1 | contig 39286 bp, 42 predicted proteins | sample 7454191 | NCBI WGS metagenome assembly JACDJC01 (sample SAMN14253291, study PRJNA609438) | sludge metagenome | isolation source: sludge after 25d culture with pyrite and EDTA | collected 2018-12-20
CCAGCGCGTTTCTGGTGCCCGGCTACGGAGCGATCATGCCCACCCTGCCACTGCAAGCTGATGATATTGACGATCTGGTGGCGTATTTGACGAGCCTGCGTTGACCGGATGACTGGCCGCCAGGCCAGTTTGATTGATCATTGAGCGGCGAAAAAACCATTGGTGAAATCAAGAAAGATGTGTGATATCTCGCCCTGGACAGCCTCGATCAGAAGCTGAACGCCACCTATTCCAGCCAGATCAACGATGCCATCCGCCCGGTCACACCATCGCGGCGATACGAGTAAAAGCGCGCCGCTTCGCTGAAGCTGCAATGTCCGCCGCCGTAGACCGCCTGCACGCCTGCGGCGCCGAGGCGGACGTGCGCCAGCCGGTAGATGTCGGCGAGCCATTTGCCGGGCGTAGGCTGCGGGACGAATGCGATGGCGGCTTCGGGATGCCGTGCGATGAACGCCTGCCGCACCTCGTCGCCCACTTCGAAGGCCTGCGGGCCGATGGCGGCGCCCATCCAGGCAAGAACCTCACCCGGCGGCACCTTCATCGCGGCAACGGTCGCTTCCAGCACGCCGCCGGCCAGCCCCCGCCAGCCGGCGTGCGCCGCCGCGACGACGCTGCCGGCGCGGTCGCAGAACAACACCGGCAGGCAGTCGGCGGTCAGTACCGCGCAGACCCGTCCGGACGCATGGGTAAACGCGGCATCGGCTTCGGGATTCGGTTCCTGACCCAGCCCGACCACCCGGGCGCTGTGCACCTGTTTGAGCCAGCCGGGCTCGGCCGGCAGCTGCTGACGCAGGCGCGCGCGGTTGACGGCGACGTCGGCCGGATCGTCGCCGACATGGTCGCCCAGATTGAAGCTGGCCCACGGTGCCTGGCTGACTCCACCGTCGCGGGTGGTCATCAGGCTTTTGACCCGCGCGGGCGCGGGCCAGTCGGGGACGATCAGGCTCACTTGGCCCAGTCGGTATTTTCACGCAAGGCGTGCAGAAGTGAGACAAAGTCGGACGGCAACGGACATTCCCATAACATGGATTCCTCGGTGACCGGATGGATCAGCCCCAGTTTTTCGGCATGCAGGGCCTGGCGCGGAAAGGGAATCTTGAGGTGACTGCGGCGGCTGGCGGTGTAGATCTGCTCGCCGACCAGCGGATGACCGATGTGCTGCATGTGCACCCGGATCTGGTGGGTGCGCCCGGTTTCCAGCTTGCAGCGCAGCAGTGTCACCCCCGGGAATCGCTCCTCGACGTCGTAATGCGTGACCGCCTCCTTGCCCATGCTGTGCACGGTGCGTTTGGTGCGGTTGTGCGGATCGCGTGCCAGCGGCGCGTTGACGGTGCCGGCGTGGTCGACCTCGCCGTACACCAGGGCGAGGTAGTCGCGCTTGACCGTGCGCGCCTGCAACTGGCGAACCAGATCGGCATACGCACGCTGGGTCTTGGCGACGACCAGCAGGCCCGAGGTGTCCTTGTCGAGCCGGTGCACGATGCCGGCGCGCAGCAGGTCTGCCACTTGCGGCAGGTGGTGCAGCAAGGCGTTCAGCAGCGTGCCATGGCGGTTGCCGCTGCCGGGGTGGACCACCAGCCCGACTGGCTTGTTGATCACCACCAGCATCGAGTCCTCGTACACCACATCGAGCGGAATCGCTTCCGGCGCGTCGGGGGCGGCGTTCGGGTCCGGCTCGATTTCGACCCGCACCGACTCGCCGCCGCTGACCTTCATCTTGGTGGTGCCCCAGGCGTCGTCCACCGCGATCTTGCGCGCGCGGATCCAGTTCTGGATCCGGTTACGCGAAAATTCCGGCAGCATCGCCGACAGGGCCTGATCGAGCCGTTGCCCGCCCTGTGCGTCGGGGATCACCAGCTGGCGGATATCGCCATCGGTATTTCCCTTATAATCTGTCGACATATTTTCTGTGTCTTTTCCCATGCTCAAGCAAGATTTTCCCGGTTTTAACGTATTTGATCGGGCCGCCAGCCTCAGGTCGGCGCTGGGCGGCGTGCTGCTGGCAGCCGCCCTCGCCCTGGGCGGCTGCGGCCTGTTGCCCGAGGTCAAGGATGAAACCGCAGGCTGGTCGGCGCAAAAGCTCTATGCCGAGGCCAAGGACAATCTCGACTCGGGCAACTACGAACGTGCGGTCAAGCTGTTCGAAACGCTGGAATCACGCTACCCCTTCGGCCGCTATGCGCAGCAGGCGCAACTGGAAGTCGCCTACGCCTATTACAAGGACAACGAACCGATTTCCGCAATTGCCGCCTGCGACCGCTTCATCAAATTGCACCCCAACCACCCTAACGTCGATTACGCCTTCTATCTGAAGGGCCTGGCGAATTTTAACGACGATCTCGGCCTCCTCGGCAAGTTGGTCGACCAGGATCTGAGCGAACGCGACCCCAGAGCCGCGCGCGACGCCTTCCTCTCGTTCAAGGAACTGGTCACCCGCTTCCCCGACAGCAAGTACGCGGAAGACTCGACCGCGCGCATGAAGTACCTGGTCAACGCGCTGGCCAGCAACGAAGTCCACGTCGCCAAGTATTACCTCAAGCGCGAGGCCTGGGTGGCCGCCGCCAACCGGGCCAAGGAAGTACTGAAAACCTACCCCGAAGCCCCCGCGCTGGAGGAAGCGCTGGCGATCATGGTGATCGCCTACGACAAGCTGCAGCTCACCGAGCTGCGCAACGACGCGCAACGGGTGCTGCAGCTCAATTTCCCCAACAGCAGGTACGCCAAGGGCGTCAGCACTGAAGGCAAGGCGTGGTACAGCTTCTGGTAAGCCGCACGCGCGGCTGAACACGGTCCCGCCTCAGCGCAACCCTTGTCCACCGGCGACGCTCAGATCGCCGCCTCGCCCGATTCGCCGGTGCGGATCCGTACCACCTGTTCCATATCGCTGACGAAAATCTTGCCGTCACCGATCTTGCCGGTACGCGCGGCATGGATGATCGCCTCCATCGCGCGGTCGAGCAGGCTGTCAGCGATGACGATCTCGACCTTGACCTTGGGCAGAAAATCGACCACGTACTCGGCGCCACGATACAGCTCGGTGTGCCCCTTCTGCCGGCCGAAGCCCTTGACCTCGGTCACGGTCAGGCCGCTGACGCCCATTTCCGACAGCGCTTCGCGGACTTCGTCGAGCTTGAACGGTTTGATGATGGCTTCGATTTTTTTCATGGCAGGTCTCCTTCGGGGCGGTATTTCGAGGTGATCGGATAACGGCGGTCCTTGCCGAAATTGCGCGGCGTGATGCGCGGACCGGGGGGGGCCTGACGCCGCTTGTACTCGGCAAGATCGACCAGGCCGATGACTTTGCGAACGATCGCGGGCTCATGCCCCAGCGCCACGATATCCCGCGCCGATAGATCGCACTCTACATACGCGGCCAGAATCGAATCGAGCACGTCGTACGGCGGCAGGCTGTCCTGGTCGGTCTGGTCCGGACGCAGTTCGGCCGACGGCGGACGGTCGATGATCCGCTGCGGAATGACGTGGGACTGGCGGTTGCGGTAATTCGAAAGCTGGTAGACCCGGGTTTTCGACACGTCTTTCAGCACCGCGAAGCCGCCCGCCATGTCGCCGTACAGGGTCGCATAGCCGGTCGCCATTTCGCTCTTGTTGCCGGTGGTCAGCACCAGCGTGCCGAACTTGTTCGACAGCGCCATCAGCAGGGTGCCGCGGCTACGGGCCTGCAGGTTTTCTTCGGTGGTATCGGCTGCCAGACCGGCAAATTCGTCCGACAACTGCGCCACAAAAGCGTCGTAGATCGGCCCGATGGCGATTTCCGAATAGCGCACCCCGAGTCGCTTCACCATTTCGCGTGAATCGTCGATGCTGATCGAAGCGGTGTAAGCCGACGGCATCATCACCGCGTGCACCTTGTCCGGTCCCAGCGCATCAACCGCGATCGCCAGCGTCAGCGCCGAATCGATCCCGCCCGAGAACCCCAGGTGCACGCCCTTGAAGGCGTTCTTGCCGACGTAGTCGCGTACCGCCAGCACCAGGGCCTGGTAGACGGCGGCATCCTCGTCCGGCAGGGGGTGCAGCGGTCCGCTGCAGTGCCCCCCTGCAATCTCGAGATAGAACAGCCCGGTCTGCCAGGCCGGGCACTGCACCGCGATCGCGGCGTCGGCGCCGAGCGCGAACGACGCACCGTCGAACACCAGTTCGTCCTGTCCGCCGACCAGGTTGGCATAGACGATCGGCAAGCCTGTCTCGGCGAGGCGTGCACGCGCCACAGCATAGCGATCACGCTCCTTGTGCAGATGGTACGGCGAGGCATTCGGCACCAGCAGCCAGTCCGCGCCGGCTTCCATGGCGCGCGCCGCCGGCCCCGGTTCCCAGATATCCCCGCAGATGTTGAGGCCGAAGTTCACTCCGCTGCAGGCAAACACGCAGGCTTCGTCGCCGCTGTCGAACACCCGCTGCTCGTCGAACACCGAATGATTCGGTAGATGATGCTTGCGGTACACCGCCTCGACGCGACCGCCTTGCAACACCACCACGGCGTTGAACAGACGATCGTCGCGGCGCTCCGGATAACCGACGATCAGCGCCAGTCCGGATGGTGCTTCGACCGCCAGTTTTTCGACGGCGGCCGTGCACGCCGCCGTGAAATCGCGCCGCGACACCAGGTCTTCGGCCGGATAGCCGCAGATCGACATCTCGGGAGTGAGCAGTAGCGCCGCGCCGGCAGCATGCGCCTCGTTGGCCGCGGCCAGCAGTTTCTCCGTGTTGCCGGCGATATCGCCGACGACGAGATTGATCTGGGCGATCGCAAGTTTCATCGAACGCCCTTCATCGAATGAGTTTCATCGCTGCGCCAGCGCCGCCTGCACCGCTTCGCCCAGTCCTGCCGGACTGCGCGCGACCACCACCCCGGCAGCTTCCAGTGCACGGATTTTGGCATCGGCGGTGCCGCTGCCGCCGTCGATGATGGCGCCGGCGTGGCCCATGCGCTTGCCCTTGGGCGCGGTGCGCCCGGCGATGTAGGCGGCAACCGGTTTTTTCATCTGCGAGCGGATGAATTCCGCCGCTTGCTCCTCGCGGCTGCCGCCGATTTCGCCGACCAGGATCACCGCCTCGGTCTGCGGATCGGCTTCGAACAGTTCGAGGCAATCGATGAAATCCAGCCCCTTGATCGGGTCGCCGCCGATGCCGACGCAGGTCGACTGACCAAGACCCAGTTGGGTGGTCTGATGCACCGCTTCGTAGGTCAACGTACCCGAGCGCGAAACGATGCCGACGCTGCCCTGCTGATGAATGACGCCCGGCATGATGCCGATCTTGCATTCGCCCGAGGTGATGACGCCGGGACAGTTGGGGCCGATCAGTTTCGCGCCGTTGGCACGCAGCGCGGCCTTGACGTTGAGCGCTGTTTTAACCTGCAGCATGTCCAGTACCGGGATGCCCTCGGTGATGCAGACGATGATCTCGATCCCGGCGTCGGCCGCTTCCAAAATCGAGTCGGCGGCGAACGCGGCCGGCACGTAGATCATCGTCGCGTTGGCGCCGGTCTGCCGCGCCGCGTCGCGGACGGTGTTGAACACCGGCAGATCAAGATGCGTCTGCCCACCCTTGCCCGGTGTCACACCACCGACCATTTTGGTACCGTAGGCGATCGCCTGTTCGGAATGAAAACTGCCCTGCTTGCCGGTGAAGCCCTGGCAAATGACGCGAGTGTCTTTGTTAACCAGAATACTCATGAATTCCCACCACAGAGACACAGAGGCATCGAAGAACCCAGAGAAAAACTCTGTGTCTCTGTGCCTCTGTGGTTAATTGTTTTTTTCATTGTGCTGCCGCGACGGCTTGCCTGGCCGCATCGGTGAGACTCGCCGCCGCAAGAATCGCCAGCCCCGATTCAGCCAGAAGTTTGCGCCCAAGTTCGGCGTTGGTGCCTTCGAGCCGCACGATCACCGGCACCTTGACACCAACTTCCTGCACCGCCTGGATGATGCCTTTGGCGATCACGTCGCAGCGCACGATGCCACCAAAGATGTTGATCAACACCGCCCGGACCTTGGGATCGAGCAGGATAATCTTGAAACCCTGCGCCACCGTCTCCGGCGTGGCGCCGCCGCCGACGTCGAGGAAATTGGCGGGCGAACCGCCCTCCAGTTGAATCAGATCCATCGTCGCCATCGCCAGGCCGGCGCCGTTGACCATGCAGCCGATGGTGCCGGTGAGCGCAACGTAGTTGACGTTGGCGGCGTTGGCCGCGGCTTCCTTGGCGTCGATCTGGCTGTCGTCGCGCAGTTCAGCCAGCACTTTCCGGCGATACAGCGCGTTGTCGTCGACACTCATCTTGCAGTCGAGCGCCAGCACTCGGTTGTCGGTGGTCACCACCAGCGGATTGATTTCGAGCAGCGACAGATCGTTGGCGATAAATACGCGATACAAGGCAGGCAGCAGACGGCAGAAATCCTGGTAGGCCTCACCGGTCAACTCCAGTGAAAACGCCAGCGCCCGGCACTGGAAATCCTGCACCCCCAGCAACGGATCACAGGTTTCGGTCAGGACCTTGTCCGGAGTGGCCTCGGCGACCGCCTCGATATCCACCCCGCCTGCCGCCGAAGCGACGATGGCGATCCGTTCGGTTTCACGATCCACCAGCAGTGATAAGTACAGTTCGCGTGCAATCGGCAGGGTTTCTTCCACCAGCACCCGGTTCACCGGCTGGCCCTCGGGCGCGTTCTGGGTGGTTACCAAGGGCTTGCCGAGCAGCGACGACGCCAGCGCGCGCACCGCGTCGAGGCTTTTCACCAGCTTGACGCCGCCTGCCTTGCCGCGCCCACCGGCATGAATTTGCGCCTTCACCACCCACGCCGCGCCACCCAGTTCAGTCGCTGCTGCGACCGCGGCGTCGGCGTCAGCAGCAGGGATGCCGCGCGGCGTGCTAATGTTGGCTGATCGCAACAAGTTTTTGGCCTGGTATTCGTGCAGGTTCATTTTGATCGATGAAAACTCGCGAAAGCGCGCATTTTGAAGCAAACCTCTCCAATGCGGAAGCCGCAGAGCCGGTTGTCCGGGTGGTGCGGCGGATTGCCGACCTCGATCCGGCGGCCTGGGATGCGCTTGCGGGCGACACGCCTTTTTTGCGTCACGCCTTCCTGCATGCACTGGAAGCCACCGGCTGCGTCGGCCCTGCCATCGGCTGGGAGCCGGTGCATCTGGCGCTGTTCCGAGGCGGCCGGCTGGCGGCCGCGATGCCGCTCTACATCAAGCACCATTCCTGGGGCGAATTCGTGTTCGACTGGGCCTGGGCCGACGCCTACCGCCGTCATGGCCTCGACTACTATCCCAAGCTGGTCTGCTGCGTGCCGTTCTCGCCGGTGCCCGGTCCGCGTCTGCTGGCGCAGACCGACGCCGACCGTGGCGTGCTGATCAATGCTGCACTCAAGCTCACCACCGATCTGGGATGTTCATCTTTCCACATTCTGTTTCCCACCGAGCCCGACCATGCAGCATTGCAGGCGACTGCGCTGATGCATCGCAGCGGCTTCCAGTTTCACTGGTTCAACACCGGCTACGCCCATTTCGACGATTTTCTCGCTGCATTGACGCGCGACAAGCGCAAGAAAATTCGCCAGGAAAGGAAGAAACTGGCCGCGGCAGGCGTGACGTTTCGCTGGGTCGAGGGCACACAGAGCACCGACAGCGACTGGGAGCATTTCTATCGCTGCTACGCCGACACCTACGCCCGCCATCGCAGCGAACCGCATCTCAACCGCGCCTTTTTTGACGATCTGCGCGCCCGACTGCCGGACAAGCTGGTACTCATCATCGCCGACAAGCACGGCGAACCGATTGCCTGCTCGTTCTGCGTAAAAGATCGCCAGCGGCTATACGGCCGCCACTGGGGTACGCTGGAATACGTGCCCGGCCTGCACTTCGAGACCTGCTACCAGCAGGGCATCGAGTACGCCATTGCCCATGGCCTGCAGGTTTTTGAAGGCGGTGCGCAGGGTGAGCACAAACTCGCCCGCGGCCTCGTTCCAACCGTGACCCACTCCTGGCACTGGCTGGAAAACGCCGAATTCCGCGACGCCGTCGATCGGTTTCTGGAGCGCGAAACCGACGCCATCAGCCATTACATGGATGAGCTCGACGCCCCGTTTCGCCGCGAACCGCCGGCTGCCGCACCGGACGCGTAAGCTCGGGCACAGGGCCTTGACTAGGATGATGGTCCGCGCACGACATGGAAAACGGCGCAACAACTCATAACAGCACCGCGGCCAGATAGCTCAGATACAGCGCACCATTGACGAACAGGTGCCACACCCGAATGCCGCCGCCGAGCGCCACCCAGCGTAGCCAGAACGCCGCAATCAGGGTCACCCCCACCCCCAGCAGAACCTCTTTCTGCGGCGCCCACGGCGTCAGTGAAATACCGATGGCGGGCAGCAGCGTGCCCTGGAACACCATCGCACCGGTGATGTTGCCGAACGCCAGCGTGTCCTTGCGCTTGCGGATCCACAGGATCGAGTTCACCTTTTCCGGCAGTTCGGTCGCGATCGGGATGATCATCAGTGACAGTAACAGCGCCGAGATGCCGATGATGGGGGCTGCGGCTTCAACGCCATGAATGAAGCCCTTGGCGCCGGTGACGAGCAACGCCAGTCCCAGTCCCAGCTGCACGATGATAAAAAACAGGTTCTGCGGCAGACCCAGGCGCGCGAGCAGCATCGGCGAACCGGCCTCGGTGGCATGGCCGTTCTCCACCAGCTGGCTCGATGCGCGCAGGGTCAACATCACGTAGATGAAGTAGATCGTCACCATGACGAAGGCAATGCCGCCACGCACCCAGCCGTCGCCGTGCGGGACGAACATGGCAACGAACGCCAGCAGGAACGCCATCAGGAAGAAATCCAGGTCACGCTTGAGGCCCGTCTTCTCCGGGGTGAGCTGGCCTTGCACGCCGCGGCGCTTGAGCACGGCAAAGCCCATCAGCGACAGCGACAGGGTCGACAGCATCAGCGGCGCGCCCAGTATGGCACCGACGCCAATTTCATGGTTGATGGCGGTATTGCCGGTGCCGGCGAAAATCGCCAGCAAGGGAACCAGGGTTTCGGGCATCGCGGTACCGATCGCAGCAAACAGCGAGCCGGTCACGCCTTCCGAAATGTGGAGTTTTTCGCCCAGATGTTCGAGCGCGTTGACAAAGATTTCTGCCGCCACCAGGATCAGCAGCAGATAGCCGAGGAGTTCGAGAAACAGCATGAAAGCCAGCCGTGAGAAAAAAAGCGATTCTAGCAGCCGGACTCCGCTCGCCCCGGCCGGATTTTCAGCGCTGGCCGAGGGCGGTTTTCACCAGCGTCTCGCCGCGTCCCCAGGACTGGCGGTGGTGCTGTTCAGTGCGCCGCGCTGCGGCGCGTGCCGGACCTGGAAAACCTTGCTGCCGCAGGCGCTGGCCGATATGGCCCGCGCATTGTACGAAGTCGACGTCAGCGAAGCGACCGGTGTGGCACGCTGCTTCGAGATCTTTCATCTACCGACGGTGTACCTGTATCGTGACGGCCAGTTTCATGCCGAGCTGCAGTGCGAGGCCCGGCTGGACACGATCCGCGAGACCACGCACCGCCTGCTCGCAGCGCCGGCGCAGGACGAGCCCTGAGCACGCCGATGCGGTGTGTTTCAGGCGAGTGCTCGCCCGACGAACACCACTGCGATCGTCAGCAGCCCCAGGCTCAGGTTGATGCCGATCAGCCTGCGGATCAGCGCCAGCGCCGCACCGCCGACTTTCCAGTTCTGCTCGGCGACCGCACGCTTGAGCTTTTTGTAGGGCGAGAAAAAAACGTGCGCATAAATCAGCATCATCGCAATCCCCAGCACCAGCATGGTCCAGGTGTAATGCGGTGCAGCGGTCCCGCCAAGCGCCATCAGCAGGTGCAGACCGGTCAGCAGGATCAGCAGCACCGATGCCCACACCCAGGGGAAAAACTTGTCGAACACGCCGGCCCACAACGTCAGCCGCTGCGGCGGTTCGAGCACGCTGGCGGCCACCGGCCGCAGCGCCATATAGGCGAAGAACATGCCGCCCACCCAGACAACCACGCTCAAAATATGCAGAAACAGGGATACGATCATCGGATTTCCTTTCAAAACAAAGTGGCCTGGTCGAGGACCAGTTTAACCGGGGCAAAGCTGCGCCGGTGCTGGGGACAGGCGCCGTGGGCCTGCAGCGCCGCCAGATGCGCTGCGGTACCGTAGCCCATATGCCGGGCAAAGCCGTAGCCGGGGTAGTCGTCGTGCAGCTTGCACATGAACTGGTCGCGTGCGGTCTTGGCAAGAATCGACGCGGCCGCGATCACCGCGACCTTGGCGTCGCCCTTGACCACCGCCTGCGAACGCCACCCCCAGTCGGGGCAGCGGTTGCCGTCGACCCAGACCTCGTCGGGCGGCAGCCGTAGCCCCGCCACCGCACGCTGCATCGCCAGCAGCGTCGCCTGCAGGATATTCAGCCGATCGATCTCGCCCACACTGGCCTCGGCGACGCACCAGGCGACCGCCCGCCCGCGAATCTCGTCGGCCAGGCGCTCGCGCGCGGCGGGGGACAGCTTTTTCGAATCGCGCAGGCCGTCGATCGGCCGGTCGGGGTCGAGCATCACCGCCGCCGCCATCACCGGACCGGCCAATGGCCCGCGGCCCGCTTCGTCGACGCCGCACAATCCCGATGATCCCCAGTGGAGTTGCATCGGTTCAGTCCAAGTAAGGCGCGACGGCTTCGGCGATGCGCGCGCTGGCATCCTGCCGCAGGCTCAGATGCAGGGTGCGGAAGGTTTCGATCAGCTGCAACCGGCGCGGCGCGTCGTCGAGCCACGCCAGCGCATCGCCGGCCAGGGCATCGGGCGTGGCCGCTTCCTGCACCCGCTCGGGCACCACGAAATCGCGCGCCAGAATATTCGGCAGGCCGATCCACGGCAGCAGGGCTCTTTTGCGCATCAGACGCGCGGTCAGCGCTGGCACGCGATAGGTGATCACCATCGGCTTCTTGAACAGTGCGGCTTCGAGCGTGGCGGTTCCCGACGCGACCAGCGCGACGTCGCATGCTGCCAGCGCCGTGTGCGACTGTCCCGCCAGAATCTGCAACGGCAAATCCAGTCCCTGCAAAGCCCGCCGGACCGGTTGCGCCGCGGCCTCGCTCGCCGCCGGCAAGACAAACTGCGCGTCCGGGTGCGCTTGCAGAATTCGCCCGGCTGCATCGAGCATCAGCCGCGCGTGGCGTGCGACCTCGGAGAGCCGGCTGCCGGGCAGCAGCGCAATGACCGGGCCGGCGCCCAGGCCCAGCGCTGCGCGTGCCGCCGCGCTGTCCGGCTCCAGCGGAATCACGTCGGCCAGCGGATGACCGACGAAGCTGACCGGAATTTCGGCTTCCCGGTAAATCCGCTCCTCGAACGGAAACATCACCAGCATCTGCGACACCGCCTGTCCGATGCGGTGGATGCGCTCCGGCCGCCACGCCCAGATCGACGGGCTGACGAAGTGCACGGTGGGGATCCCGGCCCGCTTGAGTCGGGCTTCCAGCGCGAAGTTGAAATCCGGGGCATCGATGCCGACAAACACCCGCGGACGTTGATCCAGAAAATGCCGCGCGATGCGCGAACGGATCCACAGAAGTTCGGGTAGATGCCGCAACACCTCGACGTAGCCGTTGACCGCCAGTTTTTCGCTTGGATAGATGGCCTCGACGCCGGCTTCGATCAAACGTGGCCCGGCGATACCGGCGGCGCGCAGATCGGGATGCGTCTGCTTCAGAGCGTGGATGAAATGCGCACCGAGAAGATCGCCGGAAGCTTCCCCGGCGACCACGCCCAGATCAGTCACCGGATGATGCCGCGCTCGGAACGCGCCAGGAAATCGAGCAGCTGCCGCACTTCGCCATGATCCGCCGCCACCGGTGCGAGTTTGGCCTGGGCCTCGGCCAGGGTATTGCCTTCCCGATAGAGGATTTTATAGGCGCGCTTCAGCGCTGCCAGCGACTCGGCCGAGAATCCGCGCCGCTTGAGGCCCTCGCTGTTGAGACCATGCGGCGCGGCCGGCTGGCCGGATGCCATGATGAAGGGCGGGATGTCCTTGAATACGACGCTGGAGATTCCGGTCATCACGTGCGCCCCCACCTTGCAAAACTGGTGCACGCCGGTGAAGCCGCCGAGAATGACCCAGTCGCCAACTTCAGCGTGTCCCGCGAGTGAGGCATTGTTGGCAAATATGGTGCGGTCACCGACCACGCAATCATGCGCAATGTGGACGTAGGCCATGATCCAGTTGTGCGAGCCGACGGTGGTGACGCCACGGTCCTGCACGGTACCGGTGTTGAAGGTGCAGAACTCGCGGATGACGTTATGGTCGCCGATTTCAAGGCGGGTCGGTTCGCCGTCGTATTTCTTGTCCTGCGGCGCCTCGCCGAGCGAGACGAAATGAAAAATCTGGTTGTGCACGCCGATCCGGGTGTGCCCGGTGATCACGGCGTGGGCGCCGACCGTGGTCCCGGCACCGATCTCGACGTGCTCGCCGATCACGCTATAGGGGCCGATCTCGACGTCGTCGGCGAGCCGTGCGCCCGCAGCAACCAGCGCGGTTGGGTGGATCAGTGTCGCCATGTCAGGGCTTGTCGCGCAGGGTCGCCATCAGTTCAGCCTCAGCCACCAGGGCACCGCCGACTTCGGCCCGTCCGGTGTATTTCCAGATCCCGCGGATCTCGCGCACGATTTCGACCTTGAGCACCAGCTGATCACCGGGGGTGACCGGTTTTTTGAAGCGCGCGCCGTCGATCCCGGCAAAATAGACGACACCGATCTGCTCCGGCGAGTAGTTCTTGGTCTTGAACGACAGGATCGCCGCCGCCTGCGCCATCGCCTCCAGGATCATCACCCCCGGCATGACCGGCGAACCCGGAAAGTGACCCGGAAAAAACGGCTCGTTGATGGTGACGTTCTTGATTGCGGTAACAGATTTTCCGAGTTCCAGCTCGGTGATCCTGTCGATCAGCAGGAAGGGGTAACGGTGCGGCAGGTACTGCATGACCTGCTCGATATCCATGATCATGATTTGCTTTCCAGTTCGTTGAGTCTTTTTTCGAGCTGCTTGATGCGATTCGCCAGCTTGTCGAGGTTGCGCATGTGGACGGCATTCTTCTGCCAGACCTCGTGTTCGGAGAACGGCGGCGCCGAGGTGTAGGTGCCCGCCCGGGGCAGCGACTTGGTGATCAGGGTATTGGTCGAAATGCGCGTCCCGTCGGCGATTTCGATGTGGCCGGATATCATCGCGGCACCGCCGATCGTGCAATGGCGGCCGATTTTGGCGCTGCCGGCAATCCCGGTGCAGGCGGCAATCGCGGTATGCGCGCCGACCTGCACGTTGTGCGCAATGTGGATCAGGTTGTCGAGCTTGACCCCATCTTCGATCACCGTGTCTTCGAGCGCGCCGCGATCGATGGTGGTACAGGCACCGACCTCCACGTCATCGCCAATCAGCACCCGACCGATCTGCGGGATCTTCTCCCAGCGGCCATCGTTGGGCGCGAAGCCGAAGCCGTCCGCGCCGATCACGCATCCGGCATGCAGGATGGCACGGTCGCCCACTTCGCAGCGGTGATAGACGGTGACGTTGGCGTACAGCAGGCAGTCTTCGCCGATCCGGGCATCATCGCCGACCACACAGTTGGGACCGACCACCGTGCGGGCGCCGATGCGCACCCCGCTGCCGATCACCGCGCCGGCGGCAATGCTGGCGTCGGCGGCGACCACCGCATCCGGCGCCACCGTCGCCGCGGGATGCGCACCCGCAGGCGGCCGCGGCGGCGGATTGAGCAAGGCCGAGACGCGCGCGAAATACAGATAGGGATTGGAAGTAAGGATGCGTGGCAGGCTGCTGGCGTCGCGCGCGTCGGCGGGCAAAATCACCGCCCCCGCGCGCGTGTGGGCAAGCTGCGGCAGATACTTGGGCTGCGAGATGAATACGATGTCGTCCGGGGTGGCGCGCTCGAGCGGCGCGACCTGTCGCACCGTTCGCGTGCCATCACCGACCAGCTCGCCCCCAAAGCGGGCGACCAGTTCGGAAAGTGTTACCGCCATCGGATGTCCGCAGCAGAATCGGTGGCGAGCCTATTTACCGCCCAGCGCCTTCATCACGCGGTCGGTGATATCGCTCTTCGGGTCGACAAATACCGCCTGCTCGATGATCAGGTCGTATTTCTCGGCCTTGGCGATGTCCTGGATCGCCTTGCGCGCGCGCTCCTGGATCTGGCCCAGTTCCTCGTTGCGGCGCAGGTTGAGGTCTTCACGGAACTCGCGTCCCTGACGCTGCAGGTCACGGTTGAGGTTACCCAGGTCACGCTCCTTGGATTTACGCTCGCTGTCCGACATGGTCACGCCGTCCTTGTCGAGCTGCGCCTGCAGATCGCGCGCCTGTTTGGCGAGCTTCTGCAGATCCTGATCACGGCCGGCGAATTCGCGCTCCAGCTTCTTTTGTGCACTCACCGACAGCGGTGCTTCGCGCAGCAGTTTTTCGGTGTTGACAAAGCCGATCTTGCTGGCAGCAAGAGCCGGTGCGGCCACACAGGCAGACGCCAGAACCAGGGAGATGGCAAGCTGCTTGAATTGATTCATCATTGAACACTCCAGTAACGACGATCCTAGAACACATTGCCCAGGGTGAATTGGAATATTTCAGTCCGGTCGCCATCCTTTTTGACGATGGGTTGAGCCAGACTGAATTTGAGTGGACCGAGCGGCGAGACCCAGAGTACCGCGAGCCCTGCGGCATAACGCAAATCCTCGAACGCAAAGTTCGCGTAGCGGTCCAGATAATCGTTGGAACCAAAGGTGGCGCCCGCATCGACAAATGCCGACATCCGTAGCGACTGGTCATCCTTGAGTCCCGGCAGGGGGAAGAAGAGTTCCGCATTGCCGACCACGCGCTGGTTGCCGCCGAGTGCATCGTTGTAGATATCCTTCGGGCCCAGCGTGCCATTGCTGAAGCCACGCACCGAGCTGCTGCCGCCGGCATAGAAGTTCTTGAAGAACGGCATCGGCTTGCCCGACAGGCCATCACCGTAGCCGATTTCGCCATTCAGCATAAGGGTAAAGCTCTTACCCAGCGAAAAGTATTGCTGGTGCTGCAACGACAGCTTGTAGTACTGGAGACTCCCCGCGGGGGTGCCGATTTCGGCGGCGACGCGCTGCATCATGCCCTGGGTCGGGAACAGGAAGCTGTTGCGGGTGTCGCGCGCCCACGACGTATCGACACGCAGGGTATCGTTGTCCGTGCCAAACTCCTCTTCAAATTCCTTGTACAGGGTTGGGCTGTCCGCATAGGTGGTGAGCGAGGTCTGCTCGTAGGTCAGGCCGAAGGAGATGAAGTCGCGCTCGTTGACCGGCAGGCCGAAACGCATCCCCGCACCCAGGGTGGAGGTCTTGTAGGCGCCAACATTGTCGAGCGAGGTTGCATCGACGTCGCGACGATACAGGTCGTAGCCCAGACTGACGCCGTCGATGGTGTAGTAGGGATTGGTGAACGACAGCGAGTACACGGTGTTGACGCTGCCCGAGTTGATCTGCGCCGACAGGCGGTTGCCGGTGCCGAAGACATTGCTCTGCGACACCGAGCCGGACAGCACCAGGCCTTCGGACGACGAGAAGCCGGCGCCCAGCATCACGTTGCCGGTGGATTTCTCGGTCACGCTGACGTTGACGTCGACCTGGTCGGTGGTGCCGCTCACGCTCGGTGTCTCGATGTTGACTTCGTTGAAGTAGCCGAGACGGTTCAGGCGATCGCGCGAACGGTTGATCTTTTCGGCGTCGTAATACGCGCCTTCCATCTGCCGCACTTCGCGGCGCACCACTTCGTCGCGGGTCTTGGTGTTGCCGGCGATGTTGACGCGGTTGACGTAGACGCGGCGGCCGGGATCGACGAACAGGGTGAAGGCGACCGTACTCTTCTCCTTGTCGAGCTCGGGCACCGCGTTGACGTTCGCGAACGCATAGCCGTCGTTGCCCAGCCGGTCGCCGATTTTCTTGGTGGTCTCGGTCAGGCGGTCGCGCACGAACACCTCGCCCGGCTGGATCGTGATGAGCTTCTGCAGGTCCGCCTCCGGCACCAGCATCTGCCCGGCCAACTTGACGTCGGACACCCTGTACTGCGGTCCCTCGGTCACGTTGACGGTGATGTAGATGCCTTCCTTGTCGGGCGAGATCGACACTTGGGTGGAATCGACATTGAATTCGAGATAGCCGCGGTTGAGGTAGAACGAGCGCAGGGACTCGATATCGCCCGCCAGCCGTGTCTTCGAATACTGGTCGTTCTTGGTGTACCAGGTCAGCCAGCCCGGCGTGGTAGAAGTGAACTGCTTCAGCAGCTCCTTTTCCTTGAATGCCTGGTTGCCGACGATGTTGATCTGCTGGATCTTGGCGCTGCTGCCTTCCACCACGTCGAATTGCACCGCCACCCGGTTGCGTTCCAACGGGGTCAGGGTCGACTTGATCTCGACCGCATATTTGCCACGGTTGAAATACTGCCGCTGCAACTCCTGCTCGGCCTTGTCGAGCAGGGCGCGGTCGAGCACCCGGCCTTCTGCCAGCCCGGTCTGCTTGAGGCCGGCTTTCAGATCAGCTTCGGAAAACTCCTTGATCCCGTTCAGGGTGATCGTGGCAATCGACGGACGCTCCTCGACCGTCACGATCACCACGCCATCGCGCGCTTCCAGTCTGACGTCCTTGAAAAAGCCGGTGGCGTAGAGCGCCTTGATCGCAGCCGCGGTTTTCTCGTCGGTCATCGTCTCGCCGACCTTGACCGGCAGGTAACTGAATACCGTGCCGGCCTCGGTGCGCTGGATGCCTTCAACCCGGATGTCCTTGACCACGAAGGGTTCTTCGGCGATCGCAGGCTGTATGGCAAACACAGCTGCGAGGGCAAGCGTCAAACGGTTCGGGATCATGAGTGGTTTTATCCGCCTAGCAGGCGTTGCAAATCATTGAACAGGGCAAACGACATCAGCAGCAGCAGCAGCGCCATGCCGATCCGGCCGCCTATTTCCATGGTGCGTTCGGACACGGAGCGACCGGTAAAAACTTCGGCAACATAATACATGAGGTGTCCCCCGTCCAACAGCGGAATGGGCAGCAGGTTGAGCACCCCCAGGCTCACGCTCACCAGCGCCAGGAAACCGACGAAGCTGATCCACCCCAGGCTGGCGCTCTGGCCTGCATAATCGGCGATCGTCAGCGGGCCCGACAGGTTCTTCAACGACACCTGGCCCAGCGCCATCCGCCCCATCATCTCCAGCGTGAACAGGCTCATGTCCCAGGTCTTGACCGCGCCCCGCATCAGTGCCTCGAACGGACCATAGCGCAGCTCGGTCATCAGCGGCGCCAGTACCGATTCGTCGATCTGCGGCCCGGCGCCGATCTTGCCAATGCGCTCGCCGGCTTCGTCCACCGCGTCCGGAACCACGGTCAGGCTTGCATGCCGACCCTGCCGCTCGTAGTCGATGCGCAGCGACTGTGCCGGATGCTGGCGGATCAGTCGCACCCAGTCCTGCCAGTTCGCCACCGCCTTGCCGTTGGCGGATATCAGCCGGTCACCCGCCTGAAAGCCGGCACGTTCGGCCGCCCCGCCGGACAGCACCTTGCCGATGACCGGTTCGATCAGCGGGTCGAAGCGCACGATACCCAGCGGACCCAAGGTGTCGCGTTCAAGATTGTCGGTATCGATCGGCGGCGCATCGATGCGCACCCGGCGGCCGTCGGCGAGTTCCAGATCCAGCGGCCCGGCGGCCACCCCGGCACGCAGCAAATTTAGCCGCAAGTCCTGGAACGAGGGGGTGTCGTTGCCGTTGACGCGACGGATTTCGTCGCCCGCGACCAGGCCGGCCCTCGCCGCCGGCGACCCCGCAGGCGGCTCGCCGATCACGGGTTTCAGTGCCGGCAGCCCGTGCAGGAACAGCGCACAATAAAACACGATCGCAAGCAAGAAATTGGCCGCCGGCCCGGCCACCACGATGCCGATGCGCCGCCATACCGTCGCCCGATTGAAACTGCGGTGCGCATCCGCCGCCGGGACCTCGCCTTCGCGCTCGTCGAGCATTTTGACGTAGCCGCCGAACGGCAGCGCGGCGAGCGACCATTCGGTCTGGTCACGGCCGAACCGGCGGCTGAGCAAAGGCTTGCCGAAGCCGACCGAGAACCGCAGCACCTTGACTCCGGCGAGACGCGCTGCCACGTAATGACCAAATTCGTGCGCCACCACCAGGATGCCGATGGCGACCAGAAACCACAACAGAGTGTGCAATATGCTCATGGGTAGGTGCGCTCCAGCCAGGCTCCAGCGACGCTACGCGCCTGGCGGTCGGCATCGAGCAGATCGTCCAGGGTGGCAGCGGCGCCGCCGGCCAGCTGGTCGAGCGTATGCGCAATGCTGGCAGCAATGGCGTTGAACGGAATCGCCTCATCGAGGAAACGCGCCACCGCCACTTCGTTGGCGGCATTCAGCACCGCCGCGGCGTTGCCGCCCGCGATGAGCGCGTCGAAGGCCAGCTGCAGGCAGGGGAAGCGCGCGCAATCGGGCGCCTCGAAGCTGAGCTGCCGGCCCATCAGTTCCAGCGCCGACACCCCGGCATCGATGCGCTCGGGAAAGCCCAGCGCGTAGGCAATCGGTGTACGCATGTCGGGGGTGCCCAGTTGCGCGATTACCGAACCGTCGGCGTATTCAACCATCGAATGGACGATGCTTTGCGGATGCACCACCACCTTGATCTGGTCGGGACGCGCGTTAAACAGCCAGCGCGCCTCGATCACCTCGAGCCCCTTGTTCATCAGGCTCGCCGAATCGACCGAGATCTTCCTGCCCATCACCCAGTTGGGATGCGCCACCGCCTGCGCCGGGGTGGCCGCGGCGATCTCGGCGGCCGACAGGGTGCGGAACGGACCGCCGGACGCAGTGAGCCACAGCGCCTTCACCCCGGCACGCTGGAAGTCACCACCGAAGTCGCGCGGCAACGACTGGAAGATCGCATTGTGCTCGGAATCGATCGGCAGCAACTCGGCGCCGCTGGCGGCGATCGCGTCCATAAACAACTGGCCCGCGACCACCAGCGTCTCCTTGTTGGCCAGCAGGATCCGCTTGCCCGCCTGCGCCGCGGCCAGCGTGGCAGGCAGGCCCGCGGCACCAACGATGGCGGCCATCACAGTATCCACTTCGGGAGCAGTCGCCACCTCGGTCAGCGCCGCCTCTCCTTCGAGGACGGTCACCGGCAGGCGCTCCGCCGCGATCCGTTCGCGCAGCACCGCGGCGGCGGCAGGCTCGCTCATCACCGCCACCCGCGGACGGTGGTTGCGGCATTGCTCAAGCATGCGCTCGACCTGGGTCGCGCCGGTCAGTGCATGAATTTCGAAGCGCCCGGGATGGCGCGCCACCACGTCGAGCGTGCTCACGCCGATACTGCCGGTGGCGCCCAGAACGGTGAGTACGCGCGGCTTCACGAAGTATGCTCCAGCCACATCAGCATGCCGGTTGCAACCGGCAGGGTGGAGGTCAGGGCATCGATGCGGTCGAGCACCCCGCCATGACCGGGAAGCAGATTACCGCTGTCCTTGAAGCCGGACACACGCTTGATCCAGGATTCGAACAGATCACCGAGCACCGACATGTACAACAAGCCCGTGACCGCGATCAGCAGCGGCAGCACGGGCAGATCGACCAATCCGCTCAGCAGTCCGGCGTACAGCGCAAGCGCGACAAATGCTCCCACCACGCCTTCCCGGGTTTTTCCCGGGCTGATGGCCGGCGCAAGCTTGTTGCGCCCGAACTGACGGCCTGAAAAATAAGCGGCGGTGTCAGCGATCCAGACCACGGCCATTACCCCCAGCAGCACGCCCGGGCCACGCGCATGCAGATATAGCAGCGCCGCCCAGGTCGGTAGCAGAATTACCACGCCGACTACGGCACGCACAAACGGCTGTTCGGCGCGCCAGCGTCCGAGCAGCCAGAGCGGGGCCACGCCCAGCCAGAACCCGACCGCCAGCAGGATCAGAACGCTCTGGAACGTGGCCCAGTCCGCATTCAGCAGCGCCGGCAGCGCCAATGCGGACGCTGTCACCAGTGCGGCGTAGAGGCGCGCCGCAAATACCGGGAAACGGCTCAAATTCGCCCATTCATGCGCCGCCACGCCGACCACGCCGGCCATCAGGATCGCCCATAGCCACGCCGGCGCCCACAACACCGCCGGCACAAACACCGCCAGTAACAGCGCCGCGGTCAGCACCCGAATCAAGAGCGGCGTCATGAATGGTGTACCGGGGAACGACTCACGACGCAGCACGAACCTGTTCGCTGGTGCGGCCGAAACGGCGCTCGCGGGTACGGTAAGAGCTGATTGCAGCATCCAGCGCCGCACCGTCGAAGTCGGGCCACAGCGTCTCGGTGAAGTACAGCTCGGCGTAAGCCAGCTGCCACAGCAGGAAATTGCTGATGCGCTGCTCGCCGCCGGTGCGAATGAACAGGTCGGGCTCGGGCGCCTCGGCCAGGCTGAGGTGCTGCATCAGCGCCGCCTCGCTCACCGCTTCCGGCGCGACATTGGCGGCCAGCAGTTTCCTGACTGCCTGGACGATGTCCCAGCGCCCGCCGTAATTGGCGGCGACGGTAAAGGTGAGACGGGTGTTGTTGCGGGTCAGCGCCTCGGCATCGCGGACCAGCGCCTGGATGCGCTCGGAAAACCCCGACAGGTCGCCGATGACGCGAAACCGGATGTCGTTTTCGTGCAGCCGCGCGACCTCATTTTCAAGCGCGCGCATGAACAGTTCCATCAGCAGTGTGACCTCCTCCTGCGGGCGGCGCCAGTTCTCCGAGCTGAAGGCGAACACGGTGAGATGTGACACGCCGCGCTCGGCACAGGCACGAATGACGCCGCGCAGCGCCTCGACGCCCTTGCGATGCCCGGCCACGCGTGGCATCAGCCGACGCTTCGCCCAGCGACCATTGCCGTCCATGATGATGGCGATGTGCTGCGGCACATCGGCGTTCGCCGGAATCGCTTGCTGCTTGCGGGTGGGCACGCGGAATGGGCTCGTGGGACCGACTCAGACCGCGAGCAGGTCTTTCTCTTTTTCGGCCAGCATCTTGTCGATTTCACCGATGAATTTATCGGTCAGTTTCTGCACCTCGTCCTGGGTGCGGCGCTCTTCGTCCTCGGTCGCGGTTTTGGCCTTGACCATCTCCTTCAGCGAGCCATTGGCGTCGCGGCGGATGTTGCGCACCGCCACACGCGTGCCTTCGGCTTCATTGCGCACGACCTTGATCAGGTCGCGGCGGCGCTCTTCGGTCAGCGAGGGCATCGGCACACGGATGATGTCGCCATGCGAGGCGGGATTGAGTCCGAGATCGCCATCGCGGATCGCCTTCTCGATCTTGCCGACCATGTTTTTTTCGTACGGCTGCACGTTGAGCGTGCGGCTGTCGGCAAGCGACACGCTGGCCACTTGCGGCACCGGCGTCGGGTTGCCGTAATACTCGACCATGACGTGGTCGAGTATCCCGGCGTGCGCACGCCCGGTGCGCACCTTGGCCAGATCGTTCTTCAACGCTTCCAGCGTCTTGCCCATTTTCTGTTCGGCAGATTGCTTGATCTCGGCGATGCTGGTTTCAGCCATGTCTACTCCTCAACTTAAGGTGACGCGCGTGCCTTCGTCCTCACCCATCACCACGCGCTTCAACGCGCCAGCTTTGAAGACGTTGAACACGACCAGGGTCAGTTTCTGTTCGCGGCACAAGGCGAACGCGGCGGTATCGAGCACGCCCAGATTATTGGCGATCGCCTCGTCAAAACCGAGCGTGGCGTAGCGCGTTGCACTGGGGTCCTTGTTCGGATCGGCGGTGTAGACGCCATCGACCTTGGTCGCCTTCAGCAGTAGATCGGCGCCGATCTCGGCCGCACGCAGCGCCGCTGCGGTGTCGGTGGTAAAGAACGGATTGCCGGTGCCGCCGCCGAAAATCACCACCCGTCCGGCCTCCAGATCACGCACTGCGGTGTCGCGCTCGAACGCTTCACCCAGATGGGCGATATGCACCGCGGTCTGCACCCGTGCGTCGACGCCGGCCTGCTGTAGCGCGTCCTTCAGCGCCAGCGCGTTCATCACCGTCGCCAGCATGCCCATCGAATCTGCGGTGGCGCGATTCATCCCCGACAGCGCGCCGGTGGCGCCACGAAACAGATTGCCGCCGCCGACCACGATCCCGACCTGCACTCCTGAGGCGACCACTTCGCGAATCTGGTCGACGAAACCCGCCAGCGTGTCAGCGTGATAGCCGAAGCGCTCCGGCCCCATCAGGGCCTCGCCGGACAGCTTCAGCAGGATGCGTCGGACCGGTGCCATGCCGCCTCAGACCTGGGAGGCTGCCGCGACTTCAGCAGCGAAATCGTTCACTTTCTTTTCGATGCCCTCGCCCACCACGTACATCATGAAGCCGTGGCACTGCGAGTTTTTCGCCTTGAGTACCTGCTCGACGGTCTGTTTGTCGTCCTTGACGAAGGGCTGCGACAGCAGGGTGACTTCCTTGAGGAATTTCTGCACCGTACCTTCGGCGATTTTCTCCAGCATGGCTTCCGGCTTGCCGGCTTCCTTGGCTTTCTCGATCGCGACGCGGCGCTCGCTATCGAGCAGGTCCTGCGAAATGCCGGATGCGTCCAGCGACTTCGGTTTGGATGCCGCAACGTGCATCGCGATATCGCGCGCCAGGGTCTCGTCGCCGGTCACATCAACCAGCACGCCGATCTTGCCGCCGTGGATGTAGCTGGCAAATTTGCCCTGCCCGTCCAGCCGCACGAAGCGGCGCAGCGACATGTTCTCGCCGATCTTGCCGACCAGCTCGGTGCGGAAGGCCTCCACCGTGGTGCCCTTGTAAGGCAGGGCCGACAGCGCGGCGACATCGGCCGGCTTCTGGTTCAAAACCATCTCGGCCAGCGCGTTGGACAGCGCCATGAAGTCGTCGTTTTTCGCCACGAAGTCAGTCTCACAGTTGACCTCGACCATCGCGGCCGACTTGCCGTCGGCGCTGATGGCGATCGTCACGACGCCTTCGGCAGCGACCCGTCCGGCGCTCTTGGCGGCCTTGTTGCCGAAACGCACGCGCAGGATTTCTTCCGCCTTCTGCATGTCGCCACCGGCTTCCGATAGCGCCTTCTTGCAGTCCATCATCGGTGCGTCGGTTTTTTCGCGCAGGTCCTTGACCATACTTGCAGTAATTTCGGCCATCTCGAACTCCAATCCAGTTTCAAACAATTCAATACGGAAAGAGGGGCAGACGCCCCTCCTCGAATACGCTCGCCGGAAAACCGCGCCGGCGATGCTGCGACGCGGCGCGATTACTCGGCGGCGACGTCACCCTCTTCTTCTTCCACCTCGACGAATTCTTCGCCACCGATGATTTCGCTGATGACCTGGGCGCGGCCTTCCAGCGCCGCGTCGGCCATGCCGCGGGCGTACAGACGGATCGCACGCGCCGAGTCGTCGTTGCCCGGGATCACGTACTGCACGCCGTCGGTGCTGTTGTTGGTGTCGACCACGCCGATCACCGGGATGCCAAGTTTCTTGGCCTCGACCACGGCGCCCTTCTGGTAGCCGACGTCGATGATGAACAGCGCGTCGGGCAGGCCGCCCATTTCACGGATGCCGCCCAGGCTGCGGTTCAGCTTGTCGACTTCACGCTGCACGGTGAGGATTTCCTTCTTCGACAGGCGGCCCGGTTCGGCCAGTGAGGCCTCCAGATCGTTCAGTCGCTTGATCGACTGCTTGACCGTCTTGAAGTTGGTCAGCATGCCGCCCAGCCAGCGCTGGTCGACGTAAGGCATACCGGCGCGCTGTGCTTCTTCGCGCACGATGTCACGCGCGGCGCGCTTGGTGCCGACGAACAGCACGTTGCCCTTGTTGGCGGAAAGCTGACGGACGAATTTTTGCGCATCCTGGAACATCGGCAGCGATTTTTCCAGGTTGACGATATGAATCTTGTTGCGATGACCAAAAATGAACGGGGCCATCTTGGGGTTCCAGAAACGGGTCTGGTGACCGAAGTGGACGCCGGCTTCCAGCATCTGGCGCATGGTGACAGACATGACAATCTCCTAAAGGGTTGAGCCTCCACCCGTCAGCAGCCACACGTCGATATTCAAGCTGATAGTCAATCTGAACAACCTGAACGCGCGGCCACCCTTTATTGACAGGTGTGCGAATTTGTCCGAACCATTTCGGACAGCCAGCAATTCTAATGGGATCGGGCTTTCTTTTCAAGACGCAGCATCCTTTCCACGCGCCGACCCGGCCTGTTGCATAGGCATCTCCAGCCACGCCGCCACGCCGCCGCCGGCGCGACTCTGCAGCGTTACCTGCCAGCCCTGCGCCGCTGCCAACTGGCGCACGATGGCCAGCCCCAGTCCGGAACCGCCGGTACTGACGCTGCGCGAGGCATCCAGCCGGTAAAACGGGCGGAACACCGCTTCCAGTTCGGCCTGGGGAATACCCGAGCCGCGGTCGAGCACCCCGATGCGGCAGACGCCATCAGCGATCCCGCCACGCAGGGTGACCGGCTGACCGTCACCGTAGCGCAGCGCATTGTCCAGCAGATTGGCGAGAATGCGGCGCAGCGCACCGGCGGGTGCTTGAAGCGTGATGGCGGTCGTGTCGATCTGCACCCTGCTGGCCGCGCCGGGAGCGAGCCGCACCAGGTCGGCCAGCAACTCGGGCAGCACCACCCGCTGACTCGCCTCGTGGCCAAAACCGCGCGCCAGCGTCAGCACGTCGCCGATCAGACGATCCATCGTTTCGATGTCGTCCTCCACCTGCGCCGCCAGTTCCGGGCCAGGCTTGCGCACCAGCATCTCCACCGCCAGTCGCAGCCGTGCCAGCGGTGTGCGCAGGTCGTGCGAAACGCCGGCCAGGAGCACGGTGCGGGCCGCCAGCAGGTCTTCCACCTGCTTCGCCATTTCGTTGAAACGGCGGCTCAAGGCGGCAATTTCCCGTGGGCCGGTTTCGACCAGGCGCTCGGGCGTCTGACCGCGCCCCAGCGAAGTCGCCGCCTGCTGCAGTCGCTGCAGCGGCCGGGTGGTGCGACGCGCCAGCCACCAGGCTGCAAGCAGGGCGAGCAGCACGCCACCGGCCAACGAGGCGAGCAGGGCATAAACCGGGCGTGGCCCGATGCGGCTATGAGGAAGCCCCACCGAAAGACGTCCATCACCGGCGGGCAATGACACCCAGAACCATTCCTCGCCCTGAACTTCTTCGCTCGAGGCCGCCACCGGCGCACCCACCCGCGCGCTCAGCGAGGCTGCCAGAACGTACAGATAGGGTTCCCGCCACGATGGCGTCCCCATGTGTTGCGGCGGCTCGGCGCGCAGCGCCAGCGCGTGCGAGCGCATCAGCTCGATTTCAAACGCGGGACGGGTGACTGGCGGCAGTTCGCTCCAGGTCTGCGCCGACAGGGTCATCAGTCCGGCCAGGTCGGCTGCCGAGCGGCGCGCCATCGGCAACATGAGGAAATAGGCGGTGGCGGCCGCCGTCACCAGTTCAAACGCGATAAGGAACGCCACCAATAGCAGGGCGTTCTGCTGCGTCAGGCTGAGCCGCGAAGGCAGCTTCACGCCTCGCCGCCGCGCGGGTTGAACAGATAGCCCTCGCCGCGCACGGTGCGGATGTACACCGGCTCGCCAGGATTGGCCTCGATCTTGCGGCGCAGGCGGGTCACCCGGGTGTCGACGCTGCGATCGAACGGATCGCGCTCGTAGCCTTTCAGCATGTCGATCAGGGTGTCACGCGACAGCACCCGCAACGGGTGGTCGACCAGGATGCGCAGCAGGGCGAACTCGGCGGTCGACAGCTTGACCTCGGCGCCGTCCCGGGTCAGCCGATGGCTGGCGACGTCGAGCCGATAAGGTCCGAATGCGGCGCCCACGGTGGACTCGGTCGCCCGCTCCCGCGGCTGGCTGCGTCGCAGCAGCGCGCGCAGACGCGCCAGCAGTTCACGCGGACTGAAGGGTTTGGCCAGGTAATCGTCGGCGCCCATTTCGAGCCCGACCACGCGATCGATTTCCTCGCCGCGCGCCGACAGCATCAGGATGGGCACGTTCGACCGATCCCGCAGCCGCCGTGCCAGCGACAGGCCGTCCTCGCCGGGCAGCATCAGGTCGAGCACGATCGCGTCCGGCATGCGCTGCGCCAGCAGCTGCCACATCGCCACACCATCGCCCGCCGTGTCCACGACAAAGCCGCTGTCGCCCAGATAAACCTCCAGCAAGGTCCGCATGCCGGGGTCATCGTCCACCACCAGAATACGGGCGCGCACGACGCCTGTCCGCGACACTGCGGCTAGCGATGGATCGGGTGGGCAGGATTGCATCATGTGATAGGCAAAAGGTTCAAGGAGACGGCCCGCATTTGCCGGAGGGCTGCCGGGTCGTGCAGTGCTCGACGGACTGGGTTACGGTGAATTATCCTACCCGACCAGGGCTGCTCCGCGGCGGCTCGACACACATTGACACACACCGACACACGCTGCCACCCGCCCGACATGCCGCGGCCACCCTGCGCCCCGAGAATCCGTTTCACGCCGTCAATGGTGACAGCGCACATCCAGCCTCGACTCCGACCATGATGCGACCGACCCTGATCCTGCTGCCGTGCCTGCTGTCCCTGGCGTTTCCCGCCATGGCCGATGGCCGACAGGAACAGGTGCCTGCCGCGCACGCACGCCCCCTCAACCTGTCGCTGCCGCGGGACATGCCGTTGCCTGCCCCCGCGCACGAAACCTCCGACGAAACGGTGTTACGCAACCTGCAAGCGCCGGCCCGGACCCGGAACGGACCGAACGCCGGCCCCTCCCCGTCCAGCCTGCCATACGGTGCGGGTTACGAACATCGTCGTCAGGGCGTACAAGGGTCGGGGGCGAGCGACGGCGCGGCAACGGGCGCGTCTCGTGGCGCAGGACGTCGGGGCCGGTAATCTCGCAGGCAGTATTCATGACTCAGGAGCGCAACATGAAATCGATGAAAGTTCTTTCCCTCGTTTTACTTGCAACCAGCCTCGCCAGCGGCGCAGTCTACGCCAGAGGCGGCGGCGGGAAGGGCAGCGGCGGGATGGGCGGCGGCAATGCATCCAGCGCCGACCATAGCCAAGGCACCCAGGAACGCACCCAGAAGCGAACCCAGAAACGCGACGGCTCGCAGAGCGGTGACGACGCTCAGCGCAACGAGTATCGCTACGAAAACCGTGAGCAGACGCGTAGCGAGATCACGCTGCCGGCGCTGCAGTAATCGCATACAGCCGGGCATCCGCCCGGCCCGCGGATCGCAGAGGACGCCCGTGGGCGTCCTTTTTCTCGTCCATATTCGGCGCAGGGTTTTTTCGGTGCGCACCGGTCACGCTAGAATGCGGCTTTGCCCACTCCTTATCCGTTCCATGACCGTCACCATCAAAACCGGCGCCGAAATCGAAGGCATGCGTCTTGCCGGCCGGCTCGCCGCGGAAGTGCTCGACTACATCACGCCCTTCGTCAAGCCCGGCGTGACCACCGGCGAGCTCGACCGGCTCTGCCACGACTACATGGTGAACGTGCAGGACACGATCCCGGCGCCGCTCAATTACGCCCCTTCCGGCCACACGCCCTATCCCAAATCGATCTGCACCTCAATCAACAACCAGGTCTGCCACGGCGTACCGGGCGACAAGCTGCTGAAAAATGGCGACATCGTGAACCTCGACATCACCGTCATCAAGGACGGCTGGCACGGCGACACCAGCCGCATGTTCGTCGCGGGCGAAGCGTCGATCCAGGCCAAACGACTGATCCAGATCACCTACGAAGCGATGTGGATCGGCATCGACCACGTCAAGCCGGGTGCACGCCTGGGCGACATCGGCCACGCGATTCAGCGCTTTGCCGAAAATCACGGCTACAGCGTGGTGCGCGAATTTTGCGGTCACGGCATCGGCCGCAGTTTCCACGAGGACCCGCAGGTGCTCCACTACGGCAAGCCCGGCACCGGCCTGGTGCTGGAGCCCGGCATGACCTTCACCATCGAACCGATGATCAACGCCGGTCGCCGCGACATCCGCCAGATGCCGGACGGCTGGACCATCGTCACCAAGGATCGAAGCCTGTCGGCGCAATGGGAGCACACGGTGCTGGTGACCGCTGACGGCTACGAAGTGCTGACCGTGTCCGCAGCCAGTCCGCCGGCGCCCGATCGCAGCCACCCGCCTGCGTGATCGCAGCGCCGTTCACCGCGCTTCGGCAACGACTCAGATCCGGCCGCGCCGCGCTGGCCGCTGCCTATCTTGAAAAACCCGCCGCTACCCGCTACCTGACCCGCCATACTGCGCTGGTCGACAGCGTACTGTCCGAGATCAGCACCCACCTCGCGCTGCCTGCCAGCTTCTGCCTCGCCGCCGTCGGCGGCTACGGGCGCGGCGAACTGTTTCCTGGATCGGATGTGGACCTGCTGCTGCTGCTGCCGGACGAGCCCACGGCGGAACAGCAGACGACGCTGGAAAACTGGGTGCAGGCGTGCTGGGACGTCGGGCTGGAGATCGGCCACAGCGTGCGCACCATCGATGCCTGCATCGCCGAGGCCGACGCCGATATCACCGTGGAAACCAATCTGCTGGAGGCACGCCTGGTGTGGGGCGCCAGCGAGCTGTTCGACGCATTCGGACGCCGCTTCCAGGCACGCTTCGACGCCCGCCATTTTTTCGACGGCAAGCTTGCCGAACAGAAGGCGCGCCATGCCCGTTTCGACGACAGCGCCTACAAGCTGGAACCCAACCTGAAGGACAGTCCGGGCGGCCTGCGCGACCTGCATACGATTCACTGGCTGGCTCGGGCCTGCGGCATCAACGGCGGCTGGAACGGTCTCGCAGGGGTGGGGCTGCTGACCCAGGCCGAGGCGCGCCGGATTGCGCGCGAGGAAACCGCCCTGTCGGCGCTGCGGATTCATTTGCACCTGCTCGCCGGACGGCGCGACGACCGGCTGGCCTTCGACTACCAGACCGAACTCGCGGCGCGCCTGGGATTGGCGGCGACCGCGCACAAGCGCGCCGGCGAACGGCTGATGCAGGGCTATTACCGGGCCGCCAAGCTGATCGAGCGCGTCAACGGCATCCTGATCCAGTCGCTGCGGGTGCGGGTGTTTCCGGTGACCGCGCCGCCGCAGCCGGTCGATGCGGATTTCCAGGTGCGCGCCAGGCTGCTCGAAGCCCGCGATTCCCACCTGTTTGAGAACAAGCCCGCTGCGCTGCTGCGGGCCTTCATCGTCTATGCCCAGCATCCGGCGCTGGCCGGGTTCGAGCCAGCCACGCTGCGCGCCTTGTGGCGCGGCCGCACCCGCATCGATGCCGCCTATCGTGCCGATCCGGCGCACCGCGCCCTGTTCATCGAATTGCTGCGACAACCGCGCGGGGTCACCCGCGCGCTGCGCGAAATGCATCGCTACGGCCTGCTCGGCCGCTACATCCCGGCATTCGGTCGCATCGTCGGGCAGATGCAGCACGACCTGTTCCACGTCTACACGGTGGACGAACATATTCTCATCGTGCTGCGCAATATCCGGCGATTCGCAGTGCCGGCGCTGGCGCACGAATTCCCCCTCGCCAGCCGCCTGATCCGCGCCTTCGACAAGCCCGAGTTGCTCTATCTGGCCGCACTGTTTCACGACATCGCCAAGGGCCGCGGCGGCGACCACTCCGAACTCGGTGCGGTGGATGCGCGGCGGTTCTGTCGTCAGCATGGCCTCGACCAGAGCGACAGCGAACTGGTCGCCTGGCTGGTCGGCATGCACCTCGTCCTGGCGCGCACTTCGCAGAAGGAAGACGTCAGCGACCCCGAGGTGATCGCCGCGTTCGCCGCCAGGATCGGCACGATCCGCCGCCTGGATGCGCTGTATCTGCTGACCGTCGCCGACATCCGTGGCACCAGCCCCACGGTCTGGAACGCCTGGAAAGGCAAGCTGCTGGAAGACCTCTACCATGCAGCCCGGGCGCAACTCGCGGGCGACGACGAGGCCATTGACGACATCGCCACCAGGCAGGCGGAAGCGCGCATCAATCTTGCCCTGTACGGGCTGCCGAACGACGCCGCCGACAAACTGTGGCAGCACCTCGACCATCGTTACTTCGCCCGCTTCGATTCCGGCGACATGGCCTGGCAGGCGCGCATGCTGTGGCGCCACACCGAAAGCCCGGACGCCGTCGTGCGGGCACGCCTGTCGCTCGCCGGCGAAGGCATTCAGGTACTGGTCTACACGCCCGACCGTCCCGACCTGTTCGCCCGCATCTGTGGCTTTTTCGCGCGCATTCAGTACAGCATTCTCGAAGCCAAGACCCACACTACCCGACACGGCTACGCGCTGGACAGCTTTCAAGTGATGGACCTGGCCCATCGCGGCATTCCCTATCGAGATTTTCTGAGCTTCGTCGAACACGAACTGGCGCGTGACCTCGATCCGTCACGCCCCCTGCAGCCCGCACCGCGCGGGCGCCTGTCGCGCCACCAGCGTCATCATCCCTACCCGACCACGGTGCGGCTGGAAGCCGACGTGCCGGGCTATGGCCACATGCTGTCGATTACCTGTGCGGATCGTGGAGGCCTGTTGTTCGACGTGGCGGAAGTGTTGATGCGGCACGACGTCAGCGTCTATGCCGCCAAGATCGACACGCTCGGCGCGCGGGTCGAAGACACCTTTCTGGTCAGGGGTGAGGCCTTGCAGACGCCCGCAGGAATCGAGGCCCTGATAGCCGACGTCCGCGAGGTCCTGAAGTAAGCGTTGGCCGGTCCCAGGAGTCCGACAGGCTCCTAGCTCGTCGGTCGCGCGTATTCGTCGACGTAGCGCCCGCGTGCCGGCGCCTTGCGCGTCGGCGGCGATTTCTTGCGCCCGCCATCGGCGGGTTTCTTGACTTTCCCGTCCGGTTCGGCCTTGGTGCTGCTGCGACTGCGACCGGGACGGACCGAGGTCTTCACCCCCACTCGATCCGTCAGACCGAGCGTCCGCTCGAACACCGCAAACTGCGGTATTTTCACGCGCCCGACCCCATCGCCGGCCACAATATGATCGACTTCCTCAACGCGGCCTCGGGCAGCGTTCGCCTGGCCGTCGATTCCGCGGTGCGGGATCTTCGTCGGCTGACTCATGCCGCCACCCGCCATTCCTTGAGGCTACCTGCCAGGGTACGGGTCAGGGCGATCAGGCTGCCAAGTACCTCGGTGTCCGGGGTCGCTTCGCAGATGCTGATCTTGTTGTCGGCATAGACCGACAGAATCAGCAGGTTGTGCTGCACGTCCGGCGGCAGGTCCAGGCTGCCTTCGGCCAGCGCGGCCTGGATGCCGTGCCAGACCGCACGACTGTCGGCCAGTGCGGCTGCCAGATGGGGGGCTCGATTGGGTGCGTTCCAGTATCGCTGGACCGCCATCAGCTGGGCGGCGATGTCATCGAGTTGCGCCGCTTCGACCATCATTGACTCGGCGTGATGGATGCGGCGCTGGGCCAGTTGAATTTCTTGTTCCGGGCTCATTGTTATCCTTGCTCCGCGCGTCGGGGCACATCGCCCACGGTTACGCTTCAGGTTAGCGGTGAGAACCGGAACAACTTTAGGCATGCTAAATGCATGCCAGAAAGCGTCGAGAAACCGTCAGTCGTCCTGCAGATTCTGACCCGGAAACAGGGTGTCGGTGAAGCCGAAATTTCGCAGGTCGCGGATTCGCATGGGATAGAGAATCCCGTTCAGATGATCGACTTCGTGCTGCACCACGCGGGCGTGAAAATCGTTGACGCTGCGGTCGATCGGCTGCCCCGCCGCATCGAAGCCCTGGTAGCGCAGGTCGAAATGGCGCGGTACCAGGCCACGCATCCCGGGAACCGACAGGCAACCTTCCCAGCCCTCCTCCATCAGCTCCGACAAAGGCGTCAGCAACGGGTTGATCAGAACGGTGAAAGGCACCGTTTCGACGTCCGGGTAACGCGGGTTGGCATCGACTTCGAAGATCACCACCTGCAGGCCGACGCCAATCTGCGGCGCGGCGAGGCCGGCGCCGTTCAGGGCACGCATGGTGTCGTGCATGTCGACGATCAGCCGGGCGAGCTCGGGCGAGGCGAAATCCTCCACCAGACGCGCCGGCGACAGCAGGCGCGGATCACCCATTTTCAGGACTTCGCGGATCGCCATGGCAGCTCCAGTTGTTTCAGATCATGTTCTTCCAGCCAGCGCCATTCCCGTGGCGGCAGGGTCGCGGGCAACGCGAAGTTGCCGATGGCTTCGCGGTGCAGGCGGTCGACCCGGTTGCCGGTCGCCGCGATCATCCGCTTGACCTGATGGTACTTGCCCTCGCCCAGACTCAGCCGCAAGCTGTAACCGTCGATGGGCTCGCACGCCAGTGCGGCAACCGGCGCCGGTTCGTCGTTGAGCTCTACGCCCATGCGCAGCGCGTCCAGCATGGCGTCGTCGACCGGGTCGACGCAACCCACCCGATACACCTTGGCGACGCGTTTTTTGGGCGAAATCATGCCGTGGATGAACTGGCCGTCGTCAGAAAACAGCAGCATCCCGGTGGTGTCCTGGTCGAGCCGGCCCACGCACTGGACCACGCGCTGCAACAGCGGCGCCGGCAACAGGGTGAATACGCTGGGGTGGTGGCTGGGATGATGCGAGCATTCGTACCCGGCCGGCTTGTGCAGCAGCACATAGACTTTCTCGCGATACCGCCAGCTGACGCCGTCGAGCGTCAGCTCAAGCCCGGCCGGGTCGACCTCGGTCTCGGGGTCGTCGCACACCACGCCGTTGACTTCGACCTCACCCGCCCGCACCCGGGCGATGCTGCCTTTACGCGAACCGAATCCTTGCGATTGCAGCGCTTTGTAAAGTTTCATCCGCTACGATCAGAATTTGTACAGCCCGGCGGCGTCATTGGTCACCAGCTGCTCCAGCAGATGCCGCACCTGCAGCATCACCTCGCCCAGCACCGACTGGATTTCTTCCATCTGGATTCCGTCCGCCGACAGCCCGCGCCCGGCCGCGTGATTCACCACCGCACCGACGGCGGCGTAGCAGAGTTCAAGCTCGTGCGCCAGATAGGCCTCCGGCATCCCGGTCATGCCGACCATGTCGGCGCCGTCACGCTCGATGCGGTTGATTTCCGCGACCGTTTCCAGACGCGGACCCTGCATCGCCGCGTACACGCCGCCGTCACGCAGGCTGATACCCGCACTGACCGCAGCCTGCAGCAAGGCGCGGCGCATCGCGTCGCAATAGGGAAAGGTGAAGTCGAGGTGGACGACCGGCTTGTCGCTTTCGACGAAATAAGTCGCGGCCCGGCCGTGCGTATAGTCGATGATCTGGTCGGGGATGACCAGGGTCCCGGGAATCAGTTCGGGATGGATCCCGCCGACGGTCGCCACCGACACCACCCGGTCGACGCCATGCTCCTTCAGCGCCCACAGGTTGGCACGGTAGTTCACCTCGTGCGGCGGAATGGTATGACCGTAGCCATGACGCGCCAGAAAAATCACCTCCTGCTCGCGAATCCGCCCAAAGATGAGCGCCCCGGACGGCTCGCCGTAAGGTGTGCGGGCCACTCGGCGATGGGTGATTTCGAGGTTGGCGAGTTGGGTCAGTCCAGTGCCGCCGATGATGCCTAACATGTGATGGGTCCTTGCGTTTCTGCCGGAACATCCGGGTTGAGGGCGTAAATGGCGGGCAGATTGCGCCACAGCCCGTAAGCATCCATGCCGCAGCCGAACACATAGCGATCGGGAACGTCGAGTCCGACGAAATCGGCACAGATCGGTTTGGCGAGCCCGTTGTCCTTGTTGGTCAGAACCGCCGACCAGACCCGGGTCGCACCCATGTCGAGGAGCTTGTGCCGCACCGCCGCCAGCGTATCGCCCTGGTCGAGGATGTCGTCCAGGACCAACACGCTGCGACCGGCGACGTTTTGGCCCGGCAACACCCGCCACTCCATTTCGCCACCCTGGGTCTTGCCGTGATAACGGGTGACGTGCAGATAATCGAATTCCAGCGGAAATCGCAACCGTGGCAGCAGCTGCCCGGCGAACACCACCGCGCCGCCCATGACCGGAAGTACCAGCGGAAATTCGTGGGCCAGCGTCCGGGCGATTTCATCCGCCAGGCGATCGAGCACCGCCTGCACCGCCTCCTCGGAGACGATGCATTCGGCATGGTCCAGCAGTTGTTGCGCTTCAAGCGGCGTCATCGGGTCGCAGACAAACAGGAAAAGTCGGCAGTCTACCCGTAACCGGCGGGCTGTGGCTGCCTCGACCAGGCTCGCAAGCGTCGGCGGGCGGGCGAAGAGGCTCCCCGAGACTGCACCGGTCGAGTAAGCTTGCGTCATGTCGATCTCCTCCCTGTGCGCCCTCGATGAGCAAGGCTGGCTGGCTGCCGCGCAGCGGCTCGCGTCGCCCAATTGCGACCCGCGCCCGCCGGGCACGGCGATCGAACTCGTCGTCGTTCACAACATCTCGCTGCCGCCGGGGGTGTTCGATGGCGATGCGGTGATCGATCTGTTCACCAACCGGCTCGACTGGGACGCCCACCCCTACTATCAGGGCATCCGCGGGATCGAGGTGTCGGCGCATTTCTTCATCCGTCGCGACGGCAGCCTGCTCCAGTTCGTGCCGTGCACGCTGCGCGCCTGGCACGCCGGGGCATCGAGCTGGCAGGGGCGCGAACGCTGCAACGATTTCTCCATCGGGATCGAGCTCGAAGGCAGCGACACACTGCCTTTTACCGATGCCCAGTACGCGGCGCTGACGCCGCTGCTGCGGATCCTGAAACAGACGTATCCGATCCGTGCCGTGGTCGGCCACAGCGACATCGCGCCCGGCCGCAAGACCGACCCCGGGCCGCTCTTTGACTGGCAGCGGCTGCATGCGTAGAAGGCCTGAACGGCGCGACCTGGCCTGGGTCGCGCTGTTCGCCCTGCTGGTGCTGGGCGGCTGCGTCTCCGCACTCAGGCTCGACACCGAGCGCCCGCCTTCGCGCGCCGTCTCCAGTCAGGCCGACAGCCCCTTAAAGGCGCAGTTGACAGAAAATATTCCGGCCGACCAGTCGGGGTTTCATCTGTTGCCGGGCGGCCACGCCGCGCTCGCCGCGCGGCTCGCGCTGGCGCAACGCGCCAGCCGCACGCTCGACGTGCAGTATTACCTGTTCCACAGCGACACCACCGGCAAGCTGGTCGCGGCGGCATTGTTAGCCGCCGCCGAACGCGGGGTGCGCGTGCGTCTGCTGATCGACGACATCGATACCGCCGACAAGGAACTGCGTCTGGCCACCCTGAATGCCCACCCCAACATCCAGGTGCGACTGTTCAACCCCTTTCACACCCGCAGCACCAATCTGCTGGTCCGAGGCTGGCACGCGCTGCGCGAACGCGTGCGTCTCAACCGTCGGATGCACAACAAGGTCTTCATCGCCGACAACCAGCTCGGCATCACCGGCGGGCGCAACATCGGCGACGAATACTTTGACGCCCACCACGACCTGGCCTTCATCGATCTCGACGTGGTCGCTGCCGGCGCCGTTGTCGACCAGCTGTCGCAGTCATTCGACCGCTACTGGAACTGCGAGGCGGCGGTACCCGCCTCGGCGTTGCCGGTGACCGCCAGCGACCGCCGACTGCAACACACCATCGATCTCCTGCGGCAGTTCCGCACCCGTCAGCTCGACAGCGATTACGGCCGCGCACTCACCGCGGCCGATCCGATTCCGGGGCTGTTGGCGGGGCAGATACCCTGGCACATCGCCCACGCCGACCTCATCGTCGACCCCCCGGAAAAAGTGCTCAAACGCAACAAGTCACCGTCGAAACTGCTGCTCGGCCAACTGATCGGGCTGTCGCTCGATCCCACCCGGCGGGCGCTGATCGTGTCGGCCTATTTCGTACCCGGCGCCGCCGGCATGGCCTATCTCGACTACTGGCGCAGCCAGGGGATCCAGGTCGACGTGCTGACCAACGCCTACGCCGCCAGCGACGTCCCGCTGGTGCACGCCGGCTATGCCAACTACCGCATCCCGCTGCTGCAGGCCGGGGTCAATCTGCATGAACTGAAGCCGGTCGCCGAACCCACCGGCGGCCGGCTGCGCGATCTCGGCAGCGGTTCGTCGCGCGCCAGTCTGCACGCCAAGACCTTCGTCTTCGACGACGAATATGTCTTCATCGGCAGCCTCAACTTCGACCCACGCTCGGCCCTGCTCAACACCGAAATGGGGCTGGTGATCCACTCGTCTGCGCTGGCGCGCGAGGTCACTGCCATCGTCGAAGACGCGATGCGGCCCGAGCGCAGCTATCAGCCGCAACTGGTGCTTGAAAGAAACCGCCACACCATCAGCAGACGGCTGCAGTGGCGCGACGTCCACCAGGGGGTCGCGCGGGTGTCCGACCGGGAACCCGACACCACCCCGATCCAGCGCGGGCTGCTGCGGCTGTTGCAGGCCTTGCCGATCGAGGAACATCTCTGAGTCACGGTAAAATCCGGGCTGACTTTCCAGCTTCAGGATTCCGCTATGCGCCTCGGCACCCCGCTCTCCCCTTCCGCCACCCGCGTGATGCTGCTGGGGGCGGGTGAACTCGGCAAGGAGGTCGCCATCGCGCTGCAACGCCTGGGGGTCGAGGTGGTCGCGGTCGACCGCTATGAAAACGCACCGGGCCAGCAGGTCGCGCACCGCAGCTACGTGATCGACATGAGCGACGGCGCGGCGCTGCGGGCCTTGATCGAGAAGGAACAACCGCAGCTGGTGGTACCGGAAATCGAGGCCATCGCCACCGAAACCCTGCTGGAAATCGAAGCCGCCGGACTGGCCGAAGTCATCCCCACCGCGCGCGCCGCCCACCTCACCATGAACCGCGAGGGGATCCGTCGGCTGGCGGTGGAAACGCTGGGCCTGCCGGCTTCACCCTACGTGTTTGCCGACAGCCTCGCCGACCTGACCGCGGCAGCCGAAAAACTGGGCTACCCGGTGATCGTCAAGCCGGTGATGTCGTCGTCCGGCAAGGGACAGTCATGGGTGGACGACGCGAGCCAACTGCAGACGGCGTGGGATGAGGCCGCCAGCGGCGGACGGGTCGACCGGGGGCGGGTCATCGTCGAGGGCGTGATCGACTTCGACTACGAAATCACCCTGCTGACGGTGCGCGCGATCGCAGCCTCGGGCCAGGTGGAAACCCAGTTCTGCGAACCCATCGGCCATCTCCAGGTCAACGGCGATTACGTCGAATCGTGGCAACCGCAGCCGATGTCCGCCACCGCACTGGCACGCGCGCAGGCGATCGCCGCCGCGGTGACCGACAACCTCGGCGGGCGTGGCGTGTTCGGCGTGGAGCTGTTCGTCAAGGACGACCGGGTGTGGTTTTCCGAAGTCAGCCCGCGACCGCACGATACCGGCCTGGTGACGATGGCGACGCAGCGGCAGAGCGAGTTCGAGCTGCATGCTCGCGCCATTCTCGGCCTGCCGGTCGACGTCCGCTTGCGCGAACCCGGCGCCTCGGCGGTGATCTACGGCGGCATCGACGCGTCCGGCATCGCCTACGACGGTATCGACACCGCCTTGCGCAGCCCCGGTGTCGACCTGCGGCTGTTCGGCAAGCCGCAGGCCTTTGTCTACCGCCGCATGGGGGTGGCGCTCGCCACCACCGCGACCACCGATGCTGCGCGCGAGCGGGCCCGGGCTGCGGCGGCGGCAGTCAAACCGGTGAAAGTCTGAGCATGCCAATCCACAATGCGGCGAGGCGGCAGGAACCGGCTGCCACAAGATGAGACGACTGCTAGGCTGGAGCGCCCTGTTCGCCGTGCTGGCCGCGCTCGCCATACTGCCGTGGCTGATGCTGGACGAGGTGCCGGCGATCGAACCACCCGGCAGCTTTCGCCGCGCCGATCTGGCCTGGGTCAAATCCTTGTTCCAGAAACACGACCCGCGCAGCCAGACGCCGGATGTGGTGTACAGCATTCAGCTCGACGAAACCGAACTCAATCGCCTGCTCAATTACGCCGTCGAGCTGCGCCGCGTCAGCGGCATTGCCGCCGACCTCAACCCCCGCACGGCCACGCTCACCGCCACCCTGGCGGTGCCACCAAACCCGTTCGGCCGCTATCTCAACATCACCGCCGAGGTGGCGAGCGTGCCCGGCGGGATCCGGATTCAAAGCCTGCAACTGGGCAGCCTGCCCCTGCCCGGCGCACTGGCCGACTGGACGGCACGCCAGGCGCATCGCTGGTTGCGTCGCGACAAGACCTACGCGACCCTGACTAACGCCTTCTCGCGGGTGAAATTCGAGGAAAACCAGGCGACCCTGGATTACCGCTGGCATCCCGAACTGCTGACCCGGATCGAGCGCAGCAGCGCCGCGCTGCTGATTGCGCCCGAAGACCAGGCGCGGATGCTGGCCTACGCCGACCGGCTGGACAGCCTGCTCAAGACCTATCCACATGGCCGAACGGTGCCGCTGGCGCGTGTCGTCGGCCCCCTGTTTGCACAGGCGCGGCAGAACGGTGGCGACGCGCGCGAGGAAAACCGCGCCGCGCTCACCGCACTCGGCGCCTATCTCGCGGGAATCAGCCTGCCCAAACTGCTCGACGGCGACAGCCGATCGATCCGCCGGGCGCCGCGGGTGTTGCTGTCCGTGCATGGGCGGCGCGACTTTGCCGAGCATTTCACGATCTCGGCCGCGCTCGCGGTCAATGCCGGCAGTCGCCTGGCCAACGCGATCGGCTTGATCAAGGAGGAAGAGGACGCCACCCGGGGCTCCGGCTTCAGCTTCACCGATCTGGCCGCCAACCGCGCCGGGGTGAGGCTCGGCGAGTACGCCACCGGCGACGCCGCCGCCCGGGTACGCGAGGACCTCGCCGCGGTCCGCACCGATGCCGACCTGCTGCCGGATTTTCGCGATCTGCCCGAATTCATGCCACAGGCCGAATTCGACCGCCGTTTCGGCCCGGTCGGCAGCGCGCGCTACCAGCAGGTGATCGCGCGGATCGATGCACGCCTGGCGGTGCATCCACTGACACAACACCCATGAATTGTCAAACAAGCATGTTATAATGTTCGGCTTTCCGTAATCTGGCCGTCATCCCATCATGTCCCGCAAGCTCCGTAACATCGCCATCATCGCGCACGTCGACCATGGCAAGACCACGCTGGTCGACCAACTCCTCAGACAGTCCGGCACCTTCCGCGACAATCAGGCGGTCGACGAACGGGTGATGGATTCGGGCGACATTGAAAAAGAGCGCGGCATCACCATCCTGGCGAAAAATACC
>JACDJC010000634.1_pt1 | contig 39219 bp, 30 predicted proteins | sample 7454191 | NCBI WGS metagenome assembly JACDJC01 (sample SAMN14253291, study PRJNA609438) | sludge metagenome | isolation source: sludge after 25d culture with pyrite and EDTA | collected 2018-12-20
CATGGAAGTCGTATCGGCTGATACGTTCAAGCGCCCGATCTATGCAGGCAATGCAATCCAGACTGTGCAGTCCACCGACTCCAAGAAGGTGATCACGGTGCGCACGGCTTCGTTCCAGGCCACCGGCGACGGCGGTTCGGCTGCCGTTGAAAGCGTCAATGCGGCTGCCGATCCGGCGCTGTCGAGCTTCGTTGGCAATGCGTTGTCGGATTCGGATCGTCCGGAACTGACCTCGGCTAAGATCATCATCTCGGGTGGTCGTGCACTCGGCTCTGCCGAAAAGTTCCAGGAAGTGATCCTGCCTGTAGCCGACAAGCTCGGTGCGGCGGTTGGCGCCAGTCGTGCTGCGGTCGATGCGGGTTATGCACCGAACGACTGGCAGGTTGGCCAGACGGGCAAGGTGGTCGCACCGGATCTCTACATTGCGGTCGGTATCTCTGGCGCAATCCAGCATCTGGCGGGCATGAAGGATAGCCGCGTGATCGTGGCGATCAACAAGGACGAGGAAGCGCCGATCTTCCAGGTCGCGGATTACGGCCTCGTCGGTGATCTCTTTACAGTTCTGCCCGAACTGCAAAAAGCGCTTTAATCGATCAGAAAGCGGCGGGCCGGTTCCGCCGTTTTTTATTTTTGAGGACTTCAGGCACGAAAGCGCTGATTTTGCTTTCGCTGAATGAGGGCTGTATCTGTCTTAGGCAGAATTGGTATATTGAAGCATTCCCAGCAAAAGTGCGAAGCGGTTTTGCTGGGGTAGTGCGTAAGAACAAAAGTTAGAGCATATGCTCTCGGCCTTAGCTTCTGTTGTGGAGCGGCTGAATGAAGGAGTTATAACTGTGGCAATCAAGACGGTAGGGGTGGTCGGCGCAGGACAGATGGGCAGCGGTATTGCTCATGTATGCGCGCTGGCCGGGTTTGATGTGCTTCTTCACGATGCAGCAGCGGACCGGCTGGAAAAGGGCATCGCCACCATCAATGGCAACATGGCGCGACAGGTTGCTTCGGGAAAATTGCTGGAAGATCAGCGCGCTGCAGCGATGAAGCTTATCCGTCCGGCAAATTCCATGGCGGATCTGGCGGGTGTCGATCTGGCTATCGAAGCAGCAACGGAAGACGAAACCGTCAAGCGCAAGATTTTCGCACAGCTTTGCTCGGCTTTGAACCCGGAAGCGATCCTCGCGACCAACACGTCATCGATCTCTATCACGCGTCTCGCATCCACGACCGATCGTCCGGAGCGCTTCATCGGCATTCATTTCATGAACCCCGTTCCGGTTATGAAGCTTGTCGAACTGGTGCGCGGCATAGCGACGGATGAAGAAACCTTCCGAAAGTCGAATGATTTTGTGACTGCGCTTGGCAAGACGGTAACCGTTGCCGAAGATTTCCCGGCCTTTATCGTCAACCGCATCCTGTTGCCGATGATCAACGAGGCCATCTACACGCTTTATGAAGGCGTCGGCAGCGTCGAGGCCATCGATACGGCGATGAAGCTTGGCGCCAATCACCCGATGGGCCCGCTCCAGCTTGCCGATTTCATCGGCCTGGATACCTGCCTCTCCATCATGCAGGTTCTGCATGACGGGCTGGCGGATTCCAAATATCGCCCGTGCCCGCTTCTGGTCAAATATGTCGAAGCAGGCTGGCTGGGGCGCAAGGCGGGCCGTGGCTTTTACGATTATCGTGGCGAGCATCCGGTTCCGACGCGATAAGCCTCACGATCCTTCGCCCATGAAAGGCCGGTTCAAACCGGCCTTTTTCGATTGTGGCAACAAATTGTGGCCTGTGGAAAAGCTTCAACATCCTTACCATTAACTTACCCTTAACCATAAGAGTTCAGGGCTTATTCATCTTTGATTGTTAAAGTTTTCATTAAGATGTTCGGAAATGAACAACGTTTCAGCGTCCGGTTAGTCGGGACAGGACGGGCATCCATTCCGAATAGCGTGTTTTTGACGAAGGTTAAGACGATGAGCATTCTTGTTCAGCTGCGTGACAGCGTTAATGTCATCCGCGAGTTCGTCGCACCGAGCTACAGGCCCGAGCGCCATTATATGCGCGGACCAGGCCCGGCTTGCGCCGCGCGTACCCATCATTGATATGAGCGCTTAGAGCATAATCCGACCGGAGTGGAACGGGGACGGATAAGATTATGCTCGAAACATATGAAGTTAGAGTGCTGATCTGATCCGATCGAAACGCGCTTTAAAGCCTGCGTTTGCTTGACGAACGGATCGGCATTCTAAAAAGTAAAGCCAGAACGGTTCCCCGCTCTGGCTTTTGTTTTTTGGCTACTGCGTGTGACAGCGGATTATTCCAGGCCTTCAAACAATGCCGTTGAAAGATAGCGTTCGGCAAAGGATGGAATGATGATGACGATGTTCTTGCCGGCGTTTTCCGGGCGCTTGCCGATTTCGACAGCGGCAGTCAGAGCTGCGCCGGACGAAATGCCGACCGGAATGCCTTCAAGGCGGGCCAATAGGCGTGCATTGGCGAAAGCATCTTCGTTCGATACCTGAACGACTTCGTCATAGATGCTGGTGTCGAGCGTCTTCGGAGCGAAGCCTGCACCAATGCCCTGAATCTTGTGTGGGCCGGGTGTGCCGCCGGAAAGCACCGGAGAATCTTTTGGTTCCACTGCGATCACCTTGAAGGAGGGTTTGCGTCCCTTGATGACCTGACCGACGCCGGTAATCGTCCCGCCCGTGCCAATGCCGGAGATCAGTATATCCGCTTCGCCATTGGTGTCGTTCCAGATTTCCTCTGCCGTCGTGAGACGATGAATTTCCGGATTGGCCGGGTTTTCGAACTGCTGCGGGATGATCGCGTTCGGATTCCCCTCTGCGATGGCTTCCGCTTCCGCGATAGCGCCCTTCATGCCTTTGGCACCCTCGGTCAGCACCAGTTCCGCGCCGAGAAGCTTGAGAAGCTTGCGGCGTTCCACCGACATGGTTTCCGGCATGGTGAGGACGAGGCGATAGCCCTTGGCTGCAGCGGCAAACGCAAACGCAATACCTGTATTGCCGGAGGTCGGCTCGACGAAGACCGTCTTGCCCGGCACGGCTCGACCGTCACGCTCCAGTGCTTCGATCAGCGCCAGACCGATACGGTCCTTCACGCTTGCAAGAGGGTTGAAGAATTCCAGCTTGGCCAGAAGATTGGCTTCCACGCCTTTTTCCTTGGCGAACTTGTCGATGCGCACAAGCGGCGTATTGCCGATCGTGTCGAGGATGGAATCGTAAACGCGGCCACGGCCTGCAGTTTTACCGGCTTGCTGTTCGTTCAGGGGCTTGTTCATGGCGTGATCTCCCTTTTGTCGCGCAAAGTTTAAGAGGAAACTGCGCAAAAGCATAGTCGGGTACGTGCGCTTGTCGTATCAAGTTTAGAATTTTATTCTTTATAATCATATAAATTAGAAGTAAATTCCATCATAATTGGGAGACTGCGTATTAGCTTGGAGTAAAGCTCGATTGATCCGCGTCAATGCGTTCTGGCGGTAAGGCGCGCATCATTGAGTATCAGGCAGCCAGGAGAACACAAATGTACAAGAACATATTGATCGCAACCGATGGATCGGAACTTGCTGAAAAGGGCGTCGATCAGGGCGTCGCCCTGGCCAAGGAAACGGGTGCGAAGGTTATCTTCGTTTCCGTGACCGAGCTTCTACCATCCTATGGTATTGTGGTCGCCGCTGAATGGGCATCAAGCCCGGCGGCGTTTCAGGAATATCGTGAGGCTATCACCAAAGCGGCCACGGAAATCCTGTCGAAGGCCAAAGCGAAGGCAACGGAGATCGGCGTCAATGCTGAAGCCGTGCATGTCGAGAACCAATCTCCGGCGCAGGGTATCGTCGAGGCTGCGAAAGCCAGGAATGCCGATCTGATTGTCATTGCCTCACATGGTCGTCGCGGCGTGAACAAACTGCTGCTCGGCAGTCAGGCTGCGGAAGTTCTGTCGCTCAGCACTGTGCCAGTGCTGGTCATCAAGTAATCGACGGCTAAACGGCGCCCCTCTGGCATCGCAGCGATTTCCCTTAAAGGCATAACAACGCAAGAAGATTCCTGATTACCTCTGTTAAGCTCCTCCTGTCCGAATACGGACGGGAGGATTTTCTCAAGGAGGTATTCATGACTGCGCCACGGCCTTCAAAGACCATGTTGGGCAATCATCCGCTTCATCCAGAAACGCAGATGCTCAATTATGGCTACGACCCGGAGCTTTCCGAGGGAGCGGTCAAGCCACCGGTATTCCTGACGTCGACTTTTGTCTTCAAGACGGCCGAAGACGGACGCGATTTCTTCGATTTCGTTTCCGGTCGCAAGGAACCGCCCGCCGGTGTCGGTGCCGGTCTCGTCTATTCCCGTTTCAACCATCCCAACAGCGAGATCGTTGAAGACCGCCTCGCGGTCTATGAAGGCACCGAGAGCTGCGCGCTGTTTTCTTCTGGCATGTCAGCCATCGCCACAACGCTGTTTGCTTTTGCACGTCCGGGCGATGTCATTTTGCATTCGCAACCGCTTTATGGCGGCACGGAAACGCTTCTTGCCAAGACGTTTCTCAACTTCGGCGTCGAAGCCGTTGCTTTCGCAGATGGCGTGCACGAAACCTCGATAGAACAGGCTGCGGAAGAAGCTGTTCGCAAGGGACGTGTATCGGTGATCCTGATCGAGACACCTGCCAACCCCACCAACAGCATCGTCGATATTGCGGCCATTCGGCGTGTCGCGGAAAAAATCGAACAAAAGCAGGGACATCGCCCGGTCATTGCCTGCGACAATACCCTGCTCGGACCTGTCTATCAAAAGCCGCTCGATCATGGTGCCGATCTTTCGGTCTATTCTCTGACCAAATATGTCGGCGGACATTCAGATCTGATCGCTGGGGCAGTGTTGGGCGCCAAGGCTGTTGTAAAGCAGGTCAAGGCATTGCGCGGTGCTATCGGCACACAGCTTGATCCGCATTCATGCTGGATGCTCGGGCGCTCGCTTGAAACACTCGGGCTTCGCATGGAACGGGCCAACAGTAACGCGCAGGCAATCGCGGAATTCCTGCGCAACCATCCGAAAGTTGCGAAGTTGCATTATCTCCCATTTGAGGATGAGAATTCGGATGTCGGCGCGCTGTTCAAGCGCCAATGCAGCGGTGCGGGGTCAACTTTCTCCTTCGATATTGAAGGCGGGCAGGCGGCGGCATTCCGCTTCCTGAATGCGCTTCAGATATTGAAGCTTGCGGTCAGTCTTGGCGGCACGGAATCGCTGGCAAGCCATCCTGCTGCAATGACCCATTCAGGCGTTCCCGTCGACGTGCGAGAGCGTATCGGCGTACTGGACTCGACGATCCGGCTCTCCATAGGCATCGAGCATCCGGACGATCTGATCGCCGATCTGGCGCAGGCGCTCGAAGCGGCGTGAAAACCTTATGCGACGGAAAGCAGCGACCGGTTGTCGGTGCTTTCCGACATTAGAGCGTCGATCTGATTGAATCAGGTCGACGCTCTAACTGTTTGTTTTGACGCGCATCTCATCCGAAAACCGTTTCACACTTTTCGGGATGCGCTCTAACCCACTTAATCCAACTCGGGTTAGTTGGCAGGAATGCTCACTCGTCAGAAGAACGCGCATCTTCATACGCTTTGAATAGAGAAGTAACGAGAACGCCGTTTATCCGCATACCCGTCACGTCAGCATCGGTTATATTCGTATATGCCAAGGTGACACCACTTATAGCCAGGCCACTCATGTTGGCATTCGTAATGGCTGCACCGGTCATGTTGACATTATGAAACCGTGCTTCTGCCAGATTAACATCGTCAAAATCAGCGTTGCTCAAATTTGTATCGACAAACTTCGCCTTGGCCAAAACAGCGAAGAACTTTGAACCGGACAGATCTACACCATCGAAATTCGAGCCTGACATATCCGCACGTTCATAATGTGCATTTTGCAACTGAGGCCCTTCGAACGGACTTTTCTTCGGTGTGCCATTCATGGTGGGGTGCCTCCTGCGCCTGTATCCCGGAAGTATTAAAACGGCATCATCGTTGTCGATATGGAGTGAATAAGCAAACAAACGTTCGCAGAACACCAATTTGGTAATCGTCTCGATCGCCATTGTTGAAACTAGCGAGAATGAGCTTTCGGGCTAGTGCCCAACAGGAGCATGATTTCCGGTAATTTTTCGAAATATGGTGCGGGTGGTCGGAATCGAACCGACACTCCTTTCGGAACCGGATTTTGAGTCCGGCGCGTCTACCAGTTCCACCACACCCGCACATTTCTGCCGAAGCAGTTCGATATGGTCCAAAGGGACAGCGGGTTGGGATATACCGACTAAACGAAACGAGGTCAATTGCTCAAAAGCGCAGCTTGCATGCTCTTCGGAAAGAAGACTGGAAGGGTAAGAACTCATGACGCGTAATCCACCCAGCCGCCCGTCTTCACGGCTGCGTTCCGGTCAACGGTACCGTTCCTGACGGCGTCAGGCGGAACAGGCCATATACGTTCAGAGCGGCTTGGAAATAAGCTGCCGCTCTTTATCTGCGCAAGTTCGCTTCAACCAGATTCCAGAAGACCAGCAAGGCTATGAAGCCCAGCAGGATGTAATCCAGTGTGCTGACATAGTGAAAATATTCCATGGCGCATCTCCTTCCCCGGGAGGGCGCGATAGCGTTTGAGCCAGACGGAAGCTTTTATAATTATCCGGGCTTCGGACACTTGTTCAAAGTGCCGGATTGCACCGGTGCGGACCTCCTCTTCCGCCTGTCCATGCGCTCTCCCAAGACAAAGTGTACCACGCTTTGTTAGCAGGCTCAAATCATTGGTTAGGCTGGCATAACCAGCCGCATTCGCTTGGCGCCAAATGTGCTAGTGTGGCGAATCCGAAATTCGTATCATTCTGGAGCGGGGTTGCGAACGAATTTCGGATTCAAATCCACCACACTAGTTCGACGTGGCGACATTGGCCTTTCGGCAGTTGGCAAAGCGGTCGAGTGCCTGATCATAGGCCGACGTTTTCACGCCCATCATGCCGATGACCGTGTGGAACAGATTGTCGTGCGAGGAGGGGGCAGCAGCATCCTGCTTGATGCAAGCCGTGTCGAGCCTGGTGGCGTTTGCATAGTCCGGCGAGAACCATGCGACGAATGGAATGTGTGTCTGGACGTCAGGGGCGATGAAATAGGGTGCCGCATGCAGATAAAGGCCATCTTCGCCCAGCGATTCGCCATGGTCGGACATATAGATCATGGCCGGAGCAAAACGATCTTCGCTTGCTTTCAGGACGTTGATGATCTCCGACAATATGTGGTCGGTATAGAGGATCGAGTTGTCATAGGAGTTGACGATCTGGTCGTTGGTGCAATCGGAAAATTCGCTTGTGCGGCACTCTGGCTTGAACTTGGCGAATTCCGGCGGATAACGGCGATAATAGGAGGGCCCGTGACTGCCTGTCATATGCAGGACAATCGTGGCATTGCCATTGACGTCCTTCAGGTGATCGCGGAGCTGGTCGACCAGAATCTGGTCAAGACATTCGCCGCCTTCGCAATATTGCGCATTGTTCGAATTCTGCAGGTCGACCGTCGGTATGCGGTCCGAAACGCCTTTGCTGCCGGTATTGTTTTCGTACCAAGCAACCTGCACGCCAGCATGGTTGAGGAGGTCCATCAGATTTTCCGAACTATGGAACTTGGAGCTCGAATAATCCTCGCGCGGAAAGGGCGAAAACATGCACGGCACCGAAACCGAGGTATCCGTACCGCAGCTCGTCATGTTCGTGAAGGTGACGATATCCTGCTGCTTGAGTTCGGGATTGGTCTCACGCGGGTAGCCGTAAAGGCTGAAATTCTGCGCGCGCGCCGTTTCGCCCACCACGATAACCGTCAGCAGTTTCTTGCCCGACGCTATCGGCGGCAATGCCTGTTTGGCATCGAGGCCGAGCGGTTGCATCACGATCTGCCTGTCATTCAGGTCACGTACGATATATTGCACCGTGCTCTTGAGCGGTGTGCCAGGCATGAGCCGTTCCATGATGTCGGAGCGGTGTTCGCGATACATTGAGGAGAAGCTGCCGTAATCGGAGCCAATAAGCGCGACTGCGACAGCCAGGCAGACGATGATCGAAACGGTATTGACCAGAAGCTTTTGCAGCAAAGGCCGGTGCTTCACGCGGACCCAGATGACGAGAAGCGAGGGGATGACGGCGTAAAGCAGCATATGCAGCAGAAAGCCCGTCGTTATCAGATGGCCCGACTCGGCTTTTGTCGTCGTCAGCGTCGCCTCGACCACGTTGCGGTCAATGATGGTGCCAAACGTGTCCGTAAAATAGGCCCCGCCTGCGGCGACCCATATTGCGAAAATCAGAACCGGCTTGATGATATATTTCGCCGAGAAGGCCATCAGCACGGCGATATGGATGAGAAGGATAGCTGCCGCCCCAACAACCAGCTTTTGCGGATGATCGGAAAAATAGGCGATCAGCCGCTGCCAGAAAGAGGTGTTGGTGAAAGCGAGGAGATAAATCGCGGTCAGGACGCAAAGCGTGCCGCTAGCAATGATCGGGCGTGGAAACCGCATTCCTGAACCTTCAAAATCTCAAAGTGGCTGTTGAGGATGGAGCTTCGCAGGGCTTCTGCAAAACTGCAATCGCAACTTTCTTGCCGGATAAATCCGGTGTAGGAGATTCAGGACAGTGATTTCTAGGCTTTTTTAAGGTTGCTTAAATTCGACCCTATTTCCTCTCGGTGAAGCTGCGGATGCGATTGCGCAAGATGCGGGCCAGATTGCGTGTCCGCTGATAAAGATGGATCTGTGAGGCAGCCTGACGGACGAGCTTGTCCGTGGAAGGATTGAGGCCAATCACCAGTGTTTCGATTGTCTCGCGCTTGTCGAAGAGCCGCGTCATGACCGGATGGTCGGGGACAGCGCAGGAATCGGTGCGATTGATGTTGGGATCGTTCAGATGGTTCTTTACGACTTCGATCATCAGAAGAACGCCGGGCGACCAGGCGTTCAGGCTTTCGTCATATGCGGTCTTCCAGGTCCAGGCTTCTCCCGAAACCGTAAAGACGATCAAAATGGCGATAACCCGTCCATCCAGTTCCAGCGTATGCACGCGCACGCAGTCGCGTTCAGCAAGATTGTTGACCGCTTCACGGGCGAAGGCGGCGCGAAACCGGTCGACGGCCATGGCGGTGCCGCGTTTGCCTTTCCAACCGCTCGCTTCCAGGGTCAGGAAATGTTCGAATGCGTGACGCACTTCGTCGGGCGTGCGGGCAACGCGATAGGCGAGTTCGCCCTTGTCTGCCAGCCTGCGCCACAGCCGATCATAATCCCGGCGATGGTGGGCGCTGATGGCCTGTCTGATATAGGCATCCCCATCCAGATCGCTTTCGAGAAAGGGACGCTCCTTCTGCTCAATGGCGACTAGTGGCAGTTGTCGGCCCACCGCAACCGAGCGGATCAGTTTCGCAGCCGGGCCGTTGGCGCGCATTTCCGGCAGCACAAGCACGTCCGGCAATTTGAGATGCCTGCGCGCCAGAATATCGAAAAGGTCTTCCAGCACGCCCACAGGGTCGTCGTGATCGATCAATGGGGTGCCTTGCGGCCCGAACGGTGTCGACCAGGCACGGATCACAGGCGTCGATAGCGGCAAGCCGGGACGCTCGATCGTATAGGGCATGACGAAGCGCAGGCGGCTGCGGATTTCGTTTTCGTCGCGCATGACCATGAAGCGAACTTCGCGGTCTTCAAGGCGCGGCATGGCTGGCGCCAGAAACCGTGCATTGAAGAACACGTTCGGCTCGACGGTCCGGTTGCTCAGGTGGTCGAGTTCGTCGCGCAGTTCGAAGCCTGCTGCAGCGCCATAAATCGCAAGCTTGCGCGGTATATCGCGGCTGTGAAGGCTTTCTTCCAGCTTTTTGATGGCTTCGTGCGCCATACCGCTCTCGGAGAGTTCCGATACGATGTGAGCTGCATTTCCGCCTGCTGATTCTTCAAGCAAAGGTTTCGCGGCCATTACAAAGTCCCCTCCGAGGTCTTGGTACGGTCTCGTGGAATGAGAATGAACATGGTTATGTGCAAGGTGCGTGATACGGCAGCCGAAAGAAGTGCCGCTTCCATCAGCATGGCAATAGCTGTTGAAATGGCGGCGCCCGTCAGGCCGAAGCGCGGTATCAGGACCAGATTGAGAATGACGTTGACAGCAAGAGTTGCCGCATAAAGGAGCGCGCAGATATTCTGCTTTCCCGACATGTTGAGGAGGCTTTCTGCCGGGCCGACGCTGGCGCGTGCGATCACCCCGATAATGAGGATGAACAGAAGCGGATAGCCTGCTGTGAAGGCCGGACCGAAAAGCCGCAGGAGCGGATAGCCGGTGAGCAGAATGATGGCGCCGAGGAACAGCGTCGGCCAGAATGTCCAGCGTACGGAGGCCTCGGCAAAACTTGCAAATTCGGCGCGATCGCCACTGTGCAGCAGGTCCGAATAACGCTGGGCGACGCTGGCCTTTACTGCGAAATAGACGAAATGGGCGAGCGCCATGATCTTCGTAGCCGCAAAATAGATCGCGACATGCTCGGGGTCGAGCGCGTGGCCAACCATCAGAACATCGACATTGATGAGCAGGAAGAAAAAGCCTTCCACGAGGAAAATCGGCAGGGCAACTTTTATCCATTCGCCAAGACGCTGTTCGCGTCCCGCGGCGGGAATATCTTTCTCCACTGAGCGGTAGACAGTCAGAAATTGCCCGGCGGTGGTGAGCCAGGTTGCGGCAATCGATACTGCCAGCGCGATAGTCGCAGTGGAGGGTAGTCCCGCTTCATGCGCGATAATCATGAACAGGAGAACCAGAAGCGGGCGAACGATATAGCTTGGCGTCAGCGCCATCATCACCCAGGTGCGAGAGCGCGCAATGCCATCCAGCATATTGCCGAGCGTGATCATCGGCAGGCAGATGAAGCCGAGGATGAAGGGCACGAGATAATAGTTCGCCACATGGTCTTTGAGCAGAAGCAGCAGCCCTGCACCCAGAAGCGCGATGAGTGTAGCGGCTGTAAAAGCGAAGATGCGTCCGGTCCGGATAATGCCGCGCACGAGGCCGAACATATGGCGCTGCACATATTCCGGTACGAAGCGGATGATGGTGGTGTGCAGTCCGAAACAGGCCAGATCACCGATGATAATCATGGTTAGCCAGACGAGGACAAAGATGCCGTACTCGAATTCACCCATCCAACGCGCCAGAATGACCTGAGACAGAAGAGCTATTGCCGCACTCGCCACGCGCACGGAAAAGGCAATGAGGGACGAGCGCTGCGCGCTTGCCCGCGGTCCGCTATCCGTAAGCACAGCATCCAGCCGCTCCGTCAAGGGACGAAGCCTGGCCGCGATCCTGCCGGGTAGAAACCGGCTCGCCGTTTCAGCTGCCGAAAACCGCACTATTTGCCAACCCTGTCTTTGCGGGTCTCTCAGGACCCGCTTGTTCTGCACCGGATAACCCGGCTTTTCGCGTCTATGCTTTGCTGCCTATGGCGCGCATGGAAACCTTAGACAGGAGTTCTTTATAAAGAGAAAAAGAAAAAGTCTAATCTGTCGAAGGTCGCAAGACTTCAAGGAATGGTGAGTATTTTCTAAACGGCATCTATATTTGAAATATCTAAAATAAAGCAAGCCACACAACTGTTCGCGGCGCGTGTCGACGTCCATCGTGTGCTAGAGCATTTCCTGCTTTGATTGAAACATTGGAAATACTCTATCCCTTTGTTTTTACGCACGTCTCCCGAAGCCAATGGTCTGATTCCGACATTTGCATCCCTGGGATATGAGCGTTGAGCAAATGTCGGAAGCAAAAAGACAACTAGTAATTTTATGAATCTATTGGGTTTTTCGAATTTGACGTTTGAAACGGGATTTATATCGGACGGGTATCAAACGTCAAATTCAATCCACTAGTTCCCACTTTCGGGAGACATGCTCTGGAAAGCACAAACCCCGGCAAATGGCTTGCCGGGGCTTGTTCGACAGAGGCGATAATGAGCTCGGCTCACATCACTCGAAAGCGCCGTGGCAGTGCTTGTACTTCTTGCCTGAGCCGCATGGGCAGGCTTCGTTGCGGCTGACCTTGCCCCAGGTGCGCGGATCGGCCGGATCGCGTTCGGCAGCAGGTACATTGCGTTCGTCGTGCTGATGTTCAGACCATGCCGCTTCATCGAAATCGTTCTCGCCGGTTGTGCCGTCGATGTGACGGCCGGTCATTGGCGGCAATTCCGGCTCGGGCGGTGCTTCGCGAACGATCTCGACGCGCATCAGCTGCGAGATAACCACTTCACGCAGGTTGGCAAGCATCGACTGGAACAGTTCGAAAGCTTCGGTCTTGTATTCATTCAGCGGGTCGCGCTGGGCATAACCGCGGAAACCGACAACCGAGCGCAGATGGTCGAGATTGACCAGATGCTCACGCCAGAGATTGTCCAGCGACTGCATGATGACCGATTTCTCGACATAGGTCATGATCTGCGGGCCGAAGCGTTCAGCCTTCTCGGCAGCAGCTTTGTCGGCGGCTTCCTTGATGCGGTTTTCGAACTCTTCTTCCGCGATACCTTCTTCCTTGGCCCAGTCCTCGACCGGCAGGTCGAGATTGAGCTTGGAGATGATGTCTTCCTTCAGGCCGGCAATATCCCACTTTTCCGCATAGGCGTCTTTGGGGATGCGCAACGCGACCATGTCCTCGATGACCTCATGGCGCATTTCGCCAACGATCTCGGTCAGGTCCTCTTCGTCCATCATTTCCAGACGCTGTTCGAAGATCACCTTGCGCTGATCGTTCATGACATCGTCGTACTTTAGAAGATTCTTGCGGATTTCAAAGTTGCGGGCTTCGACCTTCTTCTGCGCCTTTTCGAGCGCCTTGTTGATCCAGGGATGGACGATGGCTTCGTCTTCCTTGAGGCCGAGCTTCTGCAGCATGCTGTCCATGCGGTCGGAACCGAAGATGCGCATCAGGTCGTCCTGCAGCGACAGGAAGAACTTCGAACGGCCTGGATCACCCTGACGGCCCGAACGACCGCGCAACTGGTTGTCGATGCGGCGGCTTTCATGGCGCTCGGTGGCGAGAACGTAAAGTCCGCCTGCGGCCAGTGCCTTTTCCTTCAGCTGCGCGATGTCAGCCTTGATTTCCGCGATCTTGGCATCGCGCTCCGGCCCTTCCGGTACATCGGCGAGTTCCTGACGGACGCGCATTTCCAGATTGCCGCCGAGCTGGATGTCGGTACCGCGACCAGCCATGTTGGTGGCGATGGTGACTGTCCCCGGCACACCGGCCTGCGCGATGATATAGGCTTCCTGCTCGTGATAGCGAGCATTCAGAACCTGGAATTCCTTGATGCCTTCCTTGCGAAGACGTTCGGCCAGCTGTTCCGACTTTTCAATCGAGGTCGTGCCGACGAGAATTGGCTGGCCCTTTTCGTGCGAGGCGCGGATATCGCGCACGATGGCGCGGTATTTTTCCTCGACAGAGCGATAGACCTCATCGTCTTCATCGATACGCTTGACCGGCAGATTGGTCGGAATCTCGAGAACTTCGAGGCCGTAAATATTGCCGAATTCTTCCGCTTCCGTTGCAGCCGTACCGGTCATGCCCGACAGCTTGTTGTACATGCGGAAGTAGTTCTGGAAGGTGATCGATGCCAGAGTCTGGTTTTCCGGCTGGATGGTCACGTGTTCCTTGGCTTCCAGTGCCTGGTGCAGGCCTTCCGAATAACGGCGTCCCGGCATCATGCGGCCGGTAAATTCGTCGATGATGACGATTTCGTCATTGCGGACGATATAGTCCTTGTCGCGCTGGAACAGCTTGTGCGCACGAAGCGCATTGTTCAGGTGGTGAACGACGGCGACATTCTCGATATCGTAGAGGCTTTCACCCTTGAGGTGGCCCGCAGCTTCCAGAAGCTGCTCGACCTTCTCGGTGCCGACTTCGGTGAAGATCGCGGTCTTCTGCTTCTCGTCGATTTCAAAATCTTCCGGCTCAAGGGCTGGAATGAAGGTGTCGATGAGATTGTAGAAGTCGGAGCGATCTTCCAGTGGACCGGAAATGATGAGCGGCGTACGTGCTTCGTCGATGAGGATCGAATCCACTTCGTCGACGATGGCGTAATTGTGCGGACGCTGCACCATCTGGGCGCGCTCATATTTCATGTTGTCGCGCAGATAATCGAAGCCGAGCTCGTTGTTGGTGCCGTAGGTAATGTCGCAAGCATAGGCCGCGCGACGCTCATCGTCGTCAAGGCCGTGCTTGATAACGCCGACGGTCAGGCCGAGGAAGTTGTAGAGCTTGCCCATGGTTTCGGCGTCGCGGGTGGCGAGATAGTCGTTCACCGTCACCACATGCACGCCCTTGCCCTCAAGCGCATTGAGGTAGACCGGCAGGGTCGCCATCAGGGTCTTGCCTTCACCAGTGCGCATTTCGGCAATGCCGCGTTCGTGCAGAACCATGCCGCCGATCAGCTGCACGTCGAACGGGCGCATCCCGAGCACGCGCTTCGCGGCTTCACGCGCCGTTGCGAAAGCGTCGGGCAGAAGAGAGTCGAGCGTTTTGCCGTCAGCCAGCGCAGCACGGAATTCAGCGGTCTTGGCCTGCAATTGCTCATCGGTAAGATTTTCGTAATTCTTCTCGATAGCAGTAATCTGATTAGCCCGCTGGCGCAGGGTTTTAACGCGGCGGTCATTGGATGAACCGAATATCTTGCGGGCAAAGCCGCCAAAGCTGACCATCACTGGTCCTTTCCTGTCCGTTCAGCCGGAAGCGCTTCCGGCAATGTCGAATGCTTTATTCACGCGTATTGAAACAATTGCAAGAAAACTGCGTTGTGAAAGCTGCCAGATACGGCGCATTTCCGGCGCAATTCCCCCGCCCCTTACTGGACGTAAAGCCGAAGGACAGATAAGAGGGGCTTCGGGCGATGTCAACGTTGCTCCAGTGTGGTGGATCTGAAGTTCCTGTCATTTGCATGGCATCTGCGCTCAGGAACTTCAAATCTGTAAACCACACTCGTTTCTATAAATTATCGGTGTGGCTTTGAATCAAAAATTCGTTAGCAACACTGCTCCAAAGTGATGCGAATTTCGAATTCGCCACACCATGGGTCGGAAAACCTTTCCTTTGTTGCAATATTGGGGAGATCCGGGCCAAATTCCGCCGCATTCATCGGGCCGGTAAGCGGTCACGAAGGAGAGAATTCCATATGAAAGCCATTCTGAAAGCCCCTTATCGCAAGGCTCTCGCTGTCGTCGGCATGTCTCTGGCGGCCTCGGTGGCGCTGGCAAGCTACTCAGGTGCCGCATTCGCACAGGATGCTGAAAAGCCTGCTGCCGCACCGGCTGCAGCCCCTGCTGAAAAGGAAGATCCGTCCAAGGTTCTGGCGACTGTCAACGGCAACGACATCACGGTTGGTGCAGTCGATCAGGCTGCAGGCGATCTTGATCCGCAGTTCTCGCGTCTTCCCGCCGATCAGCGCCGTCTGGCTGCGCTTGCTGCCCTGATCGACATCAAGGCGATGGCTGGTGAAGCGGAAAAGGAAAAGCTCGACCAGTCCCAGGAATTCAAGGATCGTATGGAATTCCTGCGTGAACGCGCTCTCCATAACGAATATTTCAAGGATGCCGTTGTCGACAAGATCAGCGATGCCGATGTGCGTGCGCGCTACGACAAGGAAATCGCCGCCATGCCGCCGCAGGTGGAAGTGCGCGCTCGTCACATCCTCGTGAAGACCAAGGAAGAGGCCGAAGCCATCATCAAGAAGCTTGAAGGTGGCGCCAAGTTCGAGGACCTCGCCAAGGAAAGCTCGACCGACGGCACCGCAGCCAATGGCGGCGATCTCGGTTATTTCGCCGAAGGCCAGATGGTGCCTGAATTCGAAAAGGCCGCCTTTGCGCTCAAGCCGGGTGAATACACCAAGGAGCCGGTCCAGACCCAGTTCGGTTTCCACGTGATCCAGCTCGAAGATCGTCGCACCAAGCAGCCACCGGCATTCGATCAGGTCAAGGACCAGATCCGTTCGATCATCATGCGCGAGCGTTATGTCGAAACCGTCAAGAAGCTGCGTGACGGCATGAAGATCGACTACAAGGACCCCGCAGTCGAGAAAGCCATGAAGGATGCCGCCGCAGCCCAGGAAGGCGCGGACAAGGATGACGCGCCGGAAGAAGCTGCTCCGCAGCAGTAAAAACTGGCGTCAAATATCAGCGCCCCGGCTTGCCGGGGCGTTTTTTATTTCGATCTCGCGTTTCCCGCTTGATTTTGGCCCGCAAACCTTTCCAATGCGCGCGTCATATTTTGAATCCGAAATTCGCGTAGCGCCGTTTGCCGGGCATTATGATTTTCGGGTTTTCTACGAAACCGCATTCCATCGAGGCACATATGTCCGCGTCTGTTTCTCCCCTTGCTCCAAAACACTACCCCACAATGCCGGTCGTTCATGGCGTACGCATCGCCACCGCTGCTGCCGGGATCAAGTATAAGGGGCGAACGGATGTGATGTTGATGGTCTTCGACCGACCGGCAGAAGCCGCAGGGGTCTTTACACGTTCGCTCTGCCCATCGGCGCCGGTCGATTTCTGCCGACGCAATCTCGTGCACGGAAAGGCCCGAGCGGTCGTCGTCAATTCCGGCAATGCCAATGCCTTTACAGGCGTCAAGGGCCGTGAAGCGACGGAAGCAACGGCAGAAGCCACCGCTAAAGCGGTTGGTTGCGCCACAACCGATGTCTTTTTGGCGTCAACCGGCGTGATCGGCGAACCGCTCGATGCAAGCAAGTTCGCGCATCTGCTTGGCGATATGAACAAGGATGCGGTCGAGGATTTCTGGACCGAAGCCGCCCAGGCGATCATGACCACGGATACTTATCCGAAGGTTGCGACCGAAACGGTGCTGCTCGGTCAGGTGCCGGTCACGATCAACGGTATCGCCAAGGGTGCAGGCATGATCGCGCCGGATATGGCAACAATGCTTTCCTTCGTCGTCACTGATGCACCGATCAAGGCTGGCGTGTTGCAGAGCCTGCTCTCCAAGGGCGTTGGCTCGACCTTCAATGCTGTGACAGTGGATAGTGACACATCCACATCGGATACGTTGATGTTGTTCGCCACCGGTGCGGCGGCAGAACGCGGCGCACCTGAGATCACCGATCCTGCGGACAAGCGTCTTGGTGAATTCAAGAAGGCGCTGGGCCGCCTCCTGAAGTCGCTGGCGCTGCAAGTCGTGCGCGACGGTGAGGGCGCACGCAAGATGGTGGAAGTGGAAGTGACGGGCGCAAAGTCTGCAGCTTCTGCCAAGAAGATTGCGCTTTCCATCGCCAATTCGCCGCTGGTGAAGACGGCTGTTGCCGGTGAAGACGCCAATTGGGGCCGCGTGGTCATGGCTGTCGGCAAGGCTGGCGAACCCGCTGATCGTGACCTGCTCGCGATTTGGTTCGGGGATATTCGCGTTGCGCATCAGGGCGAGCGTGATCCGGCCTATTCGGAAGCAGCGACGTCTGCCTATATGCAGGGCGAGGATATTCGTATTCGCGTCGATCTGGGGATAGGCAAGGGCAAGGCAACCGTCTGGACCTGCGACCTCACCAAGGAATATGTTGCCATCAACGGCGATTACAGAAGTTGATCGAAGTGATGGAAAAACCCAGCACCCCAAGTCTCGCTATCGTACGCCAGCTTGAAGCCGTCGGCTTCCGTGCCTGGCCCGCCACGTCGGTCCACTATGACGGCACCTGGGCGATACGCATGACCGCAGCGCATCCATCCCGGCGTCTCAACTCGATTAACCCGCTCGATCCCGGCGACACGCGCGATATTCCAACACGTGTGGAACTGGCAGCACAGCGTTTTCGCGCCTATGGCCGCGTTCCCTGCTTCAGGCTTTCGCCGCTCGCGCCGCGCGAGCTTGAGGATTATCTCGAAGGGCTTGGCTGGAAGCGCCGGGACGAAACTATCGTGATGACGGCAAATCTCGAGGAGCTGGACTTGTCGGGCGCCATCGACCAGATCCCGTTGAAGGATATCGGGCGCTTCGTGGATGCCTCGCTTTCGATCCATGAAAGACCGGAGGATATGCGGCCCGGGTTTTCAGAACTTCTCAACAGCGTTCGCCCGAACAAGGGAATGTTCGTGCTGGAGGAAGGTGGTCGCGCTGTGTCCAACCTGCTGTGTGTGCAGGACGGTGTGATGGCGGGTCTGTTCGATGTCGGAACCCTGCGTGACGCAAGGCGCAAGGGGCATGGGCACGCGATTGTCGGTTCTGCGCTCAAATGGGCGGCGAAGCTCGGTGCGAAGACGGCATGGCTGCAGATCGAGGCGGACAACGTCGCCGGACTTGCTCTTTACGAGAGCTTCGGCTTTCAGGAAGCCTATCGCTATGCCTATCGGGAGAGCAACGAGAAATGACCGAGGCAAAGGGACGGCGCATTCTTCTGGTCGCAGCTTGTGCACTGGTGGATTCGGACGGTCGGGTTCTGCTGACGCAGCGCCCGGAAGGCAAGCAGCTTGCCGGGCTGTGGGAGTTTCCCGGTGGCAAGGTGGAACCGGGCGAAACACCGGAAGAAACGCTGATCCGCGAATTGCAGGAAGAAATCGGCATTACCACGAAGGTGGCCTGCCTTGCACCGCTGACATTTGCCAGCCACACCTATGATGACTTCCACCTGCTCATGCCGCTCTATGTCTGCCGCCGTTATGAAGGTATCGCGCGGGGACTCGAAGGGCAGGCGCTGAAATGGGTTCGCCCGAAGGATATGCGCGACTATCCGATGCCACCAGCCGACGAACCGCTGATCCCGTTCCTTTTGGATCTTCTGTAAAGAGGGTCCTGTCCACAACTGTGGAAAAAGGTTGGCAATTTGTTACGATTCCGCTGGCTGGTTAATCTATGATTCACTCCGTTGAGGCATTCTCGTTTTCGAGCTGCCCCGGAGTCTTGAAGCATGAGTTTCGACAACAATTATTTTAGCGCTGATCACAACGAATATACGGCCAAGCCGCTAACGAAGGCTGGTCGTGGAATCCTGCGCGTTGTGCTGTTGTTCGGTTCTGCCGTTGTTGCTCTGGCTCTCATCATTGTGCCGGTTCTCAACGATCAGGCAAACAAAGTTGCAGCCCAGTCAGTGCTCCCGGCCGGGATCGATCGCACCATGACCGGTTCGATCAAGCGTGATACCGGCAACCAGCCGCACGCGGCAGGCCAGACCTATACAGTGCGCAAGAGCGTGCTTCAGCCAAGTCCCAATTCCGTCTGCATCATCGAGACAAACGGCAGCCACCACGGCGATTGTTAGCCGTCTTTCGCATGTCTTTATTCCCAAAACCGGTTCCCGCTTTTGGGAGACATGCTTTATTCTTCCTCAGCCTTTTTTAGCGCTTCCGCGAGCGATGCTTTTGCAGAGCCAGGCTTCAATGGCTTTTGCTGCGATTCATGTGGCGCCCAGCCGGAAAGCCAGATGACAGAGAAAGTGGCGCGGATGCGTCCGTCCGGATCGGAGAACCGCTCGGCGTAGATTTCAGCGGCACGCAGGAAAAGGCGTTTCGAAACCGGCTTGCGGGAACGGTCGCGCAGGATGTTCTGCATGCCCATGGCGCGCAGATCGGCCATCAGGTTGAACAGCGAATCGTAGCGCACCGTGATGTTGTCGACGTCGGTTACAGGCAGGGCGAAACCTGCACGTTGCAGAAGGCCGCCCACATCGCGTACGTCCGGAAACGGGAAAATGCGCGGCGAGGCGCCGCCCGTCAATTCGATTTCTGCTTGAAGCAGACTTTCGCGCAATTCACCCAGCGTTCCGCTGCCGCTCAGGGCGGCGAGAAAAAGCCCGTCCGGCTTCAGGGCGCGGGCGATCTGCACCATTGTGCCCGGCGTGTCATTGGTGGCGTGAAGCGCCATCAGCGACACTATAAGATCGGCGCTGCCGGACTTCAGCGGCAGCATTTCCTCATCGCCGACAATAGCGGGGTATGGGCTGTCCAAGAAATCTCTGTCGCGTTCGATGCGGACAATCAGGTCGGCCTTGCCAGTCTGTGCTATGGCTGCAGCCGCCGCGCCGGTATGGCCAGCCAGATCGACGGCGACGGGAAAATGGCGCTCCACTGCGTCGAGACGATCAGCGAGATCGTCGGCAATGCGCTGCAACAGGAAATCCGCGCCGGGTTCGGCGCGCGCAAAGGCGCGGCGGCGAAACGAGAGCAGGAGATCGCGATCAAAGATCGCGCTATCATCAGTCGGCGCAGGCATGGAATTCGTCTTCTCTTTCGAGCAAGGTTCAGTACAATCGTTGCGGGGATAGATGCATTCGAACGGGGGCGAATGCAATGGCGGATGACGATAGAACGCATCAAACCTTTTTGCGTAGCGCGGGCGAAAGGCTTCGGCGTCTGGCCAGCAGCGCTGTTCGCTCGTCGGCAGACATGTTGTTTCCGCCAACTTGTATCGGTTGTCGGATGCATGTGTCCGAACCGGGGACGCTGTGTCCGAAATGCTGGCCGGAACTGCGCTTTATAGAAAAGCCTTACTGTCCTGTGCTGGGCATACCTTTCAGTCATGATTTCGGTGAGAATTTCATGAGTGCGGAGGCGATTGCCGATCCTCCACCTTTCCGGCGTCTCCGGTCCGCCGTCCTGCACCGGGGCGCGGCACAGCGGATGGCGGTTTCGCTCAAGTTTCATGACCGGACTGATCTGGCTCCTTGGATGGCGCGCTGGATGCAGCGCGCGGGCCGCGAATTGCTGGATGAATGTGATGTGATACTGCCGGTGCCCCTGCATCGCTGGCGGTTCTGGCAGCGGCGCTTCAACCAGTCGGCGGAACTTGCCCGCGCCTTGGCGAAACTGGAGGCGAAACCCTTTGCGCCGCAAGGCGTGAAGCGCGTGCGCCGGACCGAACAGCAGATCGGCCTTGGCATCAAGGAGCGAAAGCGCAATGTGGACGGCGCGTTTCGTGTGCCGCAGGAACACGAGATTCATGTTCGCGGGCGACGGGTTCTGCTGATCGACGACGTCTATACGACCGGCGCCACGGTCAAGGCGGTGACGCGGGCCCTGCTGCGCGGCGGCGCAAAAAGCGTGGATGTGCTGACGTTCAGCCGTGTTCTTCCGGATTGAACCGGATAATTGGCTACACAGGCTCGTGAAAAGCGTCAGGGCTTCCAGATAGCGCTTTTGCCGCTTATATAGTGGCCAAAACGATTGGAGTTTATAATGGTTGATGTAACGATCTACACGCGTATCGGTTGCCCTTATTGCACCCGGGCGAAGGATCTTCTGACCCGCAAGGGCGTTGCTTATAATGAAATCGATGCAGGCGCATCGCCGGAATTGCGTGCTGAAATGCAAGAGCGTTCGGGCCGTAACACCTTCCCGCAGATTTTCGTCGGGCCTGTTCATGTTGGCGGATGCGATGATCTTTTCGCGCTGGAAGACCAGGGTAAGCTGGATGGCCTCCTGAAGACTGGCGAACTGGCCTAGAATTTGATCGGATAGGGGAGAAGCCGATGAGTACGTTCCGCGCTGCTGCAGTACAGATGCGTTCCGGCACAGATGTTGTCCGCAATATCGAGGCTTTGGAGAAACTTGTCGCTGAAGCGGCAGCTCAGGGTGCGACTTACGTGCAATCGCCGGAAATGACCGGCGCAATGATGCGTGATCGGGTGGCCTTCAAGGCAAGCCTGCGTGACGAAGCCAATGATCTGGTCTTCAAGGCAGCTTCGGCATTGGCGGCGAAGCACGGCATCTTCCTGCATATCGGATCAACGGCTATCGATGCCGGTGATGGCAAGATTGCCAATCGCGCCGGAATTTTCACGCCCTCAGGTGAGAAACTCGTCACCTATGACAAGATTCACATGTTCGACGTCGATCTGGACAATGGTGAAAGCTGGCGTGAATCGGCGACCTATGAGCCGGGCAAGGAAACTGTCGTTGCCGAACTGCCTTTCGCAAATCTCGGCATGGCGATCTGCTACGACATCCGCTTTCCGCAATTGTTCCGTGCCCAGGCGCTTGCCGGTGCCAATGTGATCACCGGCCCGGCTGCCTTCACGAAACAGACAGGAGAGGCCCACTGGCACGTCTTGCAGCGTGCGCGTGCCATCGAAAATGGTGCATTCCTGATCTCTGCCGCGCAAGGCGGTCTGCATGAGGATGGGCGCGAAACCTATGGTCATTCGATCATCGTTTCACCATGGGGTAAGATTCTCGCTGAGGCCGATCACGATGAACCGGGTGTCATTCTGGCCGACATCGACGTGGCGGAAAGCGCTACTGCGCGCGGCAAGATACCGAACCTGAAAAATGCGCGGGAGTTCGATGTCCGGACTTGCTCCGCGAAACAGAAAGAGGACGCGTAAATTCTATGATCCGCTTTTCGCTTCATTGCGATCAGGGCCATGAATTCGAGGGCTGGTTTCGCGACAATGCCGATTTCGACCGTCAGTCGGAAAGGAAGCTTGTCGCCTGCCCGGTGTGCAATTCGCAAGCCGTTCAGAAGTCGCTGATGGCGCCTGCGGTTTCGACAAGTCGCGGCAAGGAAAAGATTGCCATGGTGCTGGGCGATACGCAAAAGCAGATACTGGACGAAATGCGGGAGTTGAGCCGCAAGGTTCGCGAGAATGCGGATTATGTCGGCGACAAATTTGCCGAGGAAGCCAGGAAGATTCATTTCGGCGAGACTGAAACACGTGGTATCTACGGCGAAGCGTCGCGCGAGGATCTGCATTCGCTGCTTGAAGACGGTGTCGACGTTCTGCCGTTGCCGGTATTTCCAGAAGACAAGAACTGATTGCCTCATAGGAGACAAGGCGCATGAAACTGACGGATTCTGCGCCTTTTTTGCTGATTGCAACCGGCACTTTGCTGGGCCTCATCTTGCCGCTCGGCAAGATTGCCGCGCAGGCCGGTATTCCGCCCGCGATCTGGACATTTCTGTTCTCGGCGAGTGCAGGGATCATTCTATTCGCTGTTCTTCGCCTGCAGGGAAAGAAGATCGGCTTTTCAGGCGGGCGGCTGCGTTACTATATCTGCACCGCGTTCATCTCCTATGCCGTGCCCAATCTTCTCATTCTTTCTGCCATTCCGCGCCTTGGAGCGGGTTTTACCGGCATCATGTATACGCTCTCGCCGGTCATCACGCTTGTTCTGTCGATGGGGTTCGGACTGCGACGTCCCAACGCGCTTGGGATTGGCGGCATCGCTGCCGGATTTATCGGTGCGGTGATGGTGGCGATGACGCGCGGCGAGGTGGGGAAACCAGCCGATCCATTGTGGATCGCCGCTGCATTGCTCATTCCTGTGTTTCTCGCCATCGGCAATGTCTATCGCACGCTTGACTGGCCGAAGAGTTCCGATCCGACCGAGCTTGCAGCCGGAAGCCATCTCGCATCGGCACTGATGCTTTTTGCTGGAATACTCATATTCACCGGCCAGTTTCCGATTGAAACACTTGCATTCGCGCCATGGGCTGCGCTGGCCCAGTCGATTGCGTCGGCTGGCATGTTCGCCCTGTTCTTCCGACTACAGGCGGTTGGCGGGCCGGTCTATCTTAGCCAGATCGGCTATGTCGCAGCCGCACTTGGGCTTATTTCGGGAACACTTTTTCTCGGCGAACATTATCCGCCGCTGACCTGGATCGGTGCGCTGGTCATTTGTGCAGGCGTTGCCATGACAACGCGCGCGCAAAGAGGTTGAGATCAGGCGGGGCGTTCGGCAAGCACCATATAGTTCACATCGGTGTCGCGGGAGCGGCTCCAGCTGTCGGCCAGCGGATTATAGGTCACGCCAAGCTTGTCGATAAGGCGCAGGCCACCTTTCGCAAGTGCTGATTCCAGTTCTTCCGGACGGACCAGCTTTTCATATTGATGTGTGCCGCGCGGCAGCCAGCGCAGGACATATTCCGCGCCGATGATCGCCAGACCGTAAGCCTTCAGCGTGCGGTTGATCGTGGCGACGAACATCAGTCCGCCGGGCTTCACCATTTCGCTGGTCGCGGACATGAACAGGTCCACATCGGAAACGTGTTCGACCACTTCCATGTTAAGCACGACGTCGAATTTCTCACCGGCGTCGGCCAGCGCTTCTGCTGTCGTGGCGCGGTAGTCGACCTCGACGCCGCTCTGCGCGGCGTGGATTTTCGCCACTTCGATATTTGTCGTGGAGGCATCCGCTCCGATGACGGTTGCGCCAAGGCGCGCCATAGGCTCGCAGAGAAGCCCGCCGCCGCAGCCGATATCGAGCAGGCGCAGACCTTCGAAGGGGCGCGGCGCATTGGGATCACGGTTGAATTTGGCGCAGATCTTTTCCTTGATATAAGCAAGCCGCGTCGGATTGAACTTGTGCAAGGGACGGAACTTGCCCTGCGGATTCCACCATTCCGCGGCAATGCGCGAAAAATGCTCGATTTCCGAAGCGTCGATGGTGGTGCGGGCGGTCTCGGTCATTTCATTCTCCAGCGGCGGAAGCGTGCAGTTCTGCTCTCAAGGTAGTACTCCAAAGTCAAGGAACAAATCAATTTCGCTCTCAAGAGGCCCGATACGAATCGCGGCCTTGCGGAAGCGTGGCATTTTAGCTATGTGACCCCGGGTTTGCCTGTCGCAACAATATAAGGTTTGGGCAGGTGAGAGTGTAATTTTTCTAAACAGCGGGACGTAACCTTAAATGGCGCGCATCGTGATGAAATTCGGCGGCACTTCGGTAGCCGATCTGGAACGCATCTATAATGTGGCGCGCCACGTCAAACGCGAGGTCGAAGCGGGCAATCAGGTTGCCGTCGTCGTTTCGGCCATGTCCGGCAAGACCAACGAACTGGTCGGCTGGGTGCAGAACATGCCGAAAGTCTGCGGCGCAAGCTCGCCTTTTTATGATGCCCGCGAATATGACACCATCGTCGCATCCGGCGAGCAGGTAACGAGCGGGCTTCTGGCGATTGCGCTTCAGTCCATCGGTGTCGACGCACGTTCGTGGCAGGGCTGGCAGATCCCGATCAAGACCGACAATGCCCATGGCGCTGCCCGTATTCAGGACATCGACGGCTCGGAAATCGTCCGCCGCATGGAAATGGGACAGGTTGCCGTTGTTGCCGGTTTCCAGGGCATTGGTCCTGACAACCGCGTGGCAACGCTCGGGCGCGGCGGCTCGGATACGTCTGCCGTCGCCATCGCTGCCGGTGTGAAGGCTGATCGCTGCGATATTTATACGGATGTCGATGGCGTCTACACCACCGACCCGCGCGTGGAGCCGAAGGCAAAGCGTCTTTCGAAGATTTCCTTCGAGGAAATGCTGGAAATGGCATCGCTCGGTGCCAAGGTTCTGCAGGTGCGTTCGGTTGAACTCGCCATGGTGCACAAGGTGCGCACGTTCGTGCGCTCGAGCTTTACGGACCCAGATGCGCCGGGCATGGGTGATCCGATCAACCCGCCCGGAACCCTTATTTGCGACGAGGATGAAATCGTGGAACAGCAGGTCGTCACAGGTATCGCCTTTGCGAAGGATGAAGCTCAGATTTCGCTGCGGCGCGTGGCCGACCGGCCGGGCGTTTCGGCAGCCATTTTCGGGCCGCTCGCTGAAGAGCACATCAATGTCGACATGATCGTGCAGAACGTGTCGGAAGACGGCTCCAAGACCGATATGACCTTCACCATTCCAACCGGTGATATCGACAAGGCCCTGAAGGTGCTGGACAAGGTCAAGGGCGAGATCGGCTTCGACAATATCCAGTCCGAAACCGGCCTTGCCAAGATTTCGGTCATTGGCATCGGCATGCGCAGCCATGCTGGCGTTGCCGCCACCGCCTTCAAGGCACTGGCCGAAAAAGGCATCAACATTCGCGCCATCACAACGTCTGAAATCAAGATTTCTATCCTGATCGACGGCCCCTATGCAGAACTGGCCGTGCGCACGCTGCACGCGGTCTATGGCCTCGACAAGTAATCAGCCGGTTTAGTTTCCGTTTGAAACAGAGTTGTATGCGGGGCCGCGCAGCCGAAAGGGTGCGCGGCCCCGCAACATTTTGCGAGCAGCGACTATTTGTTCTGGACGCGGGTGTCAAAAATGCTCACAAAGGGGTTGGCGTAACGCTTCGCGGGCGGGTATTGGGAATCGGCTGGCGGAACGCACGTCAGCAATTTTGAAGGAGCCCCCGACGATCATGCGTGAGCTGACAACCGGTCCCCGCGTACTGCTTAAGCGGTTGCGCGAATTGATGGCAGAGCCGCTGGAACCGCAGGCGCGCCTCGACCGGATCGTTCGTGAAATCGCCCAGAATATGGTCGCGGAAGTCTGCTCCTTCTATATATTGCGCGCTGATGGCGTCCTTGAGCTTTACGCGACTGAAGGTCTCAATCCGCAGGCTGTCCACCTTGCCCAGCTTCGCCTCGGTCAGGGTCTGGTTGGCACGATTGCCGCGAGCGCCCGTCCTCTCAATCTGACCGATGCGCAAAGCCATCCGGCTTTCGCCTATCTGCCGGAAACTGGTGAAGAGGCCTATAATTCCTTCCTCGGCGTTCCTGTTCTGCGTGCTGGCCGCACTTTGGGCGTTCTTGTCGTCCAGAACAAGACCAAGCGGGCTTATCGGGAAGACGAGGTCGAAGCACTTGAAACCACCGCCATGGTCCTTGCCGAAATCATCGCGACCGGTGACGGGCTGCGTCTGGCCCGTCCCGGCATAGAGCTTGATCTCGGTCGCCCGATGAGCGTGACAGGACAGGCTTTCAACGACGGTATCGGCCTTGGCCATGTGGTGCTGCATGAGCCGCGCATTGTCGTCACCAATCTTTTCAACGAGGATAGTCAGGCAGAGCTGAACCGGCTGGACGAGGCGCTTGGCAGCCTGCGCATATCCATCGATGACATGCTGTCGCGCCGCGATGTGGCGGCGGAGGGCGAGCATCGCGAAGTGCTCGAAGCCTATCGCATGTTTGCCCATGATCGCGGCTGGGTGCGGCGTCTGGAAGAAGCCATTCACAACGGTCTGACCGCCGAGGCGGCGGTCGAAAAGGTGCAGAGCGACACACGTGCGCGCATGGTGCATCTGACCGACCCCTATATGCGTGAGCGCCTGTCGGATTTCGATGATCTCGCGAATCGTCTGCTGCGCCAGCTCATGGGGCGCGACATCAAGACCATCGCCGAATCGCTGGTCAAGGACGCGATCATCGTCGCCCGTTCGATGGGGGCTGCCGAGCTTCTGGATTATCCGCGCGAGCGTTTGCGCGGTGTCGTTCTTGAAGACGGCGCAGCCACGAGCCATGTTGTGATCGTGGCCCGAGCAATGGGCATTCCGGTCGTTGGCCAGGCCAAGGGTATTGTATCCATGGCCGAAAACAACGATGCGGCAATCGTCGATGGCGATGAAGGCATCATGCATCTGCGTCCGCAATCCGATCTGGAAACGGCCTACGCCGAAAAGGTTCGGTTCCGGGCGCGGCGTCAGGCCCATTATCGTGAGTTGCGGGACAAGCCGTCCGTCACCAAGGATGGCGTCGATATATCGCTTCTGATGAATGCGGGGCTTCTCGTCGATCTGCCGCAACTGTCGGCTTCGGGTGCGGCGGGGATCGGCCTGTTTCGCACCGAACTTCAGTTCATGGTGGCCTCGACATTCCCGCGTGCCGAGCAGCAGGAACGTCTTTATCGCTCGGTCATTGAGGCTGCAGGCGACAAGCCGGTGACTTTCCGGACGCTGGATATTGGCGGAGACAAGGTTCTCCCTTATTTCAGTTCAACCGTACAGGAAGAAAATCCGGCACTCGGCTGGCGGGCCATCCGTCTGACGCTTGACCGTCCGGGGCTGCTGCGCACCCAGCTAAGGGCGCTTTTGAAGGCGGCGGGCGGCCGCGAGTTGAAAATCTTGCTGCCGATGATTACGGAAGTCAGCGAAGTGAAGGCCGCACGCGAGATCATCGATCGTGAGGTCCGTCATTTATCGCGATTCGCCCATCAGTTGCCCATGTGTCTGAAACTGGGAGCAATGATCGAGGTGCCGTCGCTGCTTTGGCAGCTTGAGGAACTGATGTCGCTTGTCGATTTCATCTCCGTTGGTTCGAATGATCTTTTCCAGTTTTTGATGGCGACGGATCGTGGCAACTCGCTGATGTCTGGTCGCTTCGATCAGCTTTCGCCCGCATTCCTGCGGGCACTGCGCTTCATCGTGGAAACCGGCAATCGCCACGGCAAATCGGTTACGCTATGCGGTGAAATGGCCAGCAGGCCGCTTCCAGCCATGGCGCTGGTCGGCATCGGGTTTCGGTCGATCTCAATGTCGGCGGCAGCAATCGGTCCCGTCAAGGCCATGCTCGATGCGCTTGATGCGGGCAAGCTCACGGCCTTGTTGGCGGAAGAGCTGGACAAGCCGAACAGCGCGCATTCATTGCGTGAACTGTTGATGAGATTTGCCGAAGACAACGATATTCCGTTATAGCGAAGCAGATTGATCTGATTGAACGGTCGCGGTGCAGGGTTGCGCAGCGTTTCGTTTTGCATTCTTGCCGCCGCTGACAATTTTTAGGACATGACATGATTGCATTGCCGCAGGACCGGATGGACCAGCTCTTGAAGCGGTTCTCGATGATCGAAAGCCAGATGGCCAATAATCCGGATTCGGAAACCTATGTGAAGCTCGCATCGGAATATTCCGAACTGCAGGACGTGGTCGGCAAGATTCGCGAACTGACCGATGCCCGCAAGGAAGCGGTTGATCTCGCAGCCATGCGTGACGATGCCTCCACGGATGCGGAGATGCGCGCACTGGCGCTCGAAGAACTGCCGGAAGTCGAAAAGCGCATCGAAACGCTGGAGCAGGAAGTCCAGATTTTGCTGCTGCCAAAGGATGCCGCCGACGAGAAGAACGCCATTCTGGAAATTCGGGCCGGTACGGGCGGTCTGGAGGCGGCGCTGTTCGCCGGTGACCTGTTCCGCATGTATGAGCGCTATGCCGCCGAAAAAGGCTGGCGGGTCGAACTGGTCTCGGCCAGCGAAGGCGATGCTGGCGGTTACAAGGAAATCATTGCTACCGTATCCGGCAAGGGCGTGTTCTCCAAGCTCAAGTTCGAATCAGGCGTGCACCGCGTGCAGCGTGTGCCTGAAACGGAAGCCGGCGGGCGCATCCATACATCGGCGGCAACCGTCGCGGTTTTGCCCGAAGCCGAGGATATTGACATTGAGATCCGTAATGAGGATATCCGCATCGATACGATGCGGGCATCGGGCGCCGGTGGCCAGCACGTGAACACGACCGATTCGGCGGTTCGCATTACGCACATCCCGACCGGCATCATGGTCGTTCAGGCTGAAAAATCCCAGCACCAGAACCGCGCCCGCGCCATGCAGATTCTCCGGGCACGCCTTTACGACATGGAGCGCCAGAAGGCAGAAACCGAACGCTCTGAATCGCGCCGTAGCCAGGTCGGTTCGGGCGATCGATCCGAGCGTATCCGCACTTATAATTTCCCGCAGGGACGTGTTACCGATCATCGCATCAATCTGACGCTCTACAAGCTCGACCGGGTTATGGAAGGCGATCTGGACGAATTGGTTGATGCGCTGATTTCCGATCATCAGACCGCACTTCTGACGGAACTGGGGCAGTAGCGCGCGTTTCGATCTGATTCAAGCAGATTGGCCAGATCGGCGCTCTAGTGGATTGAATTTGACGTTTGATATCCGTCCGATATAAATCACGTTTCAAAGGTCAAATTCGGAAAATCCACTAGATTCATAAAGTTACTAGTGGTCTTTTTGACTCCGACATTTGCCCGGCGCTCATATCCGAGGGGCGCAAATGTCGGAAGCAGACCACTAGATATTTGTTTTGAACCGCGCATCTTTTCCGAAAACCGTTTCACACTTTCGGGATGCGCTCTAAGGGTGAGCGAAATGCGTCTCGACCGCCTGATGGCTGATGCACGGACGAGGCTTCGTGCGGCAGGACTGGATACACCAGACCTCGATGCACGGCTTCTGGTCGAATGGGCCACCGGCAAGACCCGTCTTGATCTGATATCTGAACCGGAGCAATTGGTGGATTCTGCTGTCATCGAGACGCTTTCCGATGCCCTCGACCGCCGTGAAAAGGGCGAACCGGTTCACCGGATCATGGGTGTTCGCGAGTTTTTCGGCTTGCCTTTCAGGCTCTCCGCCGCGACGCTTGAACCGCGCCCCGATACGGAAGTGCTGGTGGAACTGGTTATTCCGGCACTGGAGGCGCTTGCGGGAAAGAACAGCGTGCTTGAGCTTCTCGATATGGGCACGGGAACGGGCGCGATCGTCATTTCGCTTCTCCATCGCTTCGAACACGCGCATGGCATTGGCCTCGACATGGCCGAAGGTGCGCTCGCGATGGCGCGAATCAACGCTGTCGCCAATGGTGTAAGCGACCGTTTTGCAGCACTTAAAAGCGACTGGTTCCAGAATGTGAGCGGGCTGTTTCATCTTATCGTCTCAAACCCGCCCTATATTCCGCATGAAGACATTGCGGAATTGTCGCGCGAAGTGCGCAACCATGATCCGCTTGCCGCACTTGATGGCGGCGCCGATGGACTGAATTTCTACAGAGCCCTTGCACAGAAGGCAGCAGATCACCTATATAAGGATGGAATGGTTGCCGTAGAGATCGGCGCCGGACAATTCCAGGATGTTGAGGCGCTTTTTGAAAGCGCAGGTTTTTCTCTCGCAGGCGATGCGAGCGATCTTGGCGGCCACAGAAGGGCCATGCTTTTCGCGCACAAATCAAATACGTAATTTTGATGCGGCGAACCGCTAAAAAACACTTGGAATTTGCGGCGAAGCCGTTTAGTTTCCGGCCACCGTATACAGCCAGAATGGTTTTGCCCGCTGATGGGCGGTGGCGGAAATGCTCCATGACGATTTTTGGTCATGCTCCCCGGAGGGTTCTTTGGGGATGGCTTGTGCGGAAGTACACGACTTTCAAGCATAATCTCGAAGAGCAAGGCTTTTCGGAATGGTTATGCATTAATGCAACCGCGGAGTTTCGGTGACCCATAGAGGTGCACCTAACTCAGGAGCAGTCGATTTGTGGGAAGTTTTTAGGGCGTACTTCCTCCATGGCTCGATAGCGTGAAACCGGCAGCTTTTTTGGCTGTGGAGTTTCTACGCCCTTTAATCTGAAAAGAGATGAATATGAGGCCAGCACAGCAGAACAGGCGCATGCGCGGACGGGGGAATAACAATAATAACAACAACAATAACCGCAAGGGCCCCAATCCTCTGTCGCGCAATTACGAAAGCAATGGCCCGGATGTGAAGATCCGTGGCAATGCGCAACATATTGCAGAAAAATACTCGACACTTGCGCGGGACGCACAGGCATCTGGCGATCGCGTGATGGCAGAAAACTATCTTCAGCACGCCGAACATTACAATCGCATCATCATGGCTGCCATGGCGCAGAATCCGGTGCCGTTCCAGCGCGAAGAAACCTTCGACGATGACGGTTCGGATGATGAGGAAGCAGGTTTCACGCCTGTCGCAGCACAGCCGCAGCCCGTCAACGGTTCCGGCCCGCAGCCGGTCATCGAAGGCACCCCTGCCGAGGTCGTCTACGGCGAAGAAGGTGGCGAGCCGGTAAAGTCCGGCGAAGGTCGCCAGCAGCCGCGCGAACGCGATAATCGTGATCGTCGTCTCGGTCGTGGTCGCCGTCCGCAGCGTGAGCGCTTCAACGCTGACGAGCGTTCGGATGAACAGCCGCAGGAAAAGCAGGCTCAGCCGGTGGCTGAAGAGGCTTCGGCTCCGGTTGAAGTCGTGGCCGAGCAGGCAGCACCCGCTGTCGTTGAAGTCGCTCCTGCTGCCGATGCAGCATCTGCCGAAGAAGCCGCACCACGTCGCGCCACGCGCCGTCCGGGTCGCCCGCGTCGTGCCGCCAAGGATAGCGGTGACGAGACGCCGGCGACGGAACCTGCGAATTCCGACGCCTGATTGTCCTTCTGTATCAAATCAAAGAAATGGCGCGGTTTCCGCGCCATTTTTATTTGGTTTTGCAAGTGCATGTAACCCTTGCCGAACCCCGGCCATCGTCCCATATGCTGTCTTGGAAAGAAGCCCGCCCAGTGTGGGGGCTTCGTCACCATACATCTTCCGGTGCCGCTTGACGGGCTGGAGGGCAAAGGAGACATGATGAATATCGAAAAATATACGGAACGCGTCCGGGGCTTTATCCAGTCTGCCCAGACTTTCGCACTGTCATCCGGCAATCAACAATTCACGCCGGAACACGTGTTGAAGGTTCTCGTCGATGATGACGAAGGGCTTGCCTCATCCTTGATCGAACGGGCAGGGGGCCGGATCGCCGATGTGCGCATCGGCCTGCAGAACGCGCTCGAAAAGCTGCCCAAAGTGTCGGGTGGCAACGACCAGCTTTATTTATCGCAGCCGCTTGCCAAGGTCTTCTCGCTTGCCGAGGAACTTGCCAGCAAGGCCGGTGACAGCTTCGTCACCGTCGAGCGCCTTCTGACGGCGCTGGCGATGGAAAAATCCGCAAAGACGTCTGAAATTCTGTCCGCTGCCGGTGTGACCCCGACGGCGCTCAACAAGGTCATAAACGATATGCGCAAAGGCCGCACCGCCGATTCGGCGTCCGCTGAAAGCAATTATGATGCGTTGAAGAAATATGCCCGCGATCTGACCGAGGATGCGCGCGCAGGCAAGCTCGATCCCGTGATCGGCCGCGACGAGGAAATCCGCCGCACGATTCAGGTTCTGTCGCGCCGCACCAAGAACAATCCGGTTCTGATTGGCGAGCCAGGCGTCGGCAAGACCGCAATTGCGGAAGGTCTGGCGCTTCGCATCGTCAATGGCGATGTGCCCGAATCCTTGAAGGACAAGCAGTTGATGGCGCTCGATATGGGCGCGCTGATTGCCGGTGCCAAATATCGCGGTGAGTTCGAAGAACGTCTGAAAGCGGTGCTTTCGGAAGTGCAAACGGCTGCTGGCCAGATCATCCTCTTCATCGATGAAATGCACACGCTTGTCGGCGCAGGCAAATCCGATGGCGCCATGGATGCATCGAACCTTTTGAAGCCTGCTCTTGCACGCGGCGAATTGCACTGCGTCGGCGCGACGACGCTCGAAGAATACCGGAAATATGTCGAGAAGGACGCAGCCCTTGCTCGTCGCTTTCAGCCAGTATTCGTCGATGAACCGACAGTCGAGGATACGATCTCGATCCTGCGTGGCCTGAAGGAAAAATACGAGCAGCATCACAAGGTGCGCGTTTCGGATTCGGCTTTGGTTGCTGCGGCAACCTTGTCGAACCGTTACATCACCGACCGTTTCCTGCCCGACAAGGCAATCGATCTTGTCGATGAGGCAGCATCGCGCCTGCGCATGCAGGTTGATTCCAAGCCGGAAGAGCTGGATGAAATCGACCGTCGCATCATGCAGTTGAAGATCGAGCGCGAAGCGCTGAAGGTTGAAACCGACGCCGCTTCCAAGGATCGTTTCCAGCGCCTCGAAAAGGAACTGACCGATCTGGAAGAGGAATCGGCGGAACTAACGTCGAAATGGCAGTCTGAAAAGCAGAAGCTTGGACTTGCCGCCGATCTCAAGCGTCAGCTTGAAGAGGCACGCAATGCTCTCGCCATCGCGCAGCGAAGCGGTGAATTCCAGAAGGCAGGCGAACTGGCCTATGGCAAGATTCCGCAACTGGAAAAGCAGCTTGTCGAAGCCGAAAGCCATGAAAACAAGGGCTCTCTGCTTGAAGAGACTGTTACGCCAGACCACGTTGCGCAGATCATTTCGCGCTGGACCGGTATTCCGGTCGACCGGATGCTGGAAGGCGAGCGTGAGAAACTCCTGCGTATGGAAGACGAACTCGCGAAGCGGGTCGTCGGACAGGGCGAGGCGGTTCAGGCTATCTCGAAGGCGGTTCGCCGTGCGCGCGCCGGGCTTCAGGACCCCAACCGGCCTATCGGCTCGTTCATCTTCCTCGGCCCCACGGGCGTCGGCAAGACGGAACTGACCAAGGCGCTCGCTTCATTCCTGTTTCAAGACGATACGGCCATGGTGCGTATCGATATGTCGGAGTTCATGGAAAAGCATTCCGTGAGTCGGCTGATCGGCGCGCCTCCCGGCTATGTCGGCTACGAAGAAGGTGGCGTTCTGACGGAAGCTGTGCGTCGCAGGCCTTATCAGGTGATCCTGTTCGATGAGATCGAAAAGGCGCATCCGGATGTGTTCAACGTGTTGTTGCAGGTGCTGGACGACGGACGCCTGACTGACGGGCAGGGCCGTACGGTCGATTTCCGCAATACGGTCATCATCATGACCTCGAATCTCGGCGCCGAGTATCTCGTCAATCTTGGCGAGAAGGACGATGTCGAGTCGGTTCGTGACGAAGTGATGGGCGTGGTGCGGGCTGCCTTCCGTCCGGAATTCCTGAATCGTGTCGATGAAATCATCCTGTTCCACCGGCTGCGCCGCGAAGACATGGGTGCGATTGTCGATATCCAGATGCAGCGTCTCCAGATGCTTCTGACCGATCGCAAGATCGTGCTGCAGCTGGAAGAGGATGCACGCGAATGGTTGGCCAACAAGGGTTACGACCCGGCCTATGGCGCACGTCCGTTGAAGCGTGTCATCCAGAAGGAAGTTCAGGATCCGCTCGCCGAGCGCATTCTTCTGGGCGATATTCTGGATGGTTCTATCGTCAAGATTACCGCTGGTTCGGACAGGCTCAATTTCCGTCCGATTCGCGGTGCGCTTGAGGATGAAGGCCAGAAGGTCGGTGAGAACGCCTGAACGTTCATGAGTTGAAGGCTTTGGGCGTCGCAACCGGATAGGTTGCGGCGCCTTTTTCATGTCTGGCCTGACAAGTTTTCCGGCTTTCCTTCGATGTCGGCCATCTTCATGTCCAGTTCATCTGGCATCTGCTCTATCAGCTAGAGCGGTTTCAGCTAAAACGGAGTCGCAGGAACTGCTCTAACTATTTGTTTCGTCGCATTATCCGACGCAAAACCGCTTCGCACTTTTGCTGGAAATGCTCTAATCAGTTGTTAACCATATTAGCGGCATCCATGATCTTTCGATCACCCAGGGCATTCTTCATGGCGCATTACACACGCATGCTTCGTTTCGCTTTGTTTGCTTCCGTTGCGGCAACTGCTGTCGACGGTACAGCGCGCGCGGAGGAAGGCTATTCTGCAACGGCTACCGAACGCCCGGTGCAGCTTGCGCAGCTTTATGATCCGGGTGAAGAAATCTATCATGATCGCCGGGTGCGGGTCTTTATCGACCAGTATGGCCGCCGCGTTACGATGGATCGTCGCGGACGCATCCTCAGTGTCGAGGACGCCAATAATTATGACCCGAACGCCTATGACCGTCGGGTTCGCCGTGCACCGCAGCCAGACGACAACTGGACGCTCGATGGACCGGTCGACGGTGGTGCACCTTATGACGGTTTCGGCAATGTGCCCGAGGACCCGAATTATTATCCGGACGCTCCGGCGGCACCGCAATATGGTGGCAACCGGGATGGACAGGTGCAGCGGTCGGAATTGCCGCCGGCAGGCGATCAATATCCCGACAATACCAATACCAATTCAGCCAGTGCGAATCCCGGTTATGACGGTCAGCAGGATTATGGCCAGCCGGGTTATGAACAGCCAAGAGGTGTTCCCAATCCAGGCGACATGGCCCCGGCCATTGAAATGCCGAAGGGGCAGGGCGCAAAGGCGAAGATCGCAGCCTATCAAATACTCCTCGACCGTGCAGGTAGCTCGCCCGGCGTCATTGACGGTCGTTCGGGTAGCAATGTCGACAAGGCGGCTGCCGCCTATGGCGAACTGACCGGAAAGTCGATCAGCCCGACGGATGAAGCGGCGGTCAATGCGGAGCTGGAAGCGACAGGCGGTCCGGCCTTTACCGAATACACAATCACCAATGAGGATGTGGGACGGCAATATGTTGCCTCCATTCCGGAAGATTACGCCCATAAGGCGCAGCTACCGGCGATGGCCTATACATCGGTCACCGAAATGCTCGGTGAAAAGTTTCATATAGACGAGGCCTATCTGAAAGAGATCAATCCCGGCGTAAACTTCAATCAGCCGGGTTCGATTGTTAAGATTCCCAATCTCGGCAAGCCTGTCCGGACCAAGGTGGCCCGCATCATCGCCGACAAGGGACGCAAGCAGGTTCGCGGCTACGATGAAACAGGCAAGCTCGTCGTTGCCTATCCCTCGACCATTGGGTCGTCGGACAATCCGTCACCTTCCGGCGTTGTTCAGGTCGAGCGTATAGCGATCAACCCGAACTATACCTACAATCCGAAGATCAACTTCAAGCAGGGCAATAACGACAAAGTGCTGACCATTCCGCCTGGGCCGAACGGGCCGGTGGGAACAGTCTGGATTGCGCTTTCCAAGCCGACCTATGGCATTCACGGTACGCCCGAGCCATCGAGAATCGGCAAGACGTCAAGTCATGGCTGTGTTCGATTGACCAACTGGGATGCGGAAGAGCTGGCAAAGCTGGTGAAAGCTGGCGTAACGGTCGAGTTCACCGAGTAATTCCAAGTCTCGATGAGTTTTTCACATCGAGGCTTGGTTAAGCCCGTGCGGCGATTGAGTATTTTCAGGGCGTGATGCGCTAGCATCTTATCACCCTGCTATAAGCATTCCTGTAATTTCAAAGAGAAGGCCGGGCGTTTCCCCCGGCCGTTCTTTTTATCAGCTCTTCGTCGATCCGTTCGAGGCAAGCTTGGTGCCGTTTTCATCGCTGTTCAAAAGCGTGTCAATGCGATCTCGTTCCTGCTTGAAGGCTTCGAGTTCCTTGCCCGAAAGCGCCTTGTTGTCGGGCAGACGAATGCGCAGCGGATCGACCTTGGTGCCGTTCACGATCATTTCGTAGTGAAGGTGAGGACCGGTCGAAAGACCCGTCGACCCTACATAGCCGATCACCTGTCCCTGCCGCACGCGCGCACCGGCGGTAACGCCGCGGGCGATGGCATTTTGATGGCTATAGCTGCTTACATAACCATTGGCATGACGAATCAGGGTCTGGTTACCATATCCATTGGTCCAGCCTGCCTTTTCCACCACACCATTACCGGAGGCGATGATCGGCGTGCCGCGCGGTGCGGCCCAGTCCACGCCGGTATGCATGCGGCTATAGCCAAGGATCGGATGGCGGCGCATGCCGAACGGTGAGCGGAAGACACCATTGGGAACCGGATTGCGGAGCAGGAACTGCTTCGCACTCTTACCGTCGCCATTGAAGTAATCGACGCTGCCGTCCGGAGCCTGATAGCGATAGAATTTGCGGATTGTTCCACCGAAATTGGCCGAAATATAAAGAAGCTGCGAATCGGCTTCCGGTTTGTCGGGGTCGTCCGGCAGCGAGAAGAATGCGTCGATCTGGTCGCTCGGCGACAACCGCGATTGCAGGTCGACATCGCTTGCCAGCATCTTGACGAGCTGTTCGCGCATCGTCTCCGACATGCCATAGGCGAGCGCGGCACGGCTGATCCCGTCATAGACACTCGGCAAATTGCCTCGAATAGCCGTTGGAAGGGCATTACCGTCGAAAGCCGTCTGCAGAAGCGGGGTCTGTTCCGGTTCGTCAGACGGAATATATTGTCCCCGGTCGTTGAGGGCGACAGTCACCAGATGCGTCGTGCGATTGTAGATGCTTGCGCGCACGATGCGGTCAACGCCATTTTGTGTCTCTGTGCCGACACGCAGGACGCTGCCTTCCTTGAGGCGCGGCGAGTTCATCAGCTTGGCAAGCGAGTCCGCCATGTTCTCGGTATCGTCGCCGGTATAACCGGCGTCTTCGAGTGCCTGCTTGATGTCGGCTGTCTGGCGGAAAGGAATCAGTTCTTCGGAAAAGCCTTCGCCAACTGTTTCATCATCGCCGCGCTGCGTGACGCTGACATTCTCCTGCGTAATCTTCACGCCGAGCGCCGGGCCTAGCGCGAATGGAGAGTCGGAGCCGCCGAAGCGGGCGGGATCGACATAATGAAGCGAGGCGACCTGGACGTCACCGTCGGTCAGAAGGCCGCCAGTATCGCGCACAACTTTCTCAACCTCATCAACGGTAAGGTCGCTGGATGCGTCGAAAGTCGCGCTGTTCATCGGAAAATCGACGACATGCAGGCTGACTTCGCTTTCGACTTTGGCGCCGTAAATCTGACCGGCATCGGCAGGTTGCGGTGCAGCAGGACCTTCCGAGAATACGGTCAAGGCGTCGAAGGCCGGATATTTGCGGCTGGTCGGATGATCGACGGCGAGAGCCATACGGACAAATTCAAACGGTCGCGTGCGAATGACTTCGCGCTCGCCCACTTTCTGCATTGTCGATAGATCGAAACGGCGCCGATCGCGCGCCTTCTGCTGCGAGACCGTGCTGACAAGGCGTCCGCCTTTGGTAACGGCGGCTTCATCGGTCGCGCCGGGCATGTCGTTTCGTGCAAGGATTTCAGGCGGGGTGGCCAGCTGCTCACGTCCGTCGAGCGCGGCAAACAATGCGACACCGATCAGCATGCAGGACGTAACGCCGGTCAGGAAGGTGCCGGCAAGCCAGCGGGCAGAAACTTCACGACGATCCGGTGGCCGTCGCCGTCCGCCTACACTCAGCGGGGGCTCGTCACCCGGATCGAGATTGTTCGGCCCCATCTCTTTCATACTGCTGTAGCCGGTCCTTCTTTATAGCTGACCGCACAAAACGTGCTTGAAATCGTTTGTCAGAAAAGCGGGTAAACCGCCAATCCGGTACTAAGGTGTCTTCCATTCTGTCGGAAGGCTCCCAAACGGGCATGTGAGTTTTGCCTGCCGAAGAAACGTAAGTCAACGACAAGCCTGTCGGCCAACGATTTCCACAATCGCGTGCAAGCTATGATTCAGGGCCTGTTTCGAAAGTTTCGCGGAAGCTATTCGGCTAATAAGGCCGGTTTAAGGCTCACCCAAGTGTGGTCGGTGCAATGAGCTCGCTATAATATAAGGTAAATACGTGGAAATCCGACGGTCTGTGGAAACTTGTAAAAAAAACATCAAAAAACTTCATTGTCGCTGTTGACAGATATGAGGGGTCGCCCCTATATACGCCTCCACAACGAGGGCGGCGACGCTGCTAGCGGCAGACAGGTTCGTCCCTTGAGTTGGTTGAAAGAGTTTGACAGCGATGTTTGATTTGAGTAGATCGGCGGCATTGACGGGGCGAGAGTTCTGTTGATGTATGAAGAAAAGAA
>JACDJC010000636.1_pt1 | contig 39075 bp, 27 predicted proteins | sample 7454191 | NCBI WGS metagenome assembly JACDJC01 (sample SAMN14253291, study PRJNA609438) | sludge metagenome | isolation source: sludge after 25d culture with pyrite and EDTA | collected 2018-12-20
ATGATTCGTGTGATTGATTGAAAACTCTGATTTCCGGTTTCTTAATCATCTTCATCATTTAATCATCTTAATCACAGTTCAGACCGTATTCGTCTTTTTTCTTAAATTCCACCTGCCGCCGGAGATGTCGCAGGTTTGAAGAATAGGATTCCCGGAGTAATCGTCCGTCCCCGACGGGGTCGCGGGATGTTGCGGTGTTTGTTTTTCTACAATAATTTCATCCCTTCGGGATTACAAACTCAAATTTTCGCGGTTAACTGCATTCGGTCCGCCTTACTCTTAACTCATAACTCTTTTCTCTTAACGCTCTTAAATTCCTACTTCCTACTTCCTCTGTAACAATTTCTGCTACAATCTTTTCACAAATTCTGCTGTTTTGCCGCCCTGCGCGCTTTTGTATGTTATCATAGTCCATTTTCCTACAGAGGGGTGACTAATGCTAAACATGTATTCAAATATCATTTACCCCATTAAATAATCCAACTTGTCATGGAGGTCCAAATGAATGAATATGTCAGAATGTTAATGACCAATGTGAAAGCAAAAAATCCGAGTGAACCTGAATTTCACCAGGCGGTGGAAGAAGTGCTTGATTCGCTCGCCCTTGTGCTCGACCGGCACCCGGAATACCGTTCCGCGAAAATTCTTGAACGAATCATAGAACCGGAACGTGTATTAATGTTTCGCGTGCCCTGGCAGGATGATCAGGGCAATGTACGCGTGAACCGCGGTTTCAGAATCGAAATGAACAGCGCCATCGGGCCGTACAAAGGGGGGCTGCGCTTCCATCCTTCCGTGAATCTCGGCATCCTAAAATTCCTGGCCTTTGAGCAGGTATTCAAAAACAGCCTTACCACGCTGCCCATGGGTGGGGGCAAGGGCGGTTCGGATTTTGATCCCAAAGGTAAAAGCGATAATGAAGTGATGCGCTTCTGCCAAAGCTTTATGACCGAACTGCACCGCCATATCGGTCCGAATACGGATGTTCCCGCCGGGGATATTGGCGTGGGCGGACGCGAAATCGGATTCCTTTTTGGACAGTATAAACGCTTAAGAAATGAATTTACCGGCGTTCTTACCGGAAAGGGTTTAAACTGGGGCGGTTCGCTGATCCGGCCGGAAGCCACCGGTTACGGCGCGGTTTATTTTGCAGCCGAAATGCTGAACACAAAAGGTGAATCGCTGAAAAACAAAACCTGTCTGGTTTCCGGAAGCGGAAACGTAGCCCAGTACACCGTTGAAAAAATCCTTAATTTCGGCGGTAAGGTCGTCACGCTGTCCGATTCTTCCGGTTATATTTATGATGAAGAAGGCATCAACCAGGAAAAACTCAGTTTTATCATGGAACTGAAAAACATCCGCCGCGGACGCATCAAAGAATATGCCGATGAATTTAAAAGCGCGGTCTATACCCCCATCGATCCGAATTTGGATCACAATCCATTATGGGATCACAAGGCTCAGTGCGCTTTCCCCTCCGCCACGCAGAATGAGATCAACGGCAAAGATGCCCAGAACCTGCTCAATCGCGGCGTATATGTGGTCAGCGAGGGTGCCAATATGCCCACCACGCTGGACGGGGTTAAACTATTCCTTGAACACAAAATTCTATACGGACCCGGTAAAGCCGCCAACGCGGGCGGTGTGGCGGTATCCGGGCTTGAGATGGTTCAGAACAGTATGCGTCTGCCCTGGACCCGTGACGAAGTGGATAACCGTCTGCACCATATCATGAAAAGTATTCATAAAACCTGCGTGGAAACAGCCGAACGATTTGGTTCACCAGGCAATTATGTTAACGGCGCGAATATCGGCGGATTCCTTAAAGTTGCCGACGCCATGCTCGATCAGGGGGTTGTCTGAGAATCGGATTTTAAATCTGATTACACTCTTTAAAAATAAGCCCGTTCCGGCGGGCTTTTTTTAAACAACGCTTGTCAATCGAAACATTAAATGATATTTTATTGTTGAATTTTTAGTAATTAACCGGATAATCATATCATGAAGAACGAACCGGGAACAATCGATAAATATACCGATCCGCTTTGGGTTGAGCATGGATACGGCACACGGTTTCAGGGATTTCAGAATCTGATGCGTTTCCGGATCAGGGATATCCTGCTGGTTTCCAGTTTGTACGATTTATATGTTTTTGAAGAAGACGGCCGTTTATATGAGCTGATCCGCAATGAATATCAGGGACTGAATCTTAGCCATTCACCGGAAATCACACGCGTATCCAGCGGGAAAGAAGCGCTTGCCATCGCGCAGGAGGAGAGACGGTTTGATCTGATTATCACCACTCAGCATATTGAAGACATGCCCGCCACGGAACTTGGCAGCCTTGTCCATCAATCCGATTTGAATATTCCCATCGTTCTGCTGGCCTACGATAACCGTGAGCTGTCGGAACTAATGGATCACTGCGATACCAGTGTATTTGACCGCATTTTCATCTGGACGGGAAATTTTCGTATCATCATCGCCATCGTCAAACATTTTGAAGACCGGATGAACGTGGACCACGATACGAGAATCGTAGGAGTGCAGTCCATCATTCTTATCGAAGACAATGTCCGGTTTTATTCATCCTTTCTGCCAATTTTATACACGGAAATGCTCAACCAATCCCAGCGACTTATTTCCGAAGGGATCAATTTAACGCATAAATATCTCAGAATGCGGGCCCGGCCTAAGATTTTGCTATGCACCAATTATGAAGAAGCCTGGGAATATTATGAAAAGTATGAAGAATACATTCTCGGAGTTATTTCCGATATTGATTTTTATCATAAGGGGAAGCAGGATCCGCTGGCGGGAATCACCCTTGCTTCAAATGTTAGAAAAAGGCACTATGATATTCCCATACTGCTCCAGTCCACCGAACCGTCAAATGAATCCAGGGCGCGAGAATTAGGCGCGTCATTTCTGCTTAAGAACTCCCCCACCCTGCTTCATGAGGTTCAGCGTTTTACCATTGAGCATTTCGGTTTCGGTGATTTTGTTTTCAGGGATGATGACGGGCATGAGGTGGGACGCGCGAATAATCTGGCGAATCTTGAGCAGCAGTTAAAGATAGTCCCGCCGGAGAGCATCCGGTACCATGCCGAGCACAACCATTTTTCCAACTGGCTAAAAGCAAGAACGGAGTTCTGGCTTGCCCACAAACTGAGACCGCGAAAGGTTTCCGATTATCCATCCATTGAAGAACTGCGCAGCGACCTGGTTTCATCGTTGAAAGAATACAGGAAACTGCAGCAGAGGGGCATCATCACCGATTTCAAGAAAAACACTTTCGATCCGACAAGCGGATTTGCCCGTGTAGGCGGCGGATCCCTGGGTGGTAAAGCAAGGGGATTAAGTTTTGTCAACACATTGATTAACAATTACAAGGTGCAATTCCGTTTTGAAGACGTACAGATTTATGTACCGCCCGGGATTGTGCTGGGAACCGATGTATTTGACGCGTTTCTTGACGAAAATGACCTGAGAAGTTTCGCGCTGAATTCCAAGGATGATGTGGAAATCACCCGGCGGTTTCTGGATGCTAAAAGCTTTCCGGAAGAGATCCTTGCTGATCTTGCCGCTTTTCTGGATCTTGTCCGCGATCCGCTTGCTGTCCGTTCTTCCAGCCTGCTCGAAGATTCCCAATATCATCCCTTCGCCGGTGTCTATGAAACATATATGCTTCCCAACAGTCACGCGAACCCCTTAATCCGGCTGAATGAATTATTGAACGCCATAAAAAGAGTTTACGCGTCCACATTTTACGTCGGCAGTAAAGATTATATCAAGGTGACCACGTACCGCCTCGAAGAAGAAAAAATGGCAGTCATTATTCAAAAGATGATCGGATCTCAGTATGATGACCGTTTTTATCCCGCCTTTTCGGGTGTGGCAAAGTCCTACAACTTTTACCCCGTGCCTCCGCAAAAATCAACCGACGGCATTGTATCTGTCGCTCTTGGTCTTGGGAAAACGGTTGTGGACGGAGGTAATACCGTTAAATTTTCACCAAAATATCCGAATCATCTCCCGCAGTTTATATCCACAAAAGAAACGCTAAGAATCAATCAGCATAAATTCTACGCGCTTGATTTTACCGCAAAGAACGGAGATTCATTTGAAACTCACGATATGCTTATCAAACAGTTCACTTTAAAGGACGCGGAAAATGACGGAACGCTGTTTTACGTCGGCTCTACCTATTCCCATGAAAATAATGCTATACACGACGGACTTTCAAGGGAAGGCGCGCGGATTGTCACTTTTGCCCCGATTCTGAAAAACAAGATATTTCCTCTTCCACAGATTCTGGAGCTGCTGCTGGAAATGGGGAGCTGGGGCATGGGTACGCCAATCGAAATTGAATTTGCCGTCAATATTTCGGCCCAAAAAAATATACGTAAAGAATTTGGCCTTCTTCAGATGCGTCCACTGGTTCTTAACCGTGAAATGGAAGTGCTTAAAATTGAGGATCATAAACCTGAAAGCCTGATCTGCAAAAGCCCGCATGTTCTCGGTAACGGTATCACGGAAGATGTATACGATATTGTTTTTGTGGACTACAACGCTTTTGAGCGGTCTAAAAGTCTGGATGTAGCGAAGGAAGTCAGCGCTTTTAACTCAAAACTGATCAATGAAGAACGGCCATACCTGCTTATAGGAGTCGGACGCTGGGGTTCGCTTGACACCTGGCTGGGTATTCCGGTCAACTGGAGCCAAATATCGGGCGCGCACGCCATTGTGGAAACCAATTTCAAGGATTTTATGGTCACGCCTTCACAGGGTTCGCATTTTTTCCAGAACCTGACTTCATTCATGATAGGATATTTCACGGTGGACAGCTTTAAAGGCGAGGGATTTGTCGATTGGGACTGGCTGTTAGATCAGGAAGTGCATGAAGGTATGAAATATACAAGGCATCTCCGATTTGATAAGCCTGTCATCATAAAAATGAACGGTCAGCAAAATGAAGGTGTTATTTTGAAACCGGAGAACTAATTTGAAAAACAAAAACGGCAAAAAACCTGAAGGAGTTATAAGAACAACCCGAATGGAGGAATGCCCGCACTGCGGCACAAAACTCAGCCCCTGGGAGCAGGTTTTACTGAGTGTTGACAGGGTTTTAATGTGCAAGAACTGCTGGTACCGCATCATTTTGGATGTTTTCAAGGAAGATGAAACTTCGGATGATCAATTAGAGGAAAAATAATATGGAATCGTACAATTCCTTCCATGTCGCGCAGAAACAGGTCGTCGAAGCGGCAAAGCTTTTAAATCTTGATGAGGCGACCGTTCATTTGCTCAAATGGCCACAGCGTGAATTCTCATTTACGATTCCGGTCACCATGGACAATGGAAAAGTAAACATTTTTCATGCCTACCGTATTCAGTACAATTTCGCCCGAGGTCCGGCAAAAGGGGGTATCCGTTATCATCCGGATGAAACCATCGATGTGATACGGGCGCTTGCCTCATGGATGACCTGGAAAACGGCGGTCGTAGATCTGCCCCTCGGAGGCGCCAAGGGAGGCGTGGCCTGCAATCCAAAATCCATGTCCGAGCGGGAACTTCAGAATCTATCCAGGGCGTATATCCGGGCCGTGGCTGATTACATCGGAATCGACCGTGATATTCCGGCTCCGGACGTCTATACCAATCCTCAGACCATGGCCTGGATGATGGATGAGTATGAGACGATTATCAGAAAGCATCAGCCGGGAGTGCTTACCGATAAACCGGGGCCGATCGGCGGAACGGAAGGCCGTAGAGACGCGACAGCCCGGGGCGGAGTGATTACCGTCGGGGAAGCTTGCAAGACGCTGGGAGTTGATCCGACCGGAAAATACGCGATTCAGGGATTCGGAAATGCCGGTCAGAGAGCCGCGTTTCTGCATCAGGAATTACTCGGCGGCGGTAAATTAGTGGCGGTGTGTGATTCCCGCGGAGGCATATACAATGATGACGGACTCGATCCGAGAGAACTCGTTATGCACAAGCTGAAAACGGGGTCGGTGTTGAATTTTCCGGGATCAAAACACATCCCCCGCGATTCCGTTCTTGAGCTTGATGTGGACGTGCTATACCCTTCCGCGCTTGAGAACGCGATCTCTGAAAAAAATGTAAACAATATCAAGGCGCGGATTATATGCGAGCTAGCCAACGGTCCGACCACTCCGGAAGCGGATCTTATTCTTCACAGGAAGGGAATCCATGTCATACCGGATATTCTTGCCAGCGCCGGAGGCGTTACCGTTTCCTTTTTTGAGATGGTTCAGGACAGTTATTCGTTTTTCTGGGATGAGGAGACCATTCACCGGCGGCTTGATGAAAAACTGATTAAGGCCTATCACACGGTTGAAAATACCATCCGTGAAAAAAATGTTCATCCCAGGTTAGCGGCGATGGTGGTCGGTGTGGCCCGTGTGGCAGAGGCGTGTACTTTGAGAGGATGGGTTTGATTAGCGATCCTGTCCGGCGGATTTATTTCCGGTAAACTGAAATGTTACGGAACGACTTCTGGGCCGGTTATCAAAATCAATCAGAATAATCTGCTGCCAGGTACCCAGATCCAATTTCCCATCCACAACGGGAATGATCAGGGAAGGCCCCATTAACGCCGATCTTAAATGCGCGTATCCGTTACCGTCATGCCAGGTGTCATCATGGTGATACTGTTTGTTCATCGGCGCGATACGGTCAAGCATCTCAGGCAGATCTTGTATCAATCCGGGTTCATATTCTATGGTACTGATTGCCGCTGTGGCTCCGGCGATAAAAATAAGCAGCTGCCCCTCCAAAAAACTGTTTTCGCTTACAAACTCTCGCGCGTATTCAGTCAGATTAATGATGTCGTTAAATCCACGGGTTTTCATTCCGACTTTTTTGGTTTTAATCATCATACTATTATCTGAATCCTTCCGTGTATATTCGGTTAATAAAAAAAGGGAGCTATTACACTCCCTTTTCATTTATCTTTAATTTTGCTCTGAAATTGATTTTCTTCCCGGCTGCCGTCGGAAACTTAGTCGATGAGAGACGCCAGAATAATACCAAGAATCAACCATATCGGAATGGAAATCAGTAAAGCCCAGATAATGCCGTTGGCCGTTTTTAAGGAATGTGTCAATCCTTTTTTCTCAAAAGCGCGATTAATCTTCAGACGGACTTCTTCGATATGAAAAGGTTTGGTCAGATAATCGTACGCGCCCTTTTTAATCGCCTCCACCGCTGTTTCGATGGTCGGATGAGCTGTTATCATCAGGAAAATTGTATTTTTATTTAATGCGCGGACTCTTTTCAGGAGTTCAATCCCATCCATTTGAGGCATATAAAGATCGGAAAGTATGACATCAACAGGCTGTTTTTTAAGGATTTCCAGCGCTTCTTTTCCGTTTGCCGCCACGTAGGGAACATACTCCATGCTCTTTAACACGTTCTGAAGAGTATCCCGTACATCCTCTTCATCATCAACAACAAGTACCGTTCTGATTTGGCTCATAACATCTCCTCATTTACTTCCATAGAAATAATCATCGGCAACCTTGCGAAAGATATTTAGAATAGAAAGCAATTTATGCGCATTTTTGCTTCAGAACAAATCTATTCTAAAATAGATCTAAAATTGGTCCAACTGAACTCATCAAGCAGTTCGGCGAGTTTTTTGCTGTTTTTATTAATATTGTAATAATGGCGCCAGGTCTGAATCGAACCCAGATTCAACTTCTTCTGATGAACATCAAACTCCCATGGATGAATATACATAATAACAGGAGCGTCATCCTTATTCATTTTTTTTATGGCATAACGCGTAAACCAGTTGGGCAGAATTCTCAGATAGCCTCCTCCCCCGAACGGCACATTTACACCAAATAATTTGAGCGTCGGCATCGGAAATTCGATCAGCTTTCTGCCATTTTTTTCAAAAGCTGTGTAGGGAAATCTTGGAGCATCCGCCACACCGTACCTGTCATGCCAGATCGGGTAAACGGAAGAATCGTACTTTATTCCCAGTTCCAGCATAATTTCCCATGCCCAGAACGTTTTTTTAACCACTGAAAATGTCGGCGCCCTGAATCCGACAATTTCCTGCCCGGATAAATCTTCCAGAATTTTAATCGATTCCATCAGATCCTGTCTGAATTCATCGGGAGACAGTTTTGTCAGCATTCTGTGATTATTTCCATGACTTGCTATTTCATGTCCGGCGGCAGCCATTTTTTTTATCATTTGCGGATTGTGTTTCGCGACCCACCCGAGAGTAAAAAAAGTGGCTTTTAAATTTTTTTCCGCGAACAGATCCAGCAGCTTATCAATATTTTTCGCCACGCGTTGCGGCTGATCTTCCCAGGAACTACGTTTAAACCGATGCTGTAGCGCCTCAGGATGATACCAGTCTTCCACATCAACAGACAGAATGTTTTTCACCATTGAGATAAAATCCGATCAGAATTAATTTATTCGTTACAAGTTAAAATTAAAATACTACATTTTCACTAGTTTTTTATATTCGGTGGGAGAAATCCCGTTCCTTTTTTTGAAGGAGCGGCTAAAGCTGGACAACTCACTGTAGCCGAGGAGTCTTGAAATATTTTTGGCGGGTAAATTCACTTTTTCGAAGATGGTCTCTTCATAATAATTTAAGACATTTTGCATGAATTTTCTGAAAGATTGACCGGTTTCCCTTTTAAATTCCTGGCTAAAGTAACCGGCGCTGATATTTAGATATTTTGCGATACTACCGATATTACAATCTGTAATCCTCGCGCTCTCAATAAACAGCAGCGCTTTTTTCATTCTGGGAGAAATCAATTCAATTTCAATATCAAACTGTTCATACGGGATTTTTCGCCAATAATTCTGAAGCAATTCATCCAATAACGCCAGAAGATTTTTTTGGCGGTTTTGTCCGACGACTATTTTAAGCCCGCTCGCCTCCCCAACATCTTTCAAGTCTGATAAAATCAAAGAATGATTATATAATATCAATGCAAGGTCAGGTATATATTCCTGCAGCCGCTTAATCTGTCCTAAAATATCATTATTCAGTTCTGAGACCAGTATAAAAAGGAAGTTAGATGAAGAATTTTTTATATTGAGATCATCTAAAGATGAAGTGGGAATAATACTGATATCCGGATTTCCTCTAAATATCTGATCACATTCCTGCTTTATCTGGTCATCCCTGGTTAAGAGAATACCATTATACATATTTCATTTATCCTTATTAACGGATAAGCCGATTAAATGATTTAGTGGTTAGTGTATATTAGGTATGAAAGAAAGCGTTGATTGTGACCTATGCAACTATTTTACAGTAGATTAAATGATTTCTTTACAGGATAATGATAATTTTCCCCGAATTTATTTTTTCATTATTCTGATTTTTGATAATATAAAGATATACCCCCGATTTTACCTGACTTCCGGAATCATTTCTAAGCTCCCACCTAAAAAAAGAATCGACCCGCTGGCTTCTAAATACAGGCTCTCCCAACAGGTTATAAATGGATATTTGCGATCTTTCCGGGAGATTGGCAAAAAAGATCCCGTCAATTTCAGAACGCGCTGATTTCCGGTATGGAATGGGAAATACATTAATGTTGCTCATCACACCGGTTGTAAATGTCAAGTTCTCTGAATAACTGATCTGACCGTTTACATCTTGCGAGACAATACGGTATGAATATGTTGAATTTTCCAGCAATCCCGGTAGAATCTGCGCATGCTTAGTTGTATATTTGCTGTCTTCTGTTGTATTGTCGGTATAATTTCCTTCTAATCCATATTCTACATAGTCTTTGGTAAGCTGCAGAGTAAACCATTCTATTTCAATGTTGGTACCAGCTCCGAAATGACTTGTCTGGAACCCGTAAGACATCGTTCCGCTTGTAATCGGATTGGATTCGATCGAAACTTCAACCCAGTCAAAATAACCATCAGGATCGGCGACCTTAAAAGTAAGCACCTCTGATCCTGACCAGTCCGACGGAGTTCTTATGGTTACAGTCCTGCTGGACTGATTGATCGTAACATCCAGGCGGACAGCTCCGGTGACGCTCCAGGTCAGCTGATTATCCGGATTATCCGGATCATTGACCACCGGGTCCAGAGCAATGATATTCAGGGAGTCCGGCGGAATATATATTCTGGGAGAAAGACCCGATATTTCGGGAATGGCCGCGCTGACCTGTTCAGAATACTCGCTTAAATTTGAAGAATAATCCATTGCTTTAACGCGATAATAGTACCTCACACCCTTCATGAGTTCGTCATCAACATAAAATGTATCCGGATGCATTACATTGCCGATCTGGCTGGTCGGGAGAGATGCTGTTCCTCTGTAAACTCTGTACAGATAAACATCCGTCTCCGCATTTTTATCCCAAATCAATCTCCAGGAATCCGTTTGAGCCAGCAGGGGCACCACATTCAGGCAAAGAATTGCCATCAAACAAAATTTCATCGTTTTATTTGACATTGATTTCAGCCTCTTTGGAATATGCACTTTCAAATTTATCGTAAACCGATGTGACCGTTAAGTAATATGTTTTGAGTATCTCAGGTTTTTTAATTTCTAACTTTGATTCATTCAAAGGATTCTTGTTCAACCGGACCCATTTTTCGTTTTTTCCTTTTCTGGCATAGACGTTATATCTCGCTCCTGGTACTACAGACCATTTTATAAGCATTTTATTTCCCATAACCGCATACGAAATCCCGGTAGGCGCGTTTATCTTTTGGGGGATGAAGTATGGTTTTGAACTGCCCGCCGTATATCCGGGGATATTAAATCGGAAAGTGAAACCAACTTTATGGGTCGATCCAAGATCTTCTCTGGAAAAATAAGTATAATCAATGATGTATTTATCCGCCTGGTTGAACCCTGCCCCAAACGCCGGGGTAAACATTTCACTGCCGGTGAAGCGATTTCCCAGCCGCAGAAAAAATGATTCAGCGAGATTGTATTCCGCTCCGCCGTTAATCAGATAATCTGTGTCTCTTGATTTCACGGCATCGAGGGCGAGCTGAAGATCCGTATTTGGAATTTTATAGGCCGCGCCGATCCTTATAGTCAAGGGAATCGGCACCGACTCGCTTTCATATTTTATTTCCCCGCCCGCATTCTGAAGAGCCGCGCCGAGTGTCAGACCGCGAATCATGGTGTGCATATACATCCCGGCGTCAAAAGCGACGCCTCCGGCAGAAAATTCCCCGAGTTTATCCTGAAAATATTTAATCCCAAGTCCGATAAAAAAACTGCGGTGAATTTTATAGCCAAGACCCAAATTAATAATGCTGCTGGATACATCGATATTACCGGTGGGCTGACCGAAATAATCTTTCCCCTGAATGGAAGGCATCCACATATGGGCAATGGAGAAACCAATTCCCAGTTTTCGCCTGAATGTGTATCCGACAAGCAGATTGTCAATTCGGATATCTTCAAACCACTGGGTGTGAGTTAATCCCACCGCTCCTTTTGATATGTTCGCGAGCCCTGCCGGATTATAAAAGAGAGCGTTTTCATCATTTGATATGGCTGTAAAAGATTCTGACAAACCTGCCGCCCGGGCGCTTAGTCCGGTGCGTAAAAAAATATTACTGACTGTTCCCGCCGACTCCGCGGCGTCCTGCGCCATCCCATTTAGCGTGAATATTAGCGCGAAACCCATATATATTAAAAATTTCTTCATTGGCCTTCCGGTGTTACTGGTCTTTCCTAAAAATAGTTCGCTGGATATACCACCCGTAAATGATCATTTGAATGCCAGGAGGAAGAAGTTCGCAATTCGTAGATGTGTAAGCTGTGAGTTTCGCAGAGTTCTTTATTGCTCTTGCGGATTGAAGTACCGATTAAATTTTGTATTCGGCAAAAGTAATCAGTTAATGCCATGAATACAATACCAATTATAATTATTACCGGGTTAATATCAATTTTTCATAACTTTGCGGCCACTTTAACCAGTGAAGTCGGAGAGATTAACAAGTTGGTATAACTGGCGTTTGCAAGCGGACAGGCGCATTCTTTATTCTTTATGCTCCGTCGTATTTTGTGAGATGCCGGGCTGTTCCACACTTTTTTGAAATCATAATTATTTTCCCTGAGATTGCCCATGGAATCCGCACGGATACAGCAAGGCCACACATCTCCGTCCGGTGATATCTGACAGGAGGCGATACCCGCGAAACAGGGAATGATTTGTTTTTGCTGCAGAAGAAATTTTTTAACCATTTCGTAATATTCAAAACGGAACGCCCTGGCGACCCGCGCGACCCCGAACAATTTATTTTTTTTCATTTCCCCTTTTAAAAAGTCAATGGCGGTAAAATACTGCTCATGTTCAGGTGTGATCGCCTCATCCATTGTTCCCAGCTCAACCCTTTCCTCAGCGATCTCTGTGATATACGAATCCGGTTCCATTTTGATAAGTTCTTTGTAGATTTCCGGAAAGCGTTGGACATTGAATTTAGAAATAACAGTATGAATCCCAAGTGTGAAATTCGGATGCTTTCGCAGCCTGTTCAATTCTTCATACGTTTTCATCGCCCGTTCCCAGTTCCCCGGATATCCTCTGATCCTGTCATGCTCTTCGCCGATTTCATCAAGAGATAAGTTGATGATGATATCCGTCTCCGGTGAATTCCTGATGATTTGCTCTACGCGCTCAGGAATGATATGAAAAAGACTGCCGTTCGTCGGTATGTTAATGATCCCCGGCTTGCACCGGTCATAAGCCGCTTTGCAGACATCAACAATATCCTTCCGCAAAAATGGTTCCCCGCCGCTCATGGTGAACCAGTATGGCGCTTCACCAAGACTTGCAAAAGTTTTGTCGTATTCATCCACCGTAAAATTATTGACCCGTTTTTCATAAACATTGCAGGTCATACATCTTGAATTACACGAATACAATAAACTAATAGTTACATTGACAGGCATCGGCGTTTTGCCGCCTATCCTGTAAAAGGTTTGAAATTTTGGAATACGTGACAGTAACTGTATTTTCTTACGCGTGGCTGAATGCACTCAGGCTCCTTTAATAATTGCCGTCATTGGGGAAACTTACGAATTATTTTCAGATCAGTGCTATGATGTAACCAAATTTTAAGCGGAATTTATCCGAAAATCTCATTTTTGTAACAAAAGACGTTTTATAATGGTTTGACCACCCGTAGAAAGTCGGTAAAAATAGACTCCGGATGCGACCGAATGACCATTTTGGTCCGTAGAATCCCAACTGAGAAGATAAGCGCCTTCTGTTAATGATCCCTCATAAAGGGTTCTTATCCTCTGACCGAGAACATTGTAGATATCAAGCACAACCCTATCCAAACCCTGATTATCTGTATGGCTGACACTAAATTCGATAGAGGTTCTTCCGTTGAAGGGATTAGGATAGTTTTGAGCAAGCCTGATGACATTTGGTACTCCGGGATCCACAATTTTGGCCATATTCTGAGGAATAAAAGTGATGGTGATTTTCCGGTTTTCATTTATACGGCCGTTATAGTCATGATTGAACAGCTTATAGGTATAAATTTCACCGGAACTGACATGCCTGTCTGTATAAAAATATTCCTGTCCGTGGCCTGATGTACCAAGTCCCTCTAAAGCCGGATCAGTCCGGTAGGAAGCGGTTAAACTAAAAGATGAATCCGCCCCTGATTTCCTCCAAATTTCAAAACCACGGTTTTCAATTTCACTCGCTGTTGTCCAATTCAGCAAAATTCCTTCTCCGGTCACCTGCCCCTTAAAACTGACCAGTTCCACCGGTAGAGAATTATCAGCCGTGGCCGACGCGATGGTGAATAGAGAATAACGTTTTAGCTGAGTGGCTAATCCCCGAACAAGAATGCTGTCCTTATCCGCGCTTACCTCCTGTGAAGTACCCGCGATTTCCCACATTCCCGACTGGTCATTCCAAAAACAGATCAACAGAGCGGATTCGTTATTTATGGCGCTCCATTCACTGATACCGGCATATGAGAAATTGATGGCGCAATCATAAGTTGTTTTATTTGTGACGATGGTATATTTGCCTCTCTCGGCAATATGATCGATACCGCTGGCGAGATTGCCGCGGGATGTGTTTTTCCCTTTATTATAAAAAACCGAAACTTCACCGGGCGATCCGGACGCAAAATCTATAGCTACCTTATTATTCCAGAAATTCTCCGCGGGCTGGTCGCCGGCGCTGATCGTTTTACTCTCATTCAGATCATTTTCCCACCAGGCAAGCTGACCGGGTATGGTTCCGCCGGACTCAATTTTGTTCTGAGCCGTGCCGATCAGATCCATATCGCCGTCACCATCCATATCCGCCGCGGAGACAAAATAGGCATAGGTGAAATTAGTCGTCACGGTATGTTCGGTAAAACTCTGATTTCCGTCATTTTCAAACCAGCTTATCGTATTCGCGCTGTCCGCGCAGGCGGCGATATCCAAATCACCGTCACTGTCCAGGTCGGCGGCAATGACATTTCTTGTAAATTTGAATGACGTTTTAATACGATTTATTGTATTAAACTTACCACTTCCGTTATTTGCCCACCATCCGACAGATTGATCTTTATACCCTGCGCCGACGATATCCATATCGCCGTCTTCATCCAGATCCACAGCAACCGCGTCATTTCCACCGTATGATTGCTGTATGATTTGCTGCTGTGTCCATGAATCGGCGGACACCTGTTTCCACCAGCGCGCGTCTTCATTCACAACCGCACTCAGATTTGTATAACTGAGCCACGACATACTGACGATATCCGTGAGATTATCCCCGTCAAAATCAGCGGCCGCCACCGCGCTTGGCGATGAATATCCGGCGATTTTATGAATCGCGAAAGACGGTGAGGACAAACCGTTATTTTCAAACCAGCGCAGAGAATCTATAACTGAACCTGTAGTTGCGTCATCTCCCATTCCGTCCACAATGTCCATATGGCCATCCCGATCAAGATCCACAATTTGTACCTGGTAGTTCAGAGGCGCGCTGCCGCCGAGGGTTGATTTTGTCCAGCCGCCGTTTGAAGGCGTACCATCATTTTTATACCAGACCAATTTGGATGTACGGGCGCTTCCCGCCGCCACATCCGGATACCCGTCACCCGTGAGATCCCCGACCGCCAGCCCGCGCGCGCCCACAAATAAAGCATCTATATCGCGCCAGGTAAAAATTTCCGCTCCGTTATTTTCAAACCACATCACATTAATCTTACCAGAGTCTTCCACTCCACTTCCTTCCGGATTGGCGGTACAAACAATATCCATATCACCGTCCAAATCAAGATCGGCAACCGCGTTTTTCTTTGCTGATTCGACGGCATCCGAGATAACGCGCTTTGTCCAGTTCACGGGATCAGCCTGCGCCAGAATCGCGGAAGGTATAATCAGGATAATTAATAATATTTTTTTACAGATCATAAATTGATTAATCTTTGTCTGAACATGATTAAAATGGAACTGATCATCTTGAGAACGGAATTACGCAAATACAAATTTCATCATTTTTCTGATAATATCACGATCGAATTTCAGGACAATCAGAACATAAATAATGATGCTTGCAGCGATCGTCACCAATAATTGAAAGATGTCGGATACATCCCCCATAAACCTGAATTTGATAAACAAATCAAACAGCACAAAGGATGCAACGCCGAGCAGGGGAACCGAGAACACATACATAATTTCAGCGGGTTTCATCTGAATAAGACTCAGCGCTTTGAACAACGCGATAACCCAAAATATAAACATCACGCCGGAAACGGTCAGCGCCACGTTTACGATTCCTGATGAAGAGACAATAATTACTGACGGAATCAGAAAAACAAAATAAACCAGATTGATTTTAAGCTCGATATCAGGCCTGCCTTTTGACAAAAAAATGGCGCTGTTTAGAACCCAAAGTGTACGGATCAGCCCGGCGAATGTTAATATTTGTAATGGTAGAATCGCGATGATCCATTTCTCCCCATAAACGATTCTTATAAATTGCGGGGCGATAACCGCCAATCCCGCGAAAATCGGACATGTGAGCAACATTAGATGATATAATGTCTTTTTGTATAAAATTTTATAATTCTCCGGATCATCCTGTAATTTTGAAAATGCGGGAAACATCACCTTTAGCACATTTTTCGCGATTCTTTGAACGGGGAATTCTATTAATTGGTAAGCGATTGAATAGAAACCCAATTGCGCCGCGCCAAGCACTTTTCCGATAATAAAACCGGGAGAATTGGCGTTGATATAAGCGGCTACCCTCATGCCAAACACATTTCCGCCAAAGGAAAACAATTCTTTGAAAACCCTGAGATTAAACCGAATCCTGATCTTCCACCATGCAAAAATCAAAAGGAGTAATGTCAAGATGACTTGTTCAGCAATAATACCGTAAACAAAACTCCAGACGCCTGCCCCCCGCGCGGCGAAGAGAACTGTCACCAGGGCATATCCAAAAACCGCAACCATCTGAAGCGCGCTTAATAGCCGGAATCTCATATCCTTCATCAACCGGACTACCGGTATGGCGTTAATTCCGTAAAAGAAAAAAACAATCGTCAATACTTTCAGAATGGCATCCAATTGAATCATCCTGAAATATTCTGAGATGACCGATGAACTAAGCAGAACCAAAGCAGCAAACATGGCCGCGGAAGCCATATTGACTACAAAAGTGGTTGAGAAATGATCATCATCGGTATGTTTTTTCTGTATGAGCGCCGTGCTGAAGCCAAAATCAAACAACACATAAATGAGTTGAGTGAAGATGAGTACAATTCCTATGATTCCAAAGTCTTCCGGCTGGAGTATCCGGGCAAGAACGATAGTGGTCCCGAACTGAAAAATCCGGATAAAAAGCTCGGCGATTCCAACCCATTTAATTCCTTTGGCCGATTTATTCTCAATATCTTTATAGTTTTCAGTTATGTCCAATGGATATCCCTGAAGTTATTCATACGACTATTATTTCAGAACAATCATTTTTATCACATCACGGTACAGATAAGAGTTCTCTCCCGCCGGGGCTGAACTTTTAGAAGTCACTGTCAACACGGCGAAATAAATCCCTGAAGGTAGCCTTTCGGCATTAAAACGGAACCGTTTCTTTCCCGGCGTTTCAGAATTTTTATAAACAGATTGTATTTTTTCACCAAGTATATTATACAGAACGATTTCTGTAATCCCCGGTTTTGGCTGTTCCCAGATGATAACTGTGGATGCGTTGAACGGATTCGGATAATTTCTTAATGACATCGTATATATTACCGGGCTGCCTCTACCATCCTCCACCGGATTCATATCATCCGTATTTACAGAATCCGTCACCGGATCTGAAAACATTCCTGCTTCATCATAGGTATAAATAGCATAATAATATGTGTCCGGCGCAACAAAATTCGAATCTGTAAATACTGTTCCCGCCGAGTCAAATAAAATCAGTCCGTCAGAAGGGCCTGTGGGAAATCCATTCGTTTTTCGCAATACCCTGACTCCTATTGCAAGCGAATCAGCAGGGATCTTCCAGGTCAAATTTATGTGGTCTCCGGATACTGCCGCATCGAAACCGATAACCGGGAACGGATGCGCATACCCTCCTATCATTTCCGGTGTTGAGAAATAATCGCTCATATGAATATAACGGGAGTCATCCAGTTCGGAAGCATACGCCGCGCTTATCACCTCGTTTGTGGAAATTCTGCTGTCGGGCCAGGACGCGAACGGGCCGCGATCCCATGGATCACTGATATAGATAAATGCCTTTATATGTGAATTGGAATGAATTTTATAAAAATACGGAGCAAACCAGTTGTCAAGATTTGCCTCATTCCCAGTGCCTTCATCCTGAATCGGACAGGATTCACAGATCATTACCGGTTTTTGATGACTCAGGGCGTCAGCAAGAAATTGGTCTGAATTGTCGATCTGATATGAAGTAAAATAGTTGATTCCCCACCAGTCCACATACTGATCGCCGGGATACCAGTCTAAATAATTAAAAGACTGCGGATTAACCGTATTCCAGACCCAGGAGACATTGGTAATGTTCTCACTTTGAAAAATATTGTATATATAGATCCAGACATCAACAAACTCCTGAGCCGTGATATCGGGATCACTGTGCAGTCCGTCGTTGCCCCGGCCGAATTCAAAACCCGGCCTGATAAAAACCGGATAATTCAAAGATTTTATTCGATCAGCTATTTGAATAATATTATTGTCCAGTTTGCCCGACAATATATCCTGAACAGGGATATTTGTATTCCCATCTATGTATGTGGAATCCAGCAAACCCAGACCGACCACTAGTATGTATGGATGTTGATGAGCCGAGATTAATTCTGAAAAATCCGTAAAATCGATTGAATTGAGAAAAGGATCTATTGACGCGTACACAGAGTAGAGAACGGGGATCTGGTCAGTAGCCGCCTGATAATCAGCTACCATTTGCCAGTTCTCCTCATCACTGTAGTAAACGGAGATATACTGTCCTAAGCCATGCAGGACTTTACCGTCCGGCGGTTCGTATTTCACTCCAAAACCCGCGTAAACCGCCGGGATCAGAAAAAAGGTCAGGATGAATGTGAAGAAAGCGCTATTGTGAATACTCATCCGCTTATTTGGATTCTTTTTCCGCATATCATTACCACCCGGTAAATGTTGAAAATCTGATGAAGATCAAATCACCCAAGGCGTTTATAACTATTAAAATTTGATGATACTATCGTAGTCCGCTTCAGCCTGATGCTTCTTAAGATCAGCGGACAATTTCCCCGCCTTTGCGTAAATATCCTCTCCCAATAATTCCCGGACAGATGAGAGAAGTTCCTGTTCATCTAATTTAAAATCGAATCCCGCTAACATTTGATAATCGCCGTAGGGCCAGGAATATTCCAGGACATCCATCGCTGTTTCCCGCGCTATCGGAATGATCGTTTTGCTTACGCCTAATTTCTCCAGACGCCTTCCGTTTCCTTCCTGTTCTGAATGAGAAGGTATGACAATGGATGGTTTTCCGGACAGCACCACTTCCATCGCTGTTCCGTAACCGCCGTGGAATATAACCAGGTCACTTTGCCGGATGGCTGATGTTCCCGGCGCCCAATCGACAAATTGAATATTTGCGGATCGGCGGTTGTACTTTGCCGCTTTCACACGTTTGCCGGTTGAAACGAGTACATCAAATTCTGTTTTGTTGAATGCGGAGATGATCGATTCAAAAAATTGTTTTTCATTTGCCCTTGCGGCTCCGCCGCCGATTGTCACATAAATTTTAGGATATTCATCCTTATTATCAAACAAAGGGATGCTTTTACCGGGTCCATGAAATTCTGAAAGCGCGCCACAATAAAAAACGCTGTTTTCATTGTCCTTAACCGGTTCAAGTTTGCGGCTGGACGGGATAACATACCGGTCACCGATCAGAAGATCTTCCGCCTTCGACATTCCATTAAACGACAATTTGTCCATGAGATCGCTAAAGGGCATCAGGGCGTCAGGTTCGGTATATGTCCATTTTTTTCTTTCCCACCACAAAAATTTTGGATGGGGAGGGTAGCCGGCCAGTCGGGTGATCTGGACTACGGGAATATTAGATTTACGGCCGAGGGGCCAGGTCAGGAAATGTGTATCCCCCACAAGGATATCCGGTTTAAATTCATCCACAATCTTTGCAAGTTGATTGAATCGATAATTTACCAGCCGCGGACTCAGATAACCGTCCCTCGGAACCTGATACGCGAGACTTCCAAAACCAACAAAAACCGGATACTTTACTATCCTGGTGTTCAATTGAACCGCAGGCTTAAAGGGTTTTTTAAATTGATATTTTACAATCCGCTCTTTCTTCGTATTGAGCAAAAATGAGCGAATATTTTCTTTTTGGGATGATTTAAAATGTTTCTCTTCAAGAACAATCGCTGAGTCGTGCCCTTTTTCTCTCAGCTTATTCGCTAAAAAATTGCAGCGCGCGACATGCCCGCGGCCGCCGCCGTGATCACTTGGAATAAATAGTATCTTCGACATCCATTTCCTTATCTGTTCGCTCTAGTATTAAGACTTCGCCTTTTCCACCGTCAACCCTTATCCGGTCTCCTGTTTTTATTATTTTTGTAATCCCCTTAACTGCCGTTACCATCGGCAAACCGTATTCACGGGCTATGATCGCGCCGTGTGAAAGCGCTCCGCCTATCTCGGTCACCACTGCCGATGCGGTTACAAACAGCGGTGTCCATCCGGGATTAGTCGATTTTGTAATCAGAATTTCCTTTTTCTTTAAAGACTCCGCAGTTTCTGGATCATCAAGCACCCTGGCGAATCCTTCCACAATGCCACCACTGCATCCAATCCCTGAATACAAATCGCCGTCGGAAAATTCGTGCGTTTCGGCCGGAAACCATTGCCCGCCAATCTGACGAAGCACGGCCGGATGTATTTCAGACAGCATTCTTATTCGTTCTTCTTTTCGCTTCTGAATGGTTGGAATATATGCAAAAAACTCATTTCCCGTAACAACTATTTTTTCGATTTCCCCATGAGTTAAAAATAGTATATCAAGAGGTTCTGAAAGCGAATGATTACTATCAGAAAACTCAGCGATGCTCAAAACATGCTTTTTTAACTCGCTATGAGCATGAATCAACGCTTGTTTTAGATTTTCACGAAATGTCGTAAAAAACTCCGCTCTTTTAAGTACATAGTTAAAAAATAATTTTTTAGGAATTTTCCCTAATCCGGATATTGACCTGAGGGCAAGACTTATATTCCGCTTTCTCTCATCGGCCAGCGCGGAAAATTCCCGGCCAGTGTGTTTAGAATTCATGCCTTGCAGATACCTTTGGATACCCAGATAAACAATACCCGGATCTTCCCGCCAGCGCGGATAGTAGAGTTCAAATTCATGAAAAGAATTATGCCCGTATTTTTCAATGAATTGATCTATCAGGTTAAATATCTCTTTCCCTTCCGGGGTCTTCAATAATTCGGCTTCGATGGATTTGTAATTTTTTTCATGAATAAATAATTCTGTAATCCGCTTATTCTTCGCCGCGACTTCAGCCAAAGTTCTTAGCTCGGTGCCGCTCCTGGCGCTGTCGGCTGAATTGAGTCCGGTGAGTAGCTTATCCGCGCTGATATCGATTTGCGGTTTAATCCAGGTTGAGCACCATTTGTTCAATAGTTGATAATAAATCTCGCCAAAAATCGTTCCGGCAATATGGCGCGCCATTATTTTGCTCTGCAAATCCATGATAATTGTGATCTTATCGAATGATTCTTTCGCGGAATCCCTTTTAAGATATCTGAGTTTCATTAATTGTTCAGGAAAAGATTTCAAAAGATTTTTAATTTCTCCCGGCAATTTTATCGAAAAAAATCCGATATAAATCAAACTTTTTAAAAGCAATAATTTCTTATGGATACCTTTGTATGAACTCAGATAAAATATGTCTAAGGTATTTTCAAGCGCCGTTTTGTTAAGATAGACTTTCCCCTTGTAGAGTCCGAACAGGCCTTCATCCGGATAGGACCTGATTCCAACGCGTTTCAGAAATTGCTTAAATGCTCCGTTGGTCAGCGGATTCAGCAGACTCCATGTATATGGTGTCACAATATCTGGTATTACTTCTCCGACATTTTCATCCGTCCAGATGATTTCATCAGCCGACCGCAATTTCGCGGTGACCGGACGCGCCTGTAAAAAATAAATGTCATGATCCTTTATCGCCCATTCCAGATCCAGCGGAAACCCGAATTTTTTTTCCAGTTTCAGTGCGTCTGAAGCGAGACGGATATACAAATCATGTATATTCAGATCTTTTGATCTTTTAAGAAGGGCTTTTTTATTGATAATAATCCGCTCAGGAGTCGCGTCTCCGCTGACCAGTGTATCGCCGGTTCCTTCCACATATTCGATCATTAGCTCGTTTTGGTTTCCGGATGCCGGATTCACCGTAAACAATACACCGGCCAGATCTGATTGAATCATTTGCTGAATGATAACGCCCGGCCCCTGATCGATGGATAACATCCCGCGCGTTTTTTGATAGATAAGATTCCGCGGGTTAAACTGAGAACTAAAGACCATCTTAACAGCGTTTAATATGTCATCCGGATTATTAGTAACGTTCAATACTGAATCATACTGACCGGCAAAAGATTGATCTGAAAGATCTTCACTCAATCCCGAAGACCTGATGGCAAGTGTATCACCGGGGGCAAGATTCAGCCGGCTGACGCCTGATTCAATTTCGGACCGGATTTTTAATGGGACATCAGCCTTTAGAAAGGCATTTTGTAACTTCCCGCTTACTGCCTGGATTTCATCTCCCGGATTTAGACCCAACATTCCATTAAGATCATTCAGAAGCGAATTTTTCTCCAAATAGAATGAAAAAGCTCCGGGCGATAGAAATACGGACGCGGGAATCCTGACTCCCATTTTACTGAGTTTTATCAGATTAAAAGCCTTCTGGCCCACCTGCTCCGGATTTACATTTTCATTGATTAAATGTATAAATTGATACATCAGAATTTGATTTCCTCAAAAAACAAATCTACCGGCGCGTTGTCATATTTCAGATATTTGCGATAACGATTATACCTGACGTTCGCAAAAAGGTAAACGAACTTTTTTAACAGCATTTTATTTGAAATAAAAAATAAAATCAATTCGATGGTTTTCCCTACCCACTTAAAACGAGGGGATAAATTGAACATGTAAAAAGGATAGTTTTCTATCAAAAATGATTTATCGATGGTAAAAACAAATTCCTCCTGATTACCCCTGATCGCAATTTGGCGTCCGTTATCTTTTTTTTCAGGATGATCATCCTGATGGTACTCCCTGCCGTCTGAATGGATGCAAATGGATCTTTTCTCACCGGATTTTCCAATAATTTCCCCGTATATAAGAATTGAATCTCCCAAATAAAACTTACCCCAATACCATTGCTTTAGCATATCGTTCATCCTAAAATTACCGGCATTATAATCATGATAGCCCCGGCCTTCGAAAAAATGCTGCTGATCATCACAACAGAATTCAGCTTTCGCGCGGCACAAAGGACTATATAAAATCCATTTAAAATGATTGTTTTTTCCCGTGTCAGGCATTAATTCAATTTCTTTTCCCCTCCTGTTTAAGGAAGGATCATTCAGTTCAATTTTTAGCACTATATTTTCATCCTGAGCGGAGACAATCAAACGATCACCGTCATTCCTGATGAAATTGTTTTGATCATAATAGACCTGGTAAGCATCATAATTTTTTCGCAAAAGATGGACCGGTTTGCTAAAGAATTTATGCAGATAAGGCCGATTGTTTTTGTAAATAAACAGGTCAAACAAGGCCACTGGGAATACCGTGTTAAATGGTTTTGTATGCAGTGTAAAAATGATATCATATCCATTTTGAGTATGAATATCAAAATAATACCACTCAAATTCTGAATTTGACATTGGATCGCTCGCAATATAATTGGATTTGGAAATTTATTAAAAATAAGAAGATGATTTATTCATTGAGAATCAATGGATTAGAATCATTTTTCTGGTTTGGTGCGATGCTCCGTTGAGCATTCTGACGTAATAAATCCCTGAACCGGCCGGATTTCCCGCGTCTGTCCTGCCATCCCAGGTAATTTCATAATCACCGCTTGTGAACTGCTTTTCGGTTAATCGTCTTATCTTTTGTCCCTTGACATTAAAGACATCAATGACTATCTGACCGGGAATATGAAGTCTGAAGGGTATAGTCGTCACCGGATTAAAAGGATTCGGGTAGTTTTGGAGCAGCACGAAACTTTCCGTTATCGCTTCCGGCGGAGAGGACAAAATGAATACCGGTTTGTGTGATGTTCGGACACCTGAATAGGAAATATCTTCGAGCATGTACCAGTAATTTGTATCTTTCTCAATTTCTGTATCCAGGAAAGTGTACCGATTTCTGCTGCTGCTGTTACCCGCTCCGGGAATTAATTTTTGATTGATTTTGATAAATTCCGCTTCCGGCGGATACAATGTATCATTACCGGCTGCCCTGTAAATATTATAGCCCGTATTCTCCAGTTCGGATTCGGTTGCCCACTCAATCTGAATGCCGTCTGACACATGGAATGCCTGAAATGATGTAAGTTCTACCGGCAGGCTGGCGTCACCGTTTTGGAGATATACAATCACTTTTCTGAGTGTCGGCGTATTATTTGAATAAAATCTTAATTCGTAGTTTCCCGCGTTGAGATTTCCCTGAAGCAGTACGGATTTTACTTCTCCGAACAACTGGTTTCCATACCAGGATTCCGCTGTTTGCCAGCCATAGTCTATTAGTAGGTTCCCGCCCTGATAGAGAGCGACTTTCAAATCATCGTCAGCGCTGTCATCTACATTTGGGGGATAAACAATTAACCATCTCTGAAGTAGGAATGACCATCCGGGATTTTCATCCGCGGACGCGGTCGCATAAATGGCGACCAGGCCATCTTGTGAGCAGGTAAACGGGATGGACTGAAGTAAATAATTAGAACTGCCGCTCGGTCCGGTGACATTAAAATCCTGATTGATCAGGGCTTCGCCGTTAATCGCGTTCAGGACGGTGGCGTCATATAAGATGGGTGTGATCCGGCTGAATATCTGAAGCTGATGCGCCCCGGCGGGAATGATGGAATCGATGACCACCGTTTTAGTGGCGGTTTGCAAAATATTTCCGTCCCATCCTTTCGCGCCGGTGTATCCGTAATCCTTATTATCAATTTTGATCTTCATTTGATCCTGACTGTCATAACTGTCATATTCTTCCGCTTTTGCCGTCACGATGATCACCGCCCTGCCGCCGTCGGAATTGAATGAGTAATTCTTCCATAACCGTTCATCACCCGGCGCGATTTCATTCGGGTATTCACGCAATTTGATTACACCCGAAGGACTCACGCTATACCCGATCGGATCGGATCCATGTATGATCTGCACATAATCTGTGACAAACGCATTAGTACCTGTCCAATACCGCTGATGTATATCAATGGAAAATGAGTCACTATTGGTCGGGCTGGTCACGTTTTGATAAACTTGATTATCTATCCACATATGAAAATCATAAGACTCATCAGGAAGGTTATCTGTTGAAGTCATAATCAGATTCTCGTCAACATAATATTCAATACGCGACATCCCGTAGCGGCGCATTTCATAAGTATGCCAACCGGACAAATACCCTGGAGGCAAATCTATGCGATCAACTTTGGAGTAAACCAGCCCGTTAACCTTTTGTGTCTGCCACCAGGTTTCGCTAGCTGTCCAGGGGTGTCCGGCTTCTTCCTCAGATTCCATAAACCAATATTGTTCCACAATCCTTAATGGAAGAGTCCCTTCCGTATACCAGAACCCCCAACCGCGACTCCCTGGAAAATGATCATTTAGAAACCGGCATCTTGTCTTAAAGATCACAATATCATCTTTTTTATAAATTTTATCAATGAAATCAATATTGGCAGATTCTATTGCGACGTTGTTCATATAATTGGGTGAGCCATCACCTGGCGCGGGATTAACAAGAAATAAATGCATGTATCCATTATTAACTTCCGGCGCAGTCTGTATGACTCCTCCCGGTCCATCATCTCGGAATAGCCACCAGTCTCTCTTCTTTTCAAAATCATCACGCTGAAGCTGTGGTACGATAACGGTCTGACCTGCCAGGTCGATGGCAAAGATGAGTATTAAAAATATCCCTGTTCTTACAGAACCTGATAACATTCCTTCCCCCCGAAAGTCTGTGGCCTGTTTAAGAAGCTTCTATTCTATAGTAATTATATTAAAAATTAATACCGCGCTGTTATTGATTTATCACACACTTTGTTGAGTTATTTTATATATAAAATTTTTGCAACGTCAGACGCTTGCATGGAAGAGAGTGACAGACGGACATAATATATTCCGGACGCGACCGGCTGACCCTTTCTGTTTTTCCCGTTCCAATCATAGAAATAATTCCCCGGCTCATGCATGCCTTTAGTCAATGTCCTGATCTTTTTTCCGGAAGAATTGTATATTTCCAGAATCAGATTTAATTTTTCAGACAAAACAAAACTGATGGTCGTATTACCGTTGAACGGATTCGGGTAGTTCTGGTTGAGCTTAAATTTTTGCGGATTGATGGCCCGGGTGATTTTTAAGGTATCATGAACAGTAATTTCCCCTGAAATAGAGATGTCCTCCAGGTAATACCGGTAAGTGCCCCCGGAGGCTATATGATTATCTTCAAATTGATAATCATGCGAATGACTGCTTGTGCCGGCTCCCGGTATTATTTCCGAATTGATTTTAGAAAATGCGTCGACCATTTGTTCAGCATGATCCGTCGAGACAGAACGGTAAATGTTAAATCCCAGATTATTGATTTCTGAGGCGGTTTGCCATGTGATTACATTTGAATATTTTTCCGGTGAAATGTTGAAATTTGTCAGACTGACCGGTAGAGATACATCATCCATTTCCCCATAAATTAATACTCTGAATATCTCCGGCGTCCCCTGACCATAAATTCTTAAAGTGTGGGTGCCCGATGTCAGGTTTTCCGTGATAAGAATGGACTTTGGCTCGCCAAACAAACGGTTGCCATAAAGCGATTGCTCCGTTCGATAACCGTAATCCATACCGTCCAGTACAATCCTGATATCATCATCCTCATCATCATTGTACTGTGAATACTGATATCCGTGCTGGTAGGATGGAGATGGTGTCGGGTCCTCATCCGCGGCGCCCGCGACATAAATCGCGACTTCACCTCCATGGGTCTGAAAACTGATCTCTTTCCACAGCTCCGGACTGGATGAAGATTTAATTTCATTGTATTCCTGATTAAAAACAATGCCCCCTCCAGTGCTCCCGAGAACGGTTACATCATATAAAAGAGGAGATATTTCGCCGTAAACATCAATATTCGCGTTTCCTGGGCTCATTGTTTTCTCAAATAACAATGTTTTTGAAATAGTTCCCTGAGCGTCCGCATTAAAAGAATTAGGGGAATCCCATCCATAATCGGTGCCATCAATGACATAGCGGATATCATCATCGCCACTGATCGGCTGGCTATTGGCGTCAAGATATTGTTCCACGCGGGCGGTGCTCAGCACAACCACCTGGCCGCCGGGAGAATCAAAATTTAAATTGTACCAGGAATTTGCGGTCTCTTTATCATAAATCTCATTAGGTACGTGTCTGAGTAATTTAATTCCGGATGCCGGTTCGCTTTTGTCAAGCTGGCCGCTGGTGAGAATCTGGACATAATCCAAAACGATTTCATTTTTTCCGGTCCATTCCCTCAAATTTAAATTGATTATATCAGGCTCCACATGTTCATACACTACGTTATCCACCCAAATGTGAAAAGCCATTGGTCGCGGGGGAACATCCTGTGTGGCATAAAATACCTGAACGCCGTCAATTTTGAATTCAATATAGTCAGTCTGACGATCTATTTCATATACATGCCATTGCTGATCGTCTATAATATGCGGTGACTGATCAAGTTCTACAAAATGATGTTTGGCTTCTGTTTTTCCATCAGCCGTTTCAGCCCGCCACCAGTCCAGTCCTGTCAACAAAGGATCATCAAGAATCATCATATACCACGCCTGATTCTGTACGTTTGGCTGAGGCTCGCTATACCAAAGGCCCCAGCCTCGTGAACCATACTTATGCGGATTCAGGGATTTTGCCCGCAGTTTTATTTTGCAGTTTAGATAGGGCCCGCCAATTCCCGGATATCCATCCCATAATGCGGAATCTGAAAATGGGCGATCAGAGGCAATCGGGTCAACCAGCGAAAACAATACATGGCCATTATTTACAGATGGCAAGGGCGTATTGCTTCCATCACCCCACCAGCTCCACCATGCGCGACGCGTCGTACCCACATAGTCATCCCTCTTTAAATCAATCTGTGCATAGGATTCCAGAGCGCAGATTAAAAGGGTAAAAACGCCTATTATAATTCGATAGATAATATAATAACTCATTGCCTTATTTTTTTTAAGATTAACAATGGATAACTATTGATATACGTTTTTAAACTCAGCATCTTTTTATTGAATAAGAATGCAAGCAGTACAAGAGCAAAGAGCAGATTATTTGTTATGAGTATGATAATAAGCGCCAGAGGCAGCATTACAGACGGATAAGCATGATGCAGAAATTGAAATATATTTTTTTCATTAATCCTAAACGGATTCCGGTCTGCTCCATTCCCGATTCTGAAATAACTGAAGATGAGCAGTATAAGATAAATGATTGTCAGAATACTGAATATTATTGTATATCCGGCAGGATAATCCTGAAAACGCCAGACAAAAAGCAGCATTACCGCCGCAAGTAATAATTTTTCAACTTCAAGTATCAGGTGGAACACACTCCTGATTCTCTCCAGCCCCGCGGTAACCGCGAATGTATTGGTTGACGTTTTCCTGTCCGAATGAAAATCTTCGATTTGATGATTTACATCAGACGACAGTCCCCGCATCAGGATATAGAAAGTAATAAGAATTATATCTGTCAAATAATTGAATCTGAATGCAGCGAAAACCAGCAGAACAGGCAGCACTCTCTGCGCAAACACCACAACGATAAGTCCGGTTTTCCCTCTTTCCTTCAGCCTTACAGGCTTCACCGAATAGAATATGGCCGCCAAAGTCCACAGCATCCACAAAAAGGCAAAATAACGATTTGATATGAAATTTATCGCGGGAAGCGCGCTCAGGATAAAAACAGCAATGACTACGCCTGTAGCGATGCTCACTCCGGTGTTTTCGAATGTATTTGGTTTTTTGTGTTTTTTGTCAAGTTCACGATCGGCCAGATCGTTTATCAGGTATCCGAAAGAAGTTGAAAAGATGCTAAAAACATAAAATAACAGCAGATTGATGAGAAATGTATTTGTGTAATCTCTCGTGATAAGCGAGATATAGAAAACTACAAAGATGTTCTCGATGAATGAGTTATAGGAGAACACGGCCCAGTTTCGCCAGCCAAGCGTTTTTTGAAGGATATTTAACATAAATACCGTTTTATTTTAATCTCTCTTTGGATCCTTTTAAACAAGATAGATCATCCTGTAAGCGTGAGATTGATTGTCAGCACAAATAATGCAAAAAAAGTTTTTGGCAGGAAAATTTCAACAGGTACAAGCCTCATTGCGTGAACAATGAGGCTCCCTGAAAAGATTCATTAAATAAAAAGCAGATTTGAAATATTTCGGTGAATTAATACCCTCTGTTTATCAAATAATCACCAAATTCAATAATTTTTTTCCCTTTTTCCTTGAATACAGACATGGACGCTTTTGCTGTTTTAATATAAGATTTGGCATATTTTTCAGCTTCATTCATTCCGACAAGCCTGACAAAATTCATTTTATCTTTGTTCAGATCTTTTCCAACTAATTTTTCATCCCCCTTAACATCCAGAATATCGTCTGTGATCTGGAAAGCGAAACCGACATTTTCGGAGAATACTTTAATCGCGTCCAGTTGCTCTTCCGACGCGTGACCGATAATCGCTGCAATCTCTCCCGCTGCCGTAAATAATGCGGCTGTTTTTTTGGCATTTATAAATTCGATAATCTCATATTTAATATTTTTTCGCTTCAATTTAAGATCCACATACTGACCCGCCGCAAGCCCATTAATGCCGAATGAAGCGCCTAAAAGATTTGAAGCCCGATTCCGTTCATCCAGCCCCAATCCCTGATCGCTCAAAACAAGCCTGTTTGCTTCCGAAATGAGCGCAATGCTTGCACACAATGCCACATCCTGCCCGAAAACGATATGATTTGCCGGTTTTCCACGTCTTAATTCGGCATTATCCATATAGGGCAGATCATCCATAATCAGAGACGCCGCATGAATCATTTCAATGGCAACGGCGGTCGTAAGTAATTTCTCGGGTTTGACATCAAATATCTCACCAACCAGAAAAGCATAAAGCGCGCGCACTCGCTTCCCGTCATTTAGAGAATAATTAATGGATTTGTAAAGACCTTCCAGAAGCGGTTCTTCTTTTCCCCAGTAATTTTCAATTTTTTCATCTACCATGGATTTGAATATCTGGTACTCTGTTGAAAAATCATACTTCGGATCCATACATTATCCTCACATTTTTAAGATTTGATTGAAGAATTGTGTCCAATTTCCAGTCCGGGACATAGAATTTTGATAATCAAACTCGACAAGCCTTTCATACAGTTGAAATCCGGCTATCTGATTTCGTCTGTATTTAGTCTTTCAGTATCTTCTGTTCATCGATATGTTTTGTCGATTTGGATATATCCCAAATATATGGATTTTTATCTCTAAAGTAAAAATCAAGATGTCCTAAAATTCTCGAAAACAATTCTGTACAGATCAAAAGAAACATATAGACAAGATATTTTGGCCTGAAATCGAGATCTTTGCCGACATATTTCAGGATGTTGCTGGCCTTCATTGTCGAAACCGCATGGCCCTTTATGGCTTTAAGATGCTTGTGCCCGGCAGCTATCCGTCGTCTTTGCTTGATAAAATCACGAAATGTTTCCGGCCCCTTATTTTTGACTATCGCCTCAGGCGCGTATCTTTTTTCAAGACCAAGCTCATTGAAAAGCGCTTCTATCGTCGCTTCATCCACCGCCGTGTAGGTTGGTATTCTTGGTACGATATTTCTAAAAGCAATCATCTCACCGCATTTGGGATTGTCAAGAGCCATCATATGATGTAATTTCCATAGTTTTTGAACAGCAAAGGTGATAAAACCTTTACCTTTGTTTACGGGGAGAGGATGAGCCCCGGTAATCCCCACTTTGGGATCAAAAAATGGCCTTATCATATACTCAACCGTCATGGGTTCAGTTATCGTATCAGCGCTTTCAATAATGGCAATATCACCCTTTGCGTACTTAAGGAATTTATTGATGGCCGAGGCCTTCCCCTGCCGCTGGCGTTCGACGATGAGCTTAACCCGTGTGTCCTGAAGAGAGTATTTTTCAACAATTTCATTTGTTCGATCAGTTGATCCTGATGAAACTACCGTTAATTCTACTATTTCTCCGGATTTTAATTCCTGATTAAGCAACGCGTTCAGACATTTTTTAATATTTAACTCTTCATTATAGGCCATCACACCGATACTGACGGTAAATTTCTCCGGAATCGAAAATATCCCCCCGTTTTTAGGCTGAGGCGGATTTAAAAGCTCCTCATATTCATCAACAAATCGCCTGTAATCTTTTTTGATATACGTAATGTGTCTGAACATTTCTGAGAATGGAGCATGATAGTTAAATATTTTTCTAAAAGTTACCCAGCGGTCCCGTGAACTGATTTTTGACTCCGGATTTTCGATATCCTTAAATATTATCGGGATCTCTTTGACATTTTTTTTAAGAAGAAACGCCAGGTAGATCATATGAATCTGAAAAAGATAACCCTCCGCCGGAATCACGTTTAAATTCAATTTTTTAAGAAACGAAGCGGAATAGCTTCTATAACCGGTTGTAAAATCCCAAATTGGCTTTACCATCACATATGATATAAACATATTAGCGAGTTTACTTTGCAGCAGTTTTCTGAACCGCCAGCCGTCGATTCTGATTCCCCTGAAATAACGGCTCCCGATAACCAGATCATAATATTTGGAAAATGAAAGGAATTTTTTGAGATATAAAGGAGAATGAGAAAGATCCGCATCCATAGTGATGATTGGATCATATTTTTCTTCAAGAGCCAGGCGGAATCCATCCAATATAGCCCCTCCGACTCCCAGTTTACCGGGCCGGTGAATGACATGAATCTTTTGATATCTTTCTGACAGTCGATCTGCTATGTCACCGGTTCCGTCAGGCGAATTATCATCTACGATGATGATCGCGTATTTCTCATCGAAATAATGAATGGTCGCGATCAACGTGGCAAGTTTTTCAGATTCATTATATGTCGGAATGACGATACAAGGATTCAAAGATTATTCTCCTTGCAAGTTTATGATTAAACCTGATGAACTACTCATCAAACTTTGGTACTAATATTCCTTTCGCGAACCCCAACGTCCATGGACCAAGCCCCAGAGCAAACACTAAAAATGATGGAATATGTTTCTTTAAGATTGCCGGGTTGACTTTTGCAAAAACTGTAAATGTCCTGTAAAATTTTATAAACGGCAGCAATGGCAGACTTATAAGCGCTAAAAACTTTTTCCGGACCAACTTCGATCCGTCAAGTTCAATTTTTTTTAGTAAACTGGAAGTAATATACCCGATATTTTTCTGATGTTTTAAGAAATAGACCAACCGATTTCTGTGAAAATGAAATATTTTTATCTCCGGATCAAAATATATTTTAAACCCGTTTTTAGTGAAATGATGATTAAAAAACAGATCTTCCTGCGGGTAATAATCGGCATTAAAACTGCCCGTTGTCAAAAATTTATCCCGCCTGTAGCTGATGTTGCAGGTCGGAAGGTGGCTACGGATCGAAGAAGGGTGTCCCGGGATAAATTCCCTGAATTCGGCTATATACCCCGCCCAGCCAACCACATCAGTTTCCGGATTCGCCGGGTAAATACTACCCCCTACGGCATCATAATCTGAATTTTTATACGCGCTGATAATTTTATTGATCCAATCATTTCCGGCAATGCAATCAGAATCTATGAACAAGATGTATTCCCCATGGGACACATTAACTCCCATATTTCGGGCGGTTCCCGGATCAGTTTTTTTCTTACAGCTGATCAACTTAACATCGGGGAAACCGTCCGTTACGATTTGCTGTGTATGATCTGTTGAACTATCTACAACAGTGATTTCAAATTTTTTATCATAGTCCTGGCTCATCAGACTGGAAAGACAAGCACGAATGGTACCTGCAGAATTGTAGGACGGAATGACGACTGATACTTCAATATTCATGGTGACTTTTTATATTGATTAAAAAATTGATCTTTGTTTATATACGAATGCTTATCCAAGATAGTACTTGTTGTTTGCCGCGCTATCGCTATGTTCATTTTGATAAAGGAGAAAGAAATGTTCAAAATATTAAGAATCATCTTTTTCGGGTACAAATATAAAATAACGATGGTGTCCCCATAAATTTTTTATGGGAAAGGGGCTTTTTTCCAGAATTGAGTATTTTAATATATTAGTCTCCATTTCCGGCTGAGTTCCGTTAAAATAATTAAGAATACAGAGTTCTTCCGATTGCTCATTTTTAGATTTTTTATGGTTAAAAACAAAACCTAATCCTAATTTTCTGAATAACTCCTCTTTTTTCATAGGAATATCCGGCCAGGGCGGAATATCAAAATATCCTTCTTCGCGGAGTTTCCAATTTTTTAACTTCAGAATCTTAATGATTCTGGCAGGCAAAATATGTTTGAGAAAAAAATTTTCTTTATTTTTTAAACGAAAACCGAATCTAAGCAGAAATCCGAGACCACTTCTGTTAGGAACTGAAATAAAAATCACTTTTTTCGTAATTCTTGTTAGTTCAGTCAGGAACTGATCCAAGTCATCAACAAACCACAAAGAAGCGAAATTCCATGAACAGTCGATCGATTTATCCCCGAATGACAAGGAGTTCAGATTATCCGTCAGTTGTAAATCCGCTTTCAGCGGAATATCACTCCAGACCTTTTTTATCTGATTTAAACGATCCGCATTTACATCAACGACGGTTGTTTCAACCCCCTGTTTTGCCCACCATAAACTGTTAATCCCGGAAACACCGGTCATTCCGAAAGAGGGTACTTCGAGAATAGATTTTATGTCAAACTGTTTTTTCATTTTTTCAAAATATTTGTGAAGAATAAACCGTTCATAGGTTGTTCCCAACCCCTCATCATGATCAGAAAAATAACTTTCCCAATTTCCGACGATCGGCAATTTATTCATTAACCAGGAATCAATATCCTGCCTGATACTATTTTTAGATTGCAATCAGATATCCCCGTTAGTGATCAGTGTTGCTATTTTTTCCAATGTATCCACCGGCTTATAGTTAAAATCCCTTATAGTATCATCAATCTGATAGTACCAATTTCTGCTTATGAGCTGCAAACTGACCAGCATGCCGTTCATTTTCATTGTCTGAAGTCCTTTTTCTCCTAAACGGAAAAACTTTTCCGGGGCCATTAACCATGAAGGATATACTGATTTATTTACTGACCGGTGAAAAATATTTACAAGATTCAGCAAATTTACAGCTCTTTTATCCGCAACGATGTATTTTTCTTTTGGTAAATTTTTTTCAATCGCCCTTCTGAACAACTCTGCTAATTTTTCCACCCAGATTAAATGGACAAGAACCGGCCGGTTCGGGATAATTAACTGATGGCGTTTAACCATATGCGATAATTTTGGTATAAATCCATCATCGTATAATCCGTATGTAACTGTGGGTTGAATGATCGTGGTATTCAATCCGTATTCTTTTGCCTGGAGAACCCTTTTCTCCGCTTCCACCTTGCTTAAATGGTAACAATTATCTCCATGATAGTCATTTTCTGTCTTTGCCGGCAAAGTGGCAGGAATCGTTCCATAAACTCCTACGGAACTGCAATAAACAAATCTCCTGACGTTATATTCAATGGATTTAGCAATCAGATTTTGTGTACCAACAACATTAATTCTGTGATATTCCCGCGGATCTGTTTTTGTCTGGCCCCTTATGGACGCTAAATGAATTACTGAATCAATATTATAGCTAAATAAAGTATCCAGCAGCTGCTTATCATGAAAATCACCTTCTACAAACTTCATACCTTTTGAGATCAACTGTATGACTCTTCCCGATTGAAAAGCGCTTTTTCTTATCGGAGCTATAACTTGATACCCTCGATCCAACAAATTAGACGCGGTATGGAAACCAATGAATCCACTGGCTCCTGTTAATAATACAGTCTGCCTCATGCGGTGATCACTTTCGATTCATCCAGAACGCAGCTCCCCGGCATTCTTCGCCTTTGTATGCGGAATTGAATAATTAATGATTTATCTTTGAGAAATATTTCATTTTACAAAGGTTCCATTCTGAGATATTCAGTTGCCGAAATTTTACGTTTAATATCATTAATTACGTTCTGCACCTGGTCCGGTTTTAATTCAAGTACTGCCGCGATCTGCGCAACAGGGACATTTTGCTCCCAGCCGTACCAGATTCTATCCAGTATGTCAAAAGGCAACCTGAAGAAAAATTCTTCCTGTGTTTGTTCTGCGCTGTACGTATCAGTAGTCGGCGTTCTCGTTTGAATTTCGATTGGAACTTCAAGATATTCAGCTAATTGAAAAACCTGTGTTTTAAATAAATGTGCTATAGGTTTACTATCGGCACCTCCATCACCATACTTTACAAAAAAGCCCTGTTCGTGCTCATTTTTATTCCCTGTACCCATAACTGCCCAATTCTTTGCCTCTGCATGATAATATAACATGCTCATTCTGCTTCTCTGCTTAAAATTTGAAGCCGCGACAATCTGTAAATATTCTTTTATTGGCAGACGGGTCGTTTTTTCTGTACCATCCGGCGCGATAATTTTAAGATGAAAAAGATTGAGAGTGTCTTTATTCAATATATCGGTGGACAAGGTTATTTTTGCTTTATATTTTTCAGTAAATTCCGGAAAAACGCGTTTAATGGCTTCATCCCTTCTCCGGTAACAACCAAAACCGGCCAGCGCATCGGTCATATTTTCAATTTCATACTTGACACCAAATTTATCTGCCAGTTTTTTCGCCAATTCAAGGCTGTCAGGATTTGAATCATTTTCGGGCATCATGACGCCCAACACTTTCTCCGGCCCGAAGGCGCGCGCGCATAATGCCATCACAACGGAGGAATCGATTCCACCGCTTATGCCGATCACAGCTCCGCGTCTTTTTAGTTTATGAAAAACATCGGTTTTGAGTTTTTCAATAATAATTCCTGCTTCCTTTTCTGCATCTATATAAATAGATTCGCGGGAAAAATTCATATTAACTCCTTTTGGTTTAATTTATCCGGATTCTTTCTTGATTAGCTTAAATATACGGATCATTTCACTTTATGGGATCTAAAAGCCGAATTTGATATACCGGATGAAATGGTGAATCATAAATCTGTGCATAGCTTGTTCGGCTGTTTAATACATTTGCCAGATAATCAGCAAATCGATCAATTTTTCTTATCTTATTTTCCCGTTCTTTAATTTGACGCCCCGGCAAAATATTTTTGATAATTGTAGCGGGCCAATCTGACCGATCAACGAAATAAACAGGCCTGTTTTCAAAAATTGATTTATCTTTTAATTTAACCGTGAAAAAGTCAACCAGATTTGCCGATAGATTAATCCAGAACTTATTTTTTAATTGTTCCATTTTTTTATCATATGTCTCATCACCGGGATCTAAAAACAAATTGGGCCGGCCGGTCCGCAGGAAGTATTCGTTCTCCTCTTGAGTATAATACCAAAAAGCCATTCCAAAATCGTATTCTGAAATCATAACCCCGTCATCTTCATAGTCCCTGCTGAAATTGATCATCACTTTTTCTAATTCAGCTGAATTTCTCAATTCGGGACCGATAAATATCTGGTATGATAAAAATCCATGCGCGCATAGAATGAAGATGATCAGAATTCCCCGGGATACTTCTCCCAGCTTTATTAGTTTTGTTGTACTGATTACGCCGAATGCAATCATTAGACTAACCGGAATGAAGGAAATAATAAGATGATCTTCAGTAAGCAAACCTAAATTAAAAATATAAAGTGAGAAAGGTATTATAATGCCAATTACCAAAAACAGTATTCTTTTATTGTTCCTATAAAGATAAATAGCGCCGGGAATCGTAAATAATATTAAAAAATTAAATGATTTTATATACACTTTTGACAAACTTAAAAATATTTCCCTGAAGAGCGCGAAATAGGAGAAATTCGTAAAAAACACATCCGGTGAGAAAACGGCATCTTCCAGCATCTTAATAATTTTTGGCCATTTAATAATGACCAAAAACAGGAATATGATAATAACCGGCAGTAGAAAATAAAAAATCTCCCGGCGCGATTTACCATGTATAAAGATTAGATATATAATTGCCGGAAAAATTAGGCTTGATGTCGGTGTTATGCTGACAGCCACAAGAAACGCCAGACTGCTCAATACCGGCCGATTATAAACAGCCATCAAAATTGATACACACACCATGGCTAACTGGGGCACATATACTTCACCATGGATTGAATAGTACCAAAGTCCCCCGGAGAATAGCAGTGTCAGAGATGTAATCAGGCTAATCTGATTGTTTCCTGAAAGCTTTTTAATAAAAAGATAGCTAGACACTACGGACAAACTACCAGACAGCAGAGACATGATTCCGAGATTTTTCACAGGATCTGTATAAATTATACTGAATGCCGAATTAAATATATATCCTATAAAATAATATCCCATGTGGAATAGAGGACCTCTAAGCTGAACCACACCCAGCGCGTAAAGGTAAGTATCTCCGTTAGTGGGTATCGGGCTTTGAGTAATCCAGAATAAAATTGATGAGAATAAAAACAATAATACAGGAATAAGATATGATTTTTGATGGATCACTTTTTAATTATCCGCGCCACTTCATTTATCATTGCATTCAAATACAAATCAGTGTTGAAAAAAGGAATTCTTTTGTAAAATTAGATTCGATCATTCAAAATTAAAAACGGGAGTCTGCGTCACATTGAAGGCAGACTCCCGGGAATTTATTACCGGACTACTTCATTATGATCATTTTCTTAACCGCGTTAAACTTACCGGATTCTATTCTGTAAAAATATATCCCGCTTGACAACTGATTGGCATGGAAATCCACAACATGATAACCGGCCGGTTTATAACCATCCAGAACAGTGGCCACCTTTTGTCCGAGAATATTGTACACTTCTATCCTGACTTCCCCAGCGTTGGGCAAACCGAACCGAATGTGAGTATTTGGATTAAAGGGGTTCGGGTAATTCTGTTCGATAACAAATTTTGTCGGAAGCTCAGAGATAAAATCTTCAATTCCGGTCGGGTCAGCGTTCAATTTCACTACCAGAGAGTCACTGACGCTGGCGGAACTGTCATCTGTTAAAGTACAATACAATGTCACTGTTCCAATATATCCCGGCGCGCTGAGCGTCAATATCATCATGTCAGCATCAAAGTCAAGTTTTAATGTATCATCTGAAACACTAAACTGCCAGGTCATTCCTGATTCCGGCGAATCGATATCACCGTAAAAGTCTTTCATATTCAATTCTTCAGAACTGTTGTTAATAAAATCCACAGTATCCGGTAGATTTGTAAAATACGGCGCATCATTGATCGAATTCACTTTGATTGCAAATTTAGCTGAATCAGCCAGCTCACCGTCACTTATTTTCAGCATCAATGTATCAGATCCGAACCAGTCTGCAGGGGCTTTAAACACAAAGAACGGTGAATCTGTTTTTACGGTTATAAACTTTCCGGGTAAAACAGAATAAGTCAGAATTGAATCGGCATTATCCGGATCCGCAACAAAATCGAACCAGGTTGAAATCGCTATACTAAGTGAATCGTCTTCATTAAAACTGAAATCCGGAAGCAAATCGCTGAGAACAGGTGAATCATTCACCGCGTCAACAGTAAAAGTTACAGTCGCCGTGTCACTCGCGCCGGCAGGATCATTTGCTATAAATTTTATTGTTTCGCTTCCAAACCAGTTTTCATCTGGTACAGTGATGGTCGCAACTCTTTCAGGACTGATGGACACGCCTAAATCAACGGTATCGATGACACTCCATACGATCTCGCTGTCGGTATTATCCACATCACTTACAAAATCATCAAGATTAATGGTGGCGAAACTGGCTCCTTCCGCGATGGTCTGATCAGGGATATCTGTCACTACCGGGGCGTCATTGACTGCCGTGACCGTAAAGGTCGCCGCGTCACTGTCAAATAACGCGCCCGGATCGGTAGCCGTAAACGTGATCGTTTCCGCGCCGTTCCAGTCGGCAGGAACCGTGACAGTCGCTACACGACTGATGATCGA
>JACDJC010000637.1_pt1 | contig 39065 bp, 36 predicted proteins | sample 7454191 | NCBI WGS metagenome assembly JACDJC01 (sample SAMN14253291, study PRJNA609438) | sludge metagenome | isolation source: sludge after 25d culture with pyrite and EDTA | collected 2018-12-20
ATCGAACGCACCTTCTGCCGCCTCAAGGACTGGAGGCGTGTCGCGACACGATATGACAAGCTCATGATTAACTTCGCAGCAACCTGCTACATCGCCGCCATCGTCACATGGTGGATCAATTGAGTCTGGACCCTAGAGCGCGTTTCGATCTTATTGAATCAGATCGGCGCTCTAACTGTTTGTTTTAACGCGCATCATATCCGAAAACCGTTTCACACTTTTCGGGATGCGCTCTAACCAACAAGCGAAGCACTAAGTAAAAGCGCCCCTGTCAGCGCGATGAACAGGGCGGCGGCGACTTCGATTGCCGCCTTCAGCCGACCCGACATGGCGCTGCTTCCTGCAAATCTGAGTGCCGTGTTCTTTGCGGTGACGGCCAGCGTGGCGAGAACAGCCACGGTGATGAATGTGCCGAACGCCATGGCGAAGACCGAGAGAAGCCCGCCGACCATCAGGCCATTCAACAACGCAAACGTGAGCACGATCAGCGCACCGGAGCAGGGACGCAGGCCCACCGAGAAAATTGCCGACCACGCCGTCTTCCAGTTGAAATTGTCGCCGAGCGTCGACGGATCGGCAATATGGGCATTGCCGCATGCGGCGCATACATCGCCTTCGCCGATGAAAATATGATCCGATGCAGCGGCAGTTGCGGGTTTGTAGTTGAGCTTTACCGTGTTTCCGACCGCTGCCGCGCGTGTGGTTTGTGAAATGCTGCCCTGCCATGCCGGACCGGAAGCCATTGCCGGTTCGGGTGCTGCGGCAAAAAGCGATGAGGCCGGGCTGGGGTTTGCATTGTCCTGCTTCTTGAAAAGCAGTGGCAGTTTGCGCGCCAGAAGCCAGAGGCCAAAAAACAGGACAAGCGCAAAACTGGTGATTTCCATGTAGCGGGCGGTCTGGTTCATGGAAATGCCGGTGCCGCGCAGCAGAAACCATGCGAGGCCAACCACGGCGATGGCCATGATCGCCTGCAAAAGCGATGAAATGAACGACAGGAAGATGCCGCGCCGAAGCGCCGTTTCATTGGCGATCATATAGGAGGAGATGACAGCCTTGCCGTGGCCGGGCCCTGCTGCATGAAAAATGCCATAGATGAAGGAAAGTCCCACCAGAACCGAAGCCTGCCATGGATCTTCACGCATGGCTTTCAGCGCGGTGGTCATGGCGAGATAAAACGAGCGCTGCTGCTCATTCATCCAGAGGATGATATGCGCGAAAGGCCCGGTTGGCTTCATCGCCACCTCATTCGCGCCAATGCCGAGCGATGATTGCGCATAGGCTTGCGCAACGATCATCGTAAGGCAGAGAGTTAGAATGAAGGTAGCCGGTTTTCTCATCAGCCTGTCTTTCCTTTCGGCTCACAGTCTATCTCAAGACGGGTGGCGAATATTTTCGACATGTCCGTGCCTGCCGGATCGTTGAAGAAGGCATCGGTCAGTGTTGCCTGATTCTGTGCGAGCGCCTCATCCGGATTGGGGCGTATGACCTTGGAGGTGCAGCTTGCGGGCAGGCCTTTTACAACCAGATCGCCGTCATTCATGTAATCGATGGCGGTATAGAAAGTCGGGTCATAGACGCCGAAGCTGACCTTATGTCCTGCCGCCAGTTTCAGCGGCTTTTCAGGCTTGCTGGTAAAAACGATCAACAGGCGATTATCGGTGAAATCGGCCGCAAGGTCGGTTGGCCTCGCCATTTTAACGTCTTTGCCATTGTCCAGAACTGTCTGGAAATATTTGAATTCGGCAATCGAACTATTGATGACATGGCCAAGGTCGATCAGTTCATTCTTATCGAGTTGCAGGTCGCCGTTCTTGTCGAATTCCATCAGCACGGTCGAGGAGAAAACGTCGTCGAAACGCCATACATGCGCAAGCTGCTGCACAGTGCCGTCAGGTGCGATGGTCAGTTCCAGTCGTGCGTCAGCAAAGACATGCGGATGAGCGAGTGCAGCCGTCGGCAAAAGACCGGCCAGCAACGCAGTTGCTGCAGCCCGGAAGGAACCATGCTTGAGCCGAGAGGAAACCACCATAGAAAAGTCCATCAGATAACGCTTATGCCCGAAGGCGGCGAAAGTGCGACGCTTTACTTGTTTTATCGTGCATCTTAGTCCCGAAAACCGTTTCACACTTTTCGGAATGCGCTCTATTCCCTCTCCTTGAACCATTGGGTCAGAAAATCGACCAATGCCCGGATTTTTGCTGGCAGATAGCGCCGATGCGGATAGACGGCATAGATGCCGCCATCCTTCACAATGAATTCGTCCAGACAGGCGACCAGCCTGCCGCGCTCGATTTCTTCTTCGGCGATGAAAGCCGGCAGCATGCAGAAACCGAGGCCGGCCAATGCAGCGTTCTTGGTGGCGACCGGGCTGTTCACCTCAATCGGACCGTTGACGGGAACGGTCATCATTGACCCGTCGGTATTGCGGAAATGCCAGTTGTTGCGCGAGCGTGCATTGGTGTCGATGATGCAGGGCCGATCCGCCAGATCTTCTGGACGTTCAGGCTTGCCGACGCGGGCGATGAGTTCAGGCGCGCCGCACAGGATGGAGTGGAACGGTGACAGGCGCTTGGCAATGAGGGAAGAGTCCTGCAAGCGCGTGATGCGGATCGCAAGGTCGAAGCCTTCTTCCACCAGATCGACAAACCGATCATCCAGCCGCACGTCGAGCACGATTTCCGGATGGGCGAGGCAAAAATCGATCAGCGACTGGCCAATCACGGCATCGGCAAAAGTGCGCGGGGCCGACAGTTTGATGCGCCCGCGCGCATCTGAACTGGTTTCGCTGACAGCATCTTGCAGCGCGTCGATCTCGCGAATGATTTCAACTGCGCGGTGATAATAGGTGTGCCCGGCTTCGGTCAGCGAGAACTGACGGGTTGTGCGGTTGAGAAGCCGTGCGCCGAGCTCGTCCTCCAGTTCCCGCACATATTTGGAAAGGAGTGCCTTGGAGCGCCCGATTTTTCGCGCGGCGGCGGAAAAGCCTTCCGCCTCGACCACGTCGATGAAGGCGCGCATACGTGTGAGGGTGTCCATGGTCTAGCCCCGCTTCCCAATGATGTTTTTGGCCAGTGCGATCAGCGCCCGGTCGCTGCCGCGTGGTCCGATGAAGGAAATGCCGAAAGGTGCGCCATGCACCTGTCCCAAAGGTAGCGTGATCTGCGGCAGGCCGGAAAGCACCGAAATACAAAGCAGGCGCAACGCCTGCTCGCGATAGGCTTGCAAGGTCTCGAAAGGCTCTTTTGCCAGCGGAGCAGCACCCGGTACGGTCGGCAATGCCAGCACGGCGTCATTTCCGATAATTTGTTCCAGTTCCTGCGTGAATTGTGCCCGGCGCACACGCTGGCTGGCGACGAGATCAGCGGCGATTTCCGCACCGAAGGCAAAACGATCCGCGACGCCGGGGCCGAGCTTGCGATCACCCGACGAAATCCAGTCGCCATGCGTCGCCCAGGCTTCCGCGCCCTGAATGTGGCGGAAGACCAGATAGAGCTCGTCTATCGAAAGCGTCGGCTGGCTTGCCGCCTTGAGACCCGCGAATTGCGGGCGCACTTCAGCAAACATGGCGCGATAGGCGTCTGTTTCTTCCTGGCCAAGCAGAAGCTGTTCCAGAACCGGCATATAGAGCAGTTGCGTCAGCCTGAATTCTCGGGCGTCGTCGCCAAGCAGGAGTGAGCCGACCCGGTCGTAAAGGTCGATATCGCGTGCAAACCATCCAATCGTATCGAGCGAGGGCGCAAGCGGCATGATACCTTCGAGCGGAATGCGGCCATGGGTGGTGCGCAAGCCCACGAGACCGCAAAAGCTTGCAGGCGCCCGAATGGAGCCGCCCGTGTCGGAGCCGAACGCAATGTCGGCAATTTTGCCCGCCACTGCCGCTGCCGAACCGGACGATGAGCCGCCAGTGACGCGGTCCGGCGCTGCCGGATTGATCGGATAGGGGAAATGCGAATTCTGCCCCATCAGGGAAAAGGCAAGTTCGTCAGTCTGCGCTTTGCAGACAAATTCGGCGCCTGCGGCGAGAAGCTTCTCCACCACCGGAGCCGACCTTTCGGCGCGAGGTGATTCGGCCCCGATCTGCGGATTGCCGCATCCGGTTGTCATTCCGGCGACGTCATAAATGTCTTTTACGGCCAGCCGCTCACCTTTAAGCAGTCCGTCCGACGCATGAACGGGTGACTTTTCGGGTTTTGCAATGATGGCATTGAAGGGATCGAAACTGGCCATTGTTCACAACATGCAGCAATTAACGGTCTATTTACGCTCTTTCGAGGCGAATATGCGCTGAGAATGTTTCACTAATATTGAACAATGGCAAGCGTGTCGTTCAACGTGATCCGGCCAAAAATAAATTCGTCCGGAGAAATTTTTGTCATTGAATGGACACGACTTTGCGCTTATATCGCGCTTGCCCAAAGTCGCACGTGCCTGTGGGTGTCCGCCGATCCTCGAATGGTGAGGAATTCGGTACGGTACCTGGACCTAACCGCTCCAGTCGATCTGTTGGCCAACCGCCAGATCGAGGACATCTTGAAGCAACGACGGTGCGGGCCTTTCTAGTGTCTTTCGGCTGTCCAAAAGCCGAAATTACTGAAGAGGCACACCTTCATTGCCAGAAGTGCGGATGCGGTTCTCCAATTCCAATCCAAGGCAGACAAAGCGGAGTAACGCGGACTTAGCGTTGTTCCATCGCCGCATGAGTTTTCGCGTGACATCAGCACCTCCAAAGGCTGGCCTCACCGTGGATGCGCTTATGCTTACTTTGTCTCTTAGAGAATTTCGGGTCCACGGAGGACCCGGTCCGATTCCCTAAGTGTTTTTTCGCGCAACCTTTTTTCGGGATTGCGCTCTAGATGCGGCAGATCAAGCCGTGCGGGAGAACGACCATGGCAACGCAGCGTATCATCGACTTCCTCAACACCCGCCGTCCGGACGGTCCTTGCCTCGTTGTCGACACCGACGTCGTGCGCGACAACTATCAGAGCTTCGAGAAGGCTTTGCCCTATTCGCGCATCTTCTATGCGGTGAAGGCAAATCCTGCGCCGGAAATCCTGCGCCTGCTCGCTTCGCTCGGCTCGTGCTTCGATACCGCTTCTGTTGCTGAAATCGAAATGGCTCTGGAAGCAGGCGCGACGCCAAACCGTATCTCCTATGGCAACACCATCAAGAAGGAGCGCGATATTGCGCGCGCTTTCGAGCTGGGTATTCGCCTTTATGCAGTCGATTGCGTTGAAGAAGTCGAGAAGGTAGCCCGCGCTGCTCCCGGCAGCCGCGTGTTCTGCCGTGTGCTGACGGACGGTGAAGGTGCTGAATGGCCGCTGTCGCGCAAGTTCGGTTGCGTGCCTGCCATGGCCATCGACGTTCTGCGCCGCGCAAAGTCGCTCGGTCTGGATTCCTACGGTGTATCGTTCCATGTCGGCTCGCAGCAGACGGACCTTACCGCATGGGATCGCGCGCTCGGCGATGCGGCATCGGTGTTCCGCACTCTTGCTGACGAAGGCATTGTGCTGCGCATGGTCAATATGGGCGGCGGGTTCCCGACCCGTTACCTCAAGGACGTGCCGACCGCACAGGCCTACGGCATGGCGATCTTCGATGCGCTGTCCAAGCATTTCGGCAACCGTATCCCGGAAACCATTATCGAACCGGGCCGCGGCATGGTCGGCAATGCAGGCGTGATCAAGACCGAAGTGGTTCTGGTCTCGCGCAAGGCGGACAATGACAATGTGCGCTGGGTCTATCTCGACATCGGCAAATTCGGCGGTCTCGCCGAAACCATGGACGAGGCGATCCGCTACCAGATCGTGACCCCGCATGACGGCAGCGAAACCGAGCCATGCGTGCTGGCTGGCCCGACCTGCGACAGTGCGGACGTGCTTTATGAAAAGACGCCGTACCCGCTGCCGGTTTCGCTGACCATCGGTGATGAAATCCTCATCGAAGGCACGGGCGCATACACCACCACCTATTCGGCGGTGGCGTTCAACGGCTTCGAACCGCTCCGATCCTACGTCATCTGATCATTCAGACTTGGTATGATCCCGAAAAGCGGGAACCGGTTTTCGGATTAGATCATACCTTTGAAAGTCCCGAATGATCCTCTCAATCCGCCCAGTGCTGCAAGGCGCTGGGTGGGGTGTGCTGCTGCCGCTTTGCGGGGATAGATGTCATGAACGTAACTCTGGAAATTCAGGAAAATATCGCAACTGTTGTGGCTCCGGCTTTCACAATAGCGGGCGAAACGCTGGAGCACGTGCTTGCTCGTGAAGCGCTGCTGGATCGCGCGATGGGTGAAGGCCGTCGTCGGAAATCATCGGAGAAGCTGCGTCGCGGTCGCCTGCCTGCAGAAGGTCTGGCGTTTTCAGCGGTTGGTGATGACGGCCTGCTTGCGGGTACTGTGCGGCTGTGGGATGTCCATGCCGGTCTGGATGCTTTCGGCTTTCCGGTGTCTGCCTTGCTGCTTGGTCCGCTCGCCGTCGATCCGTGCTATGCCGGTTGCGGTATCGGTTCAGCCTTGATGCGTCGTGCAATAGATGAAGCTGGACGCCGAGGCCATGGTGCAATCCTGCTCGTCGGTGATCCGGAATATTACAAGCGCTTCGGCTTTACCGCTGAAAAGACCGGCGAACTTGCCATGCCCGGCCCTTATGAGAAGCGGCGCTTTCTGGCGCTGGAGCTGAAGCCCGGCCATCTTGACGGGACACATGGCATTCTGCGTGCCAGCGGACGCAAGGTGCCACGCGTCGAAACCTCTTTGCGGCAGTCCGCGTGAATTAAGATAAACGCAGCAGCCGTCCGAAGTTGCGGACGGCTGTAATCGCAAGCCCCGCGAGGAAGCCTGCAATCAGCCCGGCAATGACGAACAGCTTGCGCGATGTGCCTGCCGGATCAAGCGGCGGGCGGGCTTCCGACAAAACCCTGACATTGGCCGTATTCAGACCTTCCTGTTCGTTCGTTTCGCGCGAGCGCAGGAGGAAGGCTTCGTAGACCGAACGCCGCGCCGTGGCTTCGCGCTCAAGCTCACGTAATTTCACCAGATCGCCACTATTGTTCGCCTGCTGCGATTTGAGTTGCGCCAGACGGGCGGTCAGGTCTTTTTCCTGCTGTACGGACCGGGCGACCTCGACTTGCAGCGAGGAGCGGATGCGCCGCAACTCAGCATCGATATCGTTTAAAACCGTGCCGGCCTGCGACTGTGCCTGAATGAGTGCCGGATGGCGCGGCCCAAGCTGGGTGGACAGGCCGCTTGCCGTCTGGCGGGCCTGTGCATATTGGGCGCGCAGCGCCGTCAGCGTGTTGGAGCGCAGATCTTCCGGCAACACCCCGGACACCACGCTGTCGGAAGTGGCACTGCTGAGCACCTGCACGCGGGCCTGAAGCCGCATCGTTTCGGCGCGCTGGTTGGTCAGCTGGTCGTTGAGCCGCGTCAGGTCGTTATCGCTGATCAGCTTACCGTCGACATTGACGAGATCATGCGAGGCGCGAAAGTCAGCCGCTCCGCGCTCCGCCTGTTCGACATTGGCGCGCATATCGGCAAGGCGGTTCGACAGTTCGTCCGAAGTGCGCCGTGCGGCATCGGATTGCAGCGATGCAAGCTCGCTCTGGAAAACGGAACTGATGGTGTTCGCAAGCGATGCTGATTTCTGCGGGTCTCGCGTTTTCACCGAGATTGAATAGATGAAGGTCTTGGCGTCGCGACCGATGGCGATGCTCTTGTGCAGATTGTAGAGGACGCGGGTTTGCAGCGTCTGGCTGTCGCTGGCCTTTTTGGGCGACAACATCTCACTGATCTGTGCAAACAGCCCGGCAATGCCGGTCGGGACCAGAGTGCCGTTGAATTCGGGGTCTTTTGTCAGGTCTGTCTTGTCGATGACCTTCAGCAGCACGCTGCTGGAATCGATGATACGTGCCTGACTTTCCGCAACGGCAAGCGACGCATCGGTCGGGAGCTGACCCGGCGTCAGTTCGTCTCCAACTGTCTTGATATTGCGCGGATCGACCAGAATATCGGTCGAAGCGACATACATCTGCGGCAGGGACAATGCATAGAGCGCTGCAACCACACCACCCAGCAACGTGCTGACAAGCAGGAGCCTGCGCGATCCTCGCAGCACGTCGATAGCCATGCGCGGATCGATCAGCGGTTTCCACTCGGCATCCGGGACAGGTCTGTCAGCGACAGAACGCTCGCGCTCTACCAACTCGCGGACCGGCTCAGGAGGCGGAGCGGGAGTTTCGGCTATGATTTTGCGGCGTTCGCGTTCCTGAACCTTGCGTTCCAGCTCCGCTTCGATCAGCGCGACGCGCTTTTGAAGCTCGGTGACATCGGCATCATCCAGTTCTTCTTCGAGAACGGATTTTGCAGGTTCTGGCGTTTCCTGCGTGGCATGATCGTGCTGGCGAAAGAATGCAGCGCGTTCATCCGGTGTCGCTGGCGGTGTCCATGGTGGTGCGGTTTCGCTGTCAAGACGATTAGCCGGGCGAGCGCTGGAGCTACCAGTCGGGCGAACGTCGGAGAATGCGAGAAGAGGTTTCTCAACTCCCGCCTTTCTGCGCTCCTCGTGATCGCTCATCGCCGAAATCGTCCGTATCTGTAAGCCGTCTCTACCGTTTTCGGTATCAACTGCTGCTTTGAAATTCACAAGCCAAGGCTCAAGCATGCCAAACCGGAATCCGGTCGGCCCGCACCTGATGGTCGAATGTAATTTTTTATAGAAAACAAAACGTTAAAATAATGTCGAGGCGAAGTGCCAATTCCTTGAATCTGCAACTTTAGCTTTTGCTTGTTTACTCTTTGAGCTTGCAAAGAAGAGTTTAAGTCTTTTTAGCTAAACCCCGATTATGCTTCCGTTCCAACGAACAGGCACATGCACCAGACTATGATAGGCGAGGGTCCCTGTTGATAGCGAAAGCGCTCCGGAAACTGTCAGGCAATAACGCCGGAATGGTGCGTGATTACCTGTCCCTGTTTTCCGGCTCCGCTGGCAGGCTGGTCGTCTCACTCGTCTATTTCATCGCGCTTGCAAACACACTGCCGACCGGTGACTTCGGTATATTTGCCACCGCATCGGGCACAGGCGTGGTTCTGTCACGTCTCGTTTCTCTGGGCTTCAGTTCGCCGCTTTACCGCATATCGACGGTGAAGCCGCGCCTGCTCGGTATCTATACGGCTGGTTTTCTGGTTGCCCTTCTGGTTTCCCTGCCGCTGTTCGCGCTGGCGTCCTGGCTGGTCTATTTCGTCTTTTTCAGCCGCGACATTTCCTTTCTGCCTTTTGCGGTTGTGGTGTTTGCCGAGGCTTTGCTCTGGCGCTCGACGGAAATCATCATTATCGTCAATAACGGCCTGCGCCGGTTCGGCATATCGGCAGGACTGGTGATTTTCGGGACGGCCACGCGCGCCGTGGCGGCCGTCCTGTTCATGTGGCTGGCGAGTGTTCATGACATCGCCCATTGGGCGTGGTGGTATGCGGCGGCCAATGGCGTTGCGCTGTTGACGGCGCTGAAATTCTTTCCGTCTATCCGTCTTCGTTTCAAACCGGCGCTTTATATGCGGCGGCTTTCTGATGCGATTGCGGTCATGGGGGCCGAACTGCTGTTCTATATTCAGGCCGAGCTCGACAAGCTGCTGGTGCTGACCGTCGGTGGGCCAGCGACGGCAGGTCTTTATGCGATCATCATGCGGCTTGTCGATCTGACGGCTCTGCCGGTGCGCTCCTTCAACATGATGCTGGTGCAAAAGCTCATGCGCACGCCGGACATGTTGTCCTCGTTGCGCATCCGCGCCGGGCTGGAACTTGCAGTCTTTGCCGTTTCGGTGGCTGGCCTCGGCGCGATGGTTGTGTTCCTGCAAATCTTCCCGAACGCACTCGGTTCAAGCGTTGCGCCGATTGTCGGGCTGCTGCCGCTGGTGCTGCTCGTGCCGGGGTTCCGCAATCTCATCGAGTATCAGACGGAAATTCTTTATGCGCGCGGCCAGTCCGGTCTCAGGACGCTGAGCATGGTGCTGATGACTGCCGCCAAGGCATTCTTCGTCTGGCTTCTGCTTGTGAATTATGCCGATAATCACGACTGGATTCTCGGCCTCAATATCGTGTTTGCCGGGCTATATCTTCTGTCGCTGGTTTTCACCTATACGAGCATTCGTTTGCCGGCAAAGCGGGTTTAAGCATTGCCGGCAAAAGTCGGGACTGGCTTTGCGTTCGGAAATGCTGAAAAACAGATAGGGCGGTCTCAATGATCCGGGTATCTAAGCTCCGATAATGCGCCGAATGTCGTCGACCGAAAGACCAAGGAAAGACTGCATGCCGATGGCGACCTGATGCGGCTCCATTTCGGCGATGAAAGTTCGGAATTCCTCTTCGCTCGGTGGCGGTGCGAACCATTGCATCCGGCACAGATCATGGGTGTCGCTGTAGTGGCCGGACCCATGCAGCACGTCATCGACGTAGCGACCATAGATGAAGCACTCGGAAAAACGGCGTATGTTGCCGAGGGCTGCTACCCAATGCTGTCCGGTATGCGCTTCGATCCTCTCGCACATCGAGATCACGCTGTCGCGGCGCCATGAGACGAGCTGACCGATATAGTCGTTCAGCCCGCTTTTCCCGTTCTTGATACCAAGCAGCTTTGCCGCATTGGCAGCCCAGACCGGATGTTCCGGCCATTCCGGATTGGCAAGCGCATTGGGACGCACGAAAAGCCGAAGCTTTTCGCCATGCCAAAGCGTGCCGCAATCGAAGGGACGCAGAAAGGCCGTATCGGAATCCGTATAGAGAAATCCGTCTTCCTCCACGGCACCGGCAAGTGCGATGCGGCGTAGCTGTTGCACATGCCAGCCACGCAGCGGCTTGGTCCGGAGCGAGAGCCAGACCCGCCTGCGCCACAGATAGGTCGGGTCCCAGAAGGCATGCAGCCATGAGGGCAGCAGATCGCGTTCATCGATGATGACGCGGTGCGCGCTTTCGAGCTTGCAGAACAGGGCAACGTCCTTGCTGTCGACAAGGATATAGTGCTTCGTGAAACCGCTGACATATTTGTCTATGGTTTCGCAAAGCAGCTTGCAGCGCTCGAAGTCCTGATCCCAACTGGCTGTGACGATTGCGGTTTTCACCGGGGTTCTCCCTTCATCCAGCCTTTGGCAACGCGCCACAGGAATACGGGATTGCCGATGAGATAGCGTTTTGCAAGCCGTCGCGGCTCCTGCAACAGCCGGTGCACCCATTCCATCTGGATCTTGCGGACCCATTGCGGAGCGCGCTGCACGCGACCCGTATGCAGATCGAACAGCGCGCCGACAGCACTCGCCACCGTGCAATGTTCCGCGGTGATATGCTTGTCGATGAAGAGTTCCTGACGTGGCACACCCATGGCGACGAGCAATATATCGGGATGAAAATCCTTGAGCTGGCCGAGAATGCCGTCGAGATCGGCGGGCTTGAAGAAGCCGTCGGAAATGACGCGATAGTCGTGGTGCGGAATCTGTTGCATGAAAAGCTGCGCGGCGTCGGCTGCAACGCCCGGACCGCCGCCCAAAAGGGCGATTCTAAGCGGACGCTTTATGTGTTGCAGCAGGCCCGGAATGAAGTCCGTTCCGTTGAGATTGGCAGGAAACTTGCTGCCATAGGCGACCTTGCTGGCAATATCGACCCCCACGCCGTCTGGCAGGATCAGGAAATCCTCCAGCACAGCGCGATAGGCCGGGTCAGTATCCGCAATGTTGGAATTGTTGGCGTTGAGCCAGCCCTGTTTCATGAACCGGCCTTCATTGATGCGGTTCTCGAAAAAGGTGAAGGCGCTGTTCCAGTCGAAACAGGCGACTTTCACGCCAAGAATATTGCGGTAAGTGACATTTTCGGTATGCATCATGCCTGGTCCGTATTTCTCTTTTCGCCACGAAGTGTTTGCAGACCTCTGGCAACTGCGCGGTCCATGCCCTCGATTTGTGACCCTGTAAAGGCTTTGCCGTCCAGTCTCTGGCGATCCCCAGATCTTATCTTTTCAATGCGCTCGACGATTGCCGCAGCGAATGCTTGCGGGGTGTCGGCAATGGTGCAATTGTCCGGAATATTGCCGATACCGCGTACGGAATGTGACGTGGCGACGCTCGGCATGCCCAGTTCGAATGTCTCGATGGTCTTGAGCTGCACCCCGGTTCCGGCGCGGCTGATAAGTGGCACGAGCGCGCCGCTTTCCACAAATTCGGTCGCGTCCGGCACCTTGCCGACGAAATTAATGCCGGACCCAACGCCAGACCATGTCGCAATCAGATCGGCAGGCGTGTTGCCAGCAATCGCGATGGAAATATCGTCGGGAAGATGCGGCTTTACCTCGCGCAGGAACCATTCGAGCCCGATGCGGTTCGGGTGCCAAGTCCATGTGCCGATCAGGGCGAGGTCGTATTTGACAGGGCGCAGCTGAGCGGCTTGCATTCCGCCCGGCGTAACAAGCGGCATTGTCGCAAACCTGTCAGGGCCGAGGCCGAGCGCCGGGCCGTCATCCTCGGCAAAAGTAAAGACGAAACGGGCGTTCCCGATAAGACGACTTTCCAGTCCTTTGAGAATACGGGCTTCGCGACCGAACAGGAATTTCTGGATGAAGCTTCCGGCATCGGCGGCATTTTCTTCTGCCGAGCGATATTCCACATTATGCGCCACGAAAAGCGAAGGTTTGTCCTTGAAGATGTCTTCAAACGCACCGGGCAGGGTCACGCCGTTCAGCACATAGGCATCGAACGGGCCAATCTTTGCGATGGCTGCGCGCAATGTGTCAGCCGGTATTACCCGCAGCTTCGCCGAGGAAACCGTCAGCCCTGTCAGAAAGGATTTCAGTACCCAGCCGATTTTGCGCTTGATGCCGGCACCTTCGGTTCGCACCTCGACTTCACCCAGAACGACAGTATCCGCAGCATCGGCTTTCACGCCCGGCCATGTGAAGCCAAGAACGGTCACCTTTGCGCCGGAACGACGCAAGCCATCGACCACAGCGGCATTTGCCACTTCATAGCCGGTCGTCGGTACTCCGTGTGGAACAATCGATGTTACGAAAACAAGGTGAGGGGACGGCAATTCAACTCCTGAACAATCATTCTGGCGCAAGCAGCATGAAAAATTGATGGGCTGCGTTTACTCTTTTTCTAATGCATTATTCATCTTAAAACCCTTAACATTTCGGGCTGGCATGCTCTATGATAGTTTTGGCCAGTGTTTATAACCCTGCGGTGAACTTTTCTTTAAATGTTTTTCAATAGTGGCGGATAAACAAATATAGAAGTTCGAAATATCCGGTAGCGTTTATGTCTGATTTACCTAGTCATATAGAAGTAATTGCTAAAACACCGGGGCTTCGTTTCGATGAAGTCGAGGTTGTCGTTACATTGCCGACGTTCCGCCGCCCGGAACACGTCATCCGCACGCTGGATACGCTTAACGCTCAGGTCACGAACCGCCGCTTTGCGGTCGTCGTGATCGAGAACGAGGCTGAGGATCGGGAAGGCGCCAAGGTTGCGGCACCGCAGTTCGAGGCCGGAAAATATACTGGCATGCTGATCGTCGAATCCCATCGCGGCAACTGCAACGCATATAATGCGGGCTGGCTGACGGCGATGACCTACTTCCCGAACTTCAAATATGTCATCGTCATCGATGACGATGAGCTGGCTGATCCGGCCTGGATCGAGAACATGGTAGCCACTGCGGAGCGCTATAACGCCAGCCTCGTTGGCGGCCCGCAATATCCGATCTTCGAGAAGCCGGGCGCGGAAAAATGGGCGAGACACCCCGTCTTCCTGCCGCATTACAACAAGACCGGTCCGGTTCCGATCATCTATTCATCCGGCAATCTGTTGATTGCGCGTCCGGTGCTGGAAGCCATCGGCTATCCGTTCATGGACCTGAAGTTCAACTTCACCGGCGGCGGCGATTCAGATTTTATCAATCGCTCGCGGGCCAAGGGCTTCAATATCGCCTGGTGCAATGAAGGCATTGTCCGTGAGACCATTCCGGCGCGGCGGCTGGAGAACGACTGGATCAGGGCGCGTGGCTTGCGCAACGGCGTTCTGTCTACGCTGATCGAACAGCGCCAGCGCAAGAACGAGCCTTTTGGCCAGGTGCGCGTCTTCTTGAAGAGCCTTGCACTTCTCGGCTATTCTCCGATCAAGGCCGTGCGGCGCGGTTTTGCAGCGCGCTTCGTGCCGGTCGGGACCTATTTCATCCATATCGGGCTGGGCCGTGTCATGGCCCATTTTGGATATTTGAATGAGCAGTACCGCAACCCGGACAAAAACTGACACTCGTTCCGACGTTGCGGCGCAAACCGATATGCGGGCGACGATCCGCATGATTGCGCTCGTTGTCGCCACAATAACATTCTGCATCCTGCTGATTTCGTTCCGCCCGTTCAATCCGCTGAGTGCCGCAGCCGATGGTGCCGCATCGGGCGGCGGCGACGTCATCAATCAGCTTGGTTTCGGTTGCCTCGGCGCGGTGGCGCTTCTGTCGCTTGCAATGTTCGCCGACCCGAAAAAAGTGGTCAAGATCGTCAGCCCCGGCTGGCTGCTGATGTTCGCCTTCCTGCTCGCCTCTGTTTTCGCAAGCCCCGATCCGTCAACCGCCATACGCGGTGTGCTTTTGACGATGATCGGCATTCTGACCGTTATTGCTGTTTTGAGCCTGCCGCAGGATGGCGACGCCTATTCGTCGATGCTGGTCGCGGTGGCTTCGGTCGTGATTGTCATTTCCTATGCGGGCGTCGTCCTCCTGCCAAATCTCGGGACACACGGTGCCGACGCTCTGGAGCCGCAAAACGCCTATCTCTGGCGCGGTGTCTTCACGCACAAGAATATCGCCGGCCCGGTCATGGCCGCTTTTGCCTTTGCCGGTGTCTATCTGTGGCGGCGCGGCTGGCGCGTGAGCGGCTTTCTGATTGCGGTCTCGGCATTGATCTTCGTTTCGCAGACCGGATCGAAAACCACTGCGGCACTGGTGCCGCTCGCCATGCTGCTCGTGATCGTTCCCGGCATTTTTGGTCTCCGTTTTCTTGCGCCAGTGGCAGTTTTCACGATCCAGTTTCTGCTCGCGCTGTTCACCTTCGGTACGATTCTTTTCGAGCCGATGCATCAGTTCGTTCTGCAGCTCGATGTCGATCCCACCTTTACCGGACGCACCTCCATCTGGGCTTTTGCTGTTGAGGCGCTTTCGCATCGTCCGTGGACCGGCTTCGGCTATGAAAGCTTCTGGGGCACGCCGATCGTGAAAGAGGCGGCCAATCCCTACTATCTCGATTGGGATGTGCGCGGCATCGTGCATGGGCACAATGGCTATCTCGATATTGCGGTATCGATGGGGGTTCCGGCGCTGATCTGCGCGATCTTGGTCATCATCGTCATGCCGCTGGTCAATTATGTACGGTGCCGTCCGGTGCGCGAAAATCTGCTGCTTGCCGATTTCTTCCTGATGATCGTGTTCTTCGGAACGTTGAATGCCATGCTGGAAAGTTTTTTCTTCCGCCGAATGGACCCGGTCTGGCTTACGCTCGTCTTTGCGATTTTCGGCCTCAGACTGACTGCGAAAATTATCATTCCCAAACGATCGAGCGGTTCCAGTTAAAAGAGAATCTTAGAACCGCTCTATCTCTTTGTTTATACGCATTATCCTACGCAAAGCCGCTTCGCACTTTTGCTGGAAATGCTTTTAGCCGGAGCCACTTCATGAATATCGCAATCGTCGGGACCGGGTTTGTTGCCGACTATTACATGACCACGCTGCGTAATTATCCCGAGCTGACGCTGCGCGGGGTCTATGATCGGTCACCTGAACGACTGAAAGCGTTCTGCGCGCACTATTCAGTTAGCGCCTATGACAGTTTCGAGGCTGTGCTGGCCGATCCGGAAGTGCAGATCGTCGTCAATCTGACCACGCCCGAAAGCCATTTTGAAATCTCGCATGCAGCGCTTTCCGCCGGAAAGCATGTCTATTCCGAAAAACCGCTGGCCATGAATTTTGAGGATGCGGAAGCGCTGGTCGCCTTTGCGCGGCAATCCGGCCTCACGCTGGCGGCAGCCCCGGCAAATGGCCTTAGCGAAGCCTATCGTCTGGTGGCAAGCGTGATCAACGGTATCGGCATGCCGCGTCTTGTTTATGCCGAAATGGAAGACGGCCCGGTGTTTCGTGACAAATGGTCGACCTGGCGTTCGCAGTCTGGTGCGCCATGGCCGGGACTGCACGAGTTCGAGATCGGATGCACGCTGGAACATGCAGGCTATGCACTGTCATGGCTGGTGTCGCTGTTCGGTCCGGTCGAGAGCGTTTCGGCATTTTCCGCCATAACCTTTCCCAACAAGGGGCCGGGGACCGAACATCTTCACATGGCACCCGATTTTTCGGTCGGCTGTCTTGTTTTCAAATCGGGGCTGGTGGCGCGCCTCACATCCGGGCTTGCGATGCCGAAGGACCGCAGCCTGACAATCGTTGCCGACAAGGGCTCGATTGTGGTGGATGACCTTTGGGATAATCGCTCGGCTGTTCGTCTTGAGCGCACAGAAGAAAAACGCCGTTTTCTGGCGCGCCTGTTCGGTATTCTGGAAATGCGCATCGGCAAGTTCCTGTCATGGAAACCTGTCGTCGGCACGAAGCTGTCCTATCCGAAGGCCGACAAGCGGTCGCTGCCGATGTACCCTTCGCAGATCGATTTCGTGCGCGGCATTGCCGATCAGGCTCGCGCTATCCAGACCGGTGACAAGGCGTTCTTTTCCGGCGATGTGGCACTGCATATCACTGAAATCGCTCTCGCGTTGAATAATGCTGGCGAGAATGCACAGCCTTACACGATGAGAAGCAGCTTCTAACCTTTAGGGCGTGATGTTTTTAAGTTGAATCGTTATCCCGCTCTAAACTTTTGTTTGAGCATGATTTTATCCGAAAGCCGGTTCCCACTTTTCGGAATCATGCTCTAGCCAGCACCTTGCGAACGATATCAGCTACGGCGGCACTCTGGTTGAGCGGCATGGTCGCATTGGAAATCTGGCCGCTTTGCACCGCATCGCGGACCGCTTCGGCCTGAAACTGCAGCCCGTTGCCGGAAAAGGCATAAGTCTCGATTGTGCGGCCCGGCAGGGGCAGGCGGTTCATAACCTTGCCGACAAAGCCTTTTCCGCCATTCGGCCCGAGCGATGACCGCGCGGCAAAGGCTGAAAACAGGGTCAGCCTCTGGGCTTTCAGAAACGGCGCGTGGATCAGGATCGTGCCCTTGGTTCCCTCAATCAGCATGCGATTGTCGCCGTCGCGGTCGAAGCCGCAGGAGAGGCTGGCTGTGGCACCCTGCCAGCCAAGCTGGAACTCGGTGCGCATGTCCACGCCGCTTTTGGCGCGCTGCCAGCGACCATCGACATGATCCGGCAGACCGAGAAAATACAATGCAAGCGAAACCGGATACACACCCAGATCGAATGCTGCGCCGCCGCCAAGGTCCGGGCTGAAGAAGCGGCTTTGCGGGTCGTAGGCGCGGATATAGGAAAGATCGGCTTCGATGCGCGTCACGGTGCCGATGCGACCACTATCGATATGCTGTTTGGCAGTGCGGATCGCTGGCAGAAAACGGCTCCACATGGCTTCCATGGCGAAGACGTTTTTTGCCTTTGCCGCAGCTTCGATCTGACGCGCGCCAGCGGCATCCAGCGAGAGCGGCTTTTCGATCAGGCAGGGCTTGCCGGCTGCGATTGCCTGCATGGCCTGCAGCACATGCATGGCGCTCGGCGTCGCAATATAGACGGCATCGATATCCGCGTCGGAAAGAAATTCACCGGAATCGCCAAACGCCTTGTCGGCGCCGATACGTCGCCGGAATGTTTCGGCGGTCTCTGACGTCCGCGAGCAGACTGCGGTAACGCGCATTCCAGTGCTTGCCTGAATATCGGCAGCAAAGGCGGCGGCTATCGTGCCTGTGCCCCAAATGCCCCAGCGGAAATCCGTCTTTGCCTGCTTGTCGCGATTCACGTGCTTGCCCCACAGCTTCATACAGGTGCTATATAACCCATGTAATGCGGCTAACGAAGTTTGTTTATCCTGTCAGGGGAGGTGGACGTGATGCGTGGATTTGTCGTGGCTGTGGCGCGGGATGGCGAGCATCGTTTTTCAAAGCAGGTCGTGCCGGAAATCCGCATCGTCACAGGGCTTGGTGTCGAAGGCGACGCGCATCAAGGCGTGACGGTGAAGCACCGTTCGCGCGTGCGGGCCGACCCGACGCAACCCAATCTGCGGCAGGTGCATCTTATTCATGCCGAGCTTTTCGACGAGCTCGCGGAAAAGGGTTTTGATATCGCCCCCGCTGATCTTGGCGAAAACGTCACCACGCGCGGCGTCGATCTTCTGGGGCTGCCGCAGGGTGCTTTGATCCGCATTGGCGACGAGGTCGTTCTGGAAACAACGGGCCTGCGCAACCCTTGCTCACAGATAGAGAATTTCCAGACCGGGCTTCTCGACGCTGTGCTGGATCGCACGCCCGATGGCGAGCTTGTTCGCAAGTCCGGCATCATGACCGTCGTTCTTGCAGGCGGTATGGTGAAGGCGGATGACGCGATAATTGTCGAATTGCCGCCGCTGCCGCATCGCAAGCTGGAACGGGTCTGAAAAGCGTAAAATACCGGCTTTTGACGTGAGCTAACCGATTTAACGCAGCGCTTGCACGGGCAAAACCGGTGATTTTCGTCATGGGAGGTCTATCAACTTTGCGTCATATGCCCTAGATCATCCCACAATAGGATACAGATTGACATGCGCTGCTGCCGAAATCCGGCTTGCAGCCTATTCTTATCGGTTCGGCTTGTCGGCGTTCGATGTTCTGCATGTGTCTAGACGACGGCCGGTCGGTTGCATTTCTGAAGGGCACAAAATGGAAAAAGCAGATATCGGAATGGTCGGCCTTGGCGTCATGGGCTCCAACCTGGCGCTGAACATAGCCGAGAAAGGCTACACGGTAGCCGTCTATGACCGTGATGAGCCTGTGCTCAAAGCCTTTATCGAAAAGGCTGGCCCGCTGCGCGACAAGATCATCCCTTGCCCCACTTTCGAGGATCTGGCTGCCAATATCCGCAAGCCGCGCCCCATCATCTTCCTCATCAAGGCAGGCGCTCCCGTCGATACCGAGACCACCCGTCTCAAGGCTTATCTTGAGAAGGGAGATATCATGATCGACGCCGGTAATTCCGATTACCGCGATACGGTGCGCCGTCTGAAGGCGCTTGGCCCCAACGACCCAACCTTTGTTGGCATGGGCGTTTCCGGCGGTGCGGAAGGTGCACGCCATGGCCCGTCGATGATGGTCGGTGGCACCGAGGAAGCCTATGAGCGCATCGCGCCGATCCTGCTTGCCGCTGCCGCCAAGTACAAGGACGAGCCTTGCTGTGCACTGGTCGGCCCGGATGGCGCCGGTCATTTCGTCAAGACGATCCACAATGGCATCGAATATGCCGATATGCAGATGATCGCCGAAATCTACGGCATCCTGCGCGACGGCCTCGGACTTTCGGCTCCGGCCATCGGCGATGTGTTCGAGAAGTGGAACGAAGGCCCGCTCAACTCCTATCTGATCGAAATCACCGCCAAGGTGCTGAAGGCGACCGACCCGGAAACCGGCAAGGCAATGGTCGATGTGATTCTCGACGAAGCTGGTCAGAAGGGCACGGGCCGCTGGGCAGCCATTGAAGCCCAGATGCTTGGCGTTCCGGCAACGGCAATCGAAGCCGCAGTTGCTGCCCGTTCGCTTTCCTCGCTGAAGGCCACGCGTGAGCTTGCCGCGAAAGCCTATAAGCCGGGTTCGCGCAGCCTCGACATTTCCGATCAGGCAAAATTCCTCGCCGATCTGGAGCAGGGTCTGCTTGCTGGCAAGATTGCTGCCTATGCTCAAGGCTTCGCGGTGATGGAAGCCGCCTCGCAGGAGCATGGCTGGAACATTCCGCTTGCCGAAACGGCGCGCATCTGGCGCGCGGGCTGCATCATTCGTTCGCAGCTTCTGGACGATATCGCTCATGCTTTTGAAGACAGCGAAAGCCGCAACCTGCTTTTGGCCCCCGCTTTTGTCGAACGCATGAGCAAGGCTTCCAAGGGCCTTCGCCAGATCGTGGCCAAGGCGGCGCTCGCTGGCCTGCCTCTGCCAGCGCTCGGCTCAGCGCTCAGCTATTTCGACAGCTTTACGCAGGCGCTCGGCACAGCCAATCTCATTCAGGGCCAGCGCGATTTCTTCGGTTCGCACGGCTTCAAGCGTATCGACAAGGATGGCGATTTCCACGGCCCCTGGGGCTGATCTTTCGGTCCCTGCCCCGCCTGCAAATGGCGCCTTTCTGCAATCCGGTTCACGCACTTATATACGCTGCGCTCCGGTTCTCGAAAGCCACCATTTTCGGCGCGTCATGAACCGAAATCTCATCAGCCCGTCGCGCAGGTGACAAACAAAAAAGCCGCCCATCGGGCGGCTTTTTTGTTTTAGAGCGCGTTTCGATCTGATTGGATCAGATCGGCGCTCTAATCATTTGTTTTTACGCGCATCTTTTCCGAAAACCGTTTCACACTTTTCGGGATGCGCTCTAATCTGCCAGCACGAGCAGATCATGCGAGGCGAAATGCACTGTCACCTTGTCGCCGCGCTGCGGCGGAGGCTGGGTCGGGTCGTTGAACGTGTCGAATGACAGGCGGTTCTTGCCAAGCGCCACACGCGTGCGGATGACAGAGCCGAGAAAGTGCACGTCCTCGATGGTCGCGTCCAGCGAGGTATCGTGGCTCTTGCGAGCTTCGAGGCTGACAGCTTCCGGGCGCAAGGCCAGCGTCAACGGCTTGCCCTTCGGATGATGGTCAAGCTTTTCCTGCACGGTGATCGTGCGGCCGTCGAGATCGATGCTGTTCTTGCCGGGTTCGCTGACTGAGGCTTCCAGCATGTTGAGCGTGCCGACGAAGGATGCCACGAAGCGCGAGGCAGGACGGTTATAGATGTCGAAGGGCGAGCCGATCTGGTCGGCGCGGCCTTCATGCATGACCACGATGCGGTCGGAAATCGACAGCGCTTCCTCCTGATCGTGGGTGACGAAGACGGTGGTAATGCCAAGCTTCTGCTGGATGGCGCGGATTTCTTCGCGCAAGGATATGCGGATTTTCGCATCCAGCGCCGATAGCGGCTCGTCGAGCAGAAGAACCTGCGGCTTGGTTGCAAGCGCGCGGGCCAGTGCCACGCGCTGCTGCTGACCGCCGGACATCTGATAGGGATAACGATCCGCCAGATGGTCGAGGCGGATGAGGCCGAGCATCTCCTTTACGGTGGCGTCGATTTCCGCTTTCGGCTTTCCGGCAACGCGCAGGCCGAATGACACGTTCTGCGCCACTGTCATATTGGGAAACAGCGCATAGGCCTGAAACACCATGCCGATATTGCGCTGGTTCGGCTTCAGATCGACCACATCCTTGCCATTGATTTCGATGGCGCCACTGTCGGGCATCTCGAAACCGGCGATCATGCGCAGAACGGTTGTCTTTCCGCAGCCCGATGGGCCGAGAAAGGAGACGAATTCGCCCTTTTCCACGGCGAGGTTGAAATCGTGGACGACGGTATTGGCGCCGAAGCTCTTTTTCAGGTTTTTGATATTGAGAAAAGCCATGAATGTTACCCGGCGGTTGTCTTGAATTTATTGAGGCGTGAGACGAGCTGCAGCATGATGATGCTGAACCACGTGATGCCGAACGAAATGATTGCCAGCGCTGACGGTTCGTAGGCGCGGTTTGCGCCGACCAACTGCAGGTAAGGGCCGAAGGCCGGACGGTTCAGAAGCGAGGCCAGTGTGAATTCGCCGATGACGATGGCGAATGTGATGAAGGCACCGCTCATCACGCCGGAAATCACGTTCGGGAAGATTACCTTGAACATGATACGGCCCCAGCCCGCGCCGAGACTTTGCGCGGCTTCCGTCAGCGTATTGACGTCAATTGTGCGCATCGCCGTATCAACAGCACGGTACATATAGGGCAGCGACAGCGTCATATAGCCGAACATCAAAAGCACGTCTGTTGCCCGCGTCGACGCTGTGAATGGCAGCCACGATGACGAATTATAGATGCGCAGGTAACCGAACACGATGACGATGGCCGGAATGACCAGTGGCAACAACGTGATGAATTCCATCACCGGGCGCAATTGCGGCAGGCGCAGGCGCACCCAATAGGCGGTGGGCACCACCAGCAGCACACCGAAAACGATGGTCAGCAGGCCAAGCAGGATCGAATAGCCGAAGGTGGCCTGGAAATTCGGATCGGAAAACACGACCCGATAGGCATCGAAGGAATATTCGCCGCGCCGCATGCGCAGCGAGAATTCGAACGTGCCGATCAGCGGGACGAGGAAGTAGGTCGCGCCAATCAGGAAGGCGATCCAGGCCCCGATCTTCTGGAGGTTTATGCCTTTCTTTTTCATCGTTGCCACCTCTCGGCGCGAATGCGCAGCCAGATATAGATGAGGTTGGAAACACCCGTAATGACAATCATGCCAAGTGCCAGCGCGTAGCCGAGGTTCTGGTTATGCAGAACGTCGCCGCGGATCTGGGCATAGAGCAGGATCGGCACGATATTGAGCGAGGAGCCCGTCAATGCGTAGGCCGTTGCAATCGCCCCGAAGGCATTGGCGAACAGCAGAAGCGTCGTGCCGAGCAGGCTCGGCCACAGGATCGGGAAGGCCACCATGCGCCAATATTGCGCGGTGGTCGCACCCAGAATGGATGAGGCTTCCCGCCATTCCTTTTTCAGGCCGTCGAGCGCTGGCGTCAGGATCAGCACCATCAGCGGTATCTGGAAGAACAGATAGGTCAGCGTCAGGCCGAAGAAGGAGAGCAGATTGAAACCTGTCGAATAAAGATTGAAACCGAACCACTCCCTGAGCAGGATCGTGACAAAGCCGGTCCGTCCGAGAGTCGCCAGAAAGGCGAAAGCAAGCGGTACGCCCGCGAAGTTCGACGCCACGCCGGAAAAGGTCAATACCGTCGGACGCAGCCAGGATGGCAGATTGCCGAGAACGACCGCCCAGGCCAGAAAGAAGCCGATGATCGCGCCGCCTATGGCCGATGCGAGGCTGACCTTGATCGATATCCAGTAGGCGCTCATGATTTGCGGCTGGAACAGGTCGTGGATGTTCTGGAGCGTGAAGTTTCCGGCCGGGTCCTGAAATGCACCGATGATGAGATACATCGTCGGCCAGATCAGAAACAAAATGGCGAAGATGAAAAACGGTGTCACGCCAAGCCATGACAACGGAAGCTGGCGCTTGCGCGCTCCGCTGGTGGGGGCTGTTGTTTCGGCTACTGAACTCATGCGCTCTTTCTTCAGAGGGATGCCTGCCAGAACGGAATCATGGAACTTGCACTTGAGCGATTGCCGTTGAAGGAACCGCAAGAGCCTGTGCCGCCGATTTGTCCTGACGCATTTGCCGGTAATGAAGACCTCTTCTCACCGGGATGCGAAGCCGCTTCGATATCGCGCCGGGCTTGAAAACCGACGCGATATCCGTTCGATGCGGCAGATGCGCTTACTGAACGTTTGCGCCCACGACACTGTCCCATTCCTTGGTGATCGTGGTCTGTGCGGCCTCGATCTGTTCCAGGGTCGGGAAGATAGCCTTTTCATAGGCTTCTGCCGGTGGCAGCTTGTCGAGCAGTTCCTGCGGGATCTTGCCAGCCTTCGCCATTGCATTGAAGCGGATCGGGTGGCAGTAGCCCTTCAGATAGCCGAGCTGGCCTTCATCCGAATAGATATGTTCCATCCACAGCTTCGCAGCATTGGGATGCGGTGCGTAGGCGCTGATTGCCTGAACATAGACACCAGCGATAACGCCGGACTTCGGAATGATGGTTTCGACTTCCGGATTGCCCTTGAGCGTGTCGCGGTCGGCGAGCGCGTTGTAGTCCCAGCGGATGACAATCGGGGTCGAGCCCTGTGCCAGCGAGGCGGCCTTGCCGATGACCGGAACGAAATTGCCGTTGGCATTCAGTTCCTTGTAGAATTCAAGGCCCTTCTTGCCGGCAGCTTCACCCGGCTCTGCGCCGCGGGCGATACCGGCGGCATGAACGCCGAGGATGGCCTGTGCGGAAACGCGCGGGTCACCTGCAAGCGCAACGGAGTTTGCGTAGTCGCTCTTGAGGAGGTCTTCCCAGTCCTGAGGGGCGTCCTTGACGATGTCCTTGTTCACTTCGAATGCGAGAACACCGTAATAATCGCCGTACCAGTAGCCTTCGGCATCCTTGGCGCTGTCCGGAATTTCGTCCCAGGTCGCGACCTTGTAAGGCTGGATGAGGCCATCTTTCTTGGCCGAAGCGCCGAACGCAAAGCCGACGTCGATGACGTCAGGAGCCTGTGGGCCCTTGTTGTCCTTGTTGGCCTTGATGGCTTCGACTTCATCGCCCGAACCGGCGTCCGGGTTCAGTTCGTTGACCTTGAGGCCATACTTGTCCTTGAAGCTCTGGATGATTTCGCCATAGCCGCACCAGTCATGCGGGAGTGCGATGGTGGTCAGTTCGCCTTCTGCCTTGGCTGCGGCGATCAGTTCGGCTGACGGTTCGGCAGCGGCGATGGAAACCCCGGCAACGGCGATTGCCGTCGAAAGCGACAGCAGACGCGCTGTGTAAGCAAGCATTGTTTGACTCCCCTGTTTAAGGTCCGGCGAACGCCCCCGGTCGATTCCGGTGCTCGCGCATTCCCGATACCCGCCCTACATGACGGTTGGATGACAGTTTGTGGCTTGTCACAAACTGTCAGCGGTGGAAAGTGAAACACGTTTTCAGGGACTTAGCAATTCATCCGTTTGCGGGAACAGCATTTTTATGACAGGAAATGTGACAGCAAATTCGTCACTGTCATAATTCTGCGGGAGGCTTTTCCCTGCGCGACAAGGGTTTGTCCCAGCGCGGCATCAATGCCGGATATTGAGGATAAACGAAAATTTCCGAAAGATGAGTGAACCTTCACGGGTTTCGTATGAAGTTGGAAGGCGGAGGGCTTAGTGCCCCCCACCGCCCCCGGCAACCTGTTTTGGCTTGCGCAGCATGATGGCGCAGACAGCGAGCGAACAGAACATCATCGTGAGGATGAAGAACACGTCGATGAAGGAGAGCAGGGTGGCTTGCTGGCGCACCATGCCGGAAAGCTTGGCGATGGCGATTGTTGCGCCGTCCATACCGGCGGCATTGTACTTGGCCGTCAGATTGGCGACCATGTTTTCCGCTTCAGCATTGCCCCAGCGGACATGCTCGGCCAGGCGCTCGTAATGCATGTCGCCACGGCGGGTCAGGATCGTGTTGATGACGGCAAGGCCGACAGCACCGCCCAGATTACGGGTCAGGTTGAACAGGCCGGATGCGTTTTTCAGCAAGGCTGGTGGCAGCGTGCCGAGCGCCAGATTGTTGATCGGCACCATACAAAGCATCAGCGAACAGCCACGCAGAATTTGCGGCAGCAGCAGTTCGTAGAAATCCCAGTCTGCGGTAAGGCCAGTCACCATCCATGTGCCTGCCGCAAAGCCGAGGAAGCCGATCATCATCATGAGGCGCGGGTCCATCCTGTTGGACAGGAAACCCGCCACCGGCGCGGTAAAGAACATGGCAAGACCGCTGACGAAAAGCGCCTCGCCGATCATCAGGGCATCATAGCCGCGAACGCTGCTCAGATAGAGCGGATAAAGATAGGTGAGGCCGTAAAGGCCGACGCCCATCACGAAGGAAAACAGCGAGCCGAAGGCAAAGTTGACGTTCTTGAAGGCACGCAAATCCACGATGGGCTGTTCCGCCTTGAACGCGCGGTAGAAAAAGACGATGCCGCCGACAGTCATAACGATGGAGAGGAAGAAGATCGCATCATCCTGCAGCCAGTCGTTACGCGGGCCTTCTTCCAGAACATATTCCATCGAGCCGAGGAATGCCGCCATGCCGACGAGGCCCCACCAGTCGAACTTGCTCAGGAGCGAGCTGTCACCTTCGTCGAAGTCGATCAGGTTCCATGCGGCGATGGTGACGAGGATGCCGGGGCCGACATTGACTAGAAACAGCCAGTGCCATGAGAAGGCGTGGCTGAGATAGCCACCGACCGTCGGGCCGATTGTGGGGGCAAGCGTTGCCACAAGGCCAATCATCGGCGAGACGATCGAACGCTTGGAAGGCGGGAATATGGTGAAGGCCGCTGCAAACACGCTCGGGATCATGCCGCCGCCGATGAAGCCCTGAATGGCGCGGTAGACGATCATCTGCTCGATGTTCGTCGCGGTCGCACAGAGCATGCTGGCAAGGGTGAAGCCCGCCGCAGAGAAAGTGAAGAGCACGCGCGTCGACAACAGGCGCCCCAGGAAGCCCGAGAGCGGAATCATGATGACTTCCGCGATCAGATAGGATGTCTGCACCCACGAGATTTCGTCAGAACTGGCGCTCAGACCCGCCTGGATTTCGGCCAGCGATGCCGAGACGATCTGGATATCCAGGATCGCCATGAACATGCCGAACACCATGGCCAGAAAGCCGATGGCCTTCTTCGGGTCTATGCGGTCATCTGCGGGGGCCATTGGCCCCATTGTCGTGTCTGCGGCCATGACGGCGCACTCCGGAATGGAAGAGAAAGGCGGCGCGAAACCCGTTTCGCCGCGCCGCCATCTGTTATTTCAAGTCAACCCGCAGGTTCGATCAGTTGGCCTTTTCGTCAGGCGCAGTGCGCGTATCGATATCGACCACGACACTCAGGCCCGCGCGAATCTTGCCGGATTCCAGCGCTTCCTTCGGAATCATGATGCGAACAGGAACGCGCTGAACGATCTTGGTGAAGTTGCCGGTCGCATTTTCAGGCGGCAGAAGCGAGAACACCGCGCCCGAGGCAGGCGCGATGGACGCGACCTTGCCGTCGAACTTCGTGCCGTCGATAGCGTCGACATAGATATGCGCGGTTTCACCGGTCTTGATCTTTGCGAGCTGCGTTTCCTTGAAGTTCGCATCGATATAAAGCTCATTGACCGGAACAAGGGCCGCGATCTTCTGGCCGGGCGAAACGAGATCGCCCTTCTTGCCTGCAAGATTGCCGATGACACCGTCAAACGGCGCGCGCAGCGTCGTGAAGGAAAGATCACGTGCGGCTTTATCGCGGGCAAGTTCCAGCGATTTCATTGTGCTTTCGGCTTCGCTATATTGAGCGTCGAGCACTTCGATATTGGCCTTGGCAGAAGCGATCTGCGCATCGCCACCAGCGACCTTGGCGCGTGCCTGATCCAGAGAGGACTGGGCGGTATCGAGATCGGCCTGCGCGACAAAACGCGTTTCATGCAGCTTCTGTACACGCGCAATCGTGTTCTGCGCGTTGGTCAGGACAGCGGTTGCGGCCTGCTTGTCTGCGTTGGCCTGCTGGAGCACGGCCTGCGCGGCATCCGTCTCAGCCTTGATGCGGATGAGGGTCTGCTTCTGTGTCGCGAGCTTGGCTTCGGCTTCATCGAGCGCGATCTGGTAATCGCCTGCATCGAGCTGGAAGATCACATCTCCAGCCTTGACCTTCTGGTTGGCAACCACCGGGATGTTTTCGACATAGCCGGTAACTTTGGGTGCGATGGACGCGATGTCGCCCTGCACATAAGCGTCGTCGGTCGAAACCATGAAACGCCCGACCGTCCACCAGTCATAGGCGTACCAGAGGCCGCCAGCGACAGCGACAACCAGAATGCCGGGAAGCAGGACACGTTTGCCGAAGCCCTTCTTCTTGCCGCCCTTGGCGGTTTCACCGGTTTCCTTGGGCGCGGCTTCCTGCGGATTCGGTACGGTATGGGGCTGCGATCTCTCGTTCAGAGGCGCCTCACTCGTCGCCGGCTGGGTTGCCGAGGCGAAGTTCTTGGCGTTGGGGAACGGATGAATATCGGCCTTATCAACGGACTTCGGGGCGGACATAGGGAAACTTTCTGCACATCCTTAGGATTGAACCGCTCGGTTCGATGTTGACATAGATCAATAAGATGCGCATATCAAGAGCATATCGAACCGCTTGGTTCGAAAAAAGTTAAGAGTCTCGAAGAATGAAGCCCGCTCGCAACGCCAAAGGAACGACAGATACGATGATGCATGACCGGAACCGGCATGATGAAAAAGGTGTCGGCCGACCCGGTGCTAGCAAATCGTCCTGCTCCGATACGGAATGCGGTCGCACCCGGCTCGGGGCTGGTCAGGACCCCGCGAAACGCCGCCAAATCCTTGAAGGCGCTCAGGATGTGTTCCTGCGCATGGGTTTCGATGCAGCTAGCATGAACGACATCACGCGCGAGGCTGGCGTGTCGAAGGGAACGATCTACGTTTACTTCAACAGCAAGGAAGATCTGTTCGTCGCATTATGCGAGCATTATCGCGATACAATGTTTCGTGAACTGATCGACAAACTCGACAAGGGTTTCAACTCACGCCAGCAATTGACCGATTTTGGCGTGGCGCTGGTGACGCTGATAACGTCGCCGACGGCAGTGCGCGCGCAGCGTATCGTTCTGGGCGTCAGCGAGCGCAAGCCGGAACTTGCAGCACGTTTCTATGAGCGTGGCCCGAAGCGCAGTCTCGTCCTGATGGCTGAATATCTCAAGGATATGATCGGGAGGGGGGAACTGGAGCCTTTCGACCCTGAAAAGATGGCCTATCAGCTTTCCGACCTGTTTCTTTCAGGCCTCTATAGGCCCCGCTTGTTCGGCGTATTGCCCGAGCCGCCGTCAGCGGAAACGATTCGTAAGAATGTCGAACTGGCGATCGAGTTTTTCTACCGTGCTTACGGTCGGGATCAGCGAAGTGTTCAAAAAGAGAACAGCTGATTTTTAAAAATCGCTTCAGATAGGTTTATTTTTCACTCAGCCTATAAATTTCGCGTGAGGGTCTTAATTTACGCACTGTTCTTGTGTGTAATGGTTTGCACTCTATTAGTTGCGGGTTGTCAGAGACCCCATTTTTTATGTCACTTATAAATGATTGAAAAGCTCTTTGGCTGCGATTCGCTGATATTTCAAATACAGTAACCGGTAGCGATCGAGCTTGAGTACCAAGGATATTATAGAAATGACACTCGATCTCATTCATTTTCCGAATTTCAAAAAGACCTTCTTTGGAACGGCCTTCCAAAGCGATACGCTGGCTCTCTTGACGCGAATTCGCGACGAAATCGGCTGCCGTCATATCCTGCACACCTATCGGGGACGGATGGGCGATTGTGCAAAGACCAACTCCTCCGATCTTACGGTTGTGATGACAGTACCCACCAACTGGGCTGCGCGTTATTCCGCCAGGAACTATTTTGTTATCGATCCGATCTTTCAGGAAGACGCGCCTTATTTTCAAAACGATGCGAGCGGCATCGTGCGTGATCTTCAGGAAGATGCCAATCAGTGCCCATCTATTGCTGAACTGCTGCAGGATGCGGAGAAGCACGGGCTTGGCAATATTTTCATTGCGGTTTCTGCCCGCAGCCAGAAAGGTGCGGTCGGCTGTTCCCTGTTCAGCTTCGAGATCAGCCCCGATGAGGATCGCGAACAGTTTGTGGCCAAGCTTCGCCCGCGACTGCTGAGCCTGTCGGGGATCATTCATTCGGCCTTGTGTGGCTGCAAGGATGTCGCGACGGTTGCAAGCCTTCTGACCCCGCGTGAGGTTGATTGCCTGCGCTGGGCTGCAAGTGGCAAGACGGATGGAGAGATCGCGGAAATTCTTAGCATCGCGCGCTGGACCGTCGTGACCTATCTCCAGAACGCGAAGATCAAGCTCAATTGTTCCAACCGTACTTCGGCGGTGGCAACGGCGCTGTCGCTCGGCATTATCGAAATGCCGGAGGTTCACCATCTGGTGTAGTTGCGACAGCGATATGAGATGAAAGCAACACCGGGTGCTTCATGCATCCGGTGTTTTTGTTCAAGCCCGCTTTCGAAGCGGCAGGCGTGCGGCGTCGAAAGCATTGGCGAGCCTCGCCGTATTCTTCGCAGGATCTTCGTCCGCGTCCTCAAACGCGATATGGTTCAGCTCCACACCGGCAGTCTTGTCGGTCAGCGTCAGGCGGAAATAGGCATAGACGCCCTGATTGCGAAACTCCATGTCGAGCACGATGGCGGGTGCTGACTGCCAGTCGCAGAGATATTCGCCGCCATGGCCGAGTTCCAGCGTGCCGGGGAAGAAATAAAGCTCAGTCGCCGAACTGACGATATCGGCAATATTGGCGAAAAGCTCGCAGCGTATGAAGGCAATGTAATCCGCTGGATCGACCAGACGAAGATCGGTTGCGACCTCGCACAGGTTCCGGGCAATGATCGCCTCGCGTTCGTTCGAGAATTGCAGGCTCTTCATGGTCTCACCGCCGATCTGGGGGAACAGGCTGTCACTGTTCTGAAATATATAAATATCATGGCCATCCATCAATGTATCGCATGCCGCGTATTGATGACCCGGATAAGCTCGGCCACCGCCTTGTAGAATTCCGGCGCGATCATCTGGTCGACATTGACCTGTTTATAGAGCGCGCGCGCCAGCGGAACGTCCTCGAAGATCGGGATGGAGTGCTGTGCTGCTATTTCTCTGATCTTCAATGCTATGAGATCCTGTCCTTTTGCGACGACAATCGGAGCGGCATCCTGATCGGGCTTGTAACGCAGTGCTACGGAAAAATGAGTCGGATTTGCGACGATCAGCGTTGCCGTCGGAACGGTGTTGATCATGCGGCGGCGCGCACGGTCGCGGCCAAGCGAACGCAAACGCGATTTGACCAGCGGGTCGCCTTCCGACTGCTTCAGTTCGTCTTTCACTTCCTGTCGCGTCATGCGCAGTTCCTGCCGCCAGTGAATGCGCGACCATGCAAGATCGAAAGCCGCAATTGCGGTAATGGCCAGAACATTGGCGACGAGCAGGCGCACCATGTTCTCACGCAGAAATTCCGGCAAGGCGCTTGGATCGGAAGCGACCGCGTCGGTGAAAAGACTGTTGCCGTTGAAGAAAACAACAAACACGATGACGCTCGCAGCCAGAAATTTGGCGAGAGATTTGAGAAACTCGACCTGACCGGCGCGCCCGAAAATCCGCTGCCAGCCCTTGAGCGGAGATATGCGGGACGCCTGCGGGCGGATGCGTTCGCCAACGAAACGCGGCGCATTCTGGAATGCGGAGGCTGCAATACCGGCAAGCGGGATGATGATGAACACCGGCACCAGGGCTGCACCGACTGCCAGCGCCAGCACGCCAAACAGGCGGCTTGCATCTTCCGCGCTGTTGAGGAGCCAGTCTTCGGGACGGTCGATCAGCTCGCGCAGGAAGACAGCCAGCTTCGTGGTGGCAGGTCCAGCGACAAAGACTGCGATAATCAGAAAGGAAGCAATACCGGCGAGGATCGGCGTTTCGCGGGAGAAGGGCATATTGCCCTTTTCCAAGGCGTCGCGGATCTTCTGCTCGGTGGCTTCTTCTGTTTTGCTTTCCTTGTCAGCATCATCTGCCATGGGTCACCGCAATCAGGACGAAGCTTCGCCAGCGTCGAGGGTGATGATGCCGCGTTCGGAAAGATCGATGGCGATACGGGCTATCGTGCGGCGCGCATCGGCAATGTTCTGCGCGGTTATGTTGCCCTGCTCGGCGCCAAGCTCGGTTTCCACCATGCGGCGGCCACGGGTCGAGAGCGACGAGAGAACAAGTTCCTGAAGTCTTGCATCGGCTCCGCGCAACGCGGTGGCGATCTGTTCCGTCTGCACTTCATCGAAGAGCAGCAGGCGCGCGCGCTGCGACAGGCGCTCGATGTCTTCAAAGGTGAAGAGCTTGGCCTTGATGCGGTTGAGATCGTCACGGTTGAGGTCTTCGAGGCTCGCCATCAGTTCTTCCATCTCGCTTCTGTCGAGCTGGTTGAAGATGTTGGCGATCTGGCCGTGATGAGCCTTGACCGGTCCGGAATCGCTGCGGCCAAGAAGATCGCGCCGCAGCACGTCTTCGAGAAGTTCCGCAGCCGCTGGCGCCACGTTGCCAATATGGAGTGAGCGCTGCACGACGGCATTGCGCAGTTGCGGCGGCAGGACGACGAACAGCCGGGCTGCAAGGTCGGAAGGCAGCTTCGACACGATATAGGCGATGATCTGCGGATGCTGATCCGTCAGATATGCTTGCAGGCTTTCTACTGGTAGGCGTCCAAGCTGCACCCAGACCGATTCCTGAACGAGCTGTGGCTGCACGCGGTCTTCGAGAACCGCATCGACTTCTTCCTGCGGCAGTGCTTCGCGCAACAGGCCTTCAAAGCGCTGGGCGGCTTCTGAAACCGGCGCGCCTTCGGCAAAGGAATCCTCGAACTGCTTGACGAGCTGTTCGAAATCAAGCGGTGAAATCGGTTCCAGCGTGCGGGCATGACCGGCAAGCTTGCGCAGGTCCTCGGCATTGAAATGCTTCAGAAGACGGGCAGCGGCAGGCCGTCCGATAGCAACGAGGATCGCCGCAGCCTTTTGCGGGCCGGTCAGCGTATCGACGAGGCCGGTAGCGCTACCTTCAATATCTTCCGCGAGGGCTTGCTGTTCATGGTCGGCCATGGTCACGTCCGTTACTTGCCGATGATTTCGGTGAGGCTGACACCGAAACGCGAGGAATCGTCTTCAAGGACGATAACTTCGCCACGGGCGATGACACGGCCATTGACCACGATATCGACCGGATCACCGATCTGCTTGTCGAGGGTGATAACGGCACCGCGACCGAGCTTCATCAGATTGGCAACCGGCATGGTCGTGCCGCCAAGAACAACCTGAACATCCACGGGAATGCCCATGATGAGTTCGAGATTTGGCTTGGATGGGCCCTTCTGTGTGCTGCGCGGCTTTTCTTCGCGCAGTTCCTCAATGGCTTCGTCCAGTTCCTGCTGCATGTTCTTGTCCTTGTTGTCAGCGCTCATGCCTGCCCCGCAAGTTCGACGGTAGCTTTACGAACCGCGCGACGCACGAAAACCGGCAGCGCGTTCTTTTCCTTCGGGAGCGATTGTTCGGTGGCGGTCGCGATTTTTTCTTGTGCTCGTGGCGTGCTGTCGGCGACGTTGCGCGCATGGCGGATATCGCGGGTCAGTGCCTTGCGCAGCCTGTTCAGTTCTTCGATGGCCTCTTCCATTTCGCGGCGCACGCGCTGCGTTTCGGCAAGACGGGCTTCAAGCTTGTTGTTTTCGTCCGCCAAAGCAGTGCCAAGCTCGGTGCGTTCGCTCTGGATTGCCTTGACGGCGCGCTCCAAACCGTTGGAGGCGGCTGCAACGCGCAGCGCCAGCACCTTGCCAAGCTTGATCGTCTCGTTGGCCTTGCGGCCAACCACGATGAGCGCGGCAAGCGAGGCAAGAGCCATCAATGTGGAAAGCACATTAGCCAGCAACAAGCTCATCGATGAAATCCTCTTCCTGATTGACCGGGTCGCCGACCTTGACTGTGAAATGAATGCCCGATTTGCCGAGCGTGCACTTGAAAAGCTGCTGATCGCCGGCGCGCAGGCGTACCTGTTCCATGGCATCGGCGGGCAATTTCAGAACCTGACCGATTTCGAGCATCGACAATGCGTCCAGCGTCATCGATCCCTGCTGGATGAAAGCTTCGAGTTCGATGCGCGCACGGCTGACTTCCTGCCGCATCTTCTTCGCCCAGCTCGGATCGGTCTGGTTCATCGGACGGCGCAAAAAGGCTGCCACGGCATCCTGCATCGGCTTGTGCGTGCTGCGCGGTAGCAGCAGATGAACCTGCCCGGTTTTGCCCGCGGTCGTAACATCGATGCGGCAGGCGAAAAGGCGCGAGCGCTCGAAATTCCCACGGTCGAATTCGGCTGTGTCGGTGCATTCACCGGCGGCAAAAAGCGCCTGCCTGCTCGCCTGTCCGCTTCCGGCAAAGACCTGATCGAGCGAACTGGCGAGATGACCGGCAAGAAGGGCGGAAATCTTTTGTTCCAGCATGCCGAAAGGACGGTCCTCATCGACAGAGCCGACATTGCCCATATTACCTTGGGCGCCATACATGGCTTCGATCACGGAAAAAACGAGCGTCGCATCGGCGGTGAGATAAAGTGTGCTGCCCCAACGCTCGGCCTTCAGAGGTGCGATGATCGCGGCCTTGTCGAGAATGTCGGCAAAGGCAGCATCGTCGGTGCTTTCCACCTGACCTGCCTCAACGTCGAATGCGGCAGCGCAGCCATGTTTCAGCCGGTCACAGAAATGCGTTGAGGCATCCTTGAACACATGAGCAAGCGATTTCAGGTCGTCGCCTGAAAGGCCCGCTGCCCGCAGCAGGTTCTCGGCCAGAACATCATTTTTGCGGTTTTGCCCCAATGTGGCAGTTTCGGGGGTGGTCATCTTATGCTGCCTGCTGGGTCGGCGCGCTCGCCATGGTTTCCTGCTCGACCACATCAATGGTCGGGCGATCATAGGCGGAGATGGTCTTGCGGCCATATTCCACGGCGATCTGCGGCAGGGAACCGTTCATATAGGCGAGGAGCGTCTGCTTCACGACGATGTAGAGGCGATTGTTCTTTTCGCGGGTCGATTTGATCTTGGCTGCGATCGGGCCGACAACGCCATAAGAGAAGAAGATACCGGCAAAGGTGCCGACAAGGGCGGCGCCGATCAGATGGCCCAACACTTCCGGCGACTGGTCGAGTGCGCCCATGGCCTTGATGACGCCCAGCACGGCGGCAACGATGCCGAGTGCGGGCAGGGCTTCGGAAATGCTGACCATTGCGTGGTAGGGCTTGAGCTTGTCGCGGGCGATGGTGTGGATTTCCTCATCCATCAGCGCCTCGATTTCGTGCGAGCGCACATTGCCGACGATGATGAGACGGCAATAATCGCAGATGAAATTGGTGAGGTCCTCTTTCTTCAATACGCTCGGATAGGCCTGAAAGATCGACGATTCCTTCGGATTGTCGATGTGCACTTCCACTTCGTTGCGCGATTTGGCGCGCAGCTCGCGCATCAGGCTGTAGAGCACGCCCAGAACATCGAGATAGTCACGCTGCTTGGGAACCGCGTTGCTGAATGCTTCCATGCAGGCGCGGCCGGTGTCTTTCACGAGCGAGAAAGGGTTGGCGATGAAGAAGGTCCCGAGTGCGGCACCCAGAATGATGACGAATTCCCAGGGCTGGATGAGCACGCTGACATGTCCGCCCATGGCGATAAAGCCGCCCAGCATACAGCCCAGTGTGATGACAAGACCGACTATAATGCCCAATGCTCGAGACTCCCGCGTACATTCTGTTTGTCTGGAACCTAAGTGCCGCGGCTTGCGCGAACCTTGTCTGTAGCGCGCAAATAAAATCAGCTTCGGACAAGCTTGGTCTTTCATAAAGGATCGAAATACCGGAAGGGGGTCATGCGCATGGTCGATACGATGACGAGTTATCGCCTGATCGCGGCGGATATGACGCGGTCGTTGCAGCGTGTTTCGAAGGAACCATTGGTGGAGCGGGAAACCGCCTACTACAAGGAGAATATCGGCAAGGTGAAATCCATCGATGATTTCATGGCCGATAGCCGCCTTTATAATTACGCAATGAAGGCGTTTGGCCTGGAAGACATGGCCTTCGCCAAGGCGTTTGTCCGCAAGATTTTGACCGAAGGCATCACAAGCGACGATGCCATGGCGAACAAGCTGACCGACAAGCGCTACAAGGAATTTGCGACCGTCTTCGATTTCGCCGGTAAGGGCGCGGAGGCGACCGAGAGCACGGCGGCCCAACAAGGCGTCGTGGACAAATATCTTCGTCAGACGCTGGAAACGGAAGCCGGAAGCCAGAATGAAGGCGTGCGGCTGGCGCTTTATTTTGCGCGCAAGGCGCCGACCATCACCAATGCCTACGAAATCCTCGGCGACAAGGCGCTGGTGTCGATGATCCAGACGACCTTCGGCTGGCCATCCAGTATATCCAATGCCGATATCGACAAGCAGGCGAAGATGATCGAGGACAAGATCGACTTCACCAAGATGTCCGATCCCGATTACGTGTCGAAGCTCATTTCGCGCTTTACCGCCATGTATGAGATGAACAATCCAACGGCGAGCAGCCCGGCGTCGATTGCGTCCCTGCTTCTGGGCGGAACATCTTCTGTCGGCATTTCGATGGATATTCTCAGCACCTTGCAGAATTTCAAGCCGGGCGGGCGTTAGGCAATGCAAAGCAATTCGATCTATGTCGGGCTTTCGTCGCTCATCACGCTGGAACGGCGGATGGATGCCATCGCTCATAACGTCGCCAATGTCTCAACCGTCGGCTTCCGTGGAGAAGGCACCAAGTTCGATACCATCGTTTCAAACAAGGCCAGCGACGATGTGAGTTTCGCCACGGCGGGCAAGAGCTTCATCCGTACCGAAGCAGGCCCTATGATCAAGACCGACAATCCGCTGGATGTTGCTGTCAAGGGCGATGTCTGGATGTCGGTCTCGACGCCGCAGGGACAGATTTACACCCGCGACGGGCGCATGAACATGCTGCCGACAGGTGATCTCGTTTCCATCACCGGCCATCCGGTTCTCGATGTCGGCGGTGCGCCCATCGTGCTCAATCCAGGTGGCGGCGCGCCGAAGATATCGAGCGACGGCGCGATCTATCAGAACGGCGCACAGATTGGCGCCATCGGTCTTTACACTATCCCGGCCGATGCCGACCTGACCTATGCAGGCACATCCGGCGTCATCCCGAACAAGCCTGCGCAGCCGGTGGCTGACGACAACAGCGTTGGCGTCGTGCAAGGCATGATCGAAGGATCTAATGTTGATGCCATGACGGAGATGACCCGCCTCATCAGCGTGAGCCGCGCCTTCGAGCAGGTCAACAATCTCTTGTCGCAGCAGGAAAGCACCGTCTCTGAAGCCATCAAGACCCTGGGCTCCAGAAACGGATGACGCCTGATCTGCCGCTCTCCCGTCTGGCCGCTCTTGCCCGTCAGCAATCGGTGGCGCCAAAGCCGTTGACCGGTATCGGCGGAACGGTGAGCGACGTGTCGCGTTCGGCGATTGCCGTGCGCGGGCTTTCGCGCGATGCGCGTTTGGGCGATGCAGTGGCGATCCACGCGCAAGGCGGCCAGAGCCTTGCCGAAATCATCCGGGTGGCTGACACGCAGGTGCTGGTAAAGCCCTTCGATGACCGCATCATTCCCTCGCTTGGCGCTGCGGTTTTCGAGGAAGGGCCGCTGCGTATTCGCCCGGCGCCGGAATGGCGCGGGCGTGTCATCAATGCGCTTGGGCAGGCAGTTGACGGGAAGGGCGCATTGCAGCCCGGCACCCGGCCAATGGCATCCGAGAGCCTTGCACCGGCAGCCCTGCGCCGCGGGCGGGTGGATCGTGGCTTGCGTACAGGCGTCAATGTCATCGATATTTTCACGCCGCTTTGCTTTGGCCAGCGCATCGGCATCTTTGCAGGATCGGGCGTCGGTAAATCGACCCTTCTTGCCATGATGACACGCGCGGCAGATTTCGACACGGTGGTGCTGGCTTTGACTGGCGAGCGCGGACGCGAAGTGCGCGAGATGCTGGAAGAGACCATGGCGGGGCATCTCGACAAGACCATAACCGTGGTTGCAACGGGCGATGAAAGCCCGATGATGCGCCGCCTCGCACCCAATACCGCAACGGCCATCGCCGAATATTTCCGTGATCTCGGCCAGAATGTCCTGCTGATCGTCGATTCCGTCACGCGCTTTGCCCATGCCGCGCGCGAAGTGGCGATTGCCGCCGAGGAGCCGCCGGTTTCGCGCGGCTATCCGCCAAGCGTCTTCAGCCAGTTGCCGCGCCTATTGGAGCGTGCCGGACCCGGTATTACGGAAGCAGGCGGCAGCATCACCGGCATTTATTCGGTGCTGGTGGATGGCGACGATCACAATGATCCGGTTTCCGACACGATCCGCGGCACGCTGGACGGCCACATCGTGCTCGACCGCGCGATTGCAGCACAGGGGCGCTTTCCGGCGGTCGATATTCCCGGCTCGGTTTCGCGCCTTGCGAAACACAACTGGACGCCGGAACAACGCAAGCTGGTTAGCCAATTGCGGGGCATGGTTGCCCGTTTCGAGGAAACGCGCGACCTGCGGGCCATCGGGGCGTACCAGAAAGGCCATGACGGGCTTCTGGATCAGGCGGTCGATCTCGTGCCGCGCATTTACGACGCCTTGCAGCAATCGCCGGAAACCGGCCTATCGGACGATCCCTATAACGACCTTGCCGCGGCATTGCGCGGCGACAGACAGGCGCAACACGCATGATGACGGGCTTTCGCAAGACAAAGGAAGAGAAACTCCTTGCAGACCTGACGGCGGAGGTCGAGGCCGCTGCGCGACAGGAAGGCATGAAGAAGCCGCAAAGCAAGGTGGATCGCTACCTGAAGATCGCGGCCATCACGCTCGCCGCCGGAAGTGCTATGCTGCCTTTCGTCACCTATCTTCAGCGCGTCGATCTGGGCTCGCCCGAGAAGGCCGAACGCAAGATCATCGATCCGCTGGACCGCTCGGAACAGAAAACGGTGCGCCGTTTCCCGTCCTTCCGCCCGTCCGAACAGGTCGCGCCGAATGCTGACGTGGACAACACGATGACGGGTTCCGTCATGTCGAACGGCAAGGGGCTTCCGGGAACCGGCATGGGCACTGGTGGCGACGGCGGCGGGGAAGGGCAGGCGTTTCCGAAGCCGGTTTTCGCGCTGCGCGAAGTCGTCGGCGGCATGGCAATGATCGAGGATACGTCGGGCTACTGGTTTGTCGAAAAAGGCTCGCTGCTGCCGGATGGCAGTCACCTTGTTTCGATCGGTCGCGGTGCTGGCACCTGGCAGCTTACGACATCGTCGGGCGATGTGATTGAGATGCGGAGGTAAGGGAGTAAGGGAGTAAGGGAGTAAGGGAGTAAGGGAGTAAATCAGGTCGAGATTTTATCTGATCCGCTTGCCCTTTCCAAACTCATTTTCCGCTTGCACTCCTGAAGCTTATGGTTTGATCTTTTCCTATTCCCCTATTCCCCTATTCCCCTATTCCCCTATTCCCCTATTCCCCTATTCCCCTATTACCCGATTGCCCTAATCCCCGATTCCCCAAATCCCCGAATACCCAAAT
>JACDJC010000638.1_pt1 | contig 38982 bp, 32 predicted proteins | sample 7454191 | NCBI WGS metagenome assembly JACDJC01 (sample SAMN14253291, study PRJNA609438) | sludge metagenome | isolation source: sludge after 25d culture with pyrite and EDTA | collected 2018-12-20
CCCCATGAAGCCATCCTCGCCGCCCTCCGTCAGTCGTTCCAGCCGAGCGGCGGTGATCGGTTCGGACGGCACCTTGAACGGCAGCTTGCAGAGGACGAGCCCACGGAGCGCCCGTCCGGGCACGTCCACACCTTCCCAGAAGGAGTCCGTCCCCAGCAGGATGGCGTTGCCGGCATCGCGGAAGCGGCGCAGCAGGGTGTCCCGGCTGCTCTCGCCCTGCACCAGCAGCGGCCAGCGCGGATCGAGCATCCCGCGAAGCTGTTGCGCCGCGCGTCGGAGCGCGGCGTGGCTGGTGAAAAGCACAAAGAGCCCGCCGTCCGCGGCGTGCGCCAGGTCTGTCACCGCCTGGGCAAGCGCGGCGTCGTGCGCCGCCTCGTCCTCGCGCGGGTCCGGGAAGTCGTCCGGGATGCCGAAGAGGCACTGCGATGGATAGTCGAAGGGCGAGGAGAAGATCTCCCGGATCGTCACCGGGCTCGGCGCAATCGCGAGCCCCAGCCGCCGCTCGAGAAAGTCGAACTCGCCTCCGGCCGCCAGCGTGGCGCTCGTCAGGACGACCGTCTCGAGCCGTTCGAACAGCAGCTGCCGGAGCACCGGCGCCAGGTCGAGGGGGACGGCGGACAACTGGGTGTGCTGCCGCTTGGCCCCTGAACGCTCGATCCACCGAACCGTCGGGTCCCCGCCCGCCGACGGGCGCAGGGTGCGGTTCAGCCCGTCGGAGACGCTGTTCAGCCGGCGGACGACGGCGCGCATCTCCTGCAGGAGCTGGTCGCCCCGATCGGTGGACTCCACCTGCGCCAGGCGGTCTTCGACCGTCTCGACCTGGTTCTTGATCTGGTCGAAGCTGGACAGCAGGGCGTCGAGCTCCAGCCGGAGCCCCTCCTCCCAGACCTCGTCCTTCTCGAATTCCTCGGTGAGGCGGCGCTGCGCTCCCCCTCCCGCCTCCGCGAGTCCGTGGAGCCGGAGGAAGAGCTGTTCCGCGGCCCGCCGTGCGTCGCCGATGGCCGGCATCAGCCGCTCTCGAACGAGGTCCAGGCTGGCGCGGCTGAGCAGGTCCCCGCGACCCGACAGCTCCATGACCAGCGACGGGATCAGTCCCTTCCGGTTCCGCTCGAAGCGGCCGAGCAGGCGCTGGACGCCACGGCTCGTGACCTGGGTGCCGAGGTGCGACGCCGCGACGTCCTCGAGGTGGTGCGCCTCGTCGAGGATCAGCCGTTGGTAGGGCGGAAGCACTGCGGCCTCCTCCCAGTTGTCCGAGGCCTGCCGCACGGCAAGGTCGGCCGCCAGCAGGTGGTGATTGACCACCACCACATCCGCCTCCGCCGCCCGCCGGCGCGCCTTGAACAGGAAGCACTGGTCAAAGAACGCGCACTGCACCCTGGTGCAGAGGTCGGCCTCGGCCGACACCTCGTCCCAGACCTCAGTGGTCGGGTGGACGGCCAGGTCGCTGAGCGTGCCGTCCGCCGTGCGCGACGCCCATTCGGCGAGTGACACCAGTTCGTCCTGCCGCTCCGGCTCCAGGAGACTCTGCTGCGCGCCGGTGGCGTGGTGGAGGCGTGACAGGCAGAGATAGTTACGCCATCCCTTCAGCAGCGCGAACTTCGGGGCCCAGCCGTCCTCCGCCAGCGCCTCCCGGAGCATCGGGAGGTCCTTCCCGACCAGCTGCTCCTGGAGGTTGATCGTGTTGGTGCTGATGACGGTGCGCTCCCCGTTGACCCGGGACCAGGCCAGCGCGGGCACCAGGTACGCGAACGACTTCCCCACCCCGGTGCCGGCCTCAAGCACCAGCACGCCCCCGTCGTTGTACCCGTCGGCGATGTACGCCGCCATGTCCCGCTGGCTCTGGCGGTCCTCGTACTGGCCAAGCACCCGCGCCACCGGCCCGTCCTCGCCGAGCGTCGCGACGACGGCGTACGGATCGAGGCGCTCGATCGTCCGGCCGCGCGGTACCTCGACGACGACGTAGAGCCGTCTTCCCGTGTTGTCGATGATCCCGAAACCGACGCCCGCGTCGTGGAGTCGCGCGGCCACAGCCAGGTCGGGCTCCGAGGGCTCAAGCTCCCCGCTAGGGTGGTTGTGGAGCATCATCTGCCCCTGGCGGGCGGCGCCCGGCAGGGCCAGCACCATCTGGACCGTCCCGCGGGCCACCGCGCGCACCGTGGTGACCACGCCCGCCTCGTCCAGGTCGGCCACGAACGAGACCTCGCGTCCGCCGGCGGCGCGGATCTCGGCGGCCAGCAGCGCGGTCGCCGCGGCGGAGATGCGTGCCTCGGACAGCTTCACGGAGCGGGGGCTGGATCGATGAGGATGAAGGGGGCGTCGTCCTCGCCCATGTCGCGGAACCAGGTGACGAGCTCCCCGACCCTGGACGGCGGGAAGACGCCGCGAGTGCCGACGATGCGCCGCGTGATCTCGAGGGTGCCGTCGGTAAAGGTGTAGGTGCCCCAGTACTCGCCGAAGACGCTGCTGGCGTGCACCGACGGGGGAAGCTGCGGCCGCCACCCTGGCGGCAGGGTGATCCTGACCCTGATGACGTTTTCTTCCGGCCCGAAGACCTTCGAGGCGTCGATCGGGAAGAGGCGCACCGGCTCCGCTTCCAGGGCGTCGGCGGCGTCGGTGAACTTCCCGATGCTCCCCACGGGATTTTCCAGGATCCAGTTATCTCCCGACCGGCGGAGCGCCCGACCGTCCTGCACCGCCAGCGACACCCGGGCCGGCTCCGAGAGGTCAAGGCCGCTGAAGGTGCGGAGGCTGTCGCCCTTGGCGCCCGGGAACCACCCCTGCGCGATGCGCCGCGCAAAGTTCGCGCGGCCCGCCGAGTCCATCGGCGTCTCGAACGCGTCCCGCAGCTCCCACTGCCGGGAGCCGGTCATCTCCTCGGAATAGGCGCCGTGGAACCTGCCGTCCGAGTCCAGCCTGCCGCTCAAGTCGATGAGCGAGAGCCGCTCGGCCGGGGTCTCCTGCGGGAAGGTGAGTTCCTCGGGTGCGCCCCTGGCCGGCACGGCCAGGCCGAACTCGCCCTGCAGCGCGGGCGGTAGCAGCCCGAGCGGGAGCAGCGCGACCGTGAGGTCGGTGTAGAGCCGGCCCCCGGGAAGCGACACGTATGCGATGGCGTGATCGAACTGCTCCATCGAGGGGAGCCCACGCTCCACGCCACCCGAGCTGCTCGCGAGCACCGTGACGGCGTCGAAGCCGAGCGAGCGAAGCGCGGCCACGAAGAGCGTCGCCTTGTCCTTGCAGTCGCCGAAGCCCGACGACACGACCTCCGCCGGCGTCCGCGGCTGATACCCGCCGATGCCGAGCGCGATCGAGACGTACCGGATGTCCTGGGCCACCCAGCGCTGGATGACCGCTGCGGTGTCCCGGGCGCTCCGGGCTCCGGCCACCATCGCTCGCACCCGCGCCGCAAGCTCGGGAGAGAGGGCGTACCTGTCCCGGGCCAGCGTGCCGTACCAGCCGCCGATGTCGCCCCAGGTGAGCGGTGACGAGACTGCCACCGACATGTAAATGTCGTTCGAGTCCGCGGCGTAGGCCTCCGGCTTGACCTGCTCCAGCCCGCCGGTCGCCCAGGTGAGGACCTGCCGGTCGCCGGCGCGTGTCGTCTGCCTGCGGAAGTTGAGGTTCCGTTCCCTGATCCGGAGCGCCTCCGTGGCCGGGGCGTCCACGATGAGCCTGGACCGCTGGACACTGAGCCCGGTGCTGACCCCCCACGCCTGATAGAAGTCGCCCGGCACCCATGCGCGCGTCTTCACGGTGGTGACGCTGTAATCCACGATGGTGCCCACCGCCACTCCGCTCAGCGAAACCCGGAGCACCTTGCGGTTCGAGTACACCGGGGCGCCCATCGCCGCGGGGACGTCGCTCTCCTGCTGCTGGGCCGGTCCGGCGCTCACCACCGAGCCGTCGGGTCGGACGACCCGGATCCAGTTGAGCGTGAACCGCTCGTTGTCGGGGGACCAGGAGAAGGAGTGCTCGGCGAGCCCCTCGACCGCGGACTGCTTGAGGACCTGGACCACCTGGCGGAACGTCCGCGACTCGCGCCCGTCGGCCTCGACCACGATCACGCCGTCGTCCAGCAGGAAGACGGCCGATTCGTCGGGATGGTCGCCGGGGCCGACCGCGAGCCGGTAGATCGTGTCCGACTGCACGGAGGGATCGCCCGCTGGGGTGATGCGGGGCGCCTGCGCGGCCAGGCCGCAGGGAAGCAGCAGGAGCCAGATGAGGAGCTGGCCGCGTCGTGTCGTCTTCACGTCTTGAGTTCCTTCTTCTTCGCGGCCGGAAACAGCACGTTGTTCAGGATGAGACGATAGCCCGGTGAGTGCGGGTGCAACGACAGGTCGGTCGGCGCGTCGCCGATCTGGTGCTGCGGATCTTCCGGGTCGTGTCCCCCATAGAAGGTCCAGGTGCCCTGCCCGTGCTCACCATGAAGATACTTGGCCCACGGCGCGCCCGGCTCGTCGGCCAGGATGGTCACGCCCGGCTTGATCCGGCTCTTCCGGAAGGAGGTGGTCAAGCCGTAGAAATCGGGGATCGTCTCCCGGTGATTCTGCACCAGCATCGTGGCCACCGGATCGATCTTGGCGCTGAAGTTGAACGACCGGAAACTCCCCAGCTCCTGGCGCCGGCTCATGGCGTTGACCTCGTGGCCGTCGATGTCGGAGAACTGGGAGACGTTGGGGCTCAACTCGAGCCGGGCGTCCTGGAATGCGAGGGCGCGGCTCCAGTCCATCTTGGCGGTCGCGTTCGGGTCCATCGGGGTCTGGTCGGCGTAGGCGGCCGCGATGTCCACGCCAGCCCCCGCCAGGGCCAGGTCGAGGGTCTCCGTGGCCGCGCACATCGCGAACAGGAAGCCTCCCTGGTGGACGTAGGCGGCGATCGCCTCGGCCACCGCGCCCTTCTCGGCCGGAACGCTGGAGAAGCCGAGCGCCCTCGCCATGGCGGTGTTGCGCTCCACCATTTCCGCCAGCCAGGGGGCGCCGGCGTAGGTGAGGTAGAACTTCGAGTACTGCCCGGTGAAGTCCTCATGGTGCAGGTGCAGCCAGTCGTACCGGGCCAGCCCGGTGCCGCCCGGGGCAAGCACCTCGGGGTCCCACACCTTGGCGAAGTCGATGCCGGCGTACCGGAGCGCCATCGTGACCGCGTCGTCCCACGGTGCGGCGTTCGGCGGGGCGTACACCGCCACCCTCGGCGCCTTCTCCAGCGGCACCGCCTCCATGTTCTCCATCTGGATCTCCGCGCGGATTCCGAGCAGCGCGCCGTCGTCGAGCGGCTCGCTCGTCACGCCCGCCAGCGCCGCATCGCGCGCGGTCACCGCGTCGCCGGGGACAAGGAACGCCCCGTTCCGATAGTTGAGAAACCACTCCGCGCGGCCGCCGCGCTCGAGGAGGCGAAAGACCACGCCGTATGCCTTGAGATGGTCGGCCTGGGTGTCGTCCATCGGGACGAGCAGCCAGGGTGCACGCCGGAGGAGCGGGCCGGGGAACGCGAGCAGGGGCGCCCCCGCGATGGCGGCCGTGGCGCTCCGGAGCAAGTCGCGGCGCCGCATCAGCTCTCCGGAATGCCGCCCCTGGCGGCGTCGAGGACACGGCGGGCCTGCGGCACTGCGGCACTGCCCGGGTAGGTGAGGATCAGGTGTTCGAGCTGGGCGATGGCTTCGGCCCCCCGCCCAAGCGACAGCAGGAGTCGGCCCAGTTCAAGTTCGGCCGCCGGCGCGGTGGCCGGCGCGGAGGAGTCGGCCGCCGCGCGCAGCAGCCGCTCCGCCTCGTCGGGGCGGCCCAGCCCCACTTCGATGCGCCCGGCCAGGAGCCGCAGCTCTGCGCCCCCTCCCGCGACGGGGAGCCCGTCCGCCACGATCACGAGTCTGGCGACGGCGGCGGCGGAATCGCCCTGGGCCAGCGACAGCAGCGCCGCGCCGAGTGCCGGCAGCGAGTCGGTCTCGATCGGCTGGATCAGGGCGAGCAACGCGGTACGCTGGGTGGCCTCTTCGCGGCTCCCGGCGAACGGCCCCGCAGAGCGAAGGGCGCTCGCCGCACCGGAGAGGTCGCCACGATACAGACGGATGACCCCTGTCATCGCCAGCGCCTCGACCGTGCTGTCCCCGGCCAGCACCGATTCCGCGCGGTCGAGGTTGCCGTGACGGACCCAGCCGTCCGCCACCTGGAGCGTCAGGCGGGCGGCGTTTTCCTCTCCCAGGTTCCGCCGCAACTCACCGAGCTGGCGCTCCGCGTCCTCGACTTTCCCTTCCCGCAGCAGCACCGTGACGAGGGTGGCCGTGGCGCCGGCCGCCATGTCCGGCGGCGTGCTGCCGTCCGCGGCGAGCGCGGAGAGCATCCGGCGCGCCGATGCGGCGTCGTTCCCTTCGGCGTAGGAACGGGCCGCCTCGAGCCGCATCCGCGACGCCCCCGCACCCGCCGTCCGCTCCGCGATCTGCTCGAGGACCTGGCCCCGGACCCGTGCCGCGGCCGGTCCCTCGATTCCACGCGCCGCGTCGAGGAATTGCCGCAGCGCATCGAGCGACTCGTTCTCGGCCTCGGGCAGGTTGGCCATCAGCAGCGTGTAGGCCGCTTCCGGATCCTCCCACTGGACGCCAAGCTCGGCGGCGAGCCTCCGGGCGGCGGGAGTACCGCGCGACAGTTGCCGCAGGACCCCTTCGTGATCCGCCACCGGCGCCCGGGCCAACGCGTTGCGCGCGGTCAGCCGGTACCCGGGATATCGGTCCATGGCGAGGCCCCACTCCCGCGCGGCTTCCTCCCAGTTGTTCTGGGCGGCGGCCAGGAGCGCCAGCTCCCCGGCCATCGCCGATGGATCTCCGAGCCGCCCACGCCCCGCCAGGTAGGCGCGACGCGCACCGCTGCCGTCCCGCTGCGCGATGAGCGTGTTGCCCCATTCCCGGTAGGGCGCCTCGTTTCCGGGCTCGACCCTGGCCCACCGCTTCGCCACCGCCGCCACGCTGTCCGGCCGGTTGGCCGCGGCCCAGCCACGCATCGCGACCGAGTAGGCGGCCAGGTTGGAGGGATTCCGCGCCAGGAAGGCCTCGGCGGGGCCGGCCAGTTCGGCCTCACGACGGAGCGGGGTCAGTGCGCGCTCGAGCCCGAGCAGCGCCGAGAGGTTGTCAGGATACTGGCGGAGGACCTCGAGATACACCTGGGCCGCGCCGTTGAAGTCGCTGCGCCGCTCCTGCTCGTAGGCGCGCGTCATCAGCTCGGTCTGGCCGGCCAGAGGGCCCGCGGCGCCGAGGAGCACGAGTACGAGGGAGAGCACGCGCCTCACTTGGTGGGCCGCTCCGTCAACCGCCGGAAGTACTCGAGCACGAGACGCCGGTCCTCAGGGGAGAGTTGCTGCAGCTGCTCCCAGGTCGGGATCCGCACCTGCATCGACTCATCCTCCAGCTGCGCCCTCAGCGCGGGAGGAAGGCGGACCTCGTCCTGGGCGCCGGTGGTGCTCTTCCGCTCCTTCTGGTCGTCCTGCTCCTCCCCCTGCAGCGTGCGGCCCGCGTCCAGCATCCGCCGGAACAGCCGCTCCTGGCGCTCCACCGTCCGGCGATCGAGCCGGCCCGCCTCCATCTGACGCGCCAGGTCGCGGGCCTCGCCCGCCAGTTCACCGGCGCCCTCCGATTGCGTCTCGGCCCGAAGCCTCTCGAGCTGCTCGGCCAGGGCCCGCTGCTGTGCCGAGAGCTGGCGGATCTGCTCCTGCATGGCACCGCCACCCACCATGGGCAGCATCTGCGCACCCTGCTGGCTGAGTTGGCCCTGCTGCTGGGCCATCTGGTTCATGCGCTCCATCGCCTCGGCAAGCCCCGACCCGGAACCGGAGCCCGACACATCTCCCCGCGCGCGGGCCATCTGGTAGGCGGCCGCGTTAAGGGCGTCCACCGCCTCCCCTGCCCTCGCGCCCGCTTCGCGCTGCCCGGGCACGGCCGTCGAGAGCGCCGCCCTCGCCTCGCCCATGTTTCGGCGGGCCGCCTCGAGCGTCGCGCCAATCTGGGGCGGCACCAGGGCGTTCTCGCCGGACACCTTCTTGTACTGCTCCGTCAGCTTCTCCACCCCTTCTTCCACCGCGGCCTGCTGCGCCCGGAAGGATGAGGAGGACTCGCCAGTCCGCAGCGATTCAGTGATGGCCAGCTGCCGATCGGCGAGCCGGCTGGTTTCGGCCATCATCTGGTCGATGGCCGCCATCACCTCCGCTTTCCATTCGCCCTGGACCTCCTCCCGCTGCTGCTCCAGCTGCTCGCCCGCCGCGTCCAGCTGTTGCTCTGCCTGCTTCCCCTGCTGCCGGGCGGCGTCGCGCTTGCCCTGCTGGGCCGCCGCGGCTGCCTGCTTCATTTGCCGGGCGGCCGACTCCGCCGCTGTTGCGATCGCCTCGAGCTGCTTCGACTGCTCCTCGCCCTGCATCTTCCCCATGTCTCCGGCCGCCTCGCGCAACTCCGAGGCGAGTGAATCGGCGCGGGCCGAGAGCGATTCCTCCTGCCTCGCCGCCCTGGTCGAATCGGTCCGCCCCACATCCTCGTTCCACCGCCCCTGCTCGTCCGCGAGGTCGCGCGCTTCGGCCGCGAGGTTCGCCATCTTGCCCTCCATCGCCGCGCGCTCGAAGAGCGTCTGGCTCCGCTCCAGCGCCTCCCGCAGCTGACGCTGCGCCTCGGCCAGCTCCTCGAGCGCTCGACGGGAGCGGGCGGCGTCGAGCTGGCTCAGCGCCTGCCGGAGCTCCTCCAGCTGTTGCCGCATTTCCGGCGTCAGCGCGCGGTCGAGTTGCTGGGCGATCTCCTCCATGCGGCGCTTGAACTCGGGATCCTCGACCCCGGCCTCCTCCGCCGCCCGTTGGAGCGCGGCGATGGCCTCCCGCGTCTCCTCCGCCTGCCGGACCAGCTCTTCCTGCTGGCGCGCCACGGCCTCCGCCCGCTTCGCGTCCTCGAACGACATGGACGACGCTTCCCGACGGCCGGAATTTTCGGCCCCCGACCGGGAGGCCTCCTTCGAGAGATCCTCCGTTTGGCGCTGCAGCTGTCTGCTCGCCGCGGCGAGCGCGTCAAGCTGCGCGCCGACCGATTCCGTCGCGGCGCGTTCCGCGGCACGCATCTCGGCCACGGTGGGCAGGCGCAGGATGTACTCCCGCGAGCGCCCGGTGCGGGGCCTCGGCGCGTTGTCGACGGCCACGGCGAAGTACCGGACGGTGTCGCCCGGGAGGAGCGCGCGCGATTCCAGCCCGAGCAGGAAGGGCACCATCACCCGCTCGGGTGTGCCCGCGGGAAGGGCGACCGCCTCGCGCCGCTCGGGGTCCTCGATGCCCAGCCGGCTGATGCGCCGGCTCACGATCGTGACCGAGGCGAGGCCGTGGTCGTCGTGTGCGTCGATGACCAGCGGGACCGTGAGCCCGAGAGGCGCCAGGGTGTCGGCCCCTGGGACGGGGATGCTCACCGCCGGCGAGCTGTCCGGGGCGATCCGGAGCAGCAGCGTCGCGTCGTCACCCGCGAGGGGCGAACCGCTCGCCGTCGCCAGCGCAAGCCGATACGCGCCGGACGCCACCGGCACCGCGCGCCCCGCGAAACGGCCGCCCTCCACCACGAGCGCGATGGCGCCCTTCGGGCCCAGCAGCTCGGCGGTGGCGAGTGGGGCCGTGGCCTCCCCTTCCACCAGAAGGCGCGTCCCTTCCGGCAGCAGAATCGAATCGGGACCGATGTCGAGCAGTTCGTCTTCAAGCCCGAGATAGGCTGGGTAGAGCGCCGTCACCGACAGCGAGCCGAGGAACGCGGGGATGCGAACCGTCACGTGCAGGGTGTCCGACTCCCTCCCGCCGCTGGTGGCGCGGACGAACAGGTCGGTCGCGAGCGGGCCCGTGGAGAGTCGCCCCTCCCCCAGCGAATCGAGCTGCACCTCGTCGGCACGCCAGGTCTCCCCCGGGGCGCGCCGCCAGAGCGTGACTGCGCGCCGGCCGGGCGCCCGGACGGTGAGCGACACCGCCTCCCCCCGGTCCACCGCCAGCGCGGACGATTCCAGCTGCACGGCACCGAGCGCGAGTCCGAGCGCCTCGGCCGGATGCCAGAGCATGCGCACCGGCGCACGCCCCGGCCCGGCCCCGAGGAGCCCGATGGTGCCGACCAGCAGCGCGAGCGCGCCCACCCTGTTGTACCGTCGAACCCCATCGCCGACGGCGGAAAGCGCACCTGGGCCTCTCGCCGCGAGGTCGGCGGCGCGCGCCTGGTCCGCCGCCGCAAACAGGTCGGCGCTCAGGCCCGTCGCCGGCGCGGCGAGCATGCCAGTGAGCGACCCGAGCCGCCAGCTGCCCCCGGCCTCGAGGTATCGGGCCAGCGAGAATGCGCCGAGCGAGCGGAAGCGCCTCGACGCCAGGCGGACCGCCGTCGCCGAGACCGCCACCGCGACGACCCACGCCGCCGGAACCCACCAGAGGGTGTGGACCACCCCGAGCCTGGCCAGCCACGCGGCGGCAGCGAGCACCACGAGCAGCGCGCCTGCCACCAGCGTGATCCCGCCTACGGCCATGCGCCTGAGCAGTGGAGCCGAAAGCTCGTGAAGTGCCCCCCGCGTGGTCCGCTCGCTCACTGGCCGGTCCCCACCGCATACGCGACCAGGTTCACCCCCATCCGGAGCGCGGCCTCGCGGGCTTCCGGAGTGTCCTTGTGGACGTCGGGATCCTCCCACCCGTCGCCCAGGTCGGATTGATAGGTGTAGAACACGGCGAGGCGGCCGTCGAGGAAGATCCCGAAGCCCTGAGCCGGTTTCCCGTCGTGCTCGTGGATCTTCGGAACGCCTCGCGGGAACTGGTAGACGAGGTTGTAGATGGGGTGATCGAGGGGAACCTCGACGAGCGGCCGGTCAGGGAAGACCCGGGCCAGTTCGCGCCGCAGCGACTCGTCCATTCCGTAGTTGTCGTCGGCGTGGAGGAAGCCGCCCTGCAGCAGGTAGCGCCTGAGCGTGACGAGGTCGGACTCGCTGAAGCGGACGTTGCCATGCCCGGTCATGTACAAGTAGGGCACCTCCCAGAGCGCCGGCGAGGAGAGCGTCACGACCCTCTCGCGCTCGGCAGGCTGGAGGTCCGTCCGCGCGCGGACTGCCGCGAGGAGGTTCGGCAGGCTGGAGGGGTTGGCGTACCAGTCCCCTCCCCCGTCGTAGTGCAAGCGACCGATGGTCACGCCCCCCGCCTCCTGCGCGCTGAGCGGGGAGACGCCGGCGAGCAGGAAAAGGGACAGCAGCGGAAGGAAGAGGCCCCGGATGGCGGGCCTGGTGTGCATCACGGCAGCTCCATGACCAGGCGATACACCTCATTACGGCCGAGACCGCTCGATTCCGTCAGCCGGCGGACGACGTCCTTCCGTGTCAGGCCCCCGGCCAGCAGCGAGGCAGCGTCTCGGCGGAGCGCCTCCAGGTCCGGCGGCACGGCGGAGGCGAGCGGGGCGCCCTCGACCACGAGGGTGATCTCCCCCTTGGGCAGGTGCTCGGTGTACCACGCCGCCAGTTCCTCGAGCGTGCCGGCTCGGAACTCCTCGTGCAGCTTGGTCAGCTCCCGCGCCACCACCGCCCGCCGCCCCGGTCCGCAGGCCTCGGCGAGGTCGCGAAGCAGGGCGACGAGGCGGGGCGGCGCCTCGTAGAAGACGACCGTCCAGGGCTCCGAGGCCGCCCGGGCCAGTTCCGCCTCCCGTTCCCTGCCCTTCCGCGCCGGGAACCCGAGAAAGAGGTACCGGTCGGCCGGCAGGCCCGAGGCGGAGAGCGCGGTGGCCACCGCCGAGGCTCCCGGGATAGGGACGACCGGGCATCCAGCCGCCCGCACCGCCGCGACAAGGCGGGCGCCCGGATCACTGATGCCGGGGGTCCCGGCATCGGTTACCAACGCCACCGACTGCCCCGCGTGGAGCAGCGTCAGGATCGGCTCCGCCTGGCTCGCCTCGCTGTGGGCGTGCACGGCGATCATTCGGGGCGTCGCTCCGATGTGCTGGAGGAGAGTCCGGCTCCGTCGGGTGTCCTCCGCCGCCACGACCTCCACGGCCCGAAGGACCTCGGCGGCGCGAGTCGTCAGGTCTCCGAGATGTCCGAGGGGGGTGGCGACGACGTACAGGGTGCCGGGGTCTACCAGGTGAGGCTCCAGGGAAAATGCGAGTAGAAGCCGGCGGCTTGCAGCAGGTGGCGCTGTTCGCGAGTGGTGGCCTGGAGGATCCGGGGACCCGCGCCCGGGGACACCACCTCGATTTCCGACAGCAGCGCGCCCGTCCAGGCGGCCAGGTCAGCCGTCAGTTCGGCGGCCGGCGTGGCGACCATGGACGGGTCCCCGCCGTTCGACGGGAGGATGTGCCCGAGGGCGGGGCGCACCGGCAGCAGCCTGCCGGTCACTCGCTCCACCCTGCGGTGTCCGTCATCGGGGAGTTCGGCCTCGATGGCGCCGGAAATCCGCAGGTACAGCTCCCGATACATCCGGACCTGCGACGGCAGCGCCTGCACGGGAAGCCCAGCGGCGGGCGGCACGCCGCTGACGGAAAGTGCGGGCTGGGCGCCGTCCGCATCCGGCTGGAAGATCCCCTCGATGTAGGCCGGCAGCGGCACCGACTCCGGCCGCGCGTAGAAGTAGCCGCCGGAGAACTTCCCGTGGTCGAACTGCAGGTAATTGACGCGGCCGTTCGAGATGATCTCGAGCGCGCCGGTGAGCGACTCCTCCACGACCCGGGGGAAGATCAGCTCGGGGTGCTTCGAGTCCACCACCCAGGGCTCCGCCGGTGCCGCGCAGGCCTGGTACATCAGCTCGAGTTGCGCGGTCGGGGCCGCGCAGTAGGCCGCCTCGCCGCGCTCGGGGTCCGCCTTGAGCCGGCGCACCGCCTCGGCGATGGGCAGCACCGTGCGCTGTCCCGAGCCGATCCCCGCGGCCGTCACCAGCTCACCGCGCTGGAAGAAGAGGAGGATCAGCTCGTCCGGCAGGTAGCCGAGGAAGTAGGCGTCCACCTTGCCGTCCCGGTCGCGCTTGGCGAACGAGAGCAGGTTGTCGAGGTGGAGATAGATGAGGCGGGTGCGCGCGACCAGTGTGTCCGACGCCGGGAAGGCGACGTCGCTCAGCCGGATGGCGGAATGGAGCAGTCGTGTGCCGCTGACGAGCATAGACCCCCGGCAGGACGGGCCGCCCGATCGGGCGGCCCGGGACGCGACGCCTTACGCCGCGAGGTGGTGCTGGATCTTTGACGCGATGGCCGGCTTGGGGACGGCGCCGATGAGTGTGTCCACGTGCTTGCCGTCCTTGAAGAACAGCACCGCGGGGATCGAGCGGATGTTGAACTTGGCCGCCACCCGCTGGTTGGCGTCCACGTCGAGCTTCGTGATCCGGACCTTGCCCGCGTATTCCGCGGCCAGCTGGTCGAGCGAGGGCGCGATGATCTGGCAGGGCCCGCACCACGTGGCCCAGAAATCCACCAGCACCAGCCCCTTGTGCTGCTCGACCTCGGCGGCGAAGGTGCTCTCGGTTACGTCAATCGTGTTCTGCCCCATGTCCGTCCAACCTCCCAGTGTGCGGCAGGGTGCGCGCTCGCGCGCCCCGCAGTTAAGTTCAAGCCAACCAACCTGACACGCCGGAGTCTCCGTGCCGGACACCCCTCGCATCGCTCACATCGGCATCGCCGTCCCCGACATCGGCGAGGCCCTGAAGTTCTACCGCGACGTGCTCGGCCTCGCGCCTCATCCCGCCGAAGTGGCCGACGGCGCCACCATCGTGTCGCTCCCCTTCGGCGATTCCGAGGTGGAGCTGCTCGAGCCGCGCGCCGCCGACTCGCCGATCGCGAAGTTCCTCGAGCGCCGCGGCCCCGGCATCCATCACGTCTGCTACCGCGTGGCCGACCTCGACGCTGCGCTGCAGCAGGCGCGCGAGGCCGGCTACCGCCTGGTGGACGAGGCGCCGCGCCTCGGAGCCGGCGGGTGCCGCATCGCGTTCCTGCACCCCAAGTCCACCGCCGGCATCCTGATCGAGCTCACCGAGTAGGGGAGCCGGAGCCTACATCGGGTTTCCCTGGTCGTCGCAGGGCCGGCCCGGGCTGGCGGCCGCCGTGACGTCCACGTTCTGGACCAGGTACTGGTCCTTCCACTTGCCCACGATGAAGGGCACCGAGTTCTGGCACTTGCCCACGAAGATCCGCATCGTCACCATGACCTGGTCCGGGTGCCCGTCCACCGTGCCGAGGCTGGCGACCTTGGCCGAGTCGTTGGTCAGGTACTTCTGCATGATGCGGATGCGCTTCTCGTAGTCGGGCGGCTGCTTGCTCGTGGCGGCCGGACCGGACGAGCCGCCCCAGTAATTGGCCATCAGGGTGAGGTTCGTGTCCTTCGCCGCCGCCAGGAACGCCTTGACGGTCGTTTCGGGAGAGCGGTTTGCCATCGGACCGCCGCTCCCCGCGCCGCCGCCGGCGCAGGCCGCGACGAGGAGCAATCCGGGAATCCAGCGCAGAGTCACGGGCCATCCGCCTTGTGAAGTGAACTGCCTCAAACGTAAACCGCGCGCGGAGTGCGAGCAATGATGCCAGTCAGGCTGTACGTGAACATCGATCACGTCGCCACCGTGCGGCAGGCGCGGAAGACGGACGAGCCCGATCCGCTGGACGCCGCGCGCGCCGCCATGGCCGGCGGCGCCGACGGCATCACGGTGCACCTCCGCGAGGACCGCCGGCACATCCAGGACGCCGACGTCGTCGCCATCGCGACGTCCCTCCCCGCCCCGCTCAACTTCGAGCTGGGCGTCAGCGACGAGATCGTGGACCTGGCGTGCCGACTCCGGCCGCTCCAGGCCACGCTCGTCCCCGAGCGACGGGAGGAGGTGACCACCGAAGGGGGGCTCCTCGTCAGCTCCCGGGACGCCCGGCTCCGCAACGCGATCCGGCGGCTCGACGAGGCCGGGTGCCGGGTCAGTCTCTTCATCGACCCGGTCCTCGACACCATTGACGCCGCCAAGGACCTCGGCGTGCCCGCCATCGAGCTCCACACCGGCGAATACGCCCACCACTGGCGCGAGGGCCCCGCCGCCCTCGACCAGCTTAGGCGCGCGGCGAGCCACGCCGCGGAACTCGGCCTCGCCGTCCATGCGGGGCATGGGCTGACGTACCTCAACGTCGGAGAGGTGGCGGCGGTTCCCGAAATCGAGGAACTCAACATCGGTCACAGCATCGTCAGCCGGGCCGTCTTCGAGGGCCTCGAAGGCGCCGTGCGCCGGATGCGACGCCTCATGTCCGACGCCCGCGCCGGCTCCGGGCGGCCGTAACCTTTCCCGGGAACCCGGCACACCCTAACTTGATTCGACATGCCCAATCCCCTCGGCCCGACTGACTTCTTCGCCCTGGAAGCCGGCGAGTACCTCGAGCGGCTCGCTCGCCTGGCGGCTGCCGGCGGCGGCCCGCCGCCCGAGGAGTTCGTCCGGTATGCGCGCGCCCTGCGCGGCTCCGCCCTCATGGCCAATCAGCCGGAAATCACCAGGGCCGCCGGGGCGCTCGAGGGGGTGGCCCGCGCGTACCACGACCGGTCGCGCGCGTGGGACGCCGCGCTCGCGGAGGTCGTCGCCCAGTCGGTGGACGACCTCAAGCGGCTCGTCCGCCAGGCCCGCGAGTGGACCGCCGACGATTCCGCCCGGGCCGACCGGCTCTCGCGCGCACTCGAGTCCATCAGCGGACGCCCGCCCGAGGGAAGCCGGCCGGCCACCCGGAGCCGGGGCGAGCTCAACGCCGGCGTGCGCGCGTTCGTCGCCCGGGAGGGTGCGCTGGTGGCCAGCGCCCTCGACCGCGCCGGCCGCGCCCTCGAGGCCGATCCCGGCGCGCGCGACCCGCTGCACAACATCCTTCGCCGCATGCAGTCCCTCCGAGGGCTTGCCGCGCTCACCGACCTCTCGCCGCTGCCCGAAATGCTCGACAGCCTCGAGATGGCGGTCGGAGGCCTGCTCCGGACCAGCGCACCCCCCGCCGGCGTCAGCGAGGTCTTCGACGCCGCGGCACAGGCGCTCACTCGCGCCGCCCGCGACGTGGCCGACTCCGGCCGGCCGGTGGCCAGCGCGCCCGAGGTCCGCCACTTCGCCTCGCTCCTCATCCGGCGCCTCGCCGACGACCGTGACGTGGTCGGCATCGAGACCCTGAGCCCCACCGGCCAGCCCAGCATCGTCCGGCCCGGGACGCCCCCAGAACAGCCTGCGGCGGTCACCCTCGGATCGGTCGAACTCCTGACCCACGGCGAATTCCTGGTGCAGGCCGCGGACGAGCTGGAGCGGGTCGAGTCGGATACGCAGCGCGACCTGCGCCTCTTCAGCCTCACCGGGACGCTCGACTCGCCCCGCCTCGCGGCGGCGGCGATCGGGCACGGGCTGGAGACCTTCGCTCGGGCGGTGCGGCTCGCGATCGTGAACGGGACCGCGGCGGGAGACCCGTCCGGCTTCGCGGCGGCCCTCCGGTCGGCCGGCACCCTCATCAGGGGGCTCGGGCCCCGGAGCGACCCGGAACAGGCGTCAACAGAACTGGCCGGACTGGCGGCGGTGCTCGGCCAGGCGCCCGACGACATCGTACCGATCGAATCGCTCGCCCCTGACGACGACGTCGTCCCCGTGGAACGGCTGGCGCCGGAGCTGGAACCCGAAGACCTCGTCGTCGCCGAAACGGTCGAAGACGCCTCCCTCGCCGGGAGCTTCCTCACGTATGCGCGCCTGTCGGGAGCACGGGGCCGCACGTCAGGGAACGGCGGTGGTGCGCGAACCTCCGCTCCCTCACCGGCGCCGCCGGTGGCCGCAGCCGAGGAAGCGGTGGAGATCGGCACCCTGCTCTACCGCGGCGAGGCCGCGCTTCGCCGGGCCGACCAGGTGCGGCGCGACCTCTCCGGCTTGCTCCGCGGCGGCGCCGAACTCCAGCGCATCCGCCCCCTGCTCGACGAACTCCTCGACCTCGTGCCGCTGGCCCTCGAGCCCTCCGCTTGACCAGTTCGCGGCACCGCATCTGGCAGCTTCTCCTCGCCATTGCCGTCTCGGGACTTCTCCTCTGGTGGGCGTTCCGCGACGTCGACCTGGCCGAGGCGGCGGGGTACCTCCGCGCCGTCCGGCCGGGTTGGCTGCTCGCGGCGGTCGTCGTGGCCACCTCCCTCTTTCCGCTCCGCCTCATTCGCTGGCGCCTCCTCCTGCGGGCGGAGAACGGCGACGCCTATCCATGGCTCCCGCTGTGGCACGCCGTGGCGATGGGGTTCGCCGCCAACAACCTCCTTCCCTTCCGGGCGGGCGAGGTGGTGCGGACCGTCGCAGCCAGCCGGCTGACCGGCGCGCGCCTGACCACCTCCCTGGCGTCGGTCGCGGTCGAACGGGTCTTCGACGCCCTCACCGTCGTGGGGCTGCTGGCGCTCGCGCTGCTCATGCCGGACATGCCACCGGGCCTCGCCGTGGCGGGGATCCCGGTGCAGCGTGTGGCCACCACTGCCGGGCTGCTCGCCCTGGCGGCGCTCGCCTGCGCCGCGCTCGTCGTGGCATTTCCCAAGGCCGCGGAGGGCGTCGTCCGCCGGCTCATCCCCTCCGACAGGATCGCGCTCCGCCTCATCGAGATTATCGAGGGGGTGCGCCAGGGGCTCATCGTCCTCAAGTCCCCCGCCCGCCTGGCGGGCGTCATCGCCTGGTCGGTCGTGCTCTGGCTCGTCAACGCCCTCTCGTTCTACCTGGCCTTCTTCGCCTTCGACCTCCCGGTCAGCTACAGCGGCGCCGTGGTACTGCAGGGCGTGCTGGCCTTCGGCATCGCCGTGCCCTCCGCGCCGGGCTACGTCGGTCCCTTCGAGGCAGTCATCACCGCGGTCCTGGCGCTCTACGGCATCGGCGCGAGCCAAGCGATCGCCTACGCCGTCGGGTACCACCTCACCACCTTCGTGCCGATCACGGTGCTCGGCGTCTGGTCGGCCACGCGGACCGGACTCGGGCTCTCTGCCACGGCGCGCTCCGCCCCGCCAAGTGCCTGACGGACCGCTCACCCGGAAGGCGCCGGCCAAGGCGAACCTCTTCCTGCGCATCCTCGCGCGGGAGGCGTCGGGCTACCACTCCCTCGAGACCCTCTTCTGCCTGCTGGACCTGGCCGACGACCTCATGGCGGAGCGGCGGCCCGGAAACGGGGTCACCATCGACGTCGAGGGCGCCGATGTCGGATCCGCGCCGGACAACCTCGCCGTGCGGGCGGCGGAAATGGTGCTGCAGGCGACCGGTCGGCGCTTCGGCGTGCACCTCACGCTGGCAAAGCGGATCCCGGTGCAGGCCGGACTGGGCGGCGGATCGAGCGATGCGGCTGCGGCGCTGATCCTGGTCAACCAGCTGGCGGGCGGCCCGGTGCCGAGCCACGAACTGCTCCAATTTGCTGCGCGCCTCGGGAGCGACGTGCCGTTCTTCCTGAGCGAGGCGCGGCTGGCGCTCGCATGGGGTCACGGCGAGCGGATGCTGCGACTCCCGCCCCTGCCCGCTGCGCCGGCCCTCCTGCTGGTGCCTCCCGAGGGGATGCCCACGGCCGAGGCGTACGCCTGGATCGACCAGGGGGGAGATTCCTCGAAGCGGGGCGGGCTGGCGCTCGGCCTCGACGCGCTGCACAGCTGGGGCGACATCGCCCGGATGGCGGGGAACGACTTCGAGGCCGCCCTCTTTGCCAGAAAGCCGGGCCTCAAGGCCGCTTTCGAGGCGCTGGCCGGCACGCGTCCCCTCCTCTGCAGGCTGACGGGTTCGGGCTCGGCGTTCCTGGCCGTCTACCGGACCGCCGCGGATCGCGCCGACGCGGCGATGATGCTCGGGCGGAAGCATGGGAAGATCCTCGAGGTCACTGCCGGCTGAAGCCACCCCGCCGTCCCCAGTCCTCGGTCCTTTCTCCTTTGCCTCCAATGCTTTACCTTTGAATTCGCTGGCCCTTCGTCCAATGGCAGGACAGCAGACTTTGGATCTGCGAATGGTGGTTCGAATCCACCAGGGCCAATCCTCCCGCCGTCGGATCCTGTTGTCCCCGCGCGAGTTGACTCCCCCCCGTTTGCCCGGTTAGATTTGAGGGCTCTATGGCGCCGATTTCGCTGGAACGCAGCCACATCCTTCTCCTCAGCGGCACGGCCAACCGGCCGCTCGCGGAGGAAGTGGCGCAGCACCTCGGCCAGCCACTGTGCAAGGTGACCATCAAGCGGTTCGCCGACGGCGAGATCTTCGTCAAGATCGACGAGAACGTGCGCGGGCGGGATGTCTACATCATCCAGCCCACCAACCCGCCGGCCGACAACCTCATGGAGCTGTTGCTCCTGATGGACGCGGCCAAGCGGGCCAGCGCGGCGCGGGTCACACCGGTCATCCCTTACTTCGGGTATGCCCGGCAAGACCGGAAGGACCAGCCGCGGGTGGCCATCAGCGCCCGTCTGGTGGCCAACATGGTGACGATGGCCGGCGCGTCCCGGGTGCTCGGAATGGACTTCCACCAGCACCAGATGCAGGGGTTCTTCGACCTGCCGGTGGACCACCTGTACGCGGCGCCGGCGATGGTGAACCACTTCCGGCAGAAGCGCCTGAAGGACCCGGTGGTGGTGGCGCCCGACGTCGGCTCGGCCAAGATGGCGCGCGGCTTCGCGAAGCGGCTCAACGCGACCCTGGCCATCATCGACAAGCGGCGGCCCTCGGCCAACATCGCCGAGGTGGTGAACGTCGTCGGCGAGGTGAAGGACCGGGACTGCGTCATCCCGGACGACATGATCGACACCGCGGGCACCATGTCGGAAGCGGTGCACGCGCTGAAGCGGCTCGGGGCCAACGACGTGTACTGCTGCGCGACGCACGCCCTGCTGTCCGGGCCGGCGGTCGAGCGGCTGGCGGCGTCGCCGGTCAAGGAAGTGGTGGTCACCAACACGATCGCCATTCCGCCGGAGCGGCACTTCAAGCAATTGACCGTTCTCTCGATCGCCGGCCTCCTGGCCAAGGCGATCGGCTACACCCACAGCGACCAGTCGGTCAGCTCGCTGTTCGATTGAGGGCGCCGCGTCGGCGTCCATTACCTCGAAGGATCGGACTATGGCACAACAGGTGAATCTCGCGGCGGCCTCCCGCTCTCAGACCGGTACCGGCGCCGCCCGCGCCCTCCGCCGCTCGGGCCAGGTGCCCGCGGTCATTTACGGGCACGGACGCGAGCCCGAGCCGCTCGCCATCGACGCGGGCGTCCTCTCGCGGCTGCTGCCGTCCATGACGGGCAGCACCATCCTCGACGTCACGGTCGACGGCCGCGCGCCGATCAAGGCGCTGCTCCGCGACATCCAGCGGCACGCCCTCCGCTCCTCGACCATCGTGCATCTCGACCTCTACGAGATCCACGCCGACGAGGAGGTGGACGTGCGGGTGGCGGTCCACCTCAACGGCATCCCCGACGGCGTCCGGAACTTCGGCGGCGTGCTCGACTTCGTGCACCGCGACATCGAGATCCGGGTCCTCCCGGGCGACATCCCGGCCAGCATCGACGTGGACGTCACCAACCTGGCCATCGGGCACTCGATCTTCGTCCGCGACCTCGTCCTCGAGAAGGGCGAGATCCTCGACGACCCGAACGTTCCGGTCTGCACGGTCGTGGCGCCGCGGACGGAAGAAGTCGCGGCCCCGGTCGCCGAGGCAGTGTCGACCGAGCCCGAGCTCATCCGGAAGCCGAAGGCCGAGGACGGCGACGACGACAAGGAGTGACGCCCTGCGCGCCATTCTTGGACTCGGGAACCCGGGCCCCGAATACGAACGGACCCGGCACAACGCAGGGTTCGTCCTCGCCGACCACCTGGCGCGGCGCTGGGGCTTCGGGGCGTTTCGGCGGGCGGAACGGGCCCGCGAGGCGAGCGGCCGGCGCGACGGCACCGACGTCCGGCTGATCAAGCCGACGACCTACATGAACCGGAGCGGGGCGGCACTCGCCCCGCTCCGTTCGTTTCCGGGATTCGACCCCGCGCAGGATCTCCTCGTCCTGGTGGATGACGTGGCGCTCCCCGCCGGCCGTTTCCGGCTGCGCGGGGCCGGCAGCGCCGGCGGGCACAACGGACTGAAGAGCGTGGAAGGGGCGCTGATGCGCCAGGACTACGCTCGCCTCCGGATCGGGGTCGGCCCCGTCCCTCCCGGCGGCCAGGACCTGGCGGACTTCGTCCTCGACGAATTTGCGCCGGACGAGTGGGAGGCTGTGACAGGACTGCTGGATCCGATGGCGGACGCCGTCGAATGCTGGCTGGCGGAGGGCATCGAGCCGGCCATGAACCGATATAACGGAGGCTGAGTGACGAACTTCCCCGTGTACGCGATGGCCGGTGGCATCGCCGGGCTCCTGATCGCGACCTCGATCTACGTCTACCTGCGCCGGCAGCCCCAGGGCACCGCCGCCATGCAGGATCTCGCCGGGCTGATCCAGGACGGCGCGATGGCCTTCCTGCGCCGCGAGTACACCGTCCTCACCCCGTTCCTGCTCCTCGTCGCCGCCCTCCTGGCGTGGGCCATCGGGCCGTGGACGGCCGGGGCGTACCTCTTCGGCGGCGTCTGCTCGGTCGCGGCCGGCCTCGTCGGCATGAAGGCCGCTACCAAGGCGAACGTCCGGACCGCCGAGGCCGCCCGCTCCGTCGGCCAGGGCAAGGCGCTCTTCCTGGCGTACAACGGCGGCGCCGTCATGGGGCTCGCCGTCGCGTCACTCGGCCTGATCGGCATCGGCGCCGTCACCTGGCTGGTGCTCGACCCCGCCACCGCCGACCTCCTCGGCTTCACCCGCTTCGCCGAGGTCCTGAGCGGCTTCGCCATGGGGGCGTCCTCCATCGCCCTCTTCGCGCGCGTGGGCGGCGGCATCTACACCAAGGCCGCCGACGTCGGCGCCGACCTCGTCGGCAAGGTCGAGGCCGGGATCCCCGAGGACGACCCCCGCAACCCCGCCACCATCGCGGACAACGTCGGCGACAACGTCGGCGACGTGGCGGGCATGGGGGCCGACATCTTCGAGAGCTACGTCGGCGCGGTCATCGCCACCGTCGCGCTCGCGGCGACCAGCCCCGTCATCCCCGACATGTTCCGGATGAACGCGGTGGCGCTGCCCATCCTGATGATCCTGGCCGGCCTCGGCGCTTCGGTGGTGGGCATCGCCGCCATGCGCCTCCTCGAGCACGGCGATCCCGCCAGTGCGCTCCGAAACACCACCCTGATCGCGGCGGGGCTCTTCCTGGCGGCGGCCTGGTGGCTCGCGGACCACTTCGCGCTCGGCATGGACGGCCGGCCGGAGCTCGGCGCCTTCTACGCCGTCCTCGCCGGCACCGTGAGCGGCATCGCGATCGGCGCGGTCACGGAATACTTCACCTCGGGTCGGCCGGTGCGGGACATCGCCCAGGCCTCGAGCACCGGCGCGGCCACCAACATCATCGCCGGCCTCTCCGTCGGCATGATGTCCACGCTGCTCCCGATCCTCCTCATCGGCGTGGCCATCTTCGTGTCGTACTGGGCCGCGGACCTCTACGGCATCGCCATCGCGGCGGTCGGGATGCTGGCCACGGTCGGCGTCACCATGACGGTGGACGCCTACGGCCCCATCGCGGACAACGCCGGCGGCATTTCCGAGATGAGCGGCCTCGGGCCCGAGGTCCGGAAGATCACCGACGGCCTCGACGCGCTCGGCAACACCACCGCGGCCATCGGCAAGGGCTTCGCCATCGGGTCGGCGGCGCTGACGGCGCTGGCCCTCTTCTCGGCATTCGCCACCGCGGTGGCGCCGCCGGGCGAGGTGCTCCGCCTCGACATCGTCAACCCGATGGTCGTCATCGGCATGTTCATCGGCGGCGCCCTGCCCTTCGTGCTGGGCTCGCTGACCATGACCGCCGTCGGCCGGGCAGCGCAGGGCATGGTGGAGGAAGTCCGCCGCCAGTTTCGCGAGATCCCCGGCCTGATGGAAGGCACCGCCAAGCCGGACAGCGCCCGCTGCGTGGACATCTCGACCCGCGCCGCGCTCCGCGAGATGATCGTGCCGGGCGTCACCGCCGTCGCCGTGCCGGTGATCGTCGGCGCCTTCCTCGGCGTCCAGACGCTGGGCGGGCTCCTCGCCGGCGCCACCGTCACCGGCGTGCTCATGGCGCTCTTCATGGCCAACGCCGGCGGGGCGTGGGACAACGCCAAGAAGTACATCGAGGGCGGCGCGCACGGCGGCAAGGGGGGCGACTCGCACAAGGCCGCCGTGGTCGGCGACACCGTGGGCGACCCGTTCAAGGACACCTCCGGCCCGGCCATGAACATCCTGATCAAGCTGATGAGCGTGGTGAGCCTGGTGCTGGCGCCCTGGTTCGCTAGTCTGGCGAAATAGGCGGGGCAGCAGGGCAGCGAGGCAGGATGTACGTCGGGGGGATCGGCCACTGCGCCGGTCCCCCCGATCTTACTGCCCCCCTGCCCCGCAGCCCCGCCTCAGACGGTCCAGGTCTTCCCCTGCTTGAGCAACGCGCCGATGTCGCCCGAGCCCTTGGCAGGCTGGTCGAACACCGCCGAGGTGAAATCCTGCACCGGGGCTGAGTAGAGCACGCCGAGCGCGACGGGGCCCGGGGGTTCCAGCGCCGCCAGCATCCCCGCCAGCGCGCGGTTGGTCTCGTCGTGGACCACGATGTCCTCCATCGTCACGCCGTCCTGGCCCAGCGTCACCACCTCGAGGGCGAGCGCGGCGGGGTCCAGCCGCAGCCCCTGCTGGCGGTTCTTGCCGAAGAGCAGCGGCTTGCCGTGCTCGACGTGCAGCTGCCGCTCCTCTGCCACCGACTTCTCGGTAAACTCGTCGAAGACACCGTCGTTGAACACCAGGCAGTTCTGGAACACCTCGACGAACGACGCGCCCCGGTGGGCGTGGGCGCGCTTGAGGACCTCGACCAGCGGCCCCTGCTGGGTGTCGATGCCGCGTGCGACGAACCGGCCGCCGGCCCCGAGGGCGAACGCGGCCGCAGAGAGCGGGCGCTCGATCGAGCCAAGAGGGGACGTGGGACTCACCGTGCCCTGCCGTGAGGTCGGGGAGTACTGCCCCTTCGTGAGCCCGTAGATCTCGTTGTTGAAGAGCACGATCTGCAGGTCCACGTTCCGCCGGAGGACGTGGAGCATGTGGTTGCCGCCGATGGACAGGCCGTCCCCGTCACCGGTCATGACCCAGACGTCGAGCGCCGGGTTGGCCAGCTTGACCCCGGTGGCGACGGCAGGTGCCCGGCCATGCACCGTGTGGAAACCGTAGGTCGAGACGTAGTACGGAAAACGGGAGGAGCACCCGATTCCGGACACGAAGACCGTGTTCTCGCGGCTGGCGCCGATATCGGCCAGCACCTTCTGAACGGCCTTGAGGATGGCGTAGTCACCGCAGCCGGGGCACCACCGGACCTCCTGGTCCGAGGCGAAGTCCTTGGGCTGCATCTTGACCGGCGCGGTGGTGGCGGTCATGCGGCACCTCCCTTCCCGTTCCCACTGGTTCGTTCGCGGATGGCGTCGAGCACCGTCGACACCTTGAACGGCTTCCCGTTGACCTGGCTGAACCGCTCGGCGGGCACCAGGTAGGCGGCCCTGAGCAGCATCACGAGCTGCCCGTTGTTCATTTCCGGCACGAGGACCCGGTCGAACCGCTTCAGCAACTCGCCGAGGTTGCGCGGGAACGGGGAGATGTACCGCAGGTGGATGTGCGACACCCGGCGCCCTTCCGCCCGGGCCCGTTGCACCGCCATGTGGATCGGCCCGAACGTGGAACCCCAGCCCACCACCGCCAGCTCGCCGCGGTCCTCGCCCTGGGACACGCCCTGCTCCGGGATGTCCGCCGCGATGCCCGCGATCTTGGCGGCCCGCAACTCCGTCATCGTGGCGTGGTTGTCCGGGTCGTAGGAGATGTTGCCCGACGTGGCGCTCCGCTCGATGCCGCCGATCCGGTGCTCGAGGCCGGGCGTGCCCGGCCGGGCCCAGACCCGCGCCAGCGTGTCGGGATTCCGCAGGAACGGCTGGAAGCCCTCCGGGTCGGTGCGGAACTGCACCGGGAACTTCGGCAGCGACGCCGGATCGGGGATCTTCCACGGCTCGGCGGCGTTGGCCAGGTACCCGTCCGTCAGGAGGAACACCGGCGTCATGTACTTGGTGGCGAGGCGCACCGCCTCGATGGCCACGTCGAAGCAGTCCGACGGCGTCGAGGCGGAGATGACCGCGAGGGGGGCGTCCCCATTGCGGCCGAGCACCGCCTGGAACAGGTCCGACTGCTCGGTCTTGGTCGGCAGGCCGGTGGACGGCCCGGCGCGCTGGGAGTCCACGATGATGAGCGGCAGTTCCGTCGCGATGGCGAGCCCCATCGCCTCGGTCTTGAGCGCGATGCCCGGCCCCGACGAGGAGGTCACGCCGAGCGAGCCGGCAAAGGAGGCGCCGATAGCGGCGCAGATGGCCGCGATCTCGTCCTCGGCCTGGAAGGTCACGACGCCGTGGGCCCTGAGCCCTGCCAGGACCTGCAGGACCGGGGAGGCGGGGGTGATCGGATACCCGGCGAAGACCATGCGCTCGAGCCCCGCCGCCTTGAGCCCGGCCACCAGCCCCCAGGCGATGGCTTCCGTCCCGCTGACCGTCCGGTAGATGCCGCGCTCCGCCGGGGCGGCGCCGATGGTCACCGGTCGGAGCTCACCGGACAGCTCGGCCGTCTCCCCGAAGGCGTGCCCGGCGTTCAGCACCGCCACATTCGCGTTGGCGATGGCGGGTTCGTCGCTGAACTTCTTCAGGAGCCAGTCGGTGGTGACCTGGCGATCCCGGCCGTACATCCAGAGGACCAGCCCGAGCGCCCACATGTTGCGCGAGCGGGCGGTCTGCTTGGAGGTGAGGCCGAGTCCGGCGACGGCGGCCTCGGTGAGCTTGCCGATGTCGATCGGCAGGACCCGGAATTCCGACAGGCTCCCGTTCTCGAGCGGGTTGGCGGCGTATCCCGCCTTGAGGAGGTTCCGCTCGGTGAACGCCCCGGTGTCCACGATGACGGTCCCGCCGGGTCGGAGGTCCTTGATGTTGGTCGTGAGCGCCGCCGGATTCATCGCGACGAGCACGTCGAGCTCGTCGCCCGCGGTGGCCACCTCGGCGGAGCCGAAGTGAATCTGGAACGCCGAGACGCCGAATGTCGTGCCGACCGGCGCGCGGATTTCGGCGGGAAAGTCCGGGAAGGTGGCGAGGTCGCTGCCCGCCAGCGCCGTCTCCATGGTGAAGCGGGACCCGGTGATCTGCATGCCGTCGCCGGAATCACCGGCAAACCGGACCACGGCTCGTTCACGGACGTCGGGAAGTGTGGCGGACTTGGCCGCGCCTGGGACGCCAGCGGATGGTGACATGAGGAACCGCCTTGCGTGGGGAATTCGACAGCCCCCGAATTCTATCCAGGGGGTGCGGCGCCGCGCCAGCGCCCCGCTTCCATTGCAAGCCCGGTCTGGCGATAATTCCGCGTGCTCAGACTCGGAATTGTCGGTCTCCCGAACGTCGGTAAGTCCACGCTGTTCAACGCCCTGACCTCGGCCGGGGCGCTGGTCGCGAACTACCCCTTCGCCACCATCGAGCCCAACACCGGGGTCGTCCAGGTGCCTGACCCGCGGCTGGACACGCTCGCGGCGTTCGTCCGCCCGGAACGGACCCTCCCCGCCACCGTCGAATTCCTCGACATCGCGGGGCTGGTCAAGGGCGCCAGCCAGGGGGAAGGGCTCGGCAACCAGTTCCTCGCGAACATCCGCGAGGTGGACGCCGTGGTCCACGTGGTCCGGTGCTTCGAGAACGACGACATCCAGCACGTGATGGGGAGCGTCGATCCCGCCCGGGACAGGGAGATCATCAACATCGAGCTCGGGCTCTCCGACCTGGCCTCGGTGGAGAAGCGCCTCGACAAGGCGGCACGGACCGCCAAGTCAGGAGACGCGCAGGCCAAGGTGGAGGCTCGCCTCCTCGAGGCGCTGCGGAGCGCCCTGGCGGCCGGGAAGCCGGCCCGGTCGGTGGTCCCGTCCCCAGAGGAGGCCGCAGTCTACCGCGGATTCAACCTCCTCACCGCCAAGCCGGTGCTCTACGCCGCCAACGTCGGTGAGCACGAAATCAACACCGGCAACGCCCACGTCGCGGCGCTCGAGGCCGCGCTCAAGCGGGACGAGGAACCTGCCGAGATCGTCACCTTCTCGGCGCAGGTCGAGGCGGAACTCGCCGAACTCGCGCCGGAGGACCGGGCCGAGTTCCTCGAGTCGCTCGGCCTCAAGGAATCGGGGCTCGACCGGCTGGCCCACGCCGCCTACCACTTGCTCGGCCTGCAGAGCTACTTCACGGCCGGCGAGAAGGAGGTCCGCGCCTGGACCATCCACAAGGGGGATCGGGCGCCGCAGGCCGCTGGGGTCATCCACTCGGACTTCGAGCACGGGTTCATCCGGGCGGAAACGGTGGCCTACGCCGACTTCGTCCGGGTTGGCGGTTGGAAGTCGGCGCGGGAGCAGGGCCTCGCGCGGGCGGAAGGCAAGGAATACGTCGTGCAGGACGGCGACGTGATGCTCTTTCGATTCAACGTCTAGGAGAATTCATACATGGCTAATCCCTTCGGCGCCGCACAGGGGCGCACCGGGTTCGTCTCCGATGTGGACAGCGCGCGGATCGCAACGTTCCTGCGCGGAGTGTACTGGTGGATGTTCGGCGGCCTGGCCGTCACCGCTACAGTGGCGCTCGCGGTCGCGAGCTCACCGGCCGCGGTCAGCACGCTCGTCGGCAACAAGGTGCTGTTCTTCGGCCTGATCATCGCCCAGCTTGGCCTGGTCGTGTATCTCTCGGCGCGGGTGGCCAAGCTGGCGCCGGCCACGGCGGGGACGCTCTTCCTCGCCTACTCGGCGCTGACCGGCGTCACCTTCTCGCTGATCCTCCTCGCCTACACCGGCGCCTCCGTCGCCAACGCCTTCTTCATCACGGCGGGGATGTTCGGCGCGCTGGCGGTCTACGGCAGCGTCACCAAGCGCGACCTGACCGGGATGGGCCGCTTCATGTTCATGGGGCTCATCGGGCTGGTCATCGCGAGCGTCGTGGGCATCTTCTGGCAGAACGACGCGATGCAGTTCGTGATGGGCGTGGTTGGGGTCCTGGTGTTCTCGGGGCTCATCGCGTACGACACACAGCGGCTCAGGGCCATGGCGCTGGAGGTGTCGGGCGAGCAGGTGGGCTCCTACGCCATCGTCGGGGCGCTCAGCCTCTACCTCGACTTCATCAACCTCTTCATTTCCCTGCTCCGCCTCTTCGGCGACCGCAGGAACTGAGCGGCCTCAGCGGGACGGCGCGGCGGCCAAGAGGGTGCCGCGCCAGCTCTCGCTCAGCGCCGGGCAGGCGGCCAGCCGCTCGCACTCTTCCCGCCGGCGGGCCCGCTCCACCATCAGTTCCGACGCCACGCGCACCGGCCACTGCGGATAGGGCCGGTCGGCCAGCGTGGCCGCCATCCCCGCCTCGACCCACCCCTCGGTGACCACCCGCAGGTACCAGCCGGTGCGCTGGTGCGCCTGCACCAGCTTCACCATGTCCTTCCGGTGGAACCGGCGGTTCAGGGTCGCGCAGGGCTGGCGGGGCTGCGTCACCTCGAAGCGCGCCTGGCCGACGGCCATCCGGTCGCCGACGCAGACCGTCGCCTCATCCGCGCCGTCGATGGTCAGGTTCTCGCCGAACCACCCCGGGCCCACTTCCGGGCGCCCGAGGAGTTCCCGCCAGGCGGCATAGTGCCGGTGCCCGTAGGCGAGGACCGCCTTTTCCGGCCCGCCGTGCACCCGACGGTCGGCCTGCATGTCGCCGGCCACCCCCATCCGACCGACCCAGACGGCGCCCGCCAGGGGCTGCTTGGCGATGGCACTGGTCCAGGGGCGATCGAGCGGGTCTTCGGCACCTTCGGCACCGTAGGAGCGCGGCACCCCGACTTGGATCGAGCGGAGGATCATGGCCGGAAGATAAGGGGCGCGCCCTTTGACTCAAGTCCGCATCCCGGCTATACTTCCCCGCTCACAATACTCCTCCTCGGCCCCACACCGGGCCGGGGCAACTGTCCAAAGGAAGGTGTCATGACCCGTCAGTACGAAGCGGTCTATATCTTCGATTCCGCCCTCGAAGAGGCCGCAATCAACGAGCGACTCGAGCGCTTCCACGCGCTCCTCGCCCAGCCCGACGCCGAGGCGCCGCAGCTGTCCCACTGGGGCAAGCGGACCCTCGCCTACCCGATCAACCGCCACGAGACCGGTTACTACGTCATCGCCAAGCTGGAGACCTCTCCGGCGGCGCTGCCCGAGTTCGAGCGCGCCGTCAAGCTCGACGAGGGCGTCCTGCGCTTCCTGATCGTGGTCAATGAAGGGCCCCAGCCGGTGCCCGCGAACGCCGAAAAGGGCGACGGGGAGGACGACGAATGAGGCGCCCACAGAAGAGCTGCTCGATCTGTGAATCGGGCGTGCGCGTCGTCGACTTCAAGGACGAGCGGACCCTTTCCCGGTTCCTTTCGGAGCGCGGGAAGATCCTGCCAAGCCGGCTTTCGGGCACCTGCGCCCGGCACCAGCGGCAGCTCAGCACGGCGATCAAGCGGGCCCGGGTGCTCGCCCTGCTGCCGTACCTGAAGGGCCACGGCGGCTGACCGTGGCAAGTGGGCGGCCCGTGGAGGGACATCCGCTGTCCCTCAGGGCCCGCCTGGCGGTCGGGGCCTACGTGTTGTTCACGTGGCCGGTCATGACCGCGTTCCTGTTCGGGCCGCTCGCCGTGCTGCTCGCGGCGAGCCGGCCACATGGGCGGCGGGCGTGGCTCTGGTTGCTCGCGCTCACGCTCTGGTTGTCGCTCTGGGCCGCGCAGCCCGGCGGCCTGCTGGAGGAATTCATCCGCGCCTCGGCGGTCCTCTCCGCCGGCGTCGGCGTCCTGATCCTGCTCTTCACCCGGGGCTCGGTCTCGACCCGCGCGTTGCGGGGCACCGGAGTGGTGGTGCTCGGGGTGGCGACGCTCGCGGCAGTGGTCGGGTTGCGCTGGCGGGACCTCGAGCTGGCGGTCATCCACCAGGGGATGGCGGCGCAGCAGGCGGCCCTCGAGTTGTTGAGCAGGGGGGGCACGAGCCCCGACCAGGCGACGCTGGATGCGCTGAACACCCTCGGTGAAGGACTCCGCCCCATGGCGCCGTTCTTCCCAGGCATCCTGGCCCTGCTGCTCTTCGCCGGACTCTGTCTCGCCGCGCTGCTCGCGCCGCGGATCGCGGGCCAGGCGGTGGCGCCGGTGCCGGGACGGTTCGACGACTTCCGGTTCAGCGACCACCTCGTCTGGGTCGTGATCGTGGGCCTGATCGGGGTCCTGTTCGATACCGGCGGCCTGGCGACCGGTCCGGCGTCGAGCCTGGTCGCATTCGGTGTCGGCTTGTACGCCCTGCGCGGCTCCGCGGTGCTCGCCACGGCGCTGCGGCACGCGCCGCGCCTCTTCGTCGTGATGCTGATGGTTGGTGCTTTGTTCCTGTTGCCGTTCGCCGTGGGAGGGGTAGCCCTTCTCGGCCTGGCGGATATCTGGCTCGACTTCCGGCGGCGCATGGCGCCGCCGACCTCCGGAGGGTTGGACCGATGATGGAAGTGATCCTGCGCGATGACATCAAGTCGCTCGGCAAGGCCGGCGATCTCGTCCGTGTGAAGCCGGGCTACGCCCGCAATTACCTGCTCCCCCAGGGGCTGGCCTACGAGGCCACGGAGGGGAACAAGAAGCGGATCGTGGCGGAAACCAAGGCGCGGAACGTCCGCCTGGCCGCCGAGAAGGACGCGGCCCTGGCCGCCGCCGCGGGCCTCGCCGCGGTGGAGCTGGCCTTCACCCGCAAGGCGGGCGAAGAGGGCAAGCTGTTCGGGTCCATCACCTCACAGGACATCGCGGACAGCCTGGCCGCCCAGGGCAAGACCGTGGACAAGCGCCGGATCGAACTCCCCCACCCCATCAAGGCCGTGGGCGAGCACACCGTCATCGTTCGCCTCCATCCCGAGGTGCACGCCGACGTCCGCGTCACGGTCGCCGCGGAGTAGGGGCCGCACGCCAATGGGCGTCGGCATCGCCTACATGGACGGGCCGAGGCTGGCCCGCTCCCTCTTCGCGGCATCGGACTGGGTCGCTGCCGGCCGGGAAGAGATCAACCGCATCAACGTCTTTCCGGTGCCCGACGGGGACACCGGCACCAACTTCAGCCTGACGCTTCGCGCCGTCGCCGACGCCCTCCGGGCGCTCGGCGACGCCTCGCTTCCGGTCACCGCGACCACCATGGCGCGCGCGGCGGTGCTCGGGGCCCGGGGCAACTCGGGGATGATGCTGGCCCACTTTCTCATGGGCGTGGCCGAATCGATCGGGAACAAGGACACCGCCACCCCCACCGAACTGGCCGCCGCCCTGAGCGCCGGCGCGGCCCGGCTCTACGGCGCGCTCGACGACCCGCGCGAAGGCACGATCCTGACGGTGGCCCGCGAGGCCGCCGCCGCCGCCGAACGCGCCGCGGCGCGCTCCCCCGACATCGCCGAGTTCATGCGCCAGATGCACCTCGAGGGGGAGGCTGCGCTGGCCCGGACGCCCGAGTTGATGGCGGTGCTCAAGGACGCGGGCGTCGTGGATGCCGGTGGCATGGGGTTCATGCGGATGATCGAAGGGGTCGTCCGCTTCATCGACGGCGACCCGATCCTGGCCGTCGAACCGGGGTACACCGGCGAGTTCGCCATTCCGGCCGCGGACGTCGAGGTGGCCGCCGACCAGGACTTCCAGTACTGCACCGAAGTGGTCGTTCGCGGCGAGCAGCTCCCCCCCGCCAACGAGGTCCGCGCCGCGCTCCGGGGCTTCGGCGGCTCGCTCGTCGTGGCGGTCATGGGCGACATCCTCCACGCCCATGTGCATACGAACACCCCCGACGCCGTCTTTACCTATGTGTCCCGCTGGGGCAGCCTGGAAAAGACCAAGGCCGAAGACATGCAGGCCCAGCATCGCGGGCTGCAGCACGGGGTGCAGAAGCCGGTCGGCATCGTAGCCGACAGCGCCTGCGACCTCCCCGACTCCGTCCTCGACCGGCACGGAATCTCGCTGGTGCCGCTGCAGGTGATCTTCGGCGACGAGGTCCTGCTCGACCGGGTGGAACTGAAGCCGGAGGAATTCTACCGGCGGATGCGGTCCTCGCCGCACCTGCCCAGCACCTCCCAGCCGACGGTCGCCGATTTCGTCCGGGTCTTCCGGGAGGCGAGGCACCAGGCCGAGGAGGTGATCACGGTGCTCGTCTCCTCGGGCCTGTCGGGGACGTTCCAGTCGGGGGCGGCGGCGATCAAGGCCGGCGGGCTGACGAACGTGCGGCTGGTGGACAGCAAGTCGGCCTCCCTCGGCGCGGGGATGCTCGCGCTCCGGGCGGCGGAACTCGCGGAACTGAACTGGCCCGCGGCGGCCATCGCCGCCGAACTCGAGCGGGTCCGGGACCAGTCCGGCGTGTTCCTGACGGTGGACAAGTTCGACAACCTGCTCCGCAGCGGTCGGGTGAGCCGGGGCAAGGCGTGGATCGGCGGGCTCCTCGACGTCAAGCCGATCCTGTCGCTCGACACCGCCGGCCGGGTCGTCCCGGTCGACCGGGCCCGCGGCCGCGAGGCGCTGATCGGCCGGGTGCTTTCGCTCCTCGAGGCGAAGCTGCAACCGCGGCCGAAGCAGATCCGGTTCGGTGTCGTGCATGCGGAGGCGCCCGACGTGGCGCGGCGGGTGCGCGACGCGCTGGTGGCAGCCTACCAGCCAAGGGACTGCTTCGTTTCACTCGCGACCGGGGTGCTCGGCACACACGTCGGGGAGGGGGCATGGGCGGTGTTCTACCAGGTCGAAGATGGCACTCCGCCGGCGCCGCCCAACCCGCGGAGCCCGGGGTGACCCGGGGAGCCACCCTTCCCCCCGCCCTGCGCGCCGCGCTCCAGGCTGCCGATGACCTGAAGGCCCGTGACCTCACGGTGCTCGACCTGCGCGGGCTCCACGACGCCGCGGACTTCTTCCTGGTCGGGTCCGGGACCTCCGACGCCCACGTCCGGGGCATCGCCCACGCCGTGCTCGACGCGCTTTCCCGGCAGGGCCACCACCCGCACCACGTCGAGGGACTGCCGTCGGGCCGGTGGGTCCTGCTCGACTTCGTGGACTTCGTGGTCCACCTCTTCCACCCCGAAGCGCGCGCCTTCTACCAGCTGGAGCGCCTCTGGGACGACGCCCCGGCGCTCACGCCGCGCCCCTGACCCTTACCGGACCCTCATGACGCTGCGGTCGCTGTGCCTCGCTGCCCTCCTCTCGGCCGTCCCCGCGGTCGCGTCGGCGCAGTATTTCGGGCAGAACCGCGTCATGTACACCAAGTTCGATTTCGAGGTCATCCACACCGAGCATTTCGACATCTACTTCTACCCGGTCGAACGGGCGGCGGCGTTCGACGCCGCACGGATGGCCGAGCGCTCGTACGGTCGCCTTTCGACCCTGCTCAACCACAAGTTCATCGAGCGGAAGCCGATCATCCTGTACGCCTCGGCGTCCGACTTCCAGCAGACGAACGCGCTGGGCGGGGACATCGGCGAGGCGACCGGCGGCGTGACCGACTTCATGAAGCACCGCGCCATCATGCCGTTCACCGGGTCGTACAAGGATTTCGACCACGTCCTGATGCACGAAATGGTGCACCAGTTCCAGTACGACACCTGGTCGCGCGGCAAGGCCGGCGCGGGCGTGGCCACCATCATCCAGGTGAACCCCCCGCTCTGGTTCGCGGAAGGGATGGCGGAGTATCTCTCGCTGGGGCAGATCACCCCCGAGACGGCCATGTGGCTGCGCGACGCCGTCCTCCAGGGGAAGCTGCCCACCATCCAGCAGCTGACGTACGACCCCTACATCTTCCCCTATCGCTTCGGCCACTCGCTCTGGGCGTATATCGGGAGCCGCTGGGGCGACGAGGCTGTCGGCGCCATCCTGTCCGCGACGATGGGCGGCGGCGGCGTCGAGGGGGCGTTCCAGCGGGTCCTCGGCATCACGCTCAATCAGCTGTCCGTCCAGTGGCGTGACTGGGTGCAGGAGACCTACCTCCCGGACGTCGCGTCGAAGCAGCTGGCGTCCGCGGTCGGCAAGCCGGTCCTCACCAAGGCGCATTCGGGCGGCACGCTGCACATCGCGCCGGCGCTTTCGCCGGACGGGAAGCGGATCGCCTACCTGAGCGAGCGCAACTTCTTCTTCATCGACTACTACCTGGCCGACGGCGAGACCGGCGAGGTCATCACGAAGCTCGCCAAGTCGGTGTTCGACGCCAATTACGAGACCTTCCGGTACATCAGCTCCACTTCCTCCTGGTCGCCGGACAGCAAGTACCTCACCTTTGCGGCGCGGGCCAAGGGCGGCGACGACCTCGTCATCTTCGACCCGAAGCGGCGCAAGGCGGTCCGCCGCATCCGCGTGGACCTGAGCGGCCTGGCGTCGCCGGTCTTCAGCCCCGACGGGAAGCAGCTGGCCTTCACCGGGATGGAAGGCGGCATCTCGGACCTGTACGTGATCAACGCCGACGGCACCGGCCTCCGCCAGCTGACGCGCGACAAGTACGCGCAGCTCATGCCCGCGTGGTCGCCCGACGGGCGCACGATCGCGTACGTGACCGACGAGGGTCCGGGCACCAGCTTCGCGGACCTCAGCTACGGCAACTTCCGGATCGCGCTGTTCGACCTCGACCTGGGCCAGCGCGAGTTCCTCCCGCACATGGACGAGGGGCGCAATATCAGCCCCCAGTGGGCGCCGGACGGGAAGTCGTTCGCGTTCGTCTCCGACCGGACCGGCATCGCCAACGTGTTCCTCTACGAGCTGGGCGGCGAGGTCTACCAGCTCACGAACCTCTTCACCGGGGCGCAGTCCACCACCCCGCTCTCCCCCGCCCTCAGCTGGGCGCAGAAGGCCGACCGGCTCGCGTTCGTGTACTTCGAGAACCAGAACAACGACGTCTACACCATCCAGAACCCGCGCTCGCTGAAGCGAGCCCCCTGGCGGGCCGCCCCGCCGGCGCCGGCCGTCGCCGTGCGCACGGACTCGGTCCCCGCCCCGCGGCCCGCCGACTCGCTCCCGGCACGCGACGATTCGGCCGCGGTGGCGGCGGCGCGGCCCGTTCCGCCGCCCGACTCCGCGCCGGCCGCCGCTCAGGTGCCGGGCGTCCCGCAGGCGCGCGAGGGCGGCTCAATCTACCGGACCCCCTCCGGGTTCCGGGCCGCGGCGCAGGCCCCGGTGGTCACCGACACCGCCGGACGCCGTGTCGGAGAGGTGACGGTCATCGGCCTCCTCGACTCCGCCTCGCTCTTTCTCCCGGACACCAGCAGCTTCACGGTCGGCCCCTACAAGCGCCGGTTCACGCCGGAAAACACCGCGCGTCCCTCGGTGGGATACACCCGGGACAATTTCGGCAACGGGATCTACGGCGGCGGCGCCATCCAGTTCGGCGACATCCTGGGCGATGAGCAACTCATCTTCGCCGGCTACATCAACGGCTCGCTGAACCAGGGCGACTTCCTCGCCGCCTACGCCAACCTGAGCGGACGGCTCAACTGGGCCGTGGGGTTCCAGCAGACGCCCTCGTACTACGTGCTCACCCCCGTCGACGTGCGGGACGATCCGGCCCCCGGACTGAACACCTACATCACCCGGACCAGGCTCCTGACCTGGCGCCAGATCTTCGGGCGGGGCTTCTACAACATCAACCGGTTCCAGCGCCTGGAGCTGGGGCTGACCTTCGGGCAGGTGGACGAGGGCATCCAGAACTTCTACCAGGTGTACGATCGCGCCACCGGCGCCATCGTCGGCAATCCGTACGAGGACACCTACTACTTCGACGGGCAGCAGATCGCGACGCCGTCCATCGCGCTGGTCTACGACGCGACCTTCATGGGCTGGATCGGCCCCCTCTTCGGCACGCGGTACCGGCTCGAAGTGGCGCAGACGGTCGGGGGCTGGAATGTCACCCAGCTCCTGGCTGACTACCGCCGGTACATCCCGCTCAAGGGGCCCGTTCTCCTGGCGGCCCGCGCGCTCTACGTCGGCGAGAAGGGCCCCGACGCCGACCGGCAGCGGTACTTCCTCGGCAGCACCGACCTCGTGCGCGGTCACACCTCCGGCTCCTACTATCGAAACGAGTGCGAATCGCCCGGCGGACTGACCCCTGTGGGCACGTGCCCCGCACTGGACGAGATGATCGGCACCGAAATCGCCGTCGGAAACCTCGAACTCCGCTTCCCGATCGTGAATTCGTTCCTGGGCATCGGGCCGCAGGGATTGCCGTACATCGACGGCGTCGCCTTCGTGGACTACGGCGTCGCCTGGAACAGCTGGAACACCGTGGCCTTCTCGAAGGACCCCAACGACTCGCCCGCGCAGCGGGCGCTGACCCGGACCCCGGTCACGACCCTCGGCTTCGGCGCCCGCATCAACCTGTTCGGCTACATGATCCTCCGCTTCGACCTGTCCTACCCGCAGGGCCGGGGGATCCCGGCGTACTGGACCATCAGCATCGGCCCACCCTTCTGATTCCGGCCTGAATCCGGGCCGGTATTCGGTCTGGCCCCTGCCCCGCCAAGCGCCTATTTTTCGCCTGTGCCGTCCCCACATCTGAAAGGCCTGGCCGTGCTCGCGGTCGGCCTCATGGCCTGCCAGGGAAGTTCCGGACCAGCTTCCGGGGCGCTTCCCCCCGCCTCGCAGGCCGTCCCCGGCACCAGCCTCCTTCGCCTCCCGCGCGCGGGGGGCATCCCGAGGCTGTACGGCGGCGCCACGCTCGGTGATCTTGGCTGGCGGGGCCGCGCTCGGGTCCCGTCGCTCCAGATGGTGGTCGGCTTCGACCAGGACCAGGCGCTGGCGTACGCGGTGGATTCCGGCGGAAGCCTGCAGGCCCTCGACGTGACCACCGGCGCCGTCCGCGTCCTGACCGACGGCGTCCGCGGCGTCGTGCTCGGCCCCGAAGGAACCCTTTGGGTGGTCAACGACGAGGACGATGTCGTCCGGATCCGGAACCGTTCCGCCCAGCCGGTGGACGCCACCCTCCCGGGCCGGCCGACCGCACTGTACGGGACAGGCGATCGCCAGCTGATCGCGATCGAAGGGGGAGACACCGCCCGCGCGCTCCTGGTGAGCGGCTCGGAGCCGGGCGTCTCCGCCGACCTTCCCTCGACCCAGACGGCCGCTTCGCCGTGGGGCGACCTGATCGCCGCGGCCGCGCCGACCGGCGTCTATCTCTGGGCACCCCGGTCCGGCACGCCCGCCCGGCGCATCCGGGTGGGCGGGACCCCGACGACCGTACGCTTCTCCGCCTCCGGGCACCGCATCTACGTCGGCCGCGCCGCCGAGAACCTCGCCGTCATCGACCGCTACGCCGGCGAACGAATCGGCGACATCCGCACCCCGGGCGCCGCGGCCGGGCTACGCGTCGCGCCATACGGCGGCTGGCTGCTCGCCCGCCCCGCCGAGGGCGATACGATTTGGGTGGTGGACCTGGCCACGGGCCGGTTCGCCGGGGCGCTTCGGGCGCCGTGGGCGGCCGACCTGCCCACCGTGCTCGGCGACGCCACCCTGCTGGTCCGCGAGGGCAAGGACGTCGTCGCGCGGGATCTCGCCAGTGAGGGGTTCCCGGAAACGGGCCGGCTCAAGGGCGGGGCATCCGACCTCTTCCTCCCGATGCCGTGGGTCCCGCGGGGCAGCCAGCCGGAACCGGCCCCCCAGCGGCCCGAACCGGGAACGCCCGACGCGGAATCGCCGGACACCGCGGGCGTCCCACTGGCTCCGTCCGATGCGCCGTCCATCGTGTACCTGCAGGTGAGCCGCTCCCAGAACCCGGCATGGGCCCAGGCGCTTGCCGGCGAAATCCGGGATGAGGGGTTCCCCGCCCTCGTGATCACGCCGAGGTCCGGCGAGGAAGCGTACCGGGTCGTCGTCGGGCCCTATCCCTCCCGCGAGTCGGCCGAGTCGGCCGGGCGCCGGCTGGGCCGTCCTTCGTTCATCTATCACCCGTAGTCGTCCGGGAATCTCCTCCATGAAGCTTTCCAAGCTCGAGCTGTCCGGCTTCAAGTCGTTCGCCGACACCGTCACGCTCACCTTCGAGGAGGGGGTAACGGCCATCGTGGGGCCGAATGGGTGCGGGAAGTCGAACGTGAGCGACGCGGTGCGCTGGGTGCTCGGCGAGCAGTCCGCCAGACTGCTCCGCGGTGGCAAGATGGAGGACGTGATCTTCCAGGGCTCGGCGGACCGCCGCCCGGTCAATGTGACCGAGGTCTCGCTCTACCTCGACAATTCCGACGGCACCCTCCCGATCGCGTACCAGGAAGTCCAGATCACGCGGCGGCTCTCCCGCTCAGGCCACAGCGAGTACCTGCTCAACCGGGCGTCAGTGAGGCTGCGCGACATCCAGGACCTGCTCCGCGGCACCGGCCTCGGCGGCGACGCCGGCGTGGTCATCGAGGCCAAGATGATCGACCTGCTCCTCTCCGACCGCGCCGATGAGCGGCGGTCCCTTTTCGAGGAGGCGGCCGGCATCGGGCTGTATCGCGACCGGAAGCACAGCACGGAACGCCGCCTCGAGGAAACCGCGCTCGACCTGCAGCGCGTCGAGGACCTGGTGGCGGAGGTGCAATCGCAGCTGCGGAGCCTCGCCCGGCAGCGCGGGCGGGCGGAGCGCCACGTCAAGCTGATGGAGGAGAAGTTCGCGGTCCAGCTGACGCTCGCCCGGACGCATCTCGACCGCCTGAGCGCCGACGTGCGCGAGAAGGAGGCGCGGTACGCCGAGCTGGCGAGCGGGCTGCCGGAGCGCCGGACGGCGCTGGCGGCCCTCGAGTCCGAGCGCGAGGAGGCGGCGCGCCGCCGGGCGGCCGCCGAAGCCGCGCGGACCGACATCGCACGCCGCCTGGGCGAGGTCCGCGTCACCCAAGTCCGAACACATTGACCTGGCCATTGTTTGCACACCCCATCCCTATCATCGCGAACCCGCCATGGAAGCCATGGACAACGGAGCCCATGTGCTTATCGAAAAGCCATTGGCAGTTACCC